>Ga0101944_10000894_pt1 | contig 75511 bp, 70 predicted proteins | sample DewCreD2012metaG_FD_75245 | JGI IMG/M metagenome (GOLD analysis project Ga0101944, IMG submission 75245) | Hot spring sediment bacterial and archeal communities from British Columbia, Canada, to study Microbial Dark Matter (Phase II) - Dewar... ... | reverse complement strand
GGGAAAGGGCGGGTAGTGGTACCTGCACCCCCGGTTCGGACAGAAGGGAACCTCCTCCTCCCGCAGGAGCGTAGAGGAAGAGGAGGAAGGATCGGGCCTACCCGTGCATCGAGTTGCATCCCGAGAATTAGACGTACCTGGGAAAAGACTTGAATCCATGACACACCCCCTGGCTACAAGGATTGTACGGGCTCTTCAAAGCCTTCTAACCCTTCTAGACAGGGAACTGAAGGTTTTTGCTTCAATCCCAACAAGCTTCGGGGTACTAAATACTCCTTTTGGGCACCCCCCCGATTCTTCTGTAACTCAGGTATTCATGCTCTAGCGGATCACCTAAAGGACGAGGACCAGGGGTTCGTTCCACCAGTTCCCATTCTTCCCTTTCCCACCGAGGAAACCACACATCCCCTTCAAAAGGTTGTTTCAGGATCGTGAGTTCCATTCGAACCGCCAAGGGGAGGAACTCTCCATACACTATTCCCCCTCCGATGACCCACAACTCCTCAAATCCAAGTTCTTTCCCTATCTTTGATACAGTTTCCAGATCCCTACACACCTCGATCCCCGGTGCCCCGAACTCTTCCTTCCGACTCAACACGAAATTGATCCTTCCCGGAAGAGGGTGCCCGATGGAAAGGTACGTGTTTCTACCCATCACGACTCCTTTTCCCCAGGTAAGGGAGCGGAATCTCCTCCGATCCTCAGGTAGATCCCAGGGGATCCTGCCTGCTCTCCCGATCACCCCATTGGAAGCGATGCATCCTATCAAAACGATTTCCACCGTCCCTCCCGATCATAATTGACTTTCATAGTATTATTAATTAGGTTATCGGCATAGAGGATACCTATGACATTGTTGGATAAAGTGTGGGAACTTCACAAAGTCGCGACCCTGCCGAACGGACAGGATCAACTGTTCATCGCTCTGCATCTGGTACATGAGGTTACTTCTCCTCAGGCTTTTCAGATGATCGAAGAGAGGGGTCTCCCCGTTCTGTTTCCCGAACGCACCTTCGCTACTTCGGATCATATCGTGCCTACCGACAGTAAAGCCCGACCCTTTGCCGATCCCCTGGCCGAGGAAATGATGGCAGCGCTGGAACGGAACGTAAAAAAACACGGGATCATGGCCTTCTTTCCAGGCTCTGGGTACCAGGGAATCGTGCATGTGATTGGTCCTGAACTGGGACTTACCCGGCCGGGAATCACTATCGCCTGTGGAGACTCCCATACCTCCTCCCATGGGGCCTTTGGGGCCCTGGGGTTTGGGGTGGGAACTACCCAGATCCGGGATATCCTCGCCACCGGAACCATGGCTCTGTCCAAACCTAAGGTGCGTCGGATAGAGGTCACAGGAAAGCTTCCCCATGGAGTGTACGCGAAAGACATCATCATGACCATCATTGCCCGATTGGGAGTGAACGGTGGGTTAGGGTATGCGTACGAGTACGCAGGTAGTGCGATCGAGGCCCTCGAAATGGAAGAACGCCTTACCATCTGCAACATGAGTATCGAGGGAGGCGCCCGGGTAGGGTACGTGGAACCGGATGCAAAGACCATCCAGTATCTCCGCGGCCGGCCTTTCGCTCCCAATAATATCGACGAGGTGGCTCCCTACTGGCTCTCCTTTCGAAGCGATCCGGATACCCGCTACGATGATCGGGTCGTGATCGATGGGAATGCCCTGGAACCTATGGTGAGCTGGGGGATCAATCCTGGGCAAGCGATTCCCGTAAGTGGTCGCATCCCTAGCCCTTCTGACCTACCTCCTTCGGAAAGGGATACGGCGGAAAAAGCCTACAAACATATGAAATTCTCCCCTGGTGAACCCATTGAGGGCAAACGGATCGACGTTGCCTTCATCGGATCCTGCACCAACGGTCGGCTCACCGATCTACGGGAAGCGGCCCGCATCGTAAAAAACAGGAAAAAGGCTCCTCATGTCCGGGCCTACGTGGTACCGGGTTCGGAACAGGTAGATGCTCAGGCCCGAAAGGAAGGACTGGACATCATCTTCCGGGAAGCAGGGTTCGAATGGAGAAGCCCTGGATGCTCCATGTGTTTAGCCATGAACCCTGACAGGCTCCAGGGAGAGGAGATCTGCGCCAGTTCTTCCAACCGGAACTTCATAGGCCGACAGGGTTCTCCCCGGGGGAGAACCCTCTTGATGAGCCCTGCCATGGTAGCTGCGGCTGCCATTGCGGGAGAAGTCGTGGATATTCGCACATGGGAGATCTAACGATGGCGAACCTTATTCCCAAGAACTCCTCTGTCATCGAACGCATCAAAGGCAGAGGGATACCCCTTCATGAAAACGATGTGGACACCGATCGGATCATTCCTGCCCGGTACCTGAAGTTCATCACCTTCGAGGGACTGGGAGCCTACGCCTTCTACGACGAGCGTTTCGATGAGCAGGGGAAGCCGAAACCTCATCCCTTCAATGACCCCAAGTACTCAGGTGCCTCCATTTTACTGGCGGGAGCCAACTTCGGGTGCGGATCTTCCCGGGAACACGCGCCTCAAGCGCTATACAGGGCTGGTATCCGGGCCATCCTGGCTCCTTCCTTTGCCGAAATCTTCGCGGGCAACTCCACCGCTATTGGGATGCCTACGGTACTGGTGAGTCCCCTCCATCTAGAGGCTCTTATCACCCTTGTAACCCAGAACCCCTCCACGGAGATACAGATCGATTTAAAGAACAAATCCCTTTCCACTTCCTCCGGATGGAGCTGCCCCGTGGAGATGAACGAAGGGTACCGGAAAGCCTTTCTGGAAGGAAGCTGGGATACCACTGCCGTTCTACTCTCCCAAATCGACTCGATCCGGAAGAAGGCAGCGGAACTCCCCCCTCTTCAATAGTCTACTCGAGACTGTCATAGTACTTTACCGGCCTCGAAAAGGGGGGTATAACATATCCAAGTACATCTCGATTAAGGAGCGTATCCATATGAAGATTCCGTTACGTAGTAAAACTTCCACCGAAGGCCGAAAGATGGCGGGAGCCAGAAGCCTTTGGCGAGCTGCAGGCATGAAAGAATCCCAACTAGGGAAACCCATTATCGGCATCGCGAACTCTTTTACCCAGTTCGTACCTGGACATGTACACCTCCATGAAATCGGGCAGGAGGTGAAGAAAATCATAGAAGATATGGGCTGTTTTGCCGCCGAGTTCGATACGATTGCCATCGATGATGGAATCGCCATGGGCCATGATGGGATGCTATATTCCCTACCTTCCCGAGATCTGATCGCCGATAGCGTGGAGTACATGGCCAGGGCACATACGGTAGATGCCCTGTTCTGTATCGCCAACTGCGACAAGATCGTTCCGGGGATGCTGATGGCTGCCATGCGGCTCAATATTCCCATGATCTACGTATCGGGAGGGCCGATGGAGGCGGGTGTGGTAAAGGGTAAGAAATACGATTTGATCGATGCCATTGTAGCGGGTTCGGACGATTCTGTGTCCGATGAGGAACTCGCGGCCATCGAAGCCAATGCCTGTCCCACCTGTGGTTCCTGTTCAGGGATGTTCACCGCCAACTCGATGAACTGTCTGGCAGAGGCGTTAGGGCTTGCCCTTCCGGGAAACGGAACCCTCGTGGCCACCCACAAGAATCGAAAAAAACTCTTCGAGCAAGCTGCCCGTATTCTGGTGGAGAACACCCGGCGATACTACGAGCAGGGGGATGAGAGCGTACTTCCCCGCTCCATTGCCACCCGTAAAGCCTTCGAAAACGCAATGGCTTTGGACATTGCCATGGGGGGATCTACCAACACGGTACTCCATATCCTCGCTATTGCCCGGGAAGGGGGGGTAGAGTTTACCATGAAGGATATCGACGAGATTTCCCGTCGGGTACCCTGCCTTTGTAAAGTGGCCCCTAGTTCTTCCTACCACGTGGAGGATGTACACCGGGCAGGAGGCATCCTGGGTATCATGGCAGAACTAGATCGTGGGGGACTACTAGACCGCTCGGTAAAACGAGTGGATGCACCTTCGTTAGGAGATATCCTGCCAAAGTACGATATCATGAACCCGCAGGTATCGCAGGAAGCCCTCGAACTATACCATTCCGCACCCGCCAGTTCAGGGAGAAACCTCACTCTGGCGTCGCAGGATTCCAAGTTCAAGGAACTGGATAGGGATCGCAAATCAGGCTGTATTCGCTCCATCCCCCATGCCTATTCCTCGGACGGAGGGCTTGCGGTTCTGTATGGGAATCTGGCACGCAATGGCTGCATCGTGAAGACCGCAGGGGTAGACCCTTCCCTCTTTACCTTCGAAGGCCCAGCCAAGGTATACGAGTCTCAGGAAGAAGCCTGCGATGCGATTCTCGGTAACCAGATTAAACCAGGAGATGTGGTGGTAATCCGATACGAAGGTCCCAAAGGGGGACCGGGGATGCAGGAGATGCTCTACCCCACTTCCTTCTTGAAATCGAAGCATCTAGGCAAGGAATGCGCCCTCATTACGGATGGACGATTCTCGGGGGGAACTTCGGGGTTGTCCATCGGGCACGTGTCTCCTGAAGCTGCTTCGGGAGGCGAAATCGCTCTCATCCGAAACGGAGACCGCATTCGAATCGACATTCCTTCCCGATCCATCGAGCTCCTGGTGGATGAAAAAACTCTTGAAGCCCGCCGGAAAGAAGAGGAAGCTCGGGGTAAAAAGGCCTACAGGCCCCGTAGCCGGAATCGGAAGGTGAGTGCCGCTCTACGGGCCTATGCCTACTTCGCCGCATCGGCGGATGTGGGGGCTATCCGGGTAGTGCCGGATGAAGAATAACATCCATTCAGAGGGAGCGATGTATGTATCACCTGGAACGCTTTACCTTGCAGGAAGTATTCCTTAAAAGTACTACCGAGTATGGAGCATACCCCGCACTGGGGATGCTGGATGGAAAGATGTACACTTACCGAGAGGTAGGAATCCTGGTTCGCAGACTAATCAAGACACTAAAGACCCAATATGGAGCAGGTCCAGGATCACACATCGCTCTCATCAGCGAAAACCGCCCCGAGTGGCCCATTGCCTACCTAGCCGTTACCTCCCTGGGGGCGGTGATCGTTCCTGTGCTGACAGATTTTTCTCCTGAAGCTATTCGTAATATCCTTTCCCATGCAGAGTGTACCCTGGCGATCCTTTCACCCAAAATGCAGGAGAAAATCGGCGCTCTCGAAGGGGTCCGGTACCTGAACATCCAGGAAATTGCCCCACCCTCCATCTCTCCCGAAGCCTCTAGCGACTTTCCCCTCCCCACTATTGAAGAAACCAACCTGGCCGCCATCCTTTACACCTCGGGAACCACTGGACTCTCCAAAGGGGTCATGCTTACCCATCGGAATCTGGTAAGCAATGCTTTCGCCACTCGAACGATCCTCCGAATTCACCCGGGGGATAGACTCCTTTCGATCCTACCCTTAGCCCATACCTACGAGTGCACCATCGGCTTCCTCGCCCCCTTCATACAGGGAGCCTCCATCACCTATTTGGACAAACCTCCCACGGCGAGTGTGCTCCTCCCTGCGTTGAAAAAAGTCCGTCCCACCATCATGCTCAGCGTTCCTCTCATCATGGAGAAGATCTATCGCTCTAGCGTGAAACCCAAACTGGAATCCCACAAGCTGTACGGCCACCCCCTATTCCGCAAACTCCTTATACGGATTGCGGGGATGAAGCTGAAGAAAACCTTTGGGGGTCGGATCCGCTTTTTCGGGATCGGGGGAGCTGCTCTGGCTCCCGATGTGGAGACTTTCCTGAAGGAAGCCCATTTCCCCTACGCTATAGGATATGGACTGACGGAGACCTCTCCCCTCGTGGCAGGGTGTAACCCGCAAACTACCCATATCGGCTCTACGGGATTCCCCCTGGAAGGAGTGGAGGTGCGAATCCTCTCGACGGAAGGCGAAGGCACTCCAGGAGAACTCCAGGTAAAAGGTCCCAACGTGATGGTGGGGTACTACAAGGATCCTGAAAAAACGAAGGAAGCCTTCACGGAGGATGGATGGTTCCGTACCGGAGACCTTGCCCAGAGGGACGAGAAGGGGCGAATCTACATTCGAGGCAGATTGAAAACGATGATCCTGGGCCCCTCGGGAGAGAACATCTACCCAGAGGAAATCGAAGCCCTCATCAACCAGTCCAACTACGTCCAGGAATCCCTCGTGTACGGAGATCCCGTTGGGGGGTTGACTGCCTTGATTCAACTGAAACCGGAAGTACTGGAAAAGATAAAGGAAGACATCCGGCAGATGTACGGAGCCGTAGAGGACGAGGCAGAGGTATTTCGGCAAGCCCTGGAGGCCCGCTCGAAAGAGATCCTCAAATCCATCCGCAAAGAGGTGAACAACCGACTCGCTTCCTTTGCCAGGATCGGGAAAGCCTTGCTTCAGATCGATCCCTTCGAGAAAACACCGACCCAGAAAATCAAACGGAAGATTCAGGAAAAGCGGTAGCATTCTTGCGGTTTTCTGCCAGTGTCTAATAATTTGACGCTTTCTTTTTTGGTACTGGAGTGTTGTGTCCAGCTATTTTACAGTACCGAAAAAAGCAACTAATGATTTCTCCGCCTCTTGATGATTTAACTCTTTACACCGATATAGGTTAATCAATTTACCCCAAACAAAAACCTTCATGGCATACTCCTTGCTTTAATATACGTACAATGCCTAGGAGGTCCCATACATGAAAAAGAAAGACAAATTGCGCATCATTAGCCCCAATGGCCATTTGGGATTCGCTCCCACCAAGGAAGAAAGTTTCTGGATCGGAGCGCGAACCAAGCCGGATTATTACTGCTGCGACTCAGGGAGCGACGATATAGGTCCCGGTCCTCTGGGATCGGATACCTGTGTGAGTCCCTATGAGTGGCAGAAGCACGACCTGGAACTGATGCTCCTCGCTTCCCGGGAACAGGGTGTTCCCATGGTGGTAGGATCCTGCGGAGACACAGGAACCAATAGCCGGGTAGATCGTTACATCGAAATGATCCGTGACCTGGCAAAGAAACACAAGATGAAACCCTTCAAATTGGTTTATTTCTACTCCGAGGTTAGTAAGGACTATCTTCGAAAGAAGATGCAACAGGGGGTAGTCATCGAAGGATTGGATTCCCGTCCTCCCCTGACCCTGGAGGAACTTGAGGCAACGGACCGGATCGTTGCCGTTGCGGGGGTACATCCGTACATCAAGGCTCTGGAAATGGGAGCCGATGTGATCCTGGGGGGAAGATCCAGCGATGCGGCGGTGTTTGCCGGACCTGCCATCTACGAAGGATTCCCCGAAGCTCAATCCTACTATCTGGGGAAAGTGCTGGAATGCGCCTCCTTCTGTGCCGAACCTTACGCAGCCAAAGAGTCGGTGATTGGGGAGATTACCCATGAGGATGTAAAGGTCACTGCCATGGCCCCTTTCCAGCGCTGTACCATCGCTTCGGTAGCGGGCCATGCCATGTACGAGCGGTCCAATCCTTACTATGAATACTTTGCCGGCGGTCACCTGGATATGCGGGAATGTGTGTACGAGCAGTACGACGAGAAAACCACCCGCATCACGGGGATGAAGTTCGTCCCCATTCAAGGGAAAGTGAAGGTGAAGCTCGAAGGCTCTGGCAAAGTGGGGGAACGGTACATCGGGATCGTGGGAGTCCGGGATCCCTACACCATCCGGAATATTGACAAGGTTCTGGATTGGGCGAGAAGCCAGGTGGAAGAACGATTGCCGGGAAAAGAATACAAACTCTACTACCGGATCTATGGTAAGAATGGAGTGATGGGTGACTTGGAACCCATCAAGGAAATCCGATCCCATGAGTTGGGGATTATCGTGGAAGGGGTGGCTCCCACCAAAGAGGTGGCTCAGGAAGTGACCCTCATCGGGGCTCGGCAGATCTTCTACGCTCGACTACCCGAGGTAAAAGGTACGGCAGGCACAGCCGCCTTCATCGTGGACGAGGTGCTTCCAGCATCCCCGGCTTATCGCTGGACCATGAACCACGTAGTTCCGGTGGACGATCCCATGGAACTCTTCACCATGCACGAGATGATCATCCAATAGGGAGGTATGCGATGAAAAAGAAACTGGTGGATCTGGCAAAGACGATACGAAGTAAAAACGCAGGCACTGATCGAATTACCTTCGACATTATCTTCCGGGAAAAGGAGATCTACGAGAAGGTCAAAAAAAGCGGGGCCATTACCAAGGAAAAGGTGGCAGCCCTCTATGGGATTCCCCTGGAACGGATCACCGATTTCGTCGAGTTCGATCCGGCCAATGCGATCAAGTTTACGATCCAGAGAATCGAACCTAGTGGGAGCGCGGGGGAAACGGACATTTTCGGTTGCCAGCAGTACCCTCCCCTGTTGGATATAGAGATCGATATGGATGAAAAAAAATAATAGCACTTTAAACCTTAGGAGGTTTTTCATGAAAAAGATCGTTTGTGTAGGTATCGTGGGTTTACTGTTGGGTCTTTCCCTCTACGCAGGGGGAGGCAAGGAACAAGCGGCTCCGGGAAAGGCGGCTCCAGCGAAGGAAGCTGCGCCAGCCAAGCAGGAAACCGTGTACCTCAATATGGGTAGCACTTCTTCCACCTCGGGAGTGTACGCATGGTGCGTAGCCGCAGCCAATGCGGTGAACAAATCCGGTCAGGGAATCCAGGTAACGGTGGTGGAAAGCGGAGCGGGTATCGACAATCTTCGGAAGGTGAAGGCAGGGACCTTCGATTTTGCCCTGGCAGTGGACGTTCCTTCTACCTACCAGTTGTACAAGGGGATCGATACCTTCAAAGACCAGGCGTATCCGGAAATCCGGTGGCTTTTGGTACGAAACATCATCGCTGATAGGTTGTACGTGCGGAAAGATTCCGGTGTTACCAAATGGTCCGACCTGGCGGGCAGGCGGTTCTGTCCCGGCATTCCCGGATCCGCTGCCGCTACGTACGTGACTCGGTTCAATGAAATCCTCAAAACCGGGGTGAATCTCGTACCCATGGCTTTGGGAGATGCCATCAATGCCCTCAAAGAAAACCGGATCGTGGGTCTCCAGAAATCTTCGGGACTCTTTGCCATCGATGCTTCCTTAATTGAAGTGAATATGACCACCCCCTTTACTGCCATCGGATTCACCAAAGAAGAAACTCAGCAGATCATGAAAGCAATGCCCTACCTGAGTTTCGTGGAAACGAAGAAAGGGAGCATCAAGGAACTTCCCGATGCAGGCCCCTTCTTCGAGGAAGCGGCCATTGCCGGAGGCGTAGCCACCTCCAAGCTCAGTCAGGAAATCGGGTACAAAATCGTGAAAGCCTATTATGAAAACCTAGCGGATATTCAGGCAGCGTATGGACCAGCCAAAGGGTGGGATCCTGTGGCAGATTACTTCAAGTTTGCCGGTGACGAAGCAGTGCCTGCCCATGCGGGGCTGGTGCAATTCGCCAAGGAGAAAGGCATCCAGGTTCCGGCCCGTTTCATTCCTCCGGAATACAAGGACAAGTAATTCGCTGAATACGTAAGTAAGCCTACAAAAATAGTAAGGGGCAGTACTGCCCCTTACTTACAGGAGTGAGTATGGTATCGCACATTCTTTTCTGGGGAGGGCTTCTTCTTGCGTTGGTGCAACTGATCCTTCCCATCTTTTTTGAATTGATCGATATCCAGTTACGGGCCATTCATGTCACCCTCGGTGTCTCCCTGGCTTTACTACACTTTCCCTTTAGGAAACCCAAAGAAGAACAGAAAACATCAGGCAAACTGAATTGGGTAGATGCACTGATGATCCTGATCGTCCTTGCAGCCAATCTCAATGCACTGGTGAAAGCTCTGGACATCTATGCCAATCCAGGCGGGGCTTCGACACTGGACCTCATTCTGGGAGGGGCCCTAACCATCGTGATCCTCGATTCGGCTCGAAGGAGCGTGGGTTGGGCGATTCCTGTGATGGTGGTTCTCCTACTGGGGTACATCTTCACGGGAAATTACTTCCCCGGCATGTGGAGACTGCGAGGCATAGACCTGAACTACGTGATCAATTCCATCTATTATTCTCCATTGGGCATCTACGGCAGCGTCACCGGGATGTCGGCCACCTTCATTGCCATGTTCATTATCTTTGGATCCTTACTTTCTGCCACGGGAGGAGGGAAAACCTTCATCGACCTTGCCTTTGCCCTCACCGGTCGCTATTCAGGCGGGCCTGCAAAGGCAGCGGTGATTTCCAGCGCCCTCTTTGGAAGCATTTCCGGAAGCTCGGTAGCGAATGTGATGGTTACCGGAAGCTACACCATCCCCATGATGAAAAAACTGGGTTACAAACCCGAGTTCGCGGGCGCGGTAGAAGCCATCGCATCTAGCGGTGGGGGCATCACACCCCCCATCATGAGCATTACCGCCTTCATGATGGCGGAGTTTCTTAACATATCCTACCTTCGTATTATCGGTTACGCTCTTCTCCCCTGTTTCCTGTACTACCTGGGTGTATTTTTCGGGGTGCATTTTCAAACAAAACGGTACGGTCTGGGTTCCGTGCCGAAGGAAGAAATTCCCAAATGGAAGGATATCCTAACCTTTAACCGCCTGGCAGGATTGCTGATCCCCACGGTGATCCTCCTTGTCATGATTGGATTGGGTCAACCGCTAATCACGGCTGGCTTCTATGCGGCAGTTTCCGCCCTGGCAGTGTTTCTCATCCAGGGCATAGTATCCCGGTCTCTGAAAGAAAGTTTTCACCTTGTGGTAAAAGCTCTCTCGGAAGGTGGTCTTGATGTAGCCCGGATCGTTCCCATTCTCGTTTCCGTGGGAATCCTGGTGAATCTGATCGGTATCACCGGGCTGGCACCCAAGATCAGCGGTTTGATCCTGGAAGTGGGAGGAAAGAACTTCCTCATCTCCCTCCTGATCGCCACTATCGTTCCCTTTCTCCTGGGCACCTCCCTGCCCGTTGTCCCCACCTATGTGCTTTCCATTTCCATCCTGGCTCCTCCCCTGTTGAAACTGGGTGTGGATGAGGTGGCTGCTCATCTATTCTTCATCTACTGGGCCATCCTCGGAGGGGTGACACCTCCCACCTGTACCGCGGCAGTGGCTGCTGCAGGGATTGCCAAGGCAAACTGGATCAAAACGGGGTTCAATGCCGTGAAGCTGGGAGCTGTAGCGTTCATCCTGCCCTACTTCTTCATGCTGAACCCTTCCCTTGTGGGTCGAACTGATGCAGTAAATATTCTTACCCATGGGATCACCGCTGCCATTGGAGCCGTGGGAATCGCCTATGCCTTATTCGGCATGCCTAAAACGAAACTGGCCTATGTATTCCGTTTCTTGCTCTTCGTGGGAAGTATTCTCCTCTTGTTCCCTGGGCACTTGGAATCGGGGATAGGTCTTGCACTGGCGATTGTTTCACTTGTGAGTGATCGCTTGATTCTACGAAAACAGGTTAGCACCGTATGAATACCGAAAAGAGGATGGGTATAGATACCCGGAACTTTTATTTCATCCTGGGAACTTTGCTTCTGGGATTTCTCATCACTCTTCTGCCCTTTCCTTCTACCTTTTCCCCCAAAGCAGTCATCATGGTGGCCATCACGTTCATTAGCGCCGTGTTCTGGATCACCGAATGTGTTCCCATTGCCCTGACAGGACTAGTAGTGATCCTTCTACAAGCCGTTACCGGAATTCAGGGGATCAGTACAGGCCTAAGGCATATCGCGAATCCCGTGAATAGTATCATCTTTGCCGGTTACATCATGGCCACCGCTCTTTCCAAGTACAAGTTGGATCGAAGGATCAGCCTTCATATCGTGGCAGCCATGGGGGAACGGACGGATATGCTGTTTCTCGGAGTGATGGCGGCAACTGCGTTCCTCTCCATGTGGATATCCAACTCTGCCTCTGCCGCCATCATGATGCCCATAGCCCTCGGCATCGTGCACATGACAGAACATGAACCGGGTAAGAGCAACTTGGGGAAGATCATGATGATCGGTATCGCCTATGCAGCCAACATCGGGGGAATGGGTACACCGGCAGGAACCCCCGCATCTTCCATCACCATCGCCCTCATACGGGATCTTACCAAGCACGAGATCAAGTTCCTAGATTGGTGCCTTCATGCGGTTCCCATGGTGATTCTTTTCGTTCCCCTGGGTTGGTTCATCCTCCTCACGCTGTACCCGCCAGAAACCAAGCGTATCGAAGGGGGGACGGCAGGGGTCAAGAAGGAGCTTTCCCAGTTAGGTCCTTTGACGGGGGTCCAAAAAAAAGTGCTCATCCTCTTTCTATTGGCCATTCTTTTATGGATTTCAGATTCCTTCTTTCCCCTCCTGCCGGGATGGCTCTATATCGCGTCTGTAGCAATCGCCCTACTCTTCGTTATGCCCCGCATTGGAGTAGTAAGCTGGCAGGAAGCTGCCCCTGAAATCGGGTGGGACATCTTTATCCTCGTGGGCGGCGGGCTGGCGTTGGGATCCGGTTTGAACGAGACAGGTGTCATCAAGATCATCGCGGAAAGTCTCGCCGTCGGCCTGAAAGGAATGGGGATATACCTCGTGGCTGGAGTCATTGCCTTGATCACCTCTTTAAGCATCACCGTTTTCTCCAGCCTTACCGCTACGGCTACAACTTTTGTACCGGTGACTGTGGGTCTGGCATTGGCCTTGGAGTTCAACCCGATTCCTCTGGGAATCATGGCGGGCTTGGCATCCTGTTGCGCCTTCATGCTGCCGGCAAATACCCCCCCCAATGCCATTGTGTACAAATCGGGGTATTTCAAATCCTACGAAATGGCCAAGTCTGGAATCCTATTCAACCTAGGAACTGCCATCCTCTTGGCCATTGTGTTTGGAGTGGTGTGGTTATCATAACCCATACCTCCTCAGTTTATTGTACAGAGTCTGTCGCTTGATTCCCAGTACTTTGGCAACTTTCTGCTTGTTCCCGCCAAAACGGCGCATGGTATTTTCGATGATGTATTTCTCGTACTTCCACAAAGGAGATCCGTCTCGAGGAATCTCGGGCAACACCGTGCCCGAGGTGCTTTGAGAAGAAATCATTTTCAACGAAAGAACCTCCTCCTCATCACCCGCCAGAATTACCCCCTGCTCGATCATGTTCTGCAGTTCCCGCACATTTCCAGGAAAGGGATATTCCATCAGATACAGGAGTAGATCCACTCCCAGGAACTTCAAGGTTTTACCATGCTCCTGGGCATACTTCTTCATGAAGTATTCTGCCAAAAGAGGTATATCCTCCCGGCGCTCCCGCAGGGGTGGGACCGCGATGCGGCAGATGTTCAACCGATAGTATAGATCTTCCCGGAACCTCCCCCCTTTCACTTCCTGTTCCAGATCCCTGTTGGTAGCTGCTACGATCCGTACATCCAGGTGTATCGCCTCCGTTCCCCCTACCCTCTCGATTTTCTTTTCCTGAAGTACCCGGAGGAATCGGGTCTGCATGGGAAGAGGCAGTTCCCCGATTTCATCGAGGAAGAGAGTTCCCCCATTGGCTGCCTCTAGTTTGCCGATCTTCCGTGTTTGGGCTCCCGTGAAAGCCCCCTTCTCGTACCCGAAGAGTTCGCTCTCTAGCAAATTAGGAGGTATAGAAGAACAATCGATGACAGAGAATTTCCTGTCCTTACGGGCACTGGAAGTATGGATCAGCTTGGCCAACACCTCTTTCCCCGTTCCACTTTCACCGGTGAGCAGCACTGTTGCGTTGGTTCTCGCGATCTTGTCAAGGGCGTGGAGAATTGCCTGCATCTTGGGATCCCGAAACAGGTATTCCCCCACATTGTATCGATTTTCCAATTGCTGACGGGCCAGCGAATACTCGGCCAACAGTCTCTTCTTTTCCAGAGCTTTTTCGACCACCACGAGGAACTCGTCATTGCGAAAGGATTTGGGGATATAATCGTAGGCACCCTTCTTCATGGCCTGTACCGCGCTTTCCACATCGGAATACGCGCTGATGAAAATAATTTCCAGGCTAGGATCCTTCGCTTTTGCCTTCTCCATCAATTCCAGACCGTTCATCCCCGGCATCCGTAAATCAGTGACTAAAATATCCACCACCATTTCATCCATCCCCCTCAATGCCTCTTCCCCATTTTCCGCGGTAACTGCCCGGTAGCCCGCTTCTTCCAAAAGCATTTTGAGGGTCAATCGAATGGACTTTTCATCGTCCACTACCATCACTGTAGGCCGGTTCATACGCACCCCTCCTCTTTCGCGATTACGGGGAGTTTGAGAATAAAGAGCGTGCCTTTGCCTTCAGAACTTTTCACCTGTATGTCCCCTCCCACTCGGAGGATCTCCTTCTGTATGTTGTACAATCCCAGACCTGTACCTTTTTCTTTGGTGGTGTAAAAAGGCTCAAAAATCATGTCCAACTGCTTCCGGGGAATCCCGATGCCATTGTCCTGAAAGCGTACCTCCACCTCCCTCCCTCCTGAAAGGGGCTTCACTTCGATCCGGATGTTCCGGGACCTGATTCTCTTTACACGTTCCAGGGCATCGATGGAATTGTAGAACAGGTTGAGGAACACCTGTTTCACCTGATCCTTTGTAAGAGGCACAATGACAGGGGTAGAGTTACATACTTCCAGACGAATCTTGTGCTCCTCTAGCCGGGATCGAAGGAGGAAGATCGTCTCATCCAATGCTTCGGAGAGGGCGGTCTCTTCGGGACTCCCCTCCTGCAAACTCCTGTTTTCTGACAACTCATTGAGAAACCGATTGAGCCGTTCGCTCTCCGTTTCCAATACTTCCATCAATTCACCGACCTTGGCATCCCTCAGGATAGATTCCATCCGGTTTTTCAGGATCTGGATGGCGGTCCGGATGGGTAGTAGGGAATTCCGAATCTCATGGGAAATGCAAGATGTCCATTTCCCAAAGGTAAGAACCCTCTGATAACGATTCAGCTTTTCATTCAGCTGTTCGAGTTGAGTGACATCCCGAAAAATGAAGATATATCCCTTTTTGACTCCTTTTCCTGTAGAAAGAAAAGAAGAGCTGATCCGTATCGATTTCTTTTCTCCCGAAGGGGTGATAATCATTCCCTGAGCTTCGGAAACAGTTTCTCCCCCATAGATACACCGTTCCATGATCCACCGGGACGCGGAATTCAAGAAAGGTTGAGACAGTAAGGGTTTCCCCCGCAGTTTCCTATGGGTATACCCTGTGATTTCTTCTCCCAGACGATTCATCATGATGATGGTACCGGCCTTGTCTGTGACGATCACCCCGCTGTTCATGTTTTCCAGAATGTGATCGCTGAACCGCTGGGCTTCTTCCATTTGGCCATAGAGCTCCACTAACGCAGCCACCTGGTTCGCCACGATGGATACCAGCTCCACATCGTGCATGGTATACCGGTTTGGTTCAGAGGTTGAAACACTCAACACCCCGGTGAGTCGATTGTTCACGATGAGGGGAACCGCCATGAAGGATCGAATGATGGGATCTTCCCCCTTCACTTGTCGAATCTGGATGGGAAGATCGGTGGACTTTTCCGCATCCGTCAGCAGAAGGGCTTTCTTTTCTCTCCCCACATACCCCACACCTCCCTCCCCCAGGTGAAAGAGGTTTCTCTTCAAAAGGTTTTCGATCTTCGTTCCCCGGCAAGCCCGGGGTTTCAGAGTCTGTCCATCCGATTCCAGCACATACAGCACCGACATGCTGATGGGAACGATCTCCTGAATAAAATTGAACAGGATCTCCGCAATGGTATTGAAATCTCTCGCTTTGGTTAGATCGATGCTGGTTTCCAGAAGGGCTTTGGTAATGAAGGGTTTTTCCCGTTTCTGGATGAGAGCGTGGGACATGCCTTCACTATCCAAGACTTTATCGAAATGAGTCAAGGCCCCTATAGCTCTTGATTCCTGTTCCCTTATCGGAGATGATAGGTTTAGTATGTCCCTCTATTGGATTGTTGAGGCTACGGGGAACCCGAGGTTCCCTGTACGGATCGCCATCGAACAGGAAGGGCACACACTCTTTGCCGTGCGGGCACAGGACGCGTGGCCTGTAGCCAATGGTCATGTTTTCTGTATCCGGGATCCTTCCCATAAAGAAGAACGGGACCTATTTCGGGAACTCGAACGGGTACCGGTTCTCCAGTTCGATCAATTCGGGAAAAGCCTACGGATCACCCTGGACCGTCCGCGCAAGAAACGATGCGAGTTCCTGATCCTCGAAAAGAAGTACAAGCATAGGGAAGGAACCTACGAGCAGATTTTCTTCAAAACCCAGGCAGGAACGCTTGAGCACCGTTCCCGTTCCCGGGTTGCCTTACGCCCCACAAACCTTCCCATGATCGTGGCAATCGATACCATGGAGCGGTACCCCTGGAAGTTCCCCAGAGCTCAGGTGGAACGGAGAGCTCTTCCCGCAGGAGACTATGCACTTCTGGTGAAGGAAAAAATCCTGGGAGTGGTGGAACGGAAGAGCTACGAGAATCTCTTGAAAGACTTTGGGGAAATCGCCATCCTCCATCAGAAGCTTCGGGAGCTCGCCACCTATCCCTACGCGGCGGTAGTGGTAGAGGCGGATTACGGGGACTTTCTCGATCCCAAACGCTTGAAAGGCCGATGGCCTCCTAGCCATGGGTACCGGGTGCTGTCAGAACTCCAGGTGATGCACCCGAAGCTTCCCATCATCTTTGCCCGCACCCGAAAAGAGGCAAACCTATGGACTTATGGATACTTCCGAGCCATCCTGAAACGGGTACAACGAGAGGAGGAGAGCGTGGAACCTTTTATGGCTGCGGAACCCTTTCCTGCGTACACTTTTCAAGAGCGTTTGGAAGATCGAATTCTTTCCCTTCTTCAATCGAATAAGGACGGACTCACTGGTAAAGAACTGCGGGCCCTCTGTCCTGAGGCAGATTCCTCTCGCATTCGGTCTATTCTACAGTCCTTGAGGAAACGAGGTCTTGTCGAAGGTATCGGTTCCCGAGCCTCCACTCGGTGGATCTATCGAGACTCCAGCAGGAACGAACATCCTTGACTGGCCTTGACTGGTGAGAAAAATGTATTTGACAAACCTAAAATATTGGGTTATTCTAACGTTGGGTTGTTGGTACAAGTTATGGGGTACAACCAACAAAGTAACAATATGAAAGAAATGGAAGAGCTGAAAAGATCTCTCGATACGAAAAGCCCCATCCCCCTCTATTACCAAATCGAAGAAAAGATCCGCGAGCACATACAAACAGGCATCTATCTACCGGGCGATAAAATACCTTCAGAGACCGAAATGTTTTCAATCCTCGGAGTATCGAGGAACACGATCCGGAAGGTGTATCAGGATTTATACGCTGAAGGGCTGATCGAAAAGAAGCAGGGGAAAGGAACATTTGTCTGTGTCCCGAAGATTTCCCACAAGTTCGTTACGGTAGTGAGTTTCACCCAGGAATTGATTGCCCGGGGGATCACTCCCACCTCAACGGTACTATCCCTTGTCGTACGGAACGCGGATAGCGACACGGCGGAAAAACTTCAGATAGGAATCGGGGAACCAGTGGTTTATATAGAACGATTGCGATATGGCAATGGAAAATTGTTAGGGTACAACCTCAATCGGGTTCCGGAATCTCTCTGTCCTGGTCTTGATAAGGTTACCATTAACAATGAATCACTATACACCCTGATCGAAAAAAAATATGGACATACCGTCACCAAAGCTGAAAGAACCATGGAAACTATTCCCGCTGACTCTTTCGTTGCACGGATGCTCCATATCCAAGAAGGATATCCTGTACTGAAGATCCTAGGGATCGCATTCAATCAGGAGAGACGTCCCTTTGACTATTGTGTGGAATATTACATTGACTGAGATGGAATGTAGCTTATGGCAAAACCTATTGTCGGTGTGATGGGTCCTGGTGAGGAAGCCTCCCTTTCGGATAGGGAGATAGCGCGCCAATTGGGTGCGGGGATCGCTCGACATGGATGGATACTTCTAACGGGCGGACGCAATGCCGGTGTTATGGATGCAGCTTCGGAAAGCGCCCATTCGGCAGGGGGAATCGTGTTGGGAATTCTGCCAGGAAAAGACAAAAAAGAAGCTTCCCTCCACCTCGATATCGCCATCCCTACGAATCTGGGAGAGGCCAGGAACGTATTAAACGTACTGACCGCCGATGTCATCGTGGGAATCGGGATGAACCCGGGGACCGCTTCGGAAATCGCTATCGCCATCAAAGCAGAGAAACCGGTATTTCTTTTGAACTGTCCCCCCGAAGGAATTGCGTTCTTCTCCTATTTGAAAAAGGCCTCTCCTACCTATCGGGGACTCCTCCAGCCGGTTCAATCGGTGGAGGAATGTATCGAGGAGATAGAAAAGTTACTTTCTTCTAACCCAATGTTAACAGAAAAGGAATATTCTGGATCATGAAGTTCCGTTGGAGCTTTTAGTAACGTAAAACCTAGGAGGTTTGTCATGAAGAAGATGTGGGTGTTCCTCTCCATCGCGCTTTTGATCGGTGGGTTGCCCCTCTGGGCAGGAGGCAAGAGCGAAGCTCCCAAAGCGGCTGCCCCGGCCGTGGCTGTGGAGCTTCCCGGTCCTGAGCTGTACCCTGGCGAGAAGGATCTGTACGCCAAAGCGGCGGCAGAAGGGATGGTGGTTTCCTTCGATACGGGTCCCACCTGGGCGAACTGGAAGAAACAGTTCGACACCTTCTCCAAGAGGTATCCCCTCGTTCAGATCGTATACAACGATCTAGGTTCCGCCGCAACGGTGGTGGCCCTGGAAAAAGCCCGCAACCGACCCCAGGCGGATACGGCCTACTATTTTGCCGCCTCTGCCATCGATGCGTACAAAAAAGGACTCCTCGAGCCCTTTATTCCGGTGAACTTCGACAAGCTCCCCGCTGTGTTCAAGGCAGAAAAGGGCGAATGGTTCACCATCCATCAGTTGGTCATCGCCTTCCTGGTGAACAAGAAATTGGTGAAGAATGTTCCCCAGACCTGGCAGGATCTTCTCAAACCAGAGTACGCCAACTCCATCGTGTACCTGGATCCCCGTTCCACCGGACAGGGGCAGGTATTGGTTTTTGCGGCAAACTTCGCCAACGGGGGAACCATGGACAACGTGAAACCTGGAATCGAATACCTGGGGAAACTCCACAAGGCGGGTAACGTTCTACGGGTGGAAGGCACCACCCCCTATGCGAAGTTCCTCAAAGGGGAAATTCCTATCTACATCGGGTACGAGAACGATGGGCTCAAGGCCAAGTACCTCGATGGAATGGGGGATGATGTGGCGGTGGTAATCCCCAAGGAAGCCAGCGTGGCCGCTCCCTACGCCATCAGCCTTGTGAAAGGGGCTCCCCATCCGAATGCGGGAAAACTCTGGCTGAACTGGACCATGTCCGATGCAGGACAGACGATCTTTGCCGAAGGATTCGTCCGCCCCTCCGTACCGACCGTGAAACTACCCCAGGAAATCCTGGACAAAATGCCTCCGGCTCCCCAGGTAATCCCTCTGGATCTGTACAAATCGGCCGAAAAGAAGGCGGAAGTGGACAAACTGTGGGCCGAAGCGGTGTTGGGGAAATAACAGTACGACATGGGTAAACCATTCTTTTCTTCTCCGGGAGGGTACCTCGCCCTCACCCTCCCGGGGGTGTTCCTCTTGGCAGGATTCTTCATTCTCCCCCTTCTGGTGGTATTGGTTACCAGCTTCGTAGAAGGGGGAGGAGACGCTTTTTTGAGGCTATTACAGGATCCCTTGTTTTACCGAGGGTTATGGGGAAGTCTAGTACTGAGTTTTTCCGCTTCCTTCGTATCGTTGGTATCGGGCTTTCTCATCGCCCTGCGGATGGTGAAACTCTCGAGCGGGGTACGGAACTTTTTGATGCTCCTCATCTCTCTTCCCCTTACCTTTTCGGGGATGGTGGTGGCCTACGGATTCATCCTCACCTTTGGAAGAGCTGGATTTTTCACGATTCTTCTTTCCTATGTGGGAGTGGACCCAGTGGCTTTCTCCCGATTCATCTATAGCCCCGTGGGCTTGTCCTTTGCCTACTGTTACTACCTGATCCCCCGAGTGGTATTCAACCTCCTGCCCGTGCTGCTGAACTTCGATACCCGGAAACTGCTGGCTGCCGAATCCTTCGGGGCAGGGAAAATCCGGCAGATCTTCGAGATTCTCCTCCCGGAAATCATGCCCGCCATCGTTTCTGCCTTCTGTCTGGTGTTCTCCGTAGCCTTCGGGGCATACGGCACTGCCTTGGCTCTCACGGGTACCCAGCTCAACATCCTTCCCCTCCTCCTGTACAGTAAGATCAGTGACGTAGGTTCCGATTTCCCCCTGGCTGCCGCTTTATCCGTAGTGCTCCTGAGTGTGGGCACCCTTGTGATGTCTGCGGGCGAAGTGTTCGCCACCCACCGGAAGGAGGCGCATGGATGATCCTTTTCCTCTACCTGGTGTACCTCCTCCTTCCCATGGCCCTTCTGTTCCTGGGATCCTTCGGGGAGAAATGGACCAACACCCTCTTACCTCAGGGATTTACCTTCCACTGGTACATAGATGTGGCGATGGACCCTAGTTTCCAGCGAGCCTTTTTCGTGAGTCTCTTGGTGGCTCTCCTTACCTGCGCCATTGTAGTACTGATTGGGGTACCCATGGCCTACGGAATGGAGCGGGGGAAACTGAAACGTACGCAGTTTTTTACCCGGCTTCTTCAGCTTATGCCCATCGCAGCTCCTCCCATGGTGGTAGCCTTCGGCTACATTATCCTATTTTCTTCCGATGCGTTTCCCTATCTGGGAACCACCTGGCTTCTGATTCTAGGTCATGTGGTCTCCACCCTGCCCTATATGGTGCAAACCCTCATTGGAGACATCCGTCATCTGGGGTTGGTGCAACTGGAGCAGGCGGCCGATTCTCTGGGTGCCAGTTTCCGGCAACGATTCCTCCATGTGGTCGTGCCTACCCTGCGGCACAGTATTCTTTCGGGCCTCTTTACCGTAGGAGCCCTATCCATCGGGGAGTTCCAGTTGAGTAACCTCATAGCGGGCTTCCTGAATCGAACGTACCCTATCGTACTTTTGCAGTCCTTCTACAATGCCTCCGGATTTGCCTGTTCCGCCACGGTAGTGCTATTGGTGCTTTCCATTGCCGCCTCACTGCTCGGTACGGGAGCACCCACAGGAACCTTCTCTGAAAGGAAGAAAGCGGTATGAAGATCAGTCTCCAGCAAATTACCTTCACCTATCCCCACACCCCCTATGGAGTGTTTGACATCGATCTAGAAATCCAGGAAGGCGAGCTTCTGGCCGTAATCGGTTCTTCCGGATCGGGGAAGACTACGATCCTGAAACTGATCGCCGGATTCGAGCATCCCCAAAAAGGAACCCTCCTGTTGGGAGATCGGCAGGTGCAGGACCTTCCCCCTTCCCGAAGGAATCTAGGGGTGGTGTTCCAATCCTACGCCCTGTTTCCTTTAATGACCACTGTGGAAAATGTGGCATACCCCTTGAAAGTGCGAGGGGTTCCGAAAGAGGAACGTCTGGGCCGAGCCCTCGAGATGATTCGCAGGGTGGGATTGGAAGCCTTTGCCGATCGGTACCCCTCTACCCTTTCGGGGGGCCAGCAGCAGAGGGTTGCCCTTGCCCGGGCGTTGGTGTTCCACCCCAACGCGTTACTGTTGGACGAACCTCTCTCGGCCCTGGATGCCAAACTCCGCATCGAGATGCGGGACGAAATCAAGAACTTACAGCGTCAGAATGGAATCACTACCATTCACGTAACCCACGATCAAGAGGAAGCTCTCTCCATCGCAGACCGGGTAGCCTTTTTGAAGGATGGCCGCCTGGTACAGGTAGACATTCCCAAAAACCTCTACGATCACCCTAAAACCCTCGAAGTTGCTCAATTCGTGGGACGGTCCAATCTGGTGAAGGTTCGGGTAGCGGAACCGGACAGAATCGAGACTCCTTTCGGTATGGTGCCCTGCGAAACCAAAGGCTTAGTCCCCGGCACTTCCGCCACGGCCCTCATCCGGCCGGAAGCGATTCAGCTATATACTTCTCTGGAAACGGCTCCTTCACAAAGCGGTGCCTCCGTGTTTCCCTGCAAAGTGGTCCGAGACCGTTTTCTAGGCCCCGTCCGCCGATTGGATGTAGAGATAAAGGGTTTTACGTTGGAAGTGGAAACCATGTGGCGTGGAGAAATCGGCGCCTGCATGATCAAGCAGGAGGCTATAAGACTTTTTCCAAAACAGGATTAGCATGAAAAACCAAAACCGACTGAAGTTATTGAACTTCATACCCCCTTTCTTTATTTTACTACTTTCTCTATGGGCCGTCCCATTTTTTGTGTTCGCCCAGTCCTTCACTCTCCATGGAGAGGTTCGGTTCGAAGGGAAGGGTACGGTGTTCATTTCCCTGGTGGATAGAGAAAGTTTCCGACAACCGGAAAAAGGGATAGCGAACCAGGTATTTCCCCCCTTGGCAGAGGGGCAGGAAAATCCAGAAACCCGTACCACCCGGAGCTTTTCATTTCAGGATGTGCCTCCGGGAACCTATGCCATTGTGGGCTTTTTGGATACCAACGGAAATAGCAAACTGGATACGGGGTTATTCGGTCCCACGGAGCCGTGGGGAATGAGTTTCCGGGCTTCCAGGCCCCTTTTCAGAGCCCCCCGTTTCGAAGAGGTCTCCTTCACGGTACCAGGGGAAATCCGGTACTTCACCATCGAACTGCGCTAACCGCCGTTAACCAATAGGAGAATCGTTAAGGAAAGTTATAGGACCTGTTCCAGAACACAGGATTTGTTCCAGCAAACGGGCAGCCTCATGTAAGGTGGATAAACGGTACCGTTCTGAGGAGGTATGGATACCTTCCATCCCCAGACCAAGGACAAAAGAGGGTATCCCCTTGGCATTGAAATAATTGGCATCCCCTCCACCCCGGGAAGAGAGGAACTGGGGAGTCAAACCGAGGGTTTGGCAGCCCAATTGGAACCGGTTCAGCAAAGGCTCTTCTTTGTTGAGGGTGTATCCGGGGTACGCCAGTTCCCACGAAATAGAGGACTGAGGGAATAGCTTATCAGGGGAGACTGAACCAGGCGTGCGGTATTTGTTTCCATTCGTAGCCTCTTCTACCTGTTTGGTTATCTCTTCCCTCCAAAACAGGAGTCGTGCTTCTTCGAAACTTCGTAATTCGCCTTTTATCGTGCAACGATCAGGCACCACATTGATGGAGGTTCCTCCTTCCACGATGCCAATGTTGGCGGTGGTGGATGGATCCAGAAGACCCGTGGGAAGCGCGGCCCCGATGCGGCAAGCGTGAAGAATCGCGTTTACACCTTCTTCCGCGTTGAGGGCTGCATGGGCGGATTTTCCCTGAACCTGGATCGTATATTTCCATTTGGTGGGTGACTGTACGATCGCGGTACCTATGGGGGTTTCTCCATCCAAACAGATACCTTTACGAGCCCTGATTCGAGAGGGAGAAAAATGGCGAGCTCCCAGACACCCCTGCTCTTCCCGCACGGTAAGCACTACTTCAACAGGAGTATAGGTTTCCGGTTCTTTAGAAACCTTTTCCAGAACATGTAACGCCAGTGCTACCCCAGCCTTGTCATCGGCACCTAAAGGGGATACTCCCCCCGTATGGATCAAGTCCTCTTCCATTATCAAAGGAACTTTACCCTCTAAAGGAATAGGTACTGTATCCATATGAGCCACCAGTACCACAGGTTCTTCATGCGGAGGGAAACTAGTAAATGAATGGATCACCAGATTTCCCGTTTCACCCAGGGAAGGATCTTCCACTTCCTCCCGCACTTCGAATCCTAGGGATTCCGCATACTGCCGGATGTATTCGGCAATCTGGTTTTCTTTTCCGCTGGGACTAGGAATGGAAAGAAGAGTGAGGAACACCTCTTCTAAGGATCTCCGGTGTTTAAAGGATGTCATGGATCACCCTCCGGGAAGAGGGGAATTAGCTGCCGTTTTTCTACATCCACTAACCCCCGATCGGTTACTTTAGCATAGGGACTCACACTGAGGGATAGGAGGCTCAGAAGCAGGAAGGGCCGCTGGTGTGGGATCCCCCATTTCCGCAGGGTATGTTCCATATTTTGCAAATCTCTCGCTACTTCTTTTATGGGAGCATCGGAGAGTATGCCCCATACAGGTAAGGATAGAAAAAGATTCCTTCCCTCCCCATCGTCAAGAGAGATTCCTCCCCTCGCCTCCACTACTCGGTTAGCCACCGAAGCCATAAGGGTAGGATCCCGCCCCACAACCAAAAGGTTATGACTGTCGTGGTTAAAGGAGGATGCAAAAGCGCCTCGGGACAGACCTAAGTTTTCAGCAAGGGCGAATGAACGGTATTCCCCATTGCGGGAAATGACCGAAATCACAGCCCCCGAAGCTATCTCCTCTTTCCACACTGGAAATCCTTTATGAAACTCAACGGGAATCCGTTTCACTTGGGTGAGGGAGGTATAGTGATCCAGTATACGAAGGGCGTGTACCACCTTCCGTCCATCGGGCAGCTCGGGTAGGGTAAAATCTCGCGTGGTGAAGGGCTTTCCGATGGAAAAGGCGGTAGATAACGGCAACGTGTCACTACCACCGGCTGGGGATCTGCCCTTGCTGGGATCAAGGATAGGTCCCAGGTATTGCTCGTTTTGGGCCACCATTTCCCCCCTCACACACACTTCCAGGGGAGTGAAGGATTCAAGATCCTTCAAAAGGAGGAAGTCTGCCTCGTACCCCGGCGCGACCGCCCCTTTTTTTCTAAGTCCCCGTTCCAACCCTAGGTAGCGAGCAGGCCGTGCGGTGGCAGAGGCTATCGCTTCCAGGGGATCCATCCCCGAATCCACCGCCAACCGCAAGATGGAGTTCAAGTGTCCGTATAAAAGGAGGGAAGGTTCCACGTCGTCGGTGACTAACAGAATTCGACTCCGGTCCGCTAATCTCTGGACTGTTCCAACAACTTCCGGGGTAAGACTTTTCGCCTGAAGCATGACGGTGATCCCTTTGGATAGCTGTTCCAGAAGTTTCTCCGGTGTGCTCAAGGTATGATCAGACCCGATTCCCATAGAGACGTAGGCAGAAAGAGCCAACCCCCTCAAGGTGGGCACATGCCCTTCGATCAAATACCCTGCCTTTCGGGCTTCCTGGATCATTCCCAGAAGATCCAATCGATCCAGTAGGTGTCGATAATCCATTACCTCGCCCAGCGCGATCACTTCCGGGTAAGTTAAAAATTTTTTCAGGATCCCAGCATCGAAGGGTTCCCTCACCCACTCCAATTCCAATGAAGTGGCGGGTACACAACTGGGAAAAGCGATCCGTACATCCAGAGGTAGGTTCCTGCAGGCTTCCAGGAACCAGTGTAACCCTGCACTTCCCCCCGCGTTGGCTATCTCATGGGGATCTGCCAGAACGGTAGTAGTACCATGGGGCAACACAGCCTCAGCAAACCGACGTGGAGTGAGAAGACTGGATTCAATGTGCATATGACTATCGATGAAGCCTGGTACCAGGTACTCTCCTTCCAGTTCTCTCTTCTGGGTAGCCGTTAGAGATGGCGGCGGTTCCCCCTCCTCCACATACACGAAAACGCCTCCCCGAATCCCTACCCATCCCTCATAGGTACGGAGCCGGAACACATCCACGATCTGTGCATGGGAGAGGACTAAATCACACTGAAGCATGACTATAAGATCTTTTTCTCGAAACCCTGCTGAGTCAGCAGTTCGATAGCCCGAAGAGCCGCGGCTATGGCCTTTTGTTCCCCCTGAAGGAAGAGGGCTTCCTTTTCCTGCAGACTGGGTTGGACTTCTAGCCAAATGTTGGAATCCGTTGCTACAATGGCTCCCGTAGCCACTCTACGTACCGAACCCACAATGAAAAGAATGGAGGCTTCCTGTTCAGCGGCTACTACACCCACCTCGGTGAGAAGTTTATTCAGGTTCATGTCCTGTACGTAGTAAGCGTCCCGGGTATATCCTATTCCAGTTCGATAAGACTCTCCCCCTTCCTCCAAAGCTTGAATCAGTGCATTGGTCACGACCCGATCTGAGACCGCAGGAAATTCCGCAGGCAAATATGCCTTCGAGGTTCCCTCTCCCCGATAGGACGCGGTGATCACGATAGGAGTACCAATGGGGATGTCTTTCTGCCTGCCTCCCGCGGAACCGACTCGGATCAGTACTTTTGCCCCCACACGAATGAGTTCCTCGAAAGCAATGGAAGCCGCAGGCCCCCCAATGCCCGTAGAACAGGCACTGACGGGGCACCCCCTATATCTTCCTGTATACACTACATACTCTCGATTTTCAGCCACTTGATAGGATTCTTCCCAGTGTTGTACGATCCGTTTTACCCTCCCTGGATCGCCAGGTACCAGTACATAGGGAGCTATATCACCTATGCCACAGCGTATATGTTTCTGTATTTCTTTCATCCTTCACTCCTTCCGCACGAGAAACCAAGTAGTCGGGTCTAACCGAAGAAAGGCACGTTGTCCCTCCTGAAAGCGGTACCCCTCTGAACAGAGGACCGTCAATTCCTGGTCCTGAAACCGTACCAAATATTGAACCGCTTTACCTAAAAAAGTGCCAAATAGCACCCTCACTTCAAGGGAATTGGGGATAGGAGACTCCTCTATCCGGGCATCCTCGGGACGAAAAAGCACTTCTACCTCCTCACCTTCCTGTAGGGAAGAAGGGTGACCCAGTCCGAGGAGGGATTCTTTCAGGGAAAAGGAGAATTCCTTCCCCCCCAGGGAAAGGACTCCAAACGGCGGATTCACTCCGGTAATGGTTCCCTTCAGGCGGTTGTCGAATCCCAGAAATCGGGCGACAAAGGGGGTAGTGGGATACCGGTAGATTTGTTGGGGAGAGCCTATTTGCTCGATCTTTCCCCCCTGCATCACCACCACTTCATCGGAAAGGCTCAATGCTTCCACTTGATCGTGGGTTACATAGATCATGGTGATTCCCAGGGTTTTTTGAATCCGGGAAAGTTCCGCCCGCATTCCTACCCGCAGTTTTGCGTCCAGATTGGAAAGGGGTTCGTCCAATAGCAGAAGGGAGGGTTCGATCACCAGGGCTCGGCTCAACGCAACCCGCTGCCGTTGTCCACCACTTAACTGGGAAGGCAACCGATGTTCCAAGCCCGATAGATCGGTGATGGAAAGAGCCTTTGACACCCGTTCAGACAATTCATCCTTAGGCACCTTCCGCATCCGTAACCCAAAAGCCACATTATCGAATACGGTCAAATGGGGAAACAGGGCATAGCTCTGGAACACTAAACCGATATTTCGGGTGTGAGGAGGTGACTGGGTAATATCCTTCCCATTCAAGAATATTCTTCCTTCCCGAGGGGTTAGGAATCCCGCTATCAGTCGTAGGGTGGTCGTTTTCCCACAGCCCGAGGGTCCCAGTAGGGAAACTAGCTTACCCTTTTCTACTGCAAGGGAAAAGTCTCGAAGGATCATTTCCTGTTTGCTGTACCCCGCAGTGATCTGTTTTAGTTCCAGAAAAGCCATAGACCGTCCTTACACATACTGAGATATTCCCAACCCCCTCTCCGCCCCCTGGACAATGAGTACGGTGATTACGATTAGTATGCTAGATAGGGCGGCAATGGTGGGATCGAAGTAGTATTCCATGTAGATGAGCATCTGTATGGGCAGTGTGGCGATTCCCGGTCCCGTGAGGAAGAGGCTTATCGGCACATTGTTGAAAGATGTAATGAAGGCTAAAATGAAGGCTGCCATTACCCCTGCCCGTATATTGGGCAGTACCACAAGAAAGAAACTCCGCACCCGATGGGCTCCCAAACTTACCGCCGCCTCTTCGATGGAGGGATCGAGATTCCGTAACGCGGCAGACACCACCCGGACCGTATAGGGTAAAAGAATCACCGTGTGCCCCACATACAGACCCAGTTGAATGGGAAAGTTTCCAATGAGCACAAAGAACCTCAGTAGAGAGAAACCCAATACAAGCCCGGGTATCACTGCCGGGGAGGCAAACAGTACTTCCAAAATCGATCTACCGGGAAAAGAATACCGTACCAGAGCATAGGCCGCAGGCACTCCTATCACGAGTGCCGAGAGGGTAGATGCTAAACCAATCCATAAGCTGGTAAGAAAGGAATCGAGAAACATCCGAACGGTGAACACCTTGACAAACCAGCGGAGGGAAAAACCCTTGGGTGGGAAGGTCATGATAGGCTCACTTCCAAAGGAAGCGACGAAAATCAGCAGGAAGGGGCCCAAGAGAAATAGGTAAAGTACAACCAGTACAGCAAGATAAAACCGGGAAGATTTCATACCATCCTCGGTCGAAAAGTTCGTATCCCTAGGTATAGCATAATAGTAAGCACTGTCATTACTACCGCGATTACCGTAGCCCCGCCCCAATTCATGAAAACCACCGCCTCCTGCTGAAGTAGAGTAGCCAGGGTGAGGATTTTAGTACCCCCTAGGATCGCCGGTGTTACATAGGCAGTGATACTGCCAGTAAACACCAGGACGGAACCCATCACCAGCCCATCGGCAGAAAGGGGGACTACCACCCGAAAAAAGGTAACCCAGGGATTGGCTCCCAGACTTTGAGCGGCTTCTTCCAACTCTGGGGAAATATTCTCCATCGCGCTCACTAGGTTTAGAACCATCAGGGGAAGGAAAAGTTGCAGTAACCCCACGATAACAGCTCCCTCTGTGTAGAGTAGTCGCAACGGTTCCCTAATGAGCCCTAAACCCTTGAGGGTTTGATTGATCAGTCCAAAGCGCCCCAGAATCACCATCCACGCATAGGTACGGGCCACGGGACTGGTCATCAAGGGAAGGATCACAATGGACATCAGAAGAGATTTTCGATGTTGGTCGGTACGGGATATCGCGTAGGAAGCGGGATAACAGAGAATGGCCGAGAGCCCTGTGACGAGAAGCCCAAATTTGAGGGTCCGAAAGAAAATCGTATGGAATTTGGGATCCGAGAGGTAAGAGAAGTACTGATGTAAGGTAACTCCTTTGTCTCCCAGGTATACGCTTTCCAAAAGAATAAACCCTAAAGGAAGGAGGAAGAAGGCTCCGATGGAAAGCAGAGCAGGAAGGATCAACACCAGGAGCCATCGAGGAGTGTGGGACAGCATAGGAGGGATTATTTTGCCATGATTTGCTGCCAGCGCTTCACCCAGATTTCCTGTACTTGAGCAAGCCTTGCTTCATCTAGAAAGATAATGTTACTGAGTTTCTCTGGACCATAGGCCAGCTTTTCTCCAATTTCTGGAGGTACCTTAACGGTCATATTCGTCGGGGAATCCACCAGATCCATCGCTTGCGCCTTTTGCACATCATGGGATAGGATGAAGTTTATATAAAGATGGGCCAGATCCGCATTTTTCGTTCCCTTTACAACCGCTACCATGCTCTGGCTGCCCACTGTTCCTTCCTTGGGAACTACCGATTTCAAAGGTACCTTGGTTTCAAGTAGGTTTCCCCAGCTAAAGCTCGTGTAAGGGGCCACCCACACCTCTCCCTGCTGCACAAGGGTAATCAATTCTGAAGAACGGCGGTAGACGGTTACGAGATTCTTGGCAATTTGGGGCAAGTTTTGCCAAGCGGGTTCCACATTTTCTTCCGAACCGCCGTATGCTTTGGCTAAAAGAACCACCGTAGCTGGGCCGAAGGTGGTGGTGATGTCAGGAAGAGTTACAAAGCCTTTCAAATCGGGTCTAGCAAGGTCAGCCCAGGAAGCGATAGGAGGATTCACTTTGTCCGTACGATACGCAATCGCGTAAGTACTAATCGCATAACCTATTCCATATCGGTTTCCCACCGGATCCTTTGCCCAATCGTACAATTCTTTCAAACTGGGGATCTTTTCCGGATCATAAGGCTGGATGAGTCCCTCCTTGGTGGCCAGATAAATGTAGTTCCCTGCGAAATGTACCACATCCACATTGGGGCTGTCCTTTCGGGCCTTGAGTTTGGTCAGCCTGTCCGCATTGTTCCCCGTTTCATAGATGATTTTTACTCCGTACGTTTCTTCGAAGGGCTTCGTGATATTCTTGTTTATCAAGTCCATGTTGAAACCCCAAGTAGAAACCGATAGTGTCCTGCCTCTATAGGACTGCATGGCAGGTGAGGATTCACCCTTTGCTCGTTCCGTTTTCGGTGCTTCCTTCGCGCCTGAGGCAAAAAGAGCTTCCATACACAACAGGCCAATCATCAAGGTTACAAGTACGAGTTTTTTCATAATCTTTCTCCTCCTTAAAAAAATACCATGCCCGTCTAAACGCCGTCAATGAGAACGAATAGCGTACCTTGACTAAGCTCTTTCGATCTCCTCGATAATTTTTTGAATGGCCCGAGATGCCGTTTCCCAGAGCATTTCGGGGTGGTACTTAAAGGATGGTAATACTTCCGAGATAAGGGCCCCCTGGTAGCCGATTTCCCGTAGAGCTAGGCACACTTCCTTCCAGTTCACATCACCCTCGAAGATATCACAGAATCCCGAAAGGGTTCCTACCGAAACTTTGTAGTCCTTTACATGCACCGCCTTGATCCACTTTCCCAACGTACGGATCCAGTCTTCCGGGTATCCCCCACCATAGAGACAATTGGCCACATCGAAGTGACAGCCTACCGCAGGACTTTCCAGTTCTTCCAGGAATCGCCGGTACTCAAGGGGGCTTAAAAGGAACTTGTTGGGCACGTTCTCGAGGGCCAGGATCACCCCTGCGGATTCTGCTCTTCTAGCCAGATCTCCGATAACTTCCTGTACCCGATGGTACACTTCCCGATAGGGAAGGATCTCCACCTCAGGGGAAAGAATCGAGTTGTCCACCGCGCCGGGAATGGTAAGGATTGTGGGTGCCCCAAGGTAAGCGGCGATCTCGATCAATCGTTCTAGAGCCTGAATCCCTCTCCTTCTTTTTTCCGGATTCCGACTGGAGATGGGAGTTTTCCACTGCTGACGGGAATACACAGAAACGATCCGTACCCCCACTCTTTCAGCGTAGGCTTTCAATTCCTGCAAGGTAGCCTGGGGACAATCCAGCTCGAATTGGCCGTCGAAGTTTACCTCGATCCCTTTGTAACCGCTTCTAGCGGCGGCCTCGATGCATTCGCGCCAGTCCATTTCCGGAGGAAAACAGCGGAGTGAAGTGGAGTTGATCAGTTCCATTCCATATCTATACTACGAGATCAAGTGATTTGTAAACTCGAAAGACTGTTTAACCCCACACCCCATACCGTTTGGCCGCCTGAAGAAGTATGTATCCTCCATAGAGGATAATCCCCAAACCCCCCGCATGCACGGGAAGGGGTATTCGTTTCTGGATTCGATTCCCTAGGGTAGATAGTATCCACATGCCCCCCATAAGATACCATCCGGTGCGATCGTGGAATCGGAGAATTCCCGTGGAAAACCGATAGGGAAGAGGCCAGAGGAGGTAGGTACGATAGGAGGTGAGAAGGTCAAGCCCCACGTGCATCACCATTCCTCCCAATCCCCAGAGGAAGATTGTGCCCTTTGGAACACTAGGGAATCGCTTCCCTATGATCCAGGTAAGAAGGAATGCCAGTAGGATAATGCCCCAGATTGAATGAGTGGGCCCCCGATGGTATTCCCGGTAGGTTGCCCATCCTCCCAGAAGGAATACGATATCGATATCGGGCAGAATAGAACCAACCAACACAGCCCAACGGACCGCTCGCTGGGTAGCCATGGTTATGGGGGCAGGGATAGGTGTGGTTGAAGAGGGTACGGCATTGCCGGTCTCTGTAGGATTCATTCTTGTAGATTCCGCTGTGTGTGTAATTCCCGCTTCGTGGCTAAGTGTTTCCTTCGGCCAGTACAAATGCCCTGCAACCACGCCACTGAGCACATGGGTAAGGATATCCATGGGTAAACAATACTCATGATTTAACCACAAGAAAAGCGGAACCATAGGGAGGGATTTCCAGAGCAGGTTCCTCCTTTGGACAGTTGACCCTGTATTTCTCTTTAATCTTCTTTTTCCTCCATTGGGTTACCAGATCCTCTTCCAGTAACTCCCCATTCAGAAGCAGATAGTGGGAAGACAATGGACCCGCAGCAGAAAGAATGTACCGTTCCCCCAAGGAAGGGGGAGCTTTCAACTGAAGAGATTTGGAAGATAGATTCAGAACGACATAGGTGGATCGGTTTCGTTTTCCTACAGTGGAATGACAGTACCACCGGATGGTTTTCGAGGCTGGATCCCCTAAGGAATATACAATCCCTCCCATGAGTTTCTTCCACAAAAACGTAACGTAATAGTCGGGTTGGGGTTCGAAGGTTTCGGGATTCAGTAGCCCATAATCGGAACCCACGAGGGTTTGCCGGAACACTCTATCTACACCCGCAGAGGCCATACTCCCTAATAGGTTTAACCACCAGAGGGTGGACGCGTAGGTATCCGAGATGCCTTCCTCTCCCCCATAGAGGGCGCTTCCTGTTTCTGTAAGCCAGAGTTCCCTTCCCTTCACCAACTCTTTCAACCGCCGGCCATACCGCTCCCCTTCCATGAATAGGGTCGGTGAGAGGATTCGTTTCAAGGTTATTTTCCGTATCCGATACTTTCCCCGATTGGATTGAAAGGGATAGTAATGCCAGCTCACTACATCTTTTGGCCCCAACACACCGGATTCTACCAAGGTGGGGATCACAGGATTGGGTTCCCCAATAATGGGCCAGAATGCAGACGCGGGTCCCACAGCCCGTGCTTCGGGATGGAGTTCTTCCACCATATGTGAAAAGAGGGAAAAATCCTCGGCATACCGCTTAGCTGGAATGGCATACCTTATTCCCTCTATAAAGGGGTATCCATTCACCTCGTTCCCCAGCTCCCACGCTACCACAGGCAATCGTTTCCTCGCGGTATACGCAATGAGCCTCCGGGCATTGGTACTATCCCATGAACCATCGGGTAGACGATCGGACCACCCACAATTCAACGTAAATACAAGTTGAGCTCCCACTTTTTTCGTAAAACGGATTAGCTGCTTCCACTGTTTTTTCTTCAACACCAATTGGTAGTCCACTACGGGTTTAGGGGGCACGGGCTCCTTTTTTTTCAATGCGTAGTATACACGATCTGCCTCTGTACCCCCCACCCGAAGGTAGGCAGGGGAAAGGTAGGATGCCCATTTCAGTAGAGCTTTATTTTTTAGATCCAACGGAGGCACTTGAGCCGTGCCTAACCCACGGGCCGACCGTTTTTCCTTTCCCCACCACCTCCCTCCCAAGAGGTAGGAAACATCGATGGTGTAGGAAATGTAGGTATCGGGAACTTCTCTCAGGACTGACTGGGGGGCTGGAAGAGGGGTGCCCATTTTGGTCCTTTGGATCCTTTGATCCCGCGCGGAATGAATCTAAGATAGGAGTATGCAGGAAGGAACGCGTGTTTTCGGAGGAATCCATCGATCCTGCGCAACAGATCTGCCGTTCCGTCTTCCAAGGTGAATCCTTTGGGCAGGGTGGATACATTCCTGTAGTCTTCGAGCCTGGCTAAAAAGGCGGAGAGATCTTTTTTCAACCGAGAAAGAGTCGTGAAGGTACCCTTGTTCGTTTTTCGGAGCATCCGTGCGTTCAATTGTTGTTCGTATTGTCCTTTCTGGGGAATCACAAGGATTGGTTTACCCAATAGGAGAGCCTCTGAAATGATTTGGTGTCCAGCCGAAGAAAGTACCGCGCTACATCCTGCAAGGGCTTCTTCGAAGTTCCCATCCTTGGAGGGGAATATCCTATATCGTATGCCGGTCATACCTCTCAACACACGGAGCACAGGTTCTCTGTAGGCAGGTTTTAGATTTACCAGAATATACCCCTCGTCCCGAATGGGGTACTCGAACAAGGAAGGTCGAAACAAGGGGCCTACATCTCCATGATAAAAGGAAATATGAATGCGTTCGGTCCAGGGGCCTTCCAGGAAAAGGGAAACCAGGGAGGGAATCCAGCCGGAAGGATCTAGGGGAAGGACTCTTGAAATGATTCCTGGATGGTTTATCTGCAGCACCGGGATTCCCGCCCTTTTACCCGCCCAGGCAAGATAGGGATCATAATCGCTTAAAACTGCCTGGATTCCCAGCTTTCGAAGAAGGATTTCCAATTGTTCCACTTCCATCCTGAAATAAATCAACTGAGGAATCGTTTTCAAGGAGGTGGCAATCCACTGAACCCGATCTTCCTTCTTCACGAAGGAGTAGTGTGGCAAGGGATACGATGTAAAGCTGGGAAGTTTATCTGCTATAAATCGTTTTAGTCCCTCAGGAACAAAGTAGTGCATCTCGTATCGTTCTTCCAGGAGAGGTGCCAACGCAACCAAGCGGGCAGCATGCCCAAACCCCTCTCCCGCACAGGAATACGCGATTCGTATCTTGTTGTTATCCACAAGGTTAAAAAGCGAAGGGCACGTTTAACTGTGATGAAATAGCTGTTAATTTTTCGTTAAAAATCTCTCCATTGTTCCACCATTCGCACCTGATGTACTGTTTCAGGTGAGGGATAGTAGGCATCTTCCATCTTTCGCCGAAGGAATCGAATGGATTCGATCGCATCTTTTCCGGATACCAACCCCGCATGCACTAGCCATGTCCCCACCACCAGGCCCGTACGGCCGTGTCCACCCCAGCAGTGGATGTACACCGAGTCACCCCTTTCCAGGCTGGTATCGATGAAACGGTGGATCTCCTGCATCGAACGTTCCTCCACCGTGCCCCCATCGGGAATGGGAAATCTCGTTACCCGCACTTTTTTCCCCTTCTCAGCTGCCAGTTGTTCAATCATTCGATGGTACGGTTTCAAGGGTATTCCCGAGTGCCTCTCGTTTTCCTCTGTCAGGTCCACTAGGGAAGTGATCCCGCACTCCAGCAGGTTGGACAGCTTCGCTTGACTTGCGTCTTCCTCCTTTGTACGGGGATACTCTCCGGCCAACACTTTCCCGGGCAGGACCCAGTACGAATCGGGAAACGGGACAGCCTGGGTAAGCATGCGAGTAAAGGATTCGATCAGACGGAAAATCTCCTCTTTACGGGCTAGGATCTCGATCCATCGGGAAGGAATACTTTCGACACCCCAATAGGCTCCTGCTAGCCCCCCGGCCACGGCCCCCGTAGTGTCCGTATCTTTTCCTAGGTTCACCGCCTTCAGTACCGCTTCGGAAAAGGAATCGCTTGTAGCCACGCACCAAAGGGAAGCTTCTAAGGTATCCACTACGTACCCGCCAGAGGAGATTTCATCTCGGGCACACCCGATCACGGCACCCGTCAGGACCCGTGAAAAGGTGGGGAGTTCCCCGGAAAGTGCAGGCGACAGGATCCTCCGGGTAGACGGGGAAGAAAGAGTTTCCGCCACGATCTTCACCGCTTGGGGGATGGAGCGCCCCTTGAGCACTTCCCCTAGACATAGAGAGTAGAGGATACAGGCGAGCCTACTGCGGGGATGGGCGTGGGTCAGGGAAGAGGTATCGGAGACAGCCTGTAAAAGCATTGGAAATGGCGCTTCTGCAAAGTACAAAGCCACCGGGAGGATTCGCATGAGGGATCCGTTTCCATTGTCCATCTCCGAACGTCCTCCTGCCTCCACGGGAGGCGTCCCCATTCGTACGCGGGCCAGGGCCAGTTTCGTCGTTCCTCCCACATCGAACACCTTCCCATAGGGAGTGAGGTACCCCTCGTACAACCATTGGCAGAAGCGTTTCCCCATATCCCCCAAATTCCAACCTGTTTTAAGGATACTATCCACCGTACAGAGGGTAAGGGAGGAATCGTCAGACCAGGTCCCTGGCGGCTGTTGATGGACTTTCCATCCCCTCATATCCTCCACTGGATCCTCCTCCAGCTCGGACCGGGAGCGAAACTCCACCGGTACCCCCAGGGCATCCCCTACGATGAGTCCCCACAACGCCCCCTGGATTCTACTCGATAAGGTCGGCATTGAGGGTCTCCCTGCACCGGCATTTGTTCCGCCCCCATTCGATTTTTCATCTTTGTCTCTCATCTTTTCCATCATCTCCCTAGACATAGATCATTTTCTTCGTCATTCCCCCATCGATCACGAAGTTCTGGCCGGTGATGAAGGAATTGGCGGGATCCAGCAGAAAGAGCACCATTCGGGCAATATCCGAGGGGTCCCCTACCCGACCTGCCGGATGCTGGCTATGGTCCGCTTCCGAAAGGCGAGGATCCTTTCGAAGGGAAGCTTTTTTATAGGCCGAAACTTCGATCCAGCCCGGACTGATGGCATTGACCCGGACCTTCGGTCCCAGGCTCATCGCCAGTGCATGGGTCAGGGTGAGCAATCCGCCCTTGGATGCGCTATAGGCTTCCGTATTAGGTTCCGACATTAGGGCACGGGTGGAACAGATATTGATTACTACCCCTCCCTCCGCTTCCAGATAGGGTGCGGCATGCTTTACCAGGAGGAAGGGGCCGGTGAGGTTTACCCCCAGCACGGTATTCCATTCTTCCAGGGATAACTCCCGTAGGGGTTTGTTCCGGGATATCCCTGCGTTATTCACCACACCGTACACTCCCCCAAACTTCTCCACCGTCCGCTTCAGGAAGGACTCCACATCCTCCTCCCGTGACACATCTAAAGCGGTTGTGCATAGCCGATCCGGCAAAGGGTATGCTTGTTCCAATTCCCCTAAGGCATCCAGATCTACATCCAGTACCGAAACGTTGTAGCCCGCTTCTAGAAGATGCCCTACCGTCACTTTCCCGATCCCCTGACCGCCTCCCGTAACCATCACGGTTCGTCTCATACCCTCTCCTGTTGCGAGTTTTCTAGAGGTAATGATATCACGGATAGCCCTACCGTTTCTCCTTTTCCCGGGCCAGGGAGGCAAATACCCCCAAGAGATTCAACACAGAGAATACGCCGAAAAGGATCTTCAAGCCCCGGAGGAAGGCTGGGTACACTTGCGGAGTGATAGGAGAATCCCCCAGAAGGAAAAAGAACACCATTAGGGTGATCCCCATGCTCAGCATCTGCCCCAGAAGCCTCATGGTCGCCAGGGTGGCTGAGGCGATGCTATTGTCCTTTCGATCCACCGAGCCCATGATGGCATTCGAATTGGGAGAGGAAAAAAGCCCGAATCCCAACCCCAGGAGGGACAGGCTCCCCAGCACCCAGAGGATACTCGTACCTGCATCCAACCAGGTGCAGAGGACCAACCCTAACACGGTAAGCCCCATGCCGAGGGAAGCCAGGAACCCAGGCCGGATCCTGTCCGAGGCTTTGCCCGCAAAGGGAGTGAATGAGGCCTGTATCAGGGGCTGTATGAGGAGGATGAGCCCCGCTTTCCGGGGAGAGAGCCTTTGAATGTACTGGAGGTACAGGCTCAGGAGGTAGGCCACCGCATAGGTAGAGGCGTAATTGATCAGAGCCGCCAGATTGGAGAAGGCAAACACCCGGTTGGAATGGAACAACCGAACATCCAGCATGGGGAAAGGCTCCCTTTTTTCCACCCGTAGAAACCCATAGAGAAGAAGACTTCCCCCCAGGAAGAGGAATCCTCCCCACAGGGTGATGATGTGAGTCAAGCCGAGAGCGAGGGCAAGGATGGCGCTGATATACAACCCCATACCCATCCCATCCATCCGAGCAAGCTTGCCCATTCGATGTTCCTCCGTGGGGGGGTCTTCTTTACGGGAAGCGTGGTTCTGATGGGTTGACTCTCCAGCAGGGCTCGGTTCCTTTGTGTCTCTATCGGTGGCTACAGGATAGCGATACAACACCCCTAAAGACAAAAGACCTGGTAAGAGGGAGAGAAAAAATATACTCCTCCATCCCAATCCCTGGACCAGGACACCCCCCAGGGCAGGCCCCAGGGAAAGACCCAGGTAAATGACCGCTGTATTGATCCCCAGCACTTCTCCCCGTCGGTGGGGAGGGAATACCTCGGTCAAAAGAGCCACACTGGTAGCGAAGATCATGGCTCCCCCGATCCCCTGGACAGCCCGGAAGAAAATGAGGGTGAAGCCGGAAAATGCCAACCCCGCCAGCAAGGTACCTCCGAGGAAAAGAAGAATTCCAAGGATAAATATCCGTCTTCTTCCCCATAGATCGGCTACCTTACCTACCGGTAATAGACTCACCGCGGTAACCAGGAGGTACACCGTAACGGTCCAGCCGAGGGTGGTGGCTCCTAGGGAAAAGGTCTCCGCGATCTTGGGAAGGGCCAGATTTACTGCAGAAGACATGAAGGCAATCAGAAAGGAGGCCAGGGTCGAAGCGGCAAGGATTTGTTTCTGTTCTCCAGTCATGTTAAGCTCGTTTCGCTACCGTTTTGCTGCAATCACCCCACCCGTCACGATACATGCCCCTCCGATCATTTGAGTCCATGCAAAGGGCTCTTTCAAAAGAAGTAGGCCCAGGAAAGATCCGTATAAAGGAAGCATATTGTAGAAAACCATTGCCCCTCCAGCTCCCAGGATCTGGACCCCTTTGTTCCAGGATAGAAACCCAATCCCGGCCGGTACAATCCCTAGGTAGAGGAGTATCCCCACTAGACGCAGATTGAAAAGGGGTGGAAAGTAACATACTTCGAGGAAAGCAGCTACCAATAGTAAAGGGAGTCCGATCCACATGGATAGGGCGGTAGCGGACAATGCCGATCGAGATTTCATCACTTTCCGGCCTGCAACGGAGTAGAGAGCCCAGAAGACAACGGCTACAAGTACCCAGAGATCCCCCATATTGAGTTGCGGCTCTTGGAGAAATTGTGTTGCATTTCCTCCAATCAGCACCAGCACACCTACCAACGCAAGCACGGACCCGATGATTTGCCTCCCTGTGAAGGGCTCACCGATTAAAAGGGCTCCGAACACGGCAGTCAACAGGGGACCCACCCCATTGATCAATGTCCCGTTCACAGCCGTAGTAAAGCGTAACCCATAGTACAGTAGAGGAGCAAAGGCAACCACTCCTGTGAGAGCCATCCCCATAAGTAGGCCAAAATCCGTTCCGCCCTTCCGTTCTTCTACGGGTCGGCCTTTCAAGAGGAGGAAAAATACGATAGACGCCACCACATATCGGCCTGCGGTGAGTACAAAGGGACCTACCTCGCTCCGCAGGGTCCGACCCAATAGGATGTTAGTGGCCCAGGCGAAGGTAGCTACATTCACCAGGAGGATACCTTTCCATCGGCTATTAGTATCGGGCATAACCCGTACTATACCGGGAAGAAAAGTCTCTTTCAATTGTTTAGGTATAGTTTTCTACTTGTAGGATTCTGCGGAGCTAGGATCCGACGGAGCGTTTGTGCTAGCGGGCAAGAAGGGCGAACAGGTAGAAGAAAAGCCCCAACAGGATGAGCCAGAAAATCCAGGGTGCGTTGTTGTCGGATGCAGGGGGAGGTTTCCCGGAGCTGGACCCCTGACCCGCGCCGGATCCTTGCCAGGCACTGGGTGTCGTAGACGGAGGACGTCCTGGGGTTGCAGGGGCATTCTGGCCACTGGATCGAGAGGAAGAAGAGAGCGACGGAGAGGTAGTGGAAAGGGTTTGCAGTCGGTTGAGCAATTCCTGGTTTGTAGGGACAGGAGGCTCAGGCTTGTGCGGGTTGAAGTGGGAAACCTGGCCGGTTTTTTCGGGTTCCAGGAGTTTTTCCTGCCGAGAAGCAGCCGCAGTTCCAGAAAAAGTCACTGTTTTTACCGAGGAGGAGCTTTTCCTGGAGGGCTCTCTTTCGGGATAGGATGTTCCCACTGCAGATTTCAAGCGGGCTTTAGCCTTTTGTGGGCTTAAGAACCGAAACTGATGATCCTGCCGGAGCCGGATGGAATACCTCACCTGTTCTCCCATTCCCCCACTATAACTCTTTCGAATGTACGGTTCTTCCAGGAGGCCTGTGACCTGGATCCACTTGCCTACCCACTCTTCGTTCGGCGCTTCCGTCAGTTCCTCTAGATCCTCAGACCAAGCCACCAGATGGAACACGAAGCGCTCCCTCCAGTCCATAAAGTTCACGAACACGTAGGGATCTCCATACTTGGTCTCTCCCTCGTGAATCTCGGTGATCTTTCCGATCACTTCCACCATTTCCCCTACCCGCGCGCGTAAGCCTAGCACATCCGTAGCAGAGTAGAGGGGAAACACGGGAAGGTATTCGGTCTCCGTTTCTTTCCACGACTTACCCTTGCGGCGTCCTTTCGGTTTCACTGCTTCGCGGGAATCCTCCGGGAGGGCGGTCGGTTCCACCACGGGAACTGCTTTCACCTCCAGGGGGTATGCCCGGGAACGGAACTCGGAAAGGGTAGGCACCTGTGTCGGGTCACCCGTACAAAGGGCTTCCAGTTCGTTGGCGGCAGTAGCCAGTTGCGGATGTTCCCGTAAACGGCCAAAAGCTTCCGAATGGGAGGGAGCGAGGAAATCGGAGCGGGAGAAGTACAACCGATCGGAGTCGGAAACAAGGGAAAGGAACCAGAAGGATTCAGAAAAAAGGCTCCAACTCAAAAGCCCGAGATCGATGGTGATGGCAGGAAATCTGTCCAATTGCTCACTCGGAAGCGAATTGGGCCTAAAGGGATGCTGAAAGTTCGGATGCCCCCCTTGGAGGGGCGGTGGTACAGTTTCCTCGAAAAAAGCTACCCCATCGTAGTCTACCAGAACGGGATGCCCTTCCCGATTCACCAGGATGTTCCCCACCTGTAGATCCCCATGGGCGATTCCAGCCTGCTCCAGCAGTTCCATCATGCGGAAAAACCGTTCCCGAAACTCGAGGATCGCGGCAGAGTTACCTCTGTGTTTGCGGAGCCATTCCCCCAAGGTCTGTCCCTCGCTCCAATCCATCACCAGGGCGGGAACATCCGCTTTGGGGGTACGCACACAGGGGTCGATCCAGTGACAGGGAAGAAACAGTTCCTTCAAGGCCGGATATTGAAGTTTTACCTCTTCCAGCCGCTTCATCACCCAGGGGAGCCGGCGGTCCCGCAGGGGATCTTCCTGGATGAACACCCGTACGGCTTTCTGCCCGTTACCAGGCAGGGAAAGACGATAGATGTAGGCGAACCCGCCGGAAAGAGGGTCAGGACTCCCGAACCCGTTCCGTACCACTGTGGCCCCCTTCAGTTCTAGGGGGATCAAACCTTTCTTTGGATCATGAAAGGCGGCGTTGTAATCGGCAAATCGGGGCCATTCGGTAGCCATTCTTGCTTCGCTCCCTAGGGGGCAGTCGCCCTATGCTTCTAACTTCCTTTTCTGCAGGCAATTTTTTTCTTCTTTCTTGTGGCAGCCTGCCCTATTTCCCGCAGGCCGAAGGTCGAGCCACAGGTAACTGAGATCGTCCCACCGGATCCTCTTACCCTGTCTTTCCTTCGCCAGCACCTCACGGATCTGGTTTTCTCTTCCCCGATGGAGGAGGGCGAGGATTCTTCTCTGTTCTTCCTTCCCCAAGGATACCAGAAACAGAGCCAGTGCATCGGTAACGAGAAGAAAAGAGGTAATTCTTCGTTTCCGCCAGGGAAAGGAGGCTGCCCAACTGGGTGGGATTTCACCCAGCGGCCGATCACCGATGAGTAGGGGATCCCGTTGGAAGAATTCGGCCTCCCGAGCGGGAAATCCATAGACAATTTCATACCCCTTTAAAAAGAAAACCACCGAGTCCCCGATCCCTTCCACTTCCACCGTCCGGGGAAACACCCGAAGGCGAAGGAGGGTGGAGTAGGAACCCTTGTTTCTGGCCAACACTGTAACCCAATCGGAATCGGCATCCCCAAAACTGGACGTGAAGCATCTCATGGATTGGCACTTTCGGGCAGATGCCACTACCCTGCGAAGGGAAGAAAAGCGGGCGGCACTCCGGCTCAAGGCTCTGGCCCAGCCTCCCCCATCGTACCCCTCGCTGGCACCGTCGCAGAGTACCCAGACTCCCCTTCGGGGGGAACGGCTAAACCTGTCCTCCCCTAAGGTGCCTTCCTTCGGCAAGAGAAAGATCCGTTCCCTGTACACAACACCTTCGTACTTCATCGTGTGGCTGCACCTACAGAAGCTGGGCAGGACGGGTCCCCAGATCGAAGAAATGGGCTACCCGCTCTGGACCCGCCCCATAGGCAAAGAAACGGCTCCCCTCCTCTATAGAGTATCCCAACCGAAGGGCCTGCTGCCGGATATGTAGGGGCATGGGGCTGGATATCTCGAAGAGGAACTTACCATCGGCGTCGAGCCGTTGGGGAGCCCGAGGGGGGAAAAGGATCTCCCCTTCCGACTGGGTGGCAATGTGGAGACAGAAGAGGAGGGTTTCCCCGTCGGAGGTGTGAAGCTGCTTAAGGATTTTCGCCTCCTCCTCCGGCATACCGTCGGTAGACCTTCCGTCAGTAATGAGGATCACCGTGGGAGGGTAAGAATCGTAGTGACGGTCACACCACTCCCCTACTAGAAGGCAAGCTTCCCGGAAGGCTGCTCGTAAGGGTGTGTTCCCCTCCGCTTTGGGCAGCACCCACGAGGGATGGGGCAAGCCTGCCTCATCCCGCTGAATCGAGCGGGGAGATTGGGCTAACCTAGAGATGGGTAGAATTTTCTCCTCCATGGGGAGGAGGGACCACACTCGCTTGTCCCCGAATCCCCAGCATCCCACATGGAAGTAATCCCGAACCCCATCCGCCTTCCGGCACCGCACCACCAGTTCCTCCAGGGTCTGGTCCACCGAACGGGCAAGAAACTCCGCCTTGGTGATCCTGCCCTTGAAGGTTTCCTCCATGGAGCCCGACATGTCAAGGAGAAACAGCACCAGGGTAGGGTTTGCCCGGGACACGGGGGCTCGATATTTGAGGAAAACTTTTTTGGGAGAATGAGCCTCGGGTTCAGAGGGAGGTTCCGGCACCTTGGGTGAAGACCACTCCCCCACGTGCGAAGGCATCTCCCCACTTGATAATGGCACTTCTCCTTCATGAGAAATACCCTCGCCCGCATTGAAAACCGCCTCTTTTTCAGGTTGAGACTCCTCGCCATCACGTAAAGTCCCCTCAGGGTAAGTCCCCTGTTCGAGGGTAGCGGAGTCCGGCGTATCCTCTCTGCCAGTGCCGGCTTCAGCCTCCGAAGATGGAATTGCCAGGGTCGAAGCTTTCGACGCTGTAGCTTCCGCAAGGGAGAGCCCGCTAGGTACGGGAGCCGCAGGAATGGAAGCTGGCCTCTGAGGCGATCCCGGTGCAGCCCCATAGAGATCCAGTAAACCCCTGTCCACTAAGGCAGTGATGTTCTGTGCGAAGATCTGGAAATCGAAGGAGGTGGGCCCTTTTTCTGAACCTTCCGCCAGTTTCAGTTCGAACTCCACCTCATCGAGGGAACTGGAGGGAGAGGTGATGGATTCGATCAGGGAATCGATCACGTCTCGTTTCAGGTGGGAGGCCACCAGAAGGTCAAGGATCCGATCGCCGATGGCGAACTCGTCCATGATCTGGCTCTGGCTTTCCAGTTCCAGGGAAATCCGCTGGATCTCGGCAAGGCTCTCCGCTACCCGCCGATCCGTCCTGGAAATCTCCTCGATCAGGTAATTCAGGGGTCCTAGACTCCTCGACAAAAGATCATCGAAGTTCAAGGCCGTGCGGGTGATTTCGCTGATGTCTCGCTGCAGGGCCTTCAGATCCTGGTTGAACTCAAGGATACTCCGGTAGGTATCCACGTCGTTCCGCAGATTCCGGAGAACCTCTTTCTGAGCCTCCTCGTCGTCGGCCAGCAGACTCAAGGCTTCCAGAGCATGCCGGAGTTTTCGAATGATGAGGATGCAGGCTCTCGCGAGGTTCTGGGCCAGGATCCGGAGCTGTTCCTGCTGGAGTTCCAGGGTAGCCGCCACCTCTTTCTTCCCTTCCGACTGAAGCCGGGACAGGAGTTTCTGCCTTCGATTCTCCAGTTCCTTTAGTTGCGCGATCTTTTCCTGAAATATCTGCCGAACCCCTTCCCCCACCTCCTGAAAGGCTTCCCTACAGGACTCGATCTTGCTTTTCAATAGATGGATCAGTTCCTGGTAGTGCTCCACCAGTACTTCCATCAGCTTTAGCCGTTCTTCGGGGCTCAGGCGGGGAGGAAGCTTCTTCAATCCGAAGAAGGCCTTGCGCTCGGTAGAGCCTTGCTCGTACAGCTTCCGTGTCTGGGCGATCTGGGACTGGAGAGATTGGAACTGACTGTCGGTAATGGCGGGAAACTGGTATTTCCGAGAGAATAGTTCGATTTCCATAGGAGATCCCTCTATGATTCTAACTGTACAATCAATCGCCCTGCCATGCAACTTCCATGCGCTGGGGCCGGATCGAAAGCTTCCCGAAGGACCAATCGGTAACGAGCCAGAAGCTTCCGTCGGTTCCCGTGTGGTACTCGATGGCCTTAACCGAGGACCCCAAGAGGGTCTTGAGCCGGTTCAGGTTCCTCTCACCTTGGAATCCCCTTCCCAGAAAGACCTCGGTCCAGGCATGGCCCAGGGGAAGGGTATACCCATGGAGGATCCGCACACGGGCGCCGATGGCGGAAAAAAGGCTTGCCAGAAGTACTGCGAAATCGTCGCAGTCCCCTGCCAGTCCCAGGGCGAGGGTGCGCCGGGCAGGGGAGGCGTAGTCGAACCAGTTCACGTTGGGATCGCTCACGTACTTCCACTGACTGCTCACGAACTGATGGATCCGGTAGATCTGCTTCAATCCCGCTTCGGTGGGAACCCGCGACCCCTGGGGATCGTCATACGCCCCTGGATACTCTTTTGCCAGTTGCACGGCGAAATCCCTCACTACCGGATCCCTGGGCTGGACGGCTTTAGCGTAGTCGCGGCCCGGAACAAGGGGTTCTTCCCGCATAATTTTCTTCCGGGCCTCTTCCAGGGCCGACTTAGCCTCGGAAAGGGCTTTCTGGGTAGCTTCCAGTTCTTTCCGGAGATTTTCCGCCTCCTGGATCGCCCTTTCGGTGGCCTTCCTGTCTAGGCTAGTTTGTTTCAACTGCTCCTCCAGTTCTTTTAGCCGTGACTCCATCTGCTTCTGAGCGAAGAGTGCTTCTTCGTTCTGCCGAGAGAGGATGGATCGATCTTCCACCGCTTTCCGTAACCGGGCCTGGAGTTCCTGGAGGGCCCTATCCTTCTCTTCTACCGTGCGGTTCTTCTCTTCTACGATTTTCCGCACAGCTTCCTCCACCCGGGGATCCCTGTACTCCTTGCCCAGGGCCTGGTATACCCGATGCAGGGCAGCTTCCACGGACAATCGGTAGTTTCGAACGCCCCATACTGCGGGGAAAGCGGACAACAGCACCAGTACTAGCAGGGATGAAGCGAGGAGGCCGACGGCCTTTTTTAGCGGTGCCCCCCATCGCAGCCTCCCCAGAATGATTCCTACAACGATGGAGGCGACCCCTACAAGGAGAGAGGGTGTTTGATTTTGAAAGAAGGGAAACCGGAAGGTCCACTTCCGTACCAGGGTCAGATAGGGGATATCGAAAGCGGTGCCGAGGCACAATGAACCCACCAGTAATCCTGCAAGAACAGGGAGGGCCTGTTCCGATGAACCGAATAGGGCAGCCAAAAGCTGTAGGACAAGAAATAGAAGAAGGAGAAATCCCCCTTCCCCGAAATCCCCCAGGGAAGTTTTCAGGGACTCCAGAGGTCCCCCCACCCCCAAGGCATCGAGGATCACAGGGACTATCAAGAGGAACCCCACCCATCCTAAGCGGTCGAAAAACCGGCTGAGCCGGGAAGATGCGGAGTCGATCATACCTAATAGAATAGCACGACCGGGAACTATTCGGTATCGCTAATCTCTACCCACATTCCAGTCTGCTTCCAATGCGATACGGGCCAGGATCTCCACTCCCTTGATGAGGCAGGCTTCGTCGAAGTCGAAGGTCTGGGTGTGGTGGTTTCCCGCCAGGGCACTGCCCAGCATGAGGTAGGTAGCCTTCCCTCCCTTGGATTGCACCCTTCGCATCAGGTGTGTGAAGTCTTCGCTCCCCCCGAACTCGGTAACCTTTTTTTTGAGGTAGGGAAAGATGCCATGTCTTTGGGCTAGCTTGTATACCACTTCCACTAGTTCTTCGTCGCTTACCGCGTCCACTCCTTCCCCCATCCGCTGGATCTGGCAATCCACCCCATGCATGGAGGCAGCGTGGTACAGGATCCGTTCCGCGTACTCCCGCACATAGCGGTCGATATCCCCCGTCTTTCCCCGGGTTTCCAGTACGAGGTGAGCAAAAGCCGGGATCACGTTCCTCCCCGAACCCGCTACGAGTTTTCCCACATTGATCCGGGTTTCCCCTTCCCCATGGCGGGGGATGGCATGCAGATTCAGCACCGCAGTGGCCGCGGCCAGCAGGGCGTTCCTCCCATCCTGGGGAGCCAGACCCGCATGGACCGAATGACCCCGGAAATGGGCATCCAGTTTAGAGGTGGCAAGGAAGCCGTCGGAGCCGCAGTAGAGCTCTCCCGTGGTGGTGGCCTTTACCCCAATGTGGATTCCGAAGAGGTAGTCCACCGCATCCACCACCCCTGAGGCCATCATCGCTTTTGCCCCACGGGCTCCTTCCTCTGCCGGCTGGAAAAGGAGCAACACTGTCCCCTTCATTCGATCCTTCAAAGCAGATAGGACATGGGCCAGAGCCAACCCTATCGCTGTATGTCCGTCGTGTCCGCAGGCATGCATCGCTTCGGGGTGAAGGGAAGCGAATCCCAGTTTGGCGGGGAGGTGCTTGTCGCAGGCGCTCTCTCCCACTTCCACCGCATCCATATCGAAGCGAAACCCCAGGGTGGGACCTTTTTCCCCACCGATTCTTCCTACCACTCCGGTGAAACCATCCTTCATCCGAAGGGCGTACTGGGGATCCGCCCCTTCCTGGATAGCCCTTCGGTACATCCGCTCCATCTCTTCCGGGGAAGGCAGTCCCATCCGAGCCTCTTCCTCCACCACCTCCCGTCCCAGGCGTACTTCGATTCCCAGATTCGCTAGTTCCCTCGCCACGAGGGATGCAGTATAGTACTCTAGCCACCCTGCCTCCGCGTGTTGGTGGATGTCTCTTCGATACTGGATCACCTTCGGTTCGATGGATCGGAGCAGGTCTCCCAACTCTTCTTTCAATAGGTCCTCTTTCATGGAACGAAGTTCTCCTTTTGTGCCAGGCTTTGCTATGCGGGGCTTTTTCAGGGTGCCCTCTTGCGGGGCAACGCTTTCCGGGGCAAGGCTTCGGCAGGATCCATCACCTGGTAAGGCAGCCCCCATTCCCTCACCTTAGACAACCCTTTTTCCGTGGTAATGAGGGTCCCTCCCCTCCCCACTACCCGTCCCTCTACCATGATGATGCGGCCACCGGCAATGCCCAAACAAGCCTTCCCTGCTTGGGGATCCACCACGGTGATATCCGCATCAGAACCTTCCGAGAGGGTTCCTTTAGATTTCAGTCCCAGCATCTCCGCCGTACGGGTAGAGAGTTTTCCTGCCATTTCCAGCGGAGTCAGTACCCCTAGGCGCACCAGATCGAGAGCATGCCGCACCATCGTATTTCGGGGTATTCCGCCCCCGTCAGTACTGAAGGCATCTACGATGAAGGCGCCCTCGGAATCCTTTGCCGAGGCAAGATGGATCTGTACCGGCAGAAGATTCACGGGAAAACTCAACGTGACATCCGTTCCCCGTTCTCGCCAGTACCGGTACCCCTCCTCCCCCGTTACCAGGACATTGATCCCTTCCTTTAGAACCGTTACAAAGGCAAACCCTTCCCGGATAGCCTCTCCCAACCCGTTCTCGTCTTCCGCATACCCCCGCACCCTGCAGCAGGTACGGGTCACCTGGCTCTGAATCATTCCCTGTGCGCATTTTCCCGAGGTCCCGTTGAACACGTTCACGTAGGACTCGGACCATACATGGGGAGCCTCCTTCAAAAGCTGTAAGGCTTCGAAGGTCTCTAGCAGGGGATCTTTTACGTAGCCCCTGCAGTAGCTATTGATGTGCGCCAGGTGGAGGGGGTTGCCGTCGGAAAGCTGGATCGCTTCTTGCATTCCCTCCAGGTTGCTCCCCTTTCGAGTGGTGCCCGCATGGAAGGCCACGTACGCTCCCTGCTTTCTGGCTTCCCCTATGATCCGGGCGGTAACCTCGGGAGATAGGGGATAGTGTCCCCCCAGGATTTTTAAGCCTATAGCCCCCTTCTCCATGGCTATAGCGATTCTTTTTTCTATCTCCCCATGGGTCAGTGATTCTTTCTGACCATCCCCAAAGGTAAAAGCATCAAGGCAGGCGATGCACATTCCGGATCCGTGATCTTTTACGTTGGCGAACACACTCTCCGGGGGGCCCGCCATGTCTAAAGCGGTGATCACCCCTTCGCTTGCCATCATCCGCAGCCCTGGATAGTCCCCGATCCAGGAAGAGATGTGGACATGGGGGTCGATTACCCCCGGTAATACCCACTTGCCCGAAAGGTCCACCGCATCCAGCGCGTGGGAAGTATCCAGACTCCTTCCCACTTCCACGATCTTTCCCTGAAAGATTCCCACATCTCCCACAAAATCTAGCCCTTTACCAGGATCGAGGATCCTCCCTCCCTTCAGCACCAAAGAATAGGGGTCTGCCATGGGCGCCTCCTTCACCCTTTGGACATGTACAGGTTGGGAAGCCAGGTGGCGATGTCCGGTATCAAATACAGAAGAACGATCACCGCCACATCAGCCCAGATGAAGGGAACGATCCCCTTGAAAATCTCTTCCAACGTGGCATCCTTTCCCACCACACCCTTGAGGGAATACACGTTCAATCCTACAGGAGGCGTTACCGCCCCGATCTCCGCCATCTTCATGCAGATGATGCAAAACCATACGGGGTTTACCCCCAGTTTCACCACCACTGGATAGAAAATGGGAAAAGAAAAGAGGAAGAAGGCCGACGCGTTCATGAACATCCCCAGGAAAAAGAGTATGATCAGGATGAAAATGGTGACAGGTACCGCTCCTATCTTCTTTGCGATGATGAGGGCCGCCAGATCCGTGGGTAACCGGCTAATGCCCAGCACTCTTCCGAAGTAGAGAGCCCCTACCATGATGGCGAAGATCATGGCGGATGTTCGGGCCGCCTCCTTCAACGATTCCTTCAGTTCCGAGATATTCCCCAGACTTCCCCGGAAGATTCCGATGATGAAGGTGAGGAGGGTTCCCGCTGCCGCAGCCTCTTCCGCGGTGAACACCCCAGAGTAGATTCCCCCTAGCACCACCGTGGCTAGCAGTACGATGGGCCAGAGTTTCCAGGTCACCCGGATCTTTTCCCACAGGGTATATCGGGGGGCATCCACGGCGGAAGGCGCTAGAGTGGGGTTTCGCTTGGCACGATAGATGATGGAAAAGGAATACACCGCAGCGGTAACCAGGCCGGGCACTACCCCCGCCATGAAGAGGGTTCCGATGGACTGGTCCGTGATAATGGCCAGGATGATCAACACACCGCTGGGGGGGATCATGGCGGCAAAAGTTCCCGCCGAAGCGATACACCCAAGGGAAAAAGACTTATCGTAGTTCAGCCGCTTCATCTCCGGGTAGGCTACCCGACCGAACACGGCAGCGGCTGCCAAAGAAGAACCTGACACGGCCCCGAAAGCCGCGTTGGCCCAGCAGGTAGCTACCCCGATGGAACCAGGCACCCGGCCCATCCAGACATAGGCCACATCGAACGCATCCTTGGCGAATCCCGCCCGGGCCGCAAAAGAACCCATGAGGATGAAGAGGGGAAGCACCGCGTAGGTATGGGTGGCCATACCGTGGTACAGGGTTTGCCCCATCATGGCAATGGCTGGGTCCAACCCCATTACCGCTGCGGTAACACCAAATCCTGCCACGAAAAAAACGATGAAAATATGTAGCCCCGTTGCCATCAAAATCAGAAAACAAAGGATCGTGATACTTCCAATCAGCATGACCTTCCCCCTTTCATTGGCCTTTGCCTTTGAAGAACTCGTAGGCTTTTACACCGATCACCAGGGTGAACAGGAGTAACCCGAAGAAAATGATGGATTTGACAGGCAATGTGGGCAAGGGATAGGTCCCCGGAAGGGTTTCGTTACCCACATACGCTTCCCAGGCGCTCAAGTATGCGGCATATACCAGAAGAGCTCCCATTCCCAAGGTCACGAGATAGTTGAATCCGGTGAGGATTTTTTTTATCCCTTTGGGGACTCGGTCGATGATGAAATTGACTTTGATATGCTCATCCCTCTCCTCTCCATGAGCCAGACCCAGGTAGATCACCGCCACGAAAACGAAAGTGGTCAATTCCAGAAGCCAATCGATGCTCACCTCGAACAATCGGAGCATGAAGTTGAGCACGAGAAAAAAGGTAATGATGGTCAAAAGCCATCCGCTCAGCTCGGCCAGAAAACCATTCAAGATACGGAGAACTCTTTTCATACCACAACTCCCATGTTCTAAAAGAAATATCCTCAGGCCCGGAGACCTGAGGATAACCAAGGGTACCTGATTCGGAAGCCAAAGATAGGCCTCCCCTCGTTTATTTTTTCAATGCCTCATCCATGATCTTGTCCAGATCCGCGAGGAACTGCTGTCCGTTGGGGATTCCCGCTTTCTCCGCCTTGGCCGCCAGTTCTTTCTTCAGTTCAGCCAAGATTGCCAAGTTCTGCCAGGTGGCCACATCCTCGTCACTGGCCATCACCAAGTCCTTTCCTTTTTCTTTGAAGATCTTCACCTCTTGCTCGTACCCTTCATCATAGAGGGGTTCATAGCGCTGATCCACCCGCTTGATGGCCGCAAGGATCTGATCCTTCACGGTCTGGGGGAAGCTGTCCCATCGTTCCTTGTTGATGGTGAAGGTGAAAGGAAGCCAGAGACCGAGTTTGGGTGAGGTGAAGGAATAGGGGGCTACTTCCCAAAACTTCTGCCCCGTCATGGCTTCGATGTTGGTAAACACTCCGTCGATGGTCCCGGTCTGAAGGGCCATGTAGCAGTCGGTGAAGGGAATCGACACGGGAATCGATCCTAGCTCTTTCAGCATACGGAGGTACACTTCACTGGAAGCCCGGATCTTCATCCCCTTGAAATCCTTGATGCTCTTTACCGGTTTGGTGGAACTGAGGTTCAGGGCTCCGGGGAAATACTGCCATAGAAGCTTCTGGTTGTACTTCTCGATTTCGTTCAAGACTTGCGGATACTTGGCGTAGATCTTTTCCATTACCGCCTTTTTCTCCGAAAATTTTGGGGGGCACTTGGTGTATACCAGTAAACCGGCATGTATAGGCAGTTGCCCCGGATAGTAGGCTGGGTTCACATCCCCGATATCCACCACCTTGTTCTTCACCGCATCCAGAACCTCCCTTCCCTTGGCGAGGGACTCGCTATAGTAGATATCGATCTTTACCAGTCCGTTGGTGGCCTTTTCTATTTCTTCTTTGATGAGCCGGGATCCCACACTTCGGGATACATCCGCTGGATGATGGGTGGAAAGCCGTAAGGTTACCGGCTTCATTTCCTGCTTTTTTTCAGCCTGCGCGCCTCCAAACAGAAGTGTGGAAGAAAGGCAAGCAACGAGCAAAATCAAGAACGCAGTTTTCACTTTCATGTCTATTTCCTCCATGGTGAGTATGTTTTACTTCATTGTACCACTTCCAAATTTCCTGTGTCAAATGAAAACCTATTTCCCTTTGTCTCTAAAAAGAGTACTTTCATCCCATGCATGGAAAGCGGTCCTATTCCCTCTGCCTCATCGACAATTACCCCGAACCCATGCGATGGGACGAGGGACGAGGAAAGGAGTTTACCGAAGCTCTGAAGCTCTTTCAGCCGGAACTGGTGTGGGATCGGATTCACTACAAAGACCTGATCGATAAAGACCTGACCAGTTCAGCGGTAGCTCTGAAAGTCTTGTCCGTCGACGGGCTACTCCTATCCGGCTCCTCCCATAACCTTTCGGAAACGGATGTCCGGGAGACGTTCGAACCCCTTACTGAACTGATCCGTCGCTACGAAAAACCGATCCTCGGTATCTGTTTCGGCCACCAGCTCCTTGCCCACGCCTTCGGGTTTCCCATTCACCCCATGAGGCAAGAGTACTTCAGTTCCGAATGGTGGGAGCACACCCTAAAGCCGGTTCTTCTTCCTGTACGAAAGGGTTTTCCCCTTTTAGGAGAAGAAGCAATCTGGGTGGAGCTCAGTCATCACGAAGAGATCGAAGAGTCGGAAAACTTGTATAGACAATTCGAGGTATTTGCCTCCACCGAGGCCTGCCGGGTCCAGATGATTGCACATCGGGAGAAACCCTTCTTCGGGGTTCAGTTCCATCCGGAAACCGGGAAGGACCCCAACGCGCGGCGGGATGGACAGAAGATCTTCGAAGGATTTATCCGATACATCAAATCGAACCTTTCGGGGAAATGAACCGGCAAAGCGGCAGGGTAACAAGCAGCATCAGAGCGGTAATCACAAGAGTGAAGGTGAGGCCTACGGCATCCGTCAGAAGACCAAACACAAGGGGCGACAGGGCTCCCGAGCCTAGGGTAACCGCATAGTAGATCCCATACCCCCTCGATCGGGATTCGGGAGGGATGATTTCCGCCACAGTGGCATACAGGACAGAGGAAGTCCCGTTCAGCACGATTCCTAGGAACGGCAGCATCACCCAGATCCATACAGGGGGAAGCACGGTGAGGGAAAGGATTCCCACGGTGGTCAAGATCTCCGTACCCATCACCATGGGTAGAACTCCCGCCCATTCCGCCAGAATCCCGCACACGAACTTTCCCGCCGCCCCTCCCGCGAAGAGAAGGGTAAGGGCAAAACCGAACTCCGTTACCGCGATACCCTTTCGCAAGAGCAGGAAGGGGAGAAAGGTCAATAACGAGTAACGGGCCGCGATATCGATGATCCCAATGGTCAACAGGGCGAAGAATCGTTTTTTACTCCCCACCTTCCATCCCAACCCCTTCGAGTGATTCGGCCCACTAGATTGAGGAGGAGAGACGGAAACGAGGGTGGTGGTTGCCCCCTTTGAAACGAAAAAATACAGGAACCCGCTTACCAAAAGTCCCCCGATAGAAAGGGTAAACACTGCGTCCCTCCAACCCCAGCGATTGATCATCAGGGTAAGGAGGAAAGGGACACATACTTTTCCCAGATCCCCCGAAAAATTATAGGTCCCCATGGCCGCCCGGCGGCCCGAGTTCTCGAAGATCTTCGAAAGAGCGGAAGAACTCAACCCGTGCTGGCCCGCTCCCGTAAGTTTCCCCAGGAGGAGGGAAAAAAGGATAGTGAGGAAGGTGAAAGCCCGGCTGAGGAACAGGAACCCCAACGCCATCCCGAAAGTGCCGATCGCCAGTACTGTCACCTCCCCTATCCGTTCACCCAGAAGGCTCAGGGGAACCTGAAAAACACCCGTTGAAATGGAAGAAGTACCCCGGAGCACTCCCACCATCGTGAAAGATAGACCCAACTCCGCAGTGATGAAGGGGAGAAGGAGGTAGATGCAGTCCGAAAACCCGTCATCCAGGAAATGGAACAGAGAGAAGGAAAAGAGGGCTCGCTTTCGATACAATTTTTCAGCAGGGTTCAAGTATGTCGTTCCTTTATTAGGACGTAAGCGATCACAAGGGCCTATCACAATTAAGCATGTTTAGGGTAACTTGTCAATTTTTCCACGGGATCGAATCTTTCGTTTTTCGTCGGCTGTAAAGAATTGATGTAGGCGAACTAGGAAGAGGGGCGACTTTCTGGAAGCCGCCCCCCATCATTCTGACAAAATTTTACACTTCACTTTTTACAAGGTCATTGGCCTCACTAGGCCGTCTGTTTCGCAATGCGATCGCCCTATACTCCCTAGGGCTTCAGCTTCTGCAACGCATCCCGGATGGTACCGAACTCGAGTCCCTCTTTGGTGCACCAATCCTTGATCCCCGTGCCTTCGGCCGGCATGGGGCGTCCAAGTACTTTCTCGATCTGGGCTTTCGTGACTCCCCAGGCAAGGACTTCTTTGAAGGTGGTTTTCCCTTTGATCAGCACTTCCGGGGAAGAGGTCGTACTGCCTTCTTTCGATTGAGTGGTTGTCACAGTGGTTTGTGGGGAAGGAGGTTGTGATGGCGCGGCAGGGGATTTAGCCCCTGCTTCCTTCTGGGTAGTTGCGGCACCCGTAGTCGCTTTAGCGGGTTCTGTCCCTTGGGCTACTGGGGCAACCCCTCCGGGAATCTTTACCACCCGCGGGAGAAGTTCATTTTCCATTTGCGGAGTTATTTTACCCGCCTCCTTCAGGATGCGAAAAGCCGTTTCGAGTATCCCTGTATTTTCTTCAGATGATTTGTACGGAATTCCTGTATAGAGGGATACGAACAAGCGAACTGCGTCAGTTCCAATATCCTTCCCATCGATTTCTCCGTACCGTTCCTCGATGTCTTTCGCCCGGATTTGTGCGGGGTCTCCTTCTTTATCGTATCCAAAGGCCTGGGCCAAAACCTTCACCGGAAGGCCGAAGTTCTTCTCGATATCGGCAAAGGTGTAGGATCCCCGGATATCCGCCGGGTCAGCCTTCCCCGTGAATTCTCCCGTGGTGATTTTGCGGGCTACTTTCCGGGATTCGGTGGCCCACCAACCCAAGGCTTGGGAAAGAAGAATTCCCCCTGCAAACAACCCAATTACCAACGCAGCCAGAACATAGGATCGCATGTATCTATTCATTTCACTCCCCCCTTTTCCATAGAAACTCCCTCTAGGGGTTTCACGGCAAATGTGCCGGCCATCAGTTCCACCGTCTCATTCACCGGGCAAGCCGCCTCGGAAGTGCATTTCAGACAGGTAATGCACTGATGATCCCGCACCGCGCTTGCCGTAGATACCTGAATGTTCATGGGGCAGACCCGATCGCAGGCCTTGCAATCGATACAGGTGGATGAGTTCCTCCGGATGGTAAAGATCCGCACCTTGTTGAATAACCCCAGAAGCGCCCCGTAGGGACAACCGTATTTACAGAAAGGCCGCTCGATGAAGAGAGAACCGATCAGGGTAACAGCCAGAATCACGATCGCTGTCAGTGGCACCTCCCCTGTCCAGAAGTTGAACAAGGCATAGTATGGATCGTAGTCGGCAAACACAAGCTGCATAGTGGTGGCAGTCACATAGACTACCCAAATCAACACCCCGTACCGTAAGTACCGAAGGTACTTGTCGATTGCGGCCGGAATGAAGGTGTTATACTTTTTCTTGAAGATCCGGCGTCCGATCCTCCCGATCAGCTCTTCCACAGTCCCCAGAGGACAGACCCATCCGCAAAAGGCAGGTCCCACTAGAATCACCAAGAAAAAGGCGATCCCCATCAGCACCAGGGATGCCTCATGTACCTTCTTCACAAGACTTCCAACAGTTGCAAGCTGATAGATGGAGACCACCCCTCCAAAGGGACAGATCCCATGGAGGGAAGCAGATCCTACAAAGGGGATGCTTATTCCGTAAGCGGATAGGCTATGGTTCAGACTGATGGATGCAATCAGGACCAGAAAGAACAACTGAATCCCTAACCGTAGCTTCGCTACCAGATTCTTCTTCTTTTTCATACCCATTCTCCCTTTTCCTTCCAGTTCTGTGCTAGAATCTAAGGGTAACATAGGGAGAGCTTATGTAGGTTGCGTGAAGTTTTTATGAAGAAGGATGCGGAATCGACTTTTCGCATCGAGGGTATTCTGGAACTCCACCCTGCCCCCGAGAGCTTTTGCGATAGCTTCCACGATGGCTAAGCCGAGGCCTGTTCCCTCCTCATTTCGGGAAGAGTTCCCTCGGTACATACGGCTGAAAAGGAAGGGCACCCTCTCCTCCGGAATAGTTCCCGGATTCGTGACCTGTATACTGTAATGATCCCCATCAGACTCGAAGACCACTTCGATATCCCCCGGTTTACCATACTGGAGGGCGTTCTGAACCAGGTTGCTCAATGCCCGAAAAAGTAGTTTCTCGTCAGCCCAGACCGACTCAACCTGCCACCTCCCTTTCAGGGCACATCCCTTTTGACCTGCCAGCACCTCGAATCGGGAGGAAAGATCGGCAAAAAGTTTGGAGGGGGAAACCAACGTAAAGGAGGGTTTGAACTCAGGGGACTCGATCCGGCTCAGTTCTGCCAGATCCTGCACCAAACTCTGCATCCGAAGCACTTCCCGGTAGATCTTTTGCATGCGTTCCGGTGTAGGCGGAAGCACCCCATCCAGGATTCCTTCCAACTGCCCTCGGAGGGCCGATACGGGAGTACGGAGGTCATGGGCGATATCGGAAGTCCATTGCCTGCGAAGGGATTCTTCCCGGGCTAACTGGGATTGCAGAAGCTCCGCGTTACGGGCGATGGACTGGAGTTCCCTCACCAGAATGGAAGGGAAGGTTATGTCCCTCTTGCCTTCGCTAATCCGGGTCAAACCTTCAGCCACGATCCTGCTCTGGGTAGCGATCCGGCGGGAGAAAGTGAACCCTACGAGAAACGCCAGTAGGAGGGAAACCAGCATCCCTCCCACTGTCGACCTTTTTATATTTGCCAGTAACTGGGCATTGGACTCTGTCATTTCGAACCCAAGGGTTCCTGCCGCGTACCTCCCCCAGTAAGTTCCACCCTCCCGAAGTTCCTGAAACTCTAGATCTTTTCCATGCCTTCGGAGGAAGTTCTTCCCCTGGCCGGTTCCGCTCTCACTGCGAATCACCTCTCCCTGTCGGTACAGGTATACCACCGTTCCCTTCGCATCTTCCACATACACGAAAGCGGAAGAGGACAATTTTCCTGCGATAGCCTTTTCAATAAGGGACCCCTCTAAGGAATTTTTCGTACGCACCAGTTCGGTTAAAACCTGACGAACCGTCTCCTGAATGGATTGATTCTCCTGCCGGTTCCACCCTTGAATGGAGGTGGACACGCCCCAATAGAGGAACCCCACGAGGCATCCCAGAACGAACACAGTTCCTGTAAAAAAGGCTAGAAATCCCTGGAAAAATAGCCCTTGAAAAAATGGAAAGCTTTTATACTTCATAATTCTATAAGCCGCCCTTCGTGGCTGTGTACTCCACCCTATGCCCGCTTCCCCTTGAAGCGATACCCGAATCCCCGGACTGTTTCAATCCACCCATCCTGCCCCAGCTTGTTACGTATGTTCTTGATATGGGTATCGATCGTCCGTTCCGATCCTGTGTAGACATAGTCCAGACACTCACCCAGGATCCTTTCTCTGCTCAGTAATACTTCAGGCTGGGAGGCCAGATAGAGGAGGATTTTCCATTCCGCTCCCGTCAGTTTGATTTCTCGATCGTCCACCGTGAGAATGTGGGAAACTTCATCGATCCGCAATACGGAGTTCCCAAACCTCCACTCTCCCTCCCCTCCCCCTCTGAAAGTTTTCTTTCCTATACGGCGAAGCACTGCCTCTACCCTTAACACCAACTCCCGGGGGGAAAAGGGTTTCACCACATAATCCTCTGCTCCCAATTCTAACCCAAGGATCCGGTCCGACTCCGAATCCTTGGCCGTCAAAAAGATGAAGGGCACTTCAGGACACTTTTCCTTTAGCTTCTTGGCCAGGGCGAATCCGTTTCCGTCAGGGAGAAGCACATCCAGGACGCATAGATCCGGGGGACGATGGGTTACCGCTTCCAGGACTCCCCTAGTACCGGCAAACTCCATCACTTCATGATCTTTTAGTTTCAGGTACTCCACCACCACTTCCCGTATCTGGGAGTTATCCTCGATCACATAGATCATACCTACAATATGCTCCAGCATGGGAAAAAGGACAAGTGAATCATTGAAAGTTGCTTATAGCTTATTATTTTAGTATGTTATTTCCATGAAATATTTCCTTTTAATCACAGGAGTGTGTATGATCCTATTAGCAGCCCTGGCAGGAAGCGGAGGGGCGGAAACACCCCCCTCAAAAACCGACACCATCGTTCTCGGAGGGGGATGCTTCTGGTGCGTGGAAGCGGTGTACGAACGGATTGAAGGCATTCTGGATGCGGTTTCCGGGTATGCGGGGGGAAGTGTGAAAAATCCTACCTACGAGCAGGTTTCCACGGGCCGTACAGGCCATGCGGAGGTGGTACAACTTACCTACGATCCCTCTAAAATAACACTAGAAAAAATCCTAGAGATCTTCTGGAAGGCCCACGATCCCACCACACCGAACCGGCAGGGGGCAGATGTGGGGCCTCAGTACCGTTCCATCATCCTGTACAAGAACGAAACGGAGCGCCGGGTGGCGGAAGAATCGAAACGAAAGGCTCAAAGTTCTTTCCGTTCTCCCATCGTCACAGAGATCCTTCCCCTCACCGAGTTCTACCGAGCCGAGGAGTACCACCAGGACTACTACCGGAAGAACCCCTACGCGGGGTACTGCACCTTCGTGATTCGTCCCAAGCTGGAAAAGTTGGGGTTATAGGACAACAATTTATTCCCAGTCCCCTTGTGCAGCCTAGATCTTCAAGCTATCCTTTCTTCAAGCTATCCTTATAGAAGGTTTTTTATGGCAAACCGATATGTTCCTGGAACGCATCCCAGGAAGGAAAAAGATCGTTATACTTACAAAGACTACAGAACCTGGGGGGAAGAAGAAAGGTGGGAGCTAATCAAAGGTGTTCCCTATGCGATGAGTCCTTCTCCGCAACGAAGAGACCAGACGCTGGTAGTGCAACTCATCTCCCAGTTGGACACCTTTTTCAGGGGGAAACCCTGTAGACCTCTCACCGCACCGGTGGACGTGTTTTTTCCCGAAGTAGAGGAAGATCTGGATTCCATTCAAACCATTGTGCAACCGGACATTCTCGTGGTTTGCGATCCTGCAAAGTTGATAGAAGAAGGAGTACGGGGAGCTCCCGATTTTATCATCGAAATTCTATCTCCTGCCACAGCGCTTAAAGATCAGTCGGAGAAAAAAAATCTCTATGAGAAAAAGGGAGTTCGGGAATATTGGATCGTGAACCCGAATACTCTAGAAACTTTTGTCTACCTCTTACGGGATGGTTCCTACGGGTTGCCCCTTGTACACAGTCTCCGTGAATCGGTAGATGTAACTATTTTCCCCGGCCTCGCATTGAGGGCTCGGGAAGAAGAGCTGTAAAACTTACCTATGGGTTATAGGGTCTTCAACGCTTCCAGGCCCACCATCCTACGACGCTGTTCATCCCAGAAGCGGAGTTTTAGAGACTGTAAGCTATCCCGAAGGGTGAGGGACTTTACCTCCTGCAATTCGGGAATACTGTCGTAACAAACTTGTAACTTGTAGTTGGGAATAGAGGGACGCAGATGATGAACGTGGTGGATGCCGATGTTTCCCGAAAACCATTGAAGAATCCTGGGAAGTTTATAGTAGGAAGACCCTTCGAGGGAAGCCTTGATCCGGTCCCACTCACCCTCCCGCGCCCAGTATCCTGGCACGAAGTTGTGTTGCACGTAAAAAAGCCATACCCCCATTATGCCGGCGATCCAGATGGTGGGAAGCTGGATGAGAATGTAGGTTTTCAATCCTATCGTGTAACTGGCTAAAAGTATGATCCCAAGGATCGCGCCGTTCGTGATCCACACACTGCGCTTTTCCTTCTTTCCCGCTCCGGGAGTGGGGAGCCGATTGGAAAGGAGGAAGATGAAGATCGGACCGAGGAGAAACATCACAAATGGATTCCGGTAGAACCGATAGAGGAATTTTTTCCCCTTGGAAGCTGCCCGGTACTCCTCTACGGTGATCATCCATACATCCCCCGTCCCCCGTTTGTCCAGATTGCCCACCGTCATGTGGTGTTTTGCGTGGGAACGACCCCAGTCCCAGAAGGGAGTAAAGGTGAGGATGCCACTAATGTATCCTATCAGAGTGTTGATCCGTCGATTCGGCCAGAAGGAACTGTGGGTGCAATCATGAAAAATAATGAATATCCGGATGAGGAACAGAGCCGCAATCATGGATAGGAGCAGGGTAATCCCATAGGAGTACCCCACACGAAGGGTATACACCATTCCAACCCACAATAGAACATAAGGGATAAAGGTATCGAGGATTTGGCCGATCGCTCTTCCCCTGTCGGGAGTTCCAAAGGTGGATAGTTTGGAAAACCAACTTGGATATTTTCCTGCTTCTTCCCTTATCATTGGTTTCTCCTTTTCTCCCAAACATTTATAGAGTGACGATCGCTTTTTTTTCAACTGCCTCCTTCGCTGCCAGCGCCCATTGCACTGCCCGGTAGCCGTCCTCGAGGCTAACCTCCGGTTCCTTTTCCTGGGCGATACACTCTACAAAGTGCTGGATCTCGGCCTGGAAAGTGGGTTCCCAGTATTCGAAAAACCAGCGGACACTTTCCTGAGTGATGCCCCGGGGTGTATAGCTGATCACCCGATCCCTATGGGGAACCACTCCCATCCGTAACGCTCCTTCGGTACCGAACACCTCGATCTCCACATGGTATCCGTAGGAACTGTTCCGAGAAGTCTCGAAGAAGCCCATCACCCCATTGCGGAACTGAACTAACAGGGTACAGTTGTCGATATCTCCTAAAGACTCCAATCCTTTATAGAAGTAGACTCCCCCATTTCCGTACACCGAGACCGCATCGGAGGCGATCAACCACCTCGCTAGATCGTAGTCATGGGTTAGCATGTCGAACACCAGGCCGCCACTGCTGGGGCTGAACCTCAAGAGGTCTTCTTCTTTCCACACCGGATCCCGGTTGAGGAACTTGATTACGATGGGTTTTCCGATATGCCCGCCCTCGATCTTTTCCTTCAGTGAACGGATCGAGGTGTCGAACCGGCGGTTGAATCCGATCTGAAAGATCCGTACACCCGTACGAGTCACGGTGTCCCGGATGCGGTCGATTTCCCGCTGATCCATCCCCAGGGGTTTCTCACAGTAGATATTCCGAACCCCTGCCTCGGCGGCTCTACAGATCATCTCGCAGTGGTAGGCCGAGTTCGTCGCGATCACGATCCCGTCCAATTCTTTGTCTTGGAGAAGGGTACGATAATCGGCGGTTCCATAGGCGGGCTGCAGATCCTTCAGGGCAGTATCCACCTCTTCCTGGACCACACTGCACACCGCCCGCAGTTCCGCCCCCGGTATCCGATACCGGATGTTTTCCGCATGATGACGCCCCAGCCTCCCCAGACCGATGATCCCCAGTTTTACTGTTTGCATACACACTCCTTTGGATCTTATTCTTGTTTTTTCTTGCCCTTACGCGGAGCCACCTGATTAGGTTATTATTTCTTTCTTCCCACAGCGATCAAGTATAGCGGTTCCTCTTTCTCTTTCAGTCGGGCGATCCGCTTCAGCTCTGGATCGTCGAAGGCTCCGATCACCACCGAACCCAACCCCAGCGCCACAGCCTGCAAACACACGTTCTGCGCGGCGTGTCCCGCTTCCATCTGCACGTATCGTTCCGCACGCTTTCCATACCGCAAAGCAGTTCGGCTGTACTCAGCGGCAATGAGTAGACTCACCGGAGCTTCCCGAAGGGCCTCCTGCCCTAACGCGGCCCTTGCGATAGCGACGCGAAACTCACCCTCGGTGATTTTTACTAACTGATGTCCCTGCGGCCTGTAGTGGTAAATCCCCGAGGGAAGTCCTTTCACGTTCCCCGCAATGAGATAGACCTCCAACGGAAAGGTCGCCCCGGCAGAAGGGGAGGTGCGAAAACCCGTAGGGGGATCCGTGATTCCCTGAGCGGCCCAGACAAGTTGAGAGACCTCCTCCAAGGTCAGAGGGAGATTGGCGAAACTTCGAACAGACCTACGCCTTTGTAAGGCCTCCTCGATGGATACGCTTCCTTTCAGGTTGGGAGGAGGCAAGGAAATACGGTCCATATCAACCTCTCTCTTTCCATTTTCTGCGAAACTCCAAGGCGTAAAAATGCACATAAGCAAAAGAAACATAGATAAAGCCCCAAGGATTCGTGGGAATAGGCCGACCTTCATACTGAAATTGTATCCACGCTTCATGTTTCTGTAAATCCCTTTTCAATAAAGAAATATGGTTCCTTTACATTTCTAGATATCCCCGAAAAGCTAGAATTTGACGAAATAGGCTTTTTCTCTATCCTAGTATCTGCGGGAGGTGGTCCTCAGGAGGCGATTTCGGCTTCTAGAGGCATGAAAACCCGGCTTGAACGGAGCCATGTAGCTGTAAGAAACGCCACAAGGACGCTTTTTGCGCTCCGGCTTACGGCGTCTAAAAATCCAATTAAAGGAGGAAAAAGATGAGAAAAAGGAAAAAAGCAAAAGAAGGGTTCAAATTAAAAACTCCTCCCGCTTTCTACTACATGGTGTTCTGTATCCAAAACTGGAAAGAGTGGGATCGAGAGATCGATACCGCAGTGCAGCGCTTTCGAAAGAAGTATCCCGTATACCCTCACATTCTGCTAGCTTCTACCATTACACATCGTAAGTTCGACATGCTTGCCTTCACCCTGCATCCCGAAAAAATAAAGCGTGAGGAACCTTCAGGGGAAAAAACTCTAGAACCCATCCTCGAACCGGGTAGTGGACTGGCTGGATTTGTAGGGGAAGAGTATGAACTGGAGTTCTATATCCTGGAGGATGCTCCAACGGGGTTCTACGTGCTGGTGTATGATTCGGACCCGGATGACGGTGAACCACTGCCTGATTTCGGATTCCAGGATTTCTCTTCGAGGGAATGGGAAAAACGGATAGCGATATAGGGGGTACCCATGAAAAAATCAAAAGCAAAAAAAGAACGGTCTATTGGGAAGAAATGTCCGGGATTGGGGTTCCAGATCGAGAATTGGGAGTATTGGGATGAGGAGATCCATCAGGCGGCTTCTACCTTCCTCGACTGGTACGGGATGTACCCCAATAGAGTTTTCTGCTCCAAAGCCACGTTGAAAAGGGTGAAAGCGGCCTTCTGGAATACCGTGACATCCTGCTCAAATACCGTGAAATCCAGCTCAACAGGGTCCGAAGAATCCCTAGCCGAATTAGGACCTCAACCGGAACGGTTCTTCTTCCAAGCCAAGGATTACACCCTTTCTTTTACGGAGGAAGGAAGCCTTCCGGAGGATACCCTTGTGCTGATCTATATTTGACAAAGCAGCGACAAGGTCTCGGCCCTTCGAAGTTCGGCTGCGAGCAAAGGGCTCTCTGACCCCCATAAGGAAGTGCTATGCAAAGATTTTGAACCTGCCATATAATTAAGGTATGGGAAATTCCAGGACTCAACAAACAAACAAGAAACAAAGCAGTAAACGGAACTGGATGCTCCTTTTCCTTTTGTGCGGCATTGGATTGACCGTGAAAGGAGGGTACGATGCGTATCAAGCTATCCGCAGTTATTTCTGGTCCTCCACCGAGGGACAGGTCCTTTCCTCCACCGTAACGAGGGTGAAGCGTCTTAACGATCCCGCCTCGTACTATGCGAGCATCACCTATGAGTACGAGGTTGGGGGAACCAAGTTCATCGGGGACAAGGTCTTTCTAGGGGAATACGGGACAGGGAGCCCAGGCCCTATGCAGGAAATCGTGGATCGGTATCCGGTGGGGAAAAGGGTCACTGTGTATTACGATCCCAAAGATCCGAGGAAGGCTGTGCTCGTGAAAGGCGCTCGACTGGCCTCCTTCGGTCTTCTACTCATCGGTCTCCTTTTTTCATCTGTCGGATTGGGTGGATACCTTCTGTGGGATGAATTGAACAAGACCCCTCAATTTGTTTCAAGGAATGAGGCTGAATAAGTCACGTTTGGGATGAAAGAATTTTCAGGCCGTCCGCTGATTTGATCCTGCACCCGCGTTTAGCTACAGATACTTTTTATATCCATATTCCTTTACCACATGGAACTCCGCGTCGGGCCATTTGGGGAGTAATTCCAACAGTATATAGGCGGCTAACTCTCCTATCCTATGGGTTTCTTGAACGGCAGAAATCGCCAACCCCCGGATATTCAGCAATCCAATATCATCGAAATTTACCAGTTTGAGCCGATTCACCGATTCAATCGTGGAAGGAATGTGTTTTCTACGGTGAAGAGTATTGATCAAAGCATAAAGATTGATGGCATTTACGGAAAGAACCCCATCAAAGAAGGGAGCCCTGTTCAACACTTTCGACACTCCAACTGTATCGTTGGCATCCAAAAGAATTTTCCCAGGGGCGATATCAATAACTCGCCCTTGGGCTTCTTCTTGGCTAAACCCATGTGTTCTTAGGGTATCCACGAAACCGTTCACACGGGCTTCGAAGGCCGTATTGAAAAGGTGGGTTATGCAAATGGGTTTTTTTACTCCTAAGGTGAATAAGAATTCCGTAAGTTTCACCGCGGCTTCATAATCCTCCGAGATAACATAGCTCGCTTTTTCCTTCTTCAAATATCGGTCGATGAGGATTAGCGGGAGCTTCAGCTCCCTAAGCACCTCCAGCAGCTTTCGATTGTATGTATAGTACTCCTCTTCCGTAGGCATGCTTACAGGGGCGTATATCACCCCATCCACTCCCTTCCTTTTCAAATCTTTCACAGCAGCCCTGGCAGCTTCAATATTTTCATCGATGTAGCAGGAAATGATCTCGGCATCGTGGGTATGTACCATATCGTAGATTCCCCGAATGGTATTTTTCCAGAAATACGGGGAAGGAGAATCCCGCATGATCAAACTATACAGAACAGGACCATTCCTCCGGCCGGTACTTTCAACCTGCCAGTATTCCCTCGGGTTGACTACGCTTCCTCTTCTAGCCTTTCTACTGATATACCCCATATCCACCAGACTGGAGAGAGCTTTGTCGATGGTAACCGATGAGGTGGAAAATTCCTTCGCCAATTCCTTCGTACCCGGAAAGGACGCTCCAGAGGGGTATATTCCTTCTTCGATTCTTCGAATGAGTTGTTCCTTGATAATGTCATGTAAATATGTTTTTTTTATCATCGATTATGCGTGCCTTTATGGGATCAATAAACTTAGTTTATTTTCGAATTTCAACATTGTCAAATAAAATAAAAATCATGTAAGCAAGTGATCATCGGTTGGCATACAATACTATGTTTTTAATTCATAAGTATTTATTATTTTTCATTACTCTTCATAAAAATGTTTGACAAGAGTTAAATCACACGATTATACTACAATAAGTCTATATAAACTTATCAAAAGAAAAGGAGGAACACAGTCATGAGAAAAGCTGTAATTTTTCTGCTTTCCCTTCTAGTCCTGGGTAGCTCCCTGGCTTTCAGTTCCGGAAAATCGGAAAGTGCCACACAAGTAAAAAAAATGCGACTCTCTACCAACCATCCGGACTCCACCCCCGCCTCAAAAGGGTATCAGCTATTTGCCAAACGGGTGCAGGAGCTTACCAACGGTGCCATCCAGATCGATATCTTCTATAGTTCCGTATTGGGGAGCGAACGGGAAGTGATGGAGCAGGTAAAGGCAGGCGCCATCGAAATGACCCATATTTCCGCGGGCTTCCTGGCCGCTTTTGTCCCTGTGGTGGATGTTTTCAACGTTCCCTACATTTTCCGGAGTCACGACCATTACTGGAAAGTGCTTACCGGACCTATTGGAAAGGAAATCATCGATCAGATCGATAAGTCCGGGGTCAAGCACCTGTACTGGGTAGAGGCAGGGTCTAGATCCTTCTACAACAACATTAAGCCCATTACAAAGCCGGAAGATCTGCAGGGGATGAAGATCCGAGTGATGGGCAGTGAGGTGATGCTTAAGACCATGCGGGCGTTCGGGGCAAATCCTACCACCACAGCCTTCGCGGAAGTGTACAATGCTCTACAGACAAAAGTGATAGACGGAGCGGAAAACAGCGCCATCAGTGTGGCGAGCATGAAGCACAATGAAGTAGCCAAATATTTTTCCTTGAACGAGCATATGAAAATCCCCGATATGCTTCTCATGGGGATGGCCGCTTACAACAAACTCTCCGATAAAGAGAAAGGGGCTTTCGCCCAGGCAGCCAAGGAAGCTCAGGACTTCACCAAAGCGGAATGGAACAGGCAGGAATCCCAAGCAATGGAAATCGTGAAAAAAACCACTCAAGTGAACGAAATTCCCGACAAGACTCCCTTCATCAACGCCGTCATGCCTTTGCACAAAGAGCTTTCCGCAAAGTTCGGCGATTTGATCGACAGAATCAAAGCTGTACAGTAGAATCAAGTATGCATGGAGCGGAGGGCATCCCTCCGCTCTATCAACATCGTTATGAACAAGCTAAACCGTTCGATGGATATTATCAGTAAAGGGGTCTCTCTATTCTTGATCCTTATCTTGGGGTTGATGACTGTTGTCCTTTTTTTGAGCGTGATCAGTCGTTACTTCTTTGGAGCTTCGATTCCCTGGTCCGATCCTCTAGCGCGATACGGCCAAACCTGGATCATGCTATTGGGCAGTGCTCTCGCCCTTCGAAAAGGATTGCACATCGGCGTGGATAACCTGATCAATCGGTTACCGGAAAAAAAACGCCAAATCGTTCTGAAAATAAACGTTGGGGTAATCTTTATTTTTTCGGTTACGATGACCGCGCAAGGCATCCGGTTGATCAAAATTGCAGGGACCCAGATCATTCCGGAGATGGGGATACCAATGGCTACTATCTATATCATGATTCCCGTAGCAGGGGTGCTGCTGAGTCTTTCCTGCATAGAACTTTTCTTTTCTTCGAAAATAACGGGCCTAACTGCAAAGGAATAGCCAGGAGATCCTCGATGGTAAGTCTCATTCTTTTAGGAACTTTCATTATCACACTGTTCATGGGCATTCCTGTTGCCTTTTCCGTGGGAATTGCCGCTCTTGTGGCGATCCTTTTCACCAACGTCCCTATCTTCGTCATATTCCAGCGAATGTTCGGTGGCGTCGACAGTTTTACCCTATTGGCCATTCCTTTTTTCATTTTTATGGGGAACGTCATGGAAAGGGGGGGGATAGCTCGCCGAATCGTAGACTTCGCGAACATCCTAATCGGGCAAATACAGGGCGGCCTCGCCGCGGTGAATGTACTGGCCAGCATGTTCTTCGCGGGCATTTCCGGTTCCGCTGTAGCAGACACCTCTTCCATCGGTGCCATCCTGATTCCCATGATGAACGAAGAAGGGTACGAGAGGAATTTCACCGTAGCGGTTACCGTTACCTCATCAACCATAGGGTTGATCATTCCTCCCAGCAACCCCATGATACTCTATTCATTCGTGGCTGGCGGAGTCTCCATCGCGCAACTCTTTGCAGCGGGCTTCATACCGGGTGTGCTGGTGGGGATTGGTCTCATGATTGTGGGCTTTATCATATCAGTTCGTAGGGGCTACCCAAGACATCCTCGGCCTTCTTTAAAGGAAATCGTACACACTGTTCGTGACGCGGGCCTGAGTCTTGTAATTGTGGTAGTGATAGTGGGAGGTATCCTTGGGGGAGTATTCACGGCAACAGAAGCGGCGGTATTCGGTGTGGTCTACGCCCTGTTCCTTACCATTTTCGTTTATAAGGATCTAAAACCTAAAGATTTGCCCGAGGTGATGCTGAAAACCATACAGACCACCGCGATCGTGATATTCTTGATCGCCACATCCACAGCCTTTTCCTATGTTATGGCAGTAGAACGGGTGCCGCAGGCTATTACCGATTTTTTACTCTCCATTACTCAGAATAAATATCTTTTACTTCTAATCATCAATATCATGCTTTTAATTGTGGGAATGTTCATGGATATGTCTCCCGCAATCCTGATTTTCACCCCCATCTTATTACCGATTGCAATCAAATTAGGGATGGATCCCGTACATTTCGGCATCATGATCCTGGTGAACCTCTGCATCGGATTGGTGACACCCCCGGTAGGCGCAGTCCTATTCGTTGGGTTGAGCCTGGGGCAGACCACCATGGATAGAGTGATCAAACCGCTATTACTCTTTATTTTTCCCATGCTCATCGTTCTTCTGCTCGTCACCTACATAGAGCCTATTACGATGACCTTTCCCAGACTTTTGTTCTCCAGGTAGGTGAATCGAGGTAAGTGTATATTAAGCAGTCGCAATTTCACGAGGTTCATACATGATCGTTAAAAAATACGCCCCATCTGAACTTCTCACTCTAAAAACTCCCCAAGAGTTGGGATTACAGTATACCTCCCTCCAGCGGCTCGAGGTATCGGGGAACCATTTAATAAAAATAAGCGCAGACGAATCTGAAATAGCCTTGGTTGTGTTGGAAGGTAAGATTCAATACCACGTGACCCTATTAGACTGTAGCCATCGAGAAGGAGATCTTTCTGTTCGGGATATTCTCTTTTTGCCCCCTCACTCACGGGTGATTCTTTCTGGAGCTGGGGTAGCGATGCGATTCCAAGCCCCCTCTGAGCTGGGAGCATCATTTACCCATCTAAGTTTTCACGAGATAGACCAGGATCCTTCGAAGCATAAAACCTACGGCAATTCCCATCTGGGAACTTATCGACATGTCTGGCATGCGGTAGGGGATGATTTCCCCTGTTCTCGACTGATGCTCGGCTTCTGCCAGGGAAGCCCAGGAGGTTGGACAGCCTGGCCGCCGCACGAACACGGGAGGGAAAGGGAAGAAGTCTATGTGTATTTCGGGATGGGGAAAGGGTTCGGCATTCAACTGGTGTATGAAGACCTTTCTCAGCCAGGGATTTCAATGGTCGTCCACGAGGGAGATGCGGTGAGCATTCCCGGAGGATTCCATCCCAATGTAGGGTGTCCCTTGAACGGGATCCAGTACGTGTACTGCATGACCGCGAAAGAACCAGGAAAGAGGGAATTCCTGAATCTCAGGATCCAAAAAGAATATGGGGAGAAATTTGTATGAACCAACGATTCAAGTTCGCTCAGAGTTCGGCGGTGTATTTCAATTTCACATTGGAGTATGCGATCAAGAATCTATCCTTCCTTAGATACGATGGAATCGAGATTTGGGGAGGACGTCCCCATGCCTACCGGGATGACCTTCTAGAAGACTCGGCAAAGTTGAAAGCCCTTATACGGGATTCTGGATTAGAGGTATGTAACTTCATACCCGCCCAATTTCGATACCCTACCCTTCTCTGCTCCGAGAACGAGCGGATTCGGCAAGATTCGGTAGGCTACATAGCCTCTGCGTTGCGTAATGCCTTCATACTGGGATCTCCCTCCATCAGCCTATGCCCGGGGATGGTCCCGTGGGATCTAGACCTGCAGCGAGGCCGCGGGAAACTGATTCAAAGCCTTAAAGACATCTGCCGCATAAACGAGTCCTTCGGACTCAGATTGCTCATAGAACCTGCCCATAGATTCGAATCGAACCTCATTAAAACAATCCAAGAATGCGTTGAAATCCTGACCGAAATCGACAATCCTTTTCTAGGGATCCTATTGGACACCGGCCACTGTCACGTGAATGGCGAGGACCTGCCGCAGGCACTTATCTTGGCCAGCAGGTATCCCCTTCATATACATATTGACGACAACTCTGGAGACGCGGACGCGCATCTAAACCTTGGGGAAGGAACCATCGACTTTCACCGATTCCGGAAAGCGCTGGATGCCGTTCAATACAAGGGGTACCTATCCGTCGAATTGGGGACAAAATACATCATGGACCCCGAAGCAGCCTGCCGAACTAGCTTAACTAAATTGCGGGAATTGTTTGGGGACTGAGCAATTGCTTGGAATCATAGAGGTGGAAAATGAGTTTAAAGCTTCGCCCAGTGATCAATGCAGCAGGTACGATGACAAAGTATGGCGGATCGAGGATGTTTCCCAAGACAATTGAAGCCATGGCAAAGGCAAGTACATTGTTCCTAGATATAGACACACTATTGCAAGAGTCAGGTTCATATATTGCGAATTTATTGAACGTGGAAGGAGCTCTTGTAACAGCAGGTGCATCGGCAGGGATCGTCATTTCAACCGCAGCCTGTATAATAGGATCCGATCCATACTACCGCACGAAATTACCTCACTACAAACCTGAAATGAACGAAATTGTCATCCAGCGCTGCCATCGTAATCCCTACGATCAGGCTGTGATTACAGCGGGGGCAACTTTCGTAGAGATTGGAGACGCGATTCGAACACATCCATTCGATTTAGAAAGAGCGATTACTCCTAGAACTGCTGCTATATTCTTTGTATTACAATCCGAGATGTTAGAGGCTTCTTTGACATTGGACGAAACCATCCGTATCGCCCACAAGTATAACAAACCTGTCATTGTGGATGCGGCTGCTGAACTACCCCCTAAAAAGAACCTATGGGAATTGCACCACAAGGGCGCTGACCTCGTCATTTTTAGTGGCGGTAAAGAAATACGAGGCCCCCAGTCTTCAGGTCTCCTCATAGGACATAAAGCATTGGTAGATGCTGCTCGGCTGAATGGATGTCCTCATTACGGAATAGGAAGACCCATGAAAGTAACTAAAGAGGCAATTGTAGGCTTCACCGTTGCACTGGAATGTTATCTGGAAGAAGATGAGGAACAAAGATTTTCACTTTGGAAAGGCATTCAAAACTACTGGCTGGAGGAGTTAAATAACATCGAAGATCTGCACGCTGAACCGTATGTTCCTACACAACCAGGCATTCATCCTATCATCATACCCAAAGTCAGAATACAAGTCTCCTCCCCAAAAGCTTCCGTCTCGCAATTGTGTACCTGGCTTTCACAACAGGAGCAACCCATTTTAGTGGAAGAAAAAAAAGATTCCATCATTTTGAATCCTCAAGTAGTAGAACCGAATGAGGCCGAAATCCTTGTGAATCGAATTAAAGAATTTTTCTATAGGTCTATTAGTTAAAGATACAAGTGGCAATACACGATATGCCCAGTTTCTACTTCTTTAGGGAAAGGAGCTTCATGTCTACATACCGCTCGAACGTTGGGGCATCTGGTATGGAATACACAACCGGTTGGGGGATTCAGCGGGCTGGGGATATCTCCCGGAAGAAGGATCCTTGTACGCTTTCGATTGGGATCAGGAACAGGAACGGCAGAAAGTAAGGCTTTTGTATATGGATGGAGAGGGTTTCGAAAAAGGTCATCCTTCAGCCCTGTTTCCATCAGGTACCCTAGATACATGACTGCAACCCTATCGCTAATGTGTTTTATGACACTCAAATCATGAGCAATGAAAATATAGGTCAAAGAGTGTTTTTCTTTCAGATCCTCTAGAAGATTGATAACCTGTGCCTGTAAAGAAACATCCAGGGCAGATACCGGTTCATCTGCAATAATCAAATCCGGCTGGACTGCTAACGCTCTTGCAATTCCAATTCTTTGGCGTTGGCCCCCTGAAAACTCAAACGGATATCGCTTATGATATTCTGTATCCAGACCAACCTGAGCAAGTAATTCTTTAACTCTCTCCAATTTTTCTTTACGGGAATGGACAAGCCCATGAACTACCAAAGGCTCGCCAATGTTATTTCCAACTGTCAACCGTGGATTCAAGGACGCATAGGGATCCTGGAAAATCATTTGAATCTGTTTCCTGATTTTCAAGAACTCCCTTCTTTTCAGACTGGTCAATTCAATACCTTTAAAATATATCTTGCCGGAACTAGGAGGAATCAGGCCTAGAATCATCCGCCCCGTTGTGGTCTTTCCACAACCTGACTCCCCTACCAAGCCTAATGTCTCTCCCTGCAAAACAGTGAAACTGATACCGCTCACTGCATGGACACTCCGTGGCCGAAGTGAAAACGGACCCATTCGAATATGAAACTCCTTCGTCAGTTTCTCCACTTGTAACGTTACCTGCCGCATCCTAAAACTTCTCCCACTTCCAACAACTTACCCAATGACCCTCTCGTACTTCTTCCAAAGGAGGAAGGCTGTTTCTACAAATATCATCTGCATGGGGACACCGATTATGGAATCTACAGCCCTCTGGCCAAGCACTCGCACTGGGAACCATGCCTGGTATCGAATACAATCGCTTCTTGTCTTTATTTAGGGAAGGAATTGAATCCAATAGGCCTCTGGTATACGGATGGAGAGGGTACTTAAACAACTCGGAAGTACGTGCGGATTCCAGAATCTTCCCCGCATACATGACGATGACCCGTTCTGTAGCTTCTGCTATCACACCTAAATCATGTGTGATTAGCACTACAGACATTCCAATGTCTCCCTGTAAAAAAATTATAAGGTCGAGGATTTGAGCCTGAATCGTTACATCCAACGCTGTAGTAGGTTCATCAGCAATGAGTAATTGGGGATTACAAGATAATGCCATGGCGATCATGACTCGTTGACGCATACCCCCAGAAAGTTCATGTGGATAGCTTTTCGCACGTCTTTCTGCATCTGGAATACCGACCCGAGCAAGTAGCTCTACTACACGGGTTTCAGCTTCCTTTTTTGATACCCTTGTGTGTACTTGAATCGCTTCGGATATTTGATCTTTGATGGTATAAACCGGATTTAAGGAAGTCATTGGTTCCTGGAATATCATCGAGATTTCATTTCCCCGTATTTCTCGCATTTCCTTTTCCGATAACTCCACCAAATTACGATGATTGTAAAAGATACTTCCCGAAACAATCTTGCCTTGCGGCTTGGGTAGAATCTTAAGGATGGAATAGGCTGTGACAGACTTCCCACTTCCCGACTCCCCCACGATTCCAAGTATTTCTTTCCTATTCACATTGAAAGAAATATCATCTACCGATCGAACATAGCCACTTCTGGTTTTGAAATATGTGCACAATCGATCAACTTGGAGCAATGGCCCGCAGTTCATATTAAATACCTTGAATATCATGTCTGAATCTAGGATCCATTTGATCCCGTAGTGTATCTCCCATCAAATTAAATGAAAGAACTGTCGAGACGATGAAAAGACCTGGGAACACCAGCAACCAAGGGGCACGCACCAGATAAATACTACCTTCAGAAAGCATATTCCCCCAACTTGGTATTTCTGGTGGCAAACCCACTCCTAAAAAATCCAACGCAGCCATATCCAACAGTGAAAAGGCAAAAGTAAATGTTCCCTGCACGATGACAGGGGAAATGATATTCGGCAGTATGTGTACGAATATCAATCTTAAATTCCCTGCACCACAGGATCGAAAAGCTTCAATGAACGTTTCTTCCTTTATTTTAAGGGTGAGTCCATACACAATGCGAGTCGTTCGAGTTAAATACGAAATGCCTACCGCAAGTATCACATTGATCAAACTTCTACCGAAGATGCTCATCAGTACAAGCGCTACCAGTAAAGGAGGGAATGCCATCATCACGTCAATGACTCGCATTAAAACAGTTTCCAGCTTCTTGTAATACCCAGATAATAAGCCAACTAGAATTCCGATGGAGAGGGAAAAAAGGACAACTCCAAAAGAGGATGCAAGGCTAGTTCGTGCTCCGAAAATGATTCTGCTGAAGATGTCCCTTCCGAAATTATCTGTCCCCAAAATATGTCTAGAGGAAACCGACTGTAGTCGATCGGAGGATCGCATCTCGAAAGGATCGTACGGTGAAATAATCGGTGCGAACACACCAAAGAACATAATAAGAGCAATGAACAAGGTTGCCAACAACGTGACTTTTCTGTATAGGAAGACAGATAGAAACTCTTTCATGCGGAGCCTCCCGCTCCGGTTCTGATTCGGGGATCTAACCATGCATTCAATATATCTACGAATAGATTGATAATCATGTATACCACTGCTATTGTGAGGATTATCCCCTGAATTACAGGATAGTCCCTCCTCAGGATGGAATCCACCACAAGTCTTCCAATTCCGGGAAGGGAGAATACAGTTTCTGTAACCACCGTGCCCGAGATTAATGTAGCGAAGGTGAATCCTAAGGTAGAAATTACAGCGTTCAAGGAATTTCGAAATACGTGTTTCACATTAATCCAGAGTTCCGGAAGTCCTTTGGCTCTTGCAGTTCGAACATAGTCTTCTTTCATCACATCCAACATACTTGCTCGAGTGATCCGAATCACCAGTGCAGAATTGGGAGCCGAGAGAGTAATGCTGGGTAGTACTAGATAGATCAAATTAGATAATTTGCCATCTTTAAAAATCGAGGGGAATCCAGAACTAGGGAATAATTTCAGATATACAGCGAAAAAGATCATCAAGTTCAATCCTAACCAAAACGTAGGAATCGATGCGAAGGCCATGGATGCACTGGAAATGAATTGATCCAACTTGCTTCCGTATCGCGTAGCCGAGATGTACCCCACAGGAATCCCAATAGCAAGAATCAGGAGGAAAGTCATTGAAGCAAGGAGTATGCTCGTTTCTGCTCTGCTAAAGATTACCCCCAATACCGGTTGATGGAAAAAAATCGAGTTACCCAGATTGCCCCTGAAAGCGTTTCTCAACCACAACCAATACTGTATGTATAATGGTTTATTCAACCCCATTTCTTGACGAAGTTGTTGTACCTGATCGGGAGTAGCCATATCACCCAGAAGGATCTCAGCAGGATCCCCTGGAATGAAATGGATGAATAAAAACACGATGATAGAAACTATAAATAGAGAAGGGATCATTGATACAAGACGTTTCAGAACATATCTAAGCATAGGATTTCTAGTGGAGAATGGAATGCCCAGTAGCGTTTACTACTGGGCATATCACCATTACTTTCATATCATTCGATGGAACATCCCCAGAACTTGGGCCAAATTAGTTGAGTAGTCCCCAGCCCTTTCAATCTAGGAGTATAAACATCAAAGTTATACACATCTCCTACTTTCACAATGGGTATTTGTTGATAGGTCAGAGATTGGATCTTTTTCCACACTTCCAGACGCTTTTTCGGATCCATTGTCACGGTAAACTCTTCGGTCAGCTTTGCCTTTTCTGGAGTGCTCCACCACCCAGGATACGCTTCGCTCATGAAGGTAAACAGAATAGGATCCGGGATAAATCCATGATGAGTGAAGAATATATCCCACTGCTTAGAATCTCCACGTTTCGATACCAGCGTCGCCCAATCGTATACCTGCAGATCGATATTGAAACCTGCATCCCGTAGAGTCTTTGAAAAGACCATTCCAATATCGGCATGGATCTTGTAAGCGGAAGAAACCATGAACGTAATTTTTTCACCCTTGTATCCAGCTTCAGCAGCGAGGCTTTTGGCAAGTCCTGGATTCTTTTTGTTGTATAGGTCAGTTCCATCAGTGGTATACCACGAGGTGCTTTTGGGCATGATAGAACCATTGGAAGTCCAAAGGTTCTGAGGCCCTACAGCCGTTTGTAAAGCAGCATCCATGTCCAAACATGCCAGGATGGCTTGTCGGAGCTTAAAATTGTTCTTAAAAATTCCTTCTTTTGAATTGAACCTGAATCCGTATAAAATCCCTAGAACTTCTTGAAATTGCGGCTTTCAACCATCGAATGAGGGGAGAAAAGAGCTGATTCCTAGACTACAAGCCCTTGAATCCTGCATATTCGAAGGTGATTTTGCACAAAAATAGTGGAATATACGCCCGGTACAACCTTTTCGGACATACTACCCCTACCCGAGTAGACAGAAGCTTTACGGAATAGAAAAAGCGCTCTCTGGTTTAGAGATTACAACACAGATAGTATAGTTGCCTGAAACACGGCAACCACGGATCCTTCGCCCACAACTTCAGGTAGACAGTTCGAGCATGCTGCACAACC
>Ga0101944_10000893_pt1 | contig 75539 bp, 58 predicted proteins | sample DewCreD2012metaG_FD_75245 | JGI IMG/M metagenome (GOLD analysis project Ga0101944, IMG submission 75245) | Hot spring sediment bacterial and archeal communities from British Columbia, Canada, to study Microbial Dark Matter (Phase II) - Dewar... ... | reverse complement strand
CCTCCTCCGTCGCCGTGAGCTTCGGTTTTCGCGGCGGCTTTGACTTGGTGCTGCGCTTCATGAGCACCAATTTACCATGCTCGAGTTGTATATGCAATTACTTTTGCAACAATCTATATACACCATAATTCGATTCCGGCAATTCCACCGAAAAAAGCGAAGAACCGAATTTTTTTGCGCCCACGAACGCGTATTTCGCTTCCGCCTGCTTGACAGGACCAGGGCGTTCCCCAAGACTGCCCGCCCTGTATGGCTGACGCAAAACAGAACGAGTTGATGGAGAAAGTGGTGTCCCTCTGCAAGCGGCGGGGATTTATTTATCAATCCTCCGAGATTTACGGCGGGATCAATGGCTTTTGGGATTACGGTCCGCTGGGCGCCGAATTGAAGCGCAACGTGAAGGATTTCTGGTGGCAGACCATGGCCCGGATGCGGGATGATGTCGCCGGTCTTGACGCCACCATCATCATGCACCCCGCCATCTGGAAGGCCTCCGGTCATGTGGATACCTTCAGCGATCCGATGGTGGACTGCAAGCTGTGCAAAGCGCGTTTCCGGGCGGATCAGTTGGGTGAAATTCCCTGTCCGCGCCGGCCCAGCAAAATGGCCGGCGAATGCGAAGGAGAGAAAACCGAGGCGCGCCCGTTCAATTTGATGTTCGAAACCAACGTCGGCCCGGTAAAGGACGACGCCAGCGTTGCCTACCTGCGCCCGGAAACCGCCCAGGCCATTTTCGTGCAGTTCAAGAACGTCCTGGAAACCTCGCGGCAGAAGGTGCCGTTCGGCATTTGCCAAATCGGCAAGGCCTTTCGCAACGAGGTCACCCCGCGGAATTTTACCTTTCGTTCCCGCGAGTTCGAGCAGATGGAACTGGAATACTTCATTCGCCCGGACGAAGCGGTGGAGGCCATTGCCGGGGGCGTGGCGCGAGTCGAGGAGGGGGCCTGGCAGGGTGAACCGCGGGCCAACTGGGGTTGGGAGGTATGGCACAAGTATTGGGTGGAGCAGCGGATTCGTTTTTACGAGAGCATTGGCCTGACCCGCGGCACCTTGGAGGAATACTGGCAAAAGCCCGAGGAACTGGCTCACTACGCCCGCGCAACGGTGGACATCTTGTTCAAGTTCCCGTTCGGCGCCCAAGAGCTGGAAGGAATAGCCGCTCGAAGCGATTTTGACCTCAGCCAGCATGAGCGCCATGCCGGCAAACCCATGGCCTATTTCGACGAGGAACTGCGCGCGGCTTGGGGCAAGCTGCCGCAGGAAAAGAAAGATGAATTGTGGCGGCGCTATTTTGAAGCCCGGTTCAAATACCTCGAAAAAACGGGCGTGCCGCGCGAGAAAGCCGAGAAGGACGCCCGCGAGGACGCCGACGGGTTGGCGAAGGGAAATTACATTCCGCACGTGATTGAGCCGTCCGCCGGCGTGGACCGGCTAGTGCTGGCGTTGCTATGCAATGCCTATTGCGAGGAGGAAGTCACCGACGAGAAGGGCAACAAGGAAAGCCGGGTGGTGATGCGATTTCATCCACGCATAGCGCCCATCAAAGTTGGAGTCTTCCCATTACTGAAGAACAAGCCGGATTTGGTGCAAAAAGCGTTGGCAATCAGGGATATGCTGCGGCCGCACTTGACCGTCTTCTACGACGAGGCGGGGGCCATTGGACGCCGTTACCGCCGCCAGGACGAAGCGGGAACACCGTTTGGGGTGACGGTGGATTTTGAAACCCTGGGTGAAGCCGGCCCGGATTTGAAAGACACGGTGACCTTGCGCGATCGGGATACCATGAAGCAGGAGCGGGTAAAAATTGCGGATTTGTTGCCGCGCATACTTCCGGCGGTTCGTTAAGGATAGCCACTTGGCGGGTGAAATCCACAAAGCAATCGGGCCTGGGCAACGGGTCTATCGGCCGAGTATTGCAATTTCAAAATAAGGCGTTCTTATTAAAAAAAATCCCTTTTTCGCTGGAAAAGTTTGGGATTAGTGACATTCTAAGGCAGTCAGGCCATGAGACAGAGGCTTGCTGACTGATAAAATGAAAAAAATCACGGGGTTGCTTCTGGTCGTTTTAACGACCAAAGTCGTGTTGTGCGCCGATGTTTCCTCCGGCCTGACACCACAGCTTGCTGGTGAGCGGCTGGTGGTGCGGTTCATGGCGACCACCAATAACGACCCTGCGGTCTTGGTGAATTTCAAGGGGCCGTTTCGTCTGGCGGATTTTCCCAGCGGCAGCGTGTTGAATGGGGTGCGCCTGCGGCAGGTGGGAACGAATGAGTTGCTCCTAGGCGCCGGCGACCGGGAGGTCATGCTGGAAGCGCAGGGCTTCCCCGGTTGGACGGCTTTGCTTGGCAGCAACGATCAACTCCGGTGCGCGGTGGATTTGCGAAAAGTCTTGATTGACTTGGAAACGCCCAGCAACAACGCGGCCGCCGTGCGGCTGGATTTCCATGATGGCGGCTGGGCCAGCATGGGGCCTGGCTCGACGGCCCGCTACGATTATTTCAAGGATAAATCCTACTATCTCTCCGGTCGCGGAAAGGTTTACGGCGAGGAGGCCGACGGGCTCAAGCGCAACCTCTCCGAGTTCTTTGTCCCGCTGACGGGCGGGCCGCTAAAAAAGGTGGGTTCCGGCAAATACACCCGCTGGCAGCGTTTGACCCCGCTGACTGAGGTGGCTTGCGGCGGCAAACTGGGGGAAACCCTTGAAATTTACGTCGGCCCGCAGAAGATTATGTTGGAACGTCATCTGCCGCAGACCGTGGAACTACCCAACGGCACGGTGGTTGAGTTGGCGCAAAATCCGCAGAATTTATTTCTGGAATGGAAAATCAAAAAAGGCTTCTGCCGCTTTTGGGTGTCTGGGTTTGATTGCTGGCATGCGTATGGTTTGACCGACCAGGAGGCGGCAATGGCTTGGAACACGGTGCAGGGAGCGGTGGACCTGGCCAACTACACCTCCACCAATGTGTTCAAGCCCAACTTGGAGGCTTTGGTGCGAATTGCCAACCGCTTTTCCGTCAGCGTATCGCCCGGGGTGACTTTCCAATATGCCAATGTTTTCAACTGCATCACCTACACAGGCAACTCCATCGGCGGGGACGCCAGCATCTACGACCCCAACTCCGGCACGGTGACCAAGGTGCTGCAATCGGTGACGACCTTCAAAGGGGGAATGCCGATGGCTTCGGTGAATGCGCCGCTTAATTCCGTCAAGCTGGAATGGGGCGACCAGAAAACCTTGAACGTCAGCGGTTCGCCCGGCGATTTCAAGGTGCCGAAGGACAGTAAGAAAATTTTTGAGGGCGGCAACTCCAGCCAGATGCAGGTGGGGTTCAATCCCGGCGGGCAGATTGACTTCGAGTCTATCAGCAGCGATTTCAAAATCAACCTGGCGCCGTTGAAAGATTGGCAGGTCAACCTTAAGGAGGGTGACAAGGTGACTTTCCAGTATGAGTGGCAAACCGGGGTTTTTTATGGCATCGCGGACCCTGGCAACACCTCGCCGGTGACTTTCCAAACTCCCGAAGGATTCACTCCGCAGGTCTATCCCGGCGGAGTGATCACGATTATCGGCGGCACCGAGGGCTCAATTCTTTCCAAGACGTTCGGCACCGTGGTGTTTTACGAGGGCGGCGGCACCGGCGGCGCTTTCGGCGAAACCGTAAGCGGGGGCACCTTTCCGCCCTTTGGCACCCCGATTCCCTGGGGCGGGCCGGGGCCTGTTTACGACCCCACTTTTGTGCCGCCGAGGGTGGAGCAGCCGCCGGTGACGGTTTCGGGCAAGTGACAAATTTATTTTAGACCGATGCGCCCAAGGGATTCAAAACATGAACCGCCGGTCGGCCCGAGCGGTTGGAGGGGATCAAGTTGGCGTATGCCTTTCGTGCTGGCGGCGCTGGCGGTGACGCTGCCGGCGTCGGCGCAATTGGAGCGCGCCTACATCATGCAGACCACGCCGTACCCGGTCTATAGCACGCCGGAAACTTCCGCTTACAATATCAAGTGGAAGCGCATGATTGCCCGCTTCAATGCGGCGTATCAGATCGAATTCAACGACAACATAGACTTGGTGGAGCAGAATAAAACCAGCGATATCAGCATGGGCCCCACCATCAACGTCGGCTTCCTGCTGCCCACCACCAAGAACAACCTGCTGCAGTTGGACATGGGCGCCGGCTACCGCTGGTATATGAAAAGCTCGTCGGTCAACACCTTTACTTTGGCGCCCAAATCCCGGCTGGATTACCGCATGTTTCTCGGTAATCTGCATTTGGACGTCTTCGATACGTTTTCGGTGCAGGCGGACCCCGTGCAGCGCCCTGAAATTAGCGGCGGCCCCTCCCGCCTGACGCATTTCCGACGGTTCGCCAACACTTGCGGCGTCATTGGCGAATGGCGGCCCTACCGGCGCTGGGGGCTGCTTGGCGGCTACAGCTTCACCTTGGACCGCAGTCTGACCAGCGATTTTCTCGACATGGATTACGACATGCATACCTGGACGGCCGGAACTTTTTATCAGGCCTCGAGCAAACTGACGTTGGGAGTGAACGGCAGTTATTCAATTCTTGGTTACCGCGACAGTCTGCAAAATGACGGCCACACTTTTACTGTCGGGCCCTTTGCCTCCTATGAATTATCCCGGTTCGTCATGCTGGACGCCGCGTGCGGCTGGACCTATTCGAGCTACGAAAATCGCGGGCTAATCGCCGACTTTTCGGACTTCGAGGGTTTTACCTGCCAGTTCGGGATGCGGCATCGCATCAACAGTTGGTCCAGCCAGAATGTGCGGGCGGGGCGCACGGTGGGCCTGGGTTACGGCAGCAACTTTACCGAATCCTGGATGGTCCAACACGGCTTCACCACCCGCCTGAATCGCGCGACCACCTTGAACACGCTTTTCTCCTGGCAGAGTTACAACTCCTCCATCGCCGGCGGGGATTCCGGCGTCCGCTACCTGATTTACGCGGGTATTGCCTACCAACTGACCCGGCGCTGGCACACTTCGCTCGGCTACTCGTTTGCCTGGAAGGATTCGGATTTGCCGGGCCGGGACTACACCCAAAATCGTCTGGCCTTGGATGTCAGCCGCCAATTTTAATATGAGGACGCGCGCCCTTTTAATTCTTGTTGCCAGTTGGCTGCCAGCAGCCGGCCTTACCCTTGGCCTGGCCCAAGCGCCAGCCACCAACGCGCCCCTCACGGCCGAGACGTTTCGGCTCGGGCCGCAGGACAAGCTGTCCTATCACGTGGAGGATGATCCGGCCAAAGCCGCCGAGCCCGACGTGGTCGTGGTCAACGCCCTGGGCAACGCGGCTTTTCGGGTTACTCGCGGGGCCGATTTGAGCATCAATCTGAATGTCGCCGGCAAAACGCTGGCGGAGGTGAGGGAGGAATTGAAGAAAAAGCTGGATGCCGACTATTATCAGGATGCCAAGGTGCGCCTTGACTTGAAAGAAACCACGCCGCGCTTCAGTCAGGTCCTGTTCATCGGCAAGGGCACGCGCGGCAACGTGCTGCAACTGCCGGCCAACGAGGAAAAGCGGATTTTTGAGGCCGTTTTCCAGGTGGGGGTCAACGAGTGGGCCAACCTCAAGAAGGTCAAGCTCATCCGGGTGGACCCCGTCACCCAGAAAACGGAGACCAAAGTCATTGATTTGGAGGAAATCAAGAAGGGGAATCGCGCCAACAATATCATCCTGCAAAACGGCGACATTATTGACGTGCCCGAAAGGTTTTTCAACCTGACCGACTAGGCGATTTTGGCCATGAGCGAACCGGCCAATGCGAATGCCAAAACGGTGGTGAGTTTCGACACCCCGTTGATGGACCGTATTAACATTTACTTCCGGTTTCGGCGGTATTTCAAAATGCTGGCGCGGCGCTGGTTCATTGTCCTGCTGACCACCGGCGCGGCGGGCGGATACGCTTTTCACCTGGCCATGAAGCAGCCGCCGGTTTACCAAGCCATCAGCAAAATCGGCATTGATTCCAAAGTCGTTACCCCGTACGACCAAAAAGCGGCGGTGGTGGTGGACCTGAGCAGCTTCTATGACACGCATCTGCAATACATGCAGAGCAGCAAGGTGCGCGCCCGGGTGGATGAAAAACTGCGGGCGGACAGCCGTCTGCCGGCCGGCATTCAGCCGCTGAGCGCCCAAGCCAGCCGCGGCGTCGGCTTTTTCCTGCTGACGGTGCAGAGCACCAATTTCCTGCACGCCCAGCAGTTCGCGCTGCACTGGGCGCGCGAGTTCATGAATTTCAAGGAGGAGCAAACCGCCAGCGCGGTGGACCAGCGGCTCACGGAAACACGGCGGGAGATCGAGCGGTACGAGCGAAAGCTCGAAACCGCCCGCCGGGCCCTTCAGGACTTCCAACTCAGCAACAACATTGCCAGCGTCAAGGAAACCGCCGATGCCGCCCAGCAACGCTTGGACGGCTTGCTGGACGAATACACCGCCGTCCAGACGCTGCGACAGCGCCTGGAAAACAAAACCAGCCTGGACCTGCTCAAAGGCGGCGTCATGGACGCCCCCAAGCGTCCGCCCGCGCGCGGCTCGGAAGACGCGCTCGGCCCCAATCGCCGGGAGGCGTCGGACCCGTTGGAGCGCTTTTTGGGCGAATCCAAATATGCGGAACTGGAGTTCAAACTGCGTGGGTTGGAGATGGATTATGAGGCGCGACTCAAAACCCTCAAACCCCAACATCCTTTCATGGTGGCGCTGCAAGCCGGCCTCGATCAAGTCAAGCGCGAGATGCAATTCCAAGTGGAACTAATCGAGGAGAAGCGCAAGGCCAAGGTCGAATCACTGCGGCGGGATGAGGAGAGTTACAAGCCGCTGATTGAGAATTTGCGCAAGCAGGTATTTGAGTCGCGCGGCGTCCAAAACGCCTTCGAGCGGCTGAAAAATGAGGAGGCGGATGTCAAAGCCGACTTGGAAAACCTGCGGCGCCAGGCGCGAGCTCTGGAAGCCAGCAACACCCGGGAAAACCTGCTGGCGATCCTTGAAGAAGGCCTGGGTTCCCCCTCGCCCATCGGGCCGAATCGGCAGAAGATAATTCTGACCGGGCTGCTGGCCGGACTGGGGCTGGGCTTGATGATCATATACCTGCTGGACCGGCTGGACGATCGTCTCGAACTGGCGGAGGACATTGAGGCCGAACTTGATCAGCCGGTCCTGGGACAACTGCCCCTGATCGGACGCCGGGACTTCAGAAAAAGCAACCTCATCATTACCCAGATGGACGAGCACAGCATGTTTGCCGAATCGGTGCGCGTGGTGCGTTCGGCGGTGATGCTGGGAGTTGAAGGGGGCAAAAAGCAAGTGCAGGTCATTACCAGCGCCGTTCCCGGTGACGGCAAGACCACCTTCTCCGTTAATTTTGCGATTACCCTCGCCATCGCCGGCCACCGCGTGCTGATGGTGGACGCCGACATGCGGCGCGGCAATATCCATAACTATTTCGATTTGACCCGCGAAAACGGCCTTTCCGAATTGCTGAATGGCGAGGCGCATTGGCTGGACGTGGTCAAACAAACCTCGGTGCCGACCCTCAAGCTCATTTCCACCGGCCGGCTGCCCCCCAACCCGGGCGAATTGTTGATTGGCCCAATCACCAAGGAATTGATCGAGCAGGCCCGCAAGGAGTTCGATTACATTGTCTTTGATTGTCCGCCGCTGACCGCCATTGACGACACGTTTGCCCTGCTGAACCTTTCGGATGGGGTGTTGTTTGTGGTGCGGGCGGGCCAGACCTCGATGCGCTTTGCCCGCAACGCGATTGCGGCGGTGCATCAGCGCGGCGCCCGCCTTTTCGGCGTCGTGCTCAATGGCATCACTGCCGACAACCCCTACTATTATTACAACCATTATTACCATGGTTATTACAACAAGGGGAAATCATCCGCGTCGGCTTCCTTGAGTCCCATCGCCCTTCCGGGAAGCAAGATGGCCGGACGCCGGCAGAGCGCCGTCGCTGGCGGCAATTCCAGGCCAACCGGCGGCGCCGGTTAAGCGGCGGTTGGCTTCACCCTAACCTAACTTCCTTTTTCCTCAACCGAAAATCCCCGCAAAACCGAGGATTTCTCGATTTTGTCGGGCTACAGCTTGGGGGGCGCGGCAAACAGCGCCGTCAAGCCGAGTTTTCGCAACTGGTCATTCAAAGGTTTGGGAATCTGCGTCATCATGGTCTGATGCACTTCCGCCCCCAGCTTCAGCCGGCCCACGCGAATCGTTTGCAGTTGGCGCAAAATCCGGGGCACCTCCTCTTTCTCCCCCTTGGCGCGCCATTCCCGCCCCAGCCGGGCGCTGAGCCAGTACGCCAGAAAACAAAGCCGCACATGATTGATCACTCGATCCGGACGCCGGTGATACACCGGGCGGACTTCCAAATAGCTCTTGAGTTCGCAAAAGGCCTCCTCCACCTCCAGCAAGCCTTTGTAGTGGTTTAGCACCTGCGCTTTGGAGCAGCGCGCCTCTGGCTCATTGGTATGCAGCAAGTACCATCCGTCCAACTGGGCCTCTTGTTCAATCAGTTCGGCTCGCCGTTCCCATTTTAATTGGCCGGTGGCGGCGTCCACTTGGTAGGTGAAATACTTGTGGGCCTTGAGGCGCTCCAAAGTTCGCCCCGCCTGGCTGGCCAACTTCGGCGCGTCCACCTTTCGGCGCTGGCGCGTCGCCAGCCGCTGCAAAGCCGCTTCGGCCTTGGCCAGCCGGCTCTGGCGTCGGTCCTGGTCCCGCTGCTGGCGCCACCGCCCGCCGGCCACCACATAGCGTTTGCCTTCATGGGTGATCTCCAGCAACCCTTGCCGGTCACCCAGTTCCAACTGCTTTTCCAGCCCCAGTTCGGCGGCCAAGCCTTTCAGGGTCGCCGCCGAAAGCCGGGTCACAAAGCCCAAGCCGGCCTCCGCCAGCGCCGCCAGGTTGAGTCGGCCGCTCAGGCCGCCGTCAAAGACAAAGGTCGCCTCGGTGATGCCGAAACGCCGGCGCAGGACCCGCAGGAGGCCCTGGAGGGTTCGGGCGTCCGCCCGATTCCCGCGCAGCACCGCGACATGCAACGGCACGCCCTCGGTGTCCGTGGCCACCGCCAGCAGGATTTGCGGACGGTCTCCCCGATGATCGCGGCTGTAACCATACCGGGCCAGCGACCGGGGGCCATGCCCCTCGAAATAGACGCTGGTCAGGTCGTAAAGCACCAGCCGAACCGCCTGGGGAAAGGCCCGCGCGTAGAGTCGCTTCTCCAAGTCCGCCCAGTGCCCGTTGAGCTGGTCCATGGCATAGTACAGGTCGTCTTCGGCGAAGGACTCGTCCGCCGCCAGGCCGCAGGCCTGCGCCAGCCAGGTGCCTTGGGCTTGCGGTGCCAGCGAGAGTTTGGCGCAGGGAAAGAGCAGGCGGCTGAAGATGACGGCCTTGAGCAAACCCCGCTGCCGCTCCGAACCGAGACCGGCCAGGAGTTCCTGGAGACCGAAACGCCGCCAAGCCTCGTTTAGCACGACTAGGCCGCCGTAATCCAGGGCTTCCTGGAGTTGGCACTGTTCCACCGCCAGGCAGGTCTGCCCCCGGAGGGAGGCGGCGATGAGCTCGCGGGTGGCCGCAGGGAGGCCGGTGATGTTGCAGATGGTGCGCGAGCGCGGGCCTTTGGGAGTGCGGAAGGACTCGCGGACCAGGAAGGAGACGTACGTCTTGCCGCCTTTGCGGGTGGAAGTGGTGCGTTGCACAAACATGGGCTACATAATATGTGGGACAACTAAATATGTAAAGGATTATTATTGCATAAAAGCAACATATTACTTGCTACACTTTTTAAGAAATAACCAAGGAAATGAGGGTTTTGGTAAAAAACAAAAGGAAGTTAGGCTAACAATCGCAGTTCAACCACGGATAAACACGGATGGACACGGATACCAAAGGTTTGCGAAAGCAGAGGCTTGCCTCCGGCGGGTGAAGGCTGTTCCCGCTTCAGCATCGGTGTTCATTGTTGTTCATCCGTGGTTTACAACTTTCCCGCTGTTTTCTAACTGCGGAATCCAGGTTCACAGGACCTTTTGCGCCAATCCCGTTCCGGGTAGTCTTTCCTCCCGGACCTCTTATTTTGTTTTCTTTTTGCGTTTTTCGTGTATTTCGTGAGCCCGAATTTGCGTTATGAGCGAAACCTCGATGTTTCATTATCAATCGCTAGACCAACTGCGCCACGACGCGGCGAAACTGGCGACCGGGCTGGAATTTGACGAAGACCTTTCGCCACTGTTTGAGCCGGTCAAGGCGGGCGCCTGGACGCTGCCAAATCGCTTCGTGGTGCTGCCAATGGAAGGGTGCGACGGTTTGCCGGACGGCTCGCCGGACGAACTGACATTTCGGCGCTACCGGCGGTTTGCAGCCGGCGGCGCCGGGTTGCTATGGGTGGAGGCCACCGCGGTGGTGCGCGAAGCGCGGGCCAATCCGCGGCAGCTTTGGCTGCACGAGCAAACACTGGACGCCTTTGCCCGCCTGGCGGAGGAGGCCAGGCGCGCGGCGCGTGAAGCCATGGGCCCCAATCACCGCCCGTTGCTGATAATCCAATTGACCCATTCCGGGCGCTACAGCCGGCCGGGACGTCAGCCGCAGCCCATTATTGCGCACCATTCCCCCTTCCTTGATCCCGCACACGGGCTGCCGCCCGATTATCCTCTGATATCCGACGACGAACTGGAACGCCTGGAGGATGCCTATGTCGCGGCCGCCCGGTGCGCGCAGCGGGCCGGTTTCGACGGCGTGGACCTCAAGGCCTGTCATCGCTACCTCGTTTCCGAGCTGCTGGCTTCGCACACCCGCGAGGGAAGCCGGTATGGCGGCAGCTTCGAGAATCGCAGCCGGTTTCTACGCCAAACCGCGCAAAAAGTGCGGGCGGCGGTTCCGGGGCTGCTGGTCAGCACCCGCATGAACGCCTTTGATGCCATGGCCTATCCCTACGGGTTTGGCATGGACCGCCACGACCCCACGCGGCCCGATTTGACCGAACCCAAGCAGCTGGCTGGTTTTTTCCAATCCTTGGGCGCGCCGCTCATTAACATCACCATCGGCAATCCCTATTACAATCCGCATGTAAACCGGCCCTTTGATTTGCCAACGCAAGGGGCTCCGTTGTCACCAGAGCCGCCGTTGCTCGGCGTGGACCGGTTTGCGCGGATCGTCGCCGAAATCCAAGCCGCTCATCCGGCTCTGCGGGTCATTGGCGGCGGCTACTCCTGGCTGCGCCAGTTCTTTGTGAACTTGGCGGCGGCAAATGTCCGGCGCGGCTGGGTTTCGCTGGTCGGGATTGGCCGGCTCGCCTTCGCCTATCCTGATTGCGTCCGCGACTTGCTGGACAAGGGACGACTGAACCCGGAAAAAGTCTGCGTGGCCTGCTCCGCCTGCACCCAAATCATGCGCGATGGCGGACGCGCCGGCTGCGTGCCGCGTGACGCGGAAATTTACGAGCCGATTTACAAAGCAGGACGCGCGGAGGCGTTGGACACCATCGTGGACATGGCGAGCACCTGCCGGCAATGCAACGATCCCTCCTGCGTCAGCGGTTGCCCGGCACGGGTGAATATCCCCAGGTTTGTCGGATTGATGGCGGAGAAGCGTTTCCGCGAAGCTTACGAGGTTTTGCGCGAGGCCAATGTCCTGGCGACGGTTTGCGGTTATGTCTGTCCGGCGGAAGTTTTGTGCGAGGGCCGGTGTATTAACCAGCATTACGACCATGCCGTTCCCATTCGGCATCTTCAGCGCTGGGTCAGCCGCAAGGCCATCGAAGAAGGGTGGGCTGGCGAGCCGCGCACCGCCGCCGCGCCCACCGGCAAAAAGGTGGCGGTGGTGGGCGCGGGGCCGGCGGGTCTGGCCGCCGCGGTTCGGCTGGCGGAACTGGGTCACCAGGTGAGCCTGCTGGATCCCGGGTCCCTGCCGGGCGGGGCCGCCCAAACCGTATTGCCGGAGGATCGCCTTCCGGAAGACATACTGCGGCTGGAAATTGCCAAAGTTTTGGAATCACAAAAGGATTCAGTGGCCGTGCGGCAAACAGGTCTGAGCGAACAATACCATCTGGATCACCTGCTGGCGGAGGGTTTTGATGCCGTGTTGCTGGCGGTGGGTTTGGGGCAATCCAGCCTGGGCCTCCAAGGCGGCCGCCCCAAAGCCGGGGTGGTGGGCGCCCTGGAGTTCCTCGCCCAAGTCAAGGCCGGCGCCAAACAAAGTGGCACGGTATTGGTTTTAGGCGGCGGCAACACGGCCATGGACGCCGCGTTAGGCGCGCAAAAGGCCGGCGCAACGGATGTCAGCATCGTTTATCGCCGCTCCTTCGCCGAAATGCCCGCCTGGCCGGAGGAGCGGGAAAAGGCGCTCTACGCCGGCATCCATCTTCTGACGCTGACTGCCCCTCTCGAATACGTCGCCGACGCCGCCGGACGCCTCACCGGCCTGCGCGTTATCCGCACCCGCCTGGGGGAGAAGGACGCCTCGGGCCGGCCCAGTCCCCAGCCGGTTTCCGGCACGGAACATGTGCTGCCGGCGGACCTCGTCATCGAGGCCTTCGGGCAGCAAATGAGCGAGTCTTTGCGCCAGGCTCTGCCGGGCGTGCAAATCACCCGGCAAGGATTGGTCTGGGTGCGGACGGGAAGCTGGCAAACCTCGCGTGACCGCGTGTTTGCGGCCGGCGATGTGGTCAACGGCGGCACGACGGTGGTGCGCGCGGTTGCCGAGGGAATCCAGGCGGCGATGGAAATCCACCAGGCCCTGACCGGCCCGGCCAAAAAAGAAAACTTGTAATCCACGTCGAATTTTTGCCTCCTTTGCCCGCGAAACTTTAATGGCGACTATGAGCATGACCTATCAAATCGTCGTTTGCGGCAGCCTGGTGCCAGACCCGCTGCAGACGCTGGAGCCGGTGAGCGGTCCCGCCGGCCCGATGTTGAAAAATGAAATGATGCTGCCCGCGGTGCTGGACCCCTGGGCCAGCCATGCCCTTTACGAGGCGGCGCATCTTGCCGGCCAATTTCCGGGCAGCAAAGTCTGGCTGGTCAGCCTGGGACCCAAAGCCAAACTGCAGCAGCTTATGACGATCGTCGCTCAAAAGGCGCCCTTCGAGCTGGTCGCCCTGGATGGGCCGGCCAGCGGCTTTGCCGACGCGGCCGAAACAGCCGCCGCCCTCGCCGAAGCCATCCAGGCCATTCCAGGGATCGAAGCCGGCAAACTGCTCCTTTTTGGCGGCTGGGAATCCGCCTCGCGCGGCGCCGGCGTCACGCTGCAAACCGTGGGCGAGCGCCTCGGCATCCGCGACCAATTCCAAGGGGTGGACGCGCTGACGATAAACGCCGATGGTTCTATGCGGATTCTTGAGCGCATTGAAGGCGGCAAGCACCAGGTTTCCTGCTGCTCGGGGCCGCCGGCGCTGCTGGGGTGGGCCACCGGCAACCTGCCTGAGCCGCGCAACAATCCGCAGCTTGGCATGACCAACATGCGCTCCATTATGCCGGCTCTCCAGCGGGCCAGGCCGGTCAAATTTGCCGGCGAGGGAGTGAAATTTCACTCGGTTGCCCTTCCCAAGCAACAGCGGGAAACCCGGATTGCCAAAGACCTCTCCGCCGACGAGGTGGCCCGGGAAATAGTGGATTGGATCAAGCAACAATAAACCTCTCTCTGGCGATTTATGGAAACGATTCTTGCGCTGGCTGTCGTAGAAAGCGACGGCACCCTTGGCAAACCCGGATTGGAAGCGGTGACCGCCGCCCAGGAGATGGCCCGGCAAATGGGGCAGGCCGCCCTCGTGATCGGGCTGATCGGCGATAACCCCCAGCCGGCCGCCAACCAGCTCGCCCATTGCGGCGCCGCCCGGTTTCTCGCCGCCGCCGGCCCTGATTTTGCCGTGGCCCGCTACGGCACCGACGCCGCGGCGGCGGAAGCCCTGGCGCGCGCCGCCGCCGCCACCGTTGTCGTGGCCCCTGGCACCGCGCGCGTCAATCGCTTCCTGCCCGGGGTCGCGCACCGGCTGCAAGGCCGGGCGGACACGCATGTCACCGGCTTGGTGTCGGTGGAGGGCAAAACCGCAGTCACCCGCTGGTATTACCGGCAACGCATGGAGGCGGTCCTGCATCGCGCCGCGCGTCCCTGGTTGATTGCGGTGGACCCGGGCTGCTTCGCTCCGTGGAACGGCCCCGCCGGCCAGGCCGCCCTCGAAAACGTCCCGCTGACGGTGGATGACCAACTGCGACGCACCCGTGTCCTGGGGGTCCAGGAGCCGGCTGCCGATGCCCAAACCATTCGTCCCGAGGCGGGCTTGCTGTTCGTCACCGGCGCCGGGTGGACCAAAAAACAAGCGGATGGCCAGACGCATGTCAAAGAGGCGGAAATCATCATCTTGGATTTTCTGAAGCACACCCGCGCCTCGCTCGGCAGCAGCAAATCACTGGTTGACCTGAGCGGCGAAGGGCAGCAAGTGCTCTCCTTCCTGACGCACCTGAACCAGATCGGCCAGACCGGCAGCACCCCGCGCCATCCCAAGGGCCTGGCCACCTGTTGCCACGGCGAGGAGCCTCATGCCGTCGGCTGGCGTTTTATCAGCGAACGCCGCGCGGTCAACCTTGATCCCAACTGCGGTTGGGCGCGGGGCAAAGCCGACGTGCTCTACGTCGCCGACGCCTTTGCCGTTATGCGCAAAGTCAACGAATTGTTGGCCGCGTCATAGACTTGAAGCCGATTATTCGCGCCGGTCGGGCGCGGAGCGGTCACTCGTCGAGCATCAAGGTGTCGGCCACAATCGCCGCGCGCACGCGGGCGGCGGCTTCCGCGGCAAAGTCCGGAGGCGCTTCAGCCAACAGCCAGCGTTCCAAAGCGAAGGTCGCATAGCACGGCTCGATGGAGGACTGGCGGCTGGCAACCGGGTGTTGCCCTTGCCACGTCATTCGCAGCACCTCGGCCAGCGCATCCGTTATCCGCTTCTGGTTTTGGCGGCGGAAAATCCTCAGCGCCGCCCAGTCGGGCGCATTGCCGGCCACGATATATTTCATTGCCGGCTGCGTGGAAATGGCGCTTTCAACTTCGCGCGAACCCAGAATCCCCCGCGCGTATGCGTAAGTCAGCAGGGCCAACAGCATCTGCGGACGATACCGCCTCCCGTTATGCGCAAAGTCCGCCGCGCCTGGCGCCTTATCCACCTGCTGAATTGCCTCCAGCACCAGGTGAATGAGCGTGGTGGTGCCGACCCATTCCGTAACGTCCTTGGGGAGCGCGTCGGCCGTCCGAGGCGGAGGGCTTCCCCCGCCCTCGAGAAAATTGGGAATGTTGCCGTGTGTTTTCATGGATACCTCTCTGCTTCCCGTTAATTGCCGCTTTTCCTTTATATTCATCGTGCTCAATAAACCATCGCCCGGTGTCAATCCGGTGACATCCAAGTTACTTTGCGGACAAATCAGCCGGGTTTGGACTAACTTCATATCAACGAATCAGGATAAAATGATATTTACATTCGACCGCGGATGCGCTATCCTGGGGGTGTGGATGATTTAAGGACAGGCTCGCGCGCCAGCGGTCGGCGGTTGGCCGAATTGCTGCGCGAGCGAATTGTGATCATTGACGGCGCGATGGGCACCATGATCCAGTTGGAAAAACTGGACGAGGCGGCCTATCGGGGGGCGCGTTTTGCCGATTGGCCCAAGGACCTCAAGGGCCATAATGATTTGCTAAACCTGACGCGGCCGGGACTGGTGGAAAAAATACATCGCGAGTATCTCGAAGCCGGCGCGGACATCATTGAAACCAACACCTTTAACGCGCAGGCCATCTCCCTGGCGGACTACGGGCTGGAGGCAATTGCGGGGGAGTTGAACGTGGCGGGAGCGCGAATTGCCCGCCGGGCGGCGGACGCGATAATGGCGGCCCAGCCCGGCCGAACTTGCTGGGTGGCCGGCGCTTTGGGGCCGACCACTCGGTCGGCGTCCATAGCCACCGACGTGCAAAATGCCGCATCGCGGGGCGTCAATTTCGAGCAATTGGCGGCCGCCTATCGGGAGCAAGCGCGGGGCTTGCTCGAGGGCGGCGCTGATTTGCTGCTGGTGGAAACCATCTTTGATCCGCTTAATGCCAAGGCCGCTTTCTTCGCGATCGAGGAGGTGTTCGCGGAACGCGGGGAGCGGGTGCCGCTGATGGCCTCGGTCACCTTCATCCAGGCGGGCAGCAACCGGGGGGTCACCGGCCAGACCATTGAGGCATTCCTAATCTCGCTGTCGCATGTGCCATTGCTGAGCCTTGGACTTAATTGCGCCCTTGGGCCAAAGGAGATGCGTCCCTTGATTGAGGAGCTGGCCGGGCTGTCTCCGGTTTATCTCAGTTGCTATCCCAACGCCGGATTGCCGAACCCTCTGCTGCCGACGGGTTTTCCGGAAACCCCGGAATCCCTGGCGCCGCAACTGGCCGAGTGGGCCAGGAACGGGTGGTTGAACATCGTGGGCGGCTGCTGCGGCACCACCCCGGCCCATATACGCAGCGTGGCGCAAGCCGTGCGCGGCCTGCCGCCGCGGGTGCCACCCCGGCCCGAGCCCTGGCTGAAACTTAGCGGATTGGATGCCCTGACTGTGCGCCCGGACAGCAATTTCCTGAACATTGGCGAACGCACCAATGTCACCGGCTCGCCGAAATTCGCGCGCCTGATTTTGGAGGGCAAATTCGAGGAGGCCCTGGGCATCGCGCGCCAGCAAGTGGAAAGCGGCGCGCAGATGATTGACATCAACATGGACGAGGGGATGCTCGATTCCGAAAAGGCCATGGTCCACTTTCTGCACCTGGTGGCGGCGGAACCGGAGGTGGCGCGGGTGCCGGTGATGCTCGACAGCTCCAAGTGGAAAGTGATTGAAGCGGGCCTCAGATGTTTGCAGGGCAAGGGGGTTGTCAATTCGATCAGCCTCAAGGAGGGCGAGGAAGAATTTTTGCGCCAGGCGGCTTTGATCCGGCGCTACGGCGCGGCGGTGGTCGTCATGGCCTTTGATGAGCGCGGCCAAGCCGACAATTTCCCGCGCAAGATTGAAATTTGCGAACGGGCCTATCGCCTGTTGACGGAAAAAGCGGGGTTTCCGCCGCAGGACATCATTTTCGATCCCAATGTGCTGACGGTGGGGACTGGCATCGAGGAACACGCCGGCTACGGGGTTGCTTTTCTGGAAGCGACACGCTGGATTAAGCGGAACCTGCCGCTGGCCAAAGTCAGCGGCGGCATCAGCAATGTTTCGTTCAGCTTTCGCGGCAACAACACCGTTCGCGAGGCAATGCACGCCGCTTTTCTCTATCATGCCATCCGGGCCGGGCTGGACATGGGAATCGTCAACGCCGGCCTGCTGGCGGTGTACGAGGAAATCGAGCCCCGGCTGCGCGAGCTGGTCGAGGATGTGCTGTTGAACCGGCGCCCCGATGCGACCGAGCGATTGATAAAACACGCGGAGACGCTCAAGGGGAAGGACCGGACGGAGGCGGCCGGCGAGGCCGCCTGGCGCAACGCCGGCGTGGAAGAGCGCCTCGCCCACGCGTTGGTCAAGGGCGTGGCGGATTACATCGAGGCCGATGTGGAGGAGGCGCGCCTCAAGCTTGGACGCCCGCTGGCGGTCATCGAGGGGCCGCTCATGGCGGGCATGAACACGGTGGGCGATTTGTTCGGCTCGGGCCGGATGTTTTTACCGCAGGTGGTCAAGAGCGCGCGGGTCATGAAAAAAGCGGTGGCCTATTTGCAGCCGTTCATGGAGGCGGAGAAAGCTTCCCTTGGCGGGAGCAAGCCCCAGGGGCGGATATTGCTGGCGACCGTGAAAGGTGACGTGCATGACATTGGCAAAAACATCGTTGGTGTCGTGCTGGGCTGCAACAACTACGAGGTCATTGATTTGGGGGTGATGGCGCCATGCGAGAAAATCCTGCAAACCGCCCGCGATCGCCAGGTGGATGTGATCGGCCTCAGCGGTTTGATCACGCCCTCCCTGGACGAAATGGCGCATGTGGCGCGGGAGATGCGGCGCGAGGGCTTGTCAATACCCCTGTTGATCGGCGGCGCCACCACCAGCAAGGCGCACACCGCCGTCAAGATCGCCCCTGCCTATCACGCACCGGTGGTGCACGTCCTGGACGCCTCCCGCGCGGTGCCGGTGCTGGCGAGCCTGCTTGACGCCGGCCAACGGCCGGCCTTTTGGGCGGCGCTCCAGCGCGATTACGAGCGGCTGCGGGCCGAACACGCCGGTTCCCGCGCCGCCCTGCTTCCCATTGAGGAGGCTCGGCGGCGGCGTCCGCCGGTGGCCTGGAACGAAGCGGTTGTGTCCCGCCCTCAATTCACCGGCGTTCAGACCATCGCCTCGCGCCCCCGGCTTGGCGACCCTGGGACGGCGCCGGTCAGCCTGGCGGAACTGGCCTCGTTCATTGATTGGTCTCCCTTCTTCCACACTTGGGAATTGCGCGGGCGATACCCGGCCATTTTGGAGGATGCTGTGGTCGGCGAGCGCGCCCGCGAGCTTTTCGCCGACGCCCAAAAGATGCTTGACCAAATAATCTCGGGCGACTTGCTGGAGGCCAGGGGCGTTTACGGCTTTTTCCCCGCCAACAGCGTTGGGGACGACGTGGAAATATACGCCGGCGAATCCCGGAGCGAGGTGCTGGCCACGTTCAAATTCCTGCGCCAGCAAATGCCCAAGCCGGCTGGCCAATTCAACCTTTGCCTGGCCGACTTTGTGGCGCCCAAAAACCCGGACGGCGGGGGGGCGGCGTTGAAAGATTACCTTGGCGCCTTTGCGGTTACGGTGGGCCACGGCCTTTCCGAACAGGTGGCGAAATTTAAGGCACAGCACGATGATTACAGCGCCATCATGATCGAAGCGCTGGCGGACCGTTTGGCGGAGGCTTTCGCCGAGTTTCTTCACCAGCGCGCCCGGCGCGACTGGGGCTTTGGGCGCGAGGAGAATTTAAGCCGCGAAGACCTGATCCGGGAGCGCTATCGGGGCATCCGCCCGGCGGCTGGTTATCCCGCTTGCCCCGACCACACGGAGAAATGGACGCTGTGGAAACTGCTCGACGTGGAAGCGCGGACGGGCATCCAACTTACCGAAAGCTGCGCCATGTGGCCGGCCAGCAGTGTCAGCGGCCTCTATTTCTCGCATCCGGAGTCGCGCTATTTCGGCGTTGGCAAACTCGCCCGCGATCAGGTTCTGGACTATCAGCGCCGCAAGGGGATGAGCCTGTCGGAGGTGGAAAGGTGGCTTGGCCCTTATTTAAATTATGTGCCGGAGCAAGACCCGCCGGCGCCCGCTTTGCCGGCTTGCCCTTGCCGCCGCCATAACGTTTGACCCAGTTGCTCCGTGCCGGGCCTCCCCGTCCCTCGCGCCCAAGCGATTCGTCAATGCCCGCCCAACTTCTCCAGCAGGGTGGTGGTGGAGCGCCCCGGAATCCCGGCCAGGACCGCCACTCTGCCGCCCAGCGATTCCACCAGCCGTCGTTCATCCTGGTTGATCGTGTCGAGCGTGTAATCCCCGCCTTTCGCGTAGATGTCCGGCTTGGCCAACTCCAGGAATGGCCGGGCATCCGGCTCGGGGAAAATATACACTGCGTCCACACTGGCCAAGGCGGCCAGCACCAACGCCCGATCCATCTCCGGGTTCACCGGGCGCTTCGGACCCTTCAGGCGTCGCACCGAGTTGTCGCTGTTGACGGCCACCAGCAACGCATCCCCCAGGTTGCGCGCCGCTTCCAGGTAACTGACATGCCCGAGGTGCAGCAGATCGAAACAGCCGTTGGTGCATACCAGCGTTTTGCCCGCCCGTCGCAACTCCTCCCGCCAGTTTGGCAAACCCTCCCGCGTCAGCAGCTTTTCGCGCAAGTTCATGGCCGCATTCTTTCCGCGCCCGCCTGCTTTTGGCAACGCGGAATTTGGCCGCGTCCAGCCAGACTAAGGGTTGGCTTTGCAGCGAGGCTGCGGTAGGATAATGCGCAGAAAGGCGTTTCAGAAAGGACGGCGGTTTTCGACTGGGGAAGCAACCGTCGGTTGGGAATAATGCAGGCGATTGAAAATGGGTTGGCGAGAGTGCGCGCGGTGCTGGAGCGCCGCCGGCCTTCCTACCCTGTCTATGCGCCCAATTACTGGCAATGGCTGGCGCACCAGCGGAATCACGGGCGGCTGCCGCCGGAGCTGGCGGGGCGTCGTTCCCAGTTGGAGATGATTCGGCACTTGGGCTTGGATGTTTTCAGCCGCAACCTCTATTGCGACCAGAAGCGGCGCTGGTTCGGCGGATTGGCGGACGAGGTTTTTGATGGGGTCGAATGCCGCGTGGAGGAAACCATCGAGGGTGCCGATTTAGTGCGAGTAATAACGTATGCGACCCGCCGCGGCGCGCTCACCGAGCGGCTGCGCTATGTCTTCGCCGAGTCCACGCTGGTTCAGGAGAAATTCCTGCTCGACGATCCCGACCGGCAACTGGACGCCTTTGAGGAGTGGGTGCGCGCGCGGCGCTGGCAATTTTTCCCGGAACGGTATCGCCAGGTTCAGGATGACGTGGGAACGGACGGTCTGGTGGTGGCCGGGGAGCTGTTCAGTCCGCTCAAACTGTTGCACCTGGCTGCCGGGGCGGTCAACACCACCTTTCTTTTGCAGGATCACGGGAAGCGGCTGCGTGGAATCATGGCAGAGCACGAGCAGGCCATGCTCGGTCTAACCGCTCAAATCGTTGGCGCGGGTGTGCCAGTCCTCATGGCGATGGACAACCTGGACACCGCGTTTCACCCGCCGCGCTACGTCGAGAATTATTCGGCCCGGTTTTATGAGCAGGCCAGCCGCATCTGCCACGAGCACGGCGCGCTTTTTTTTATCCACGCCTGCGGCCAGCAAAGGGGCAACCTCCGGTTGATGGATTCGCTGGGCGTGGATGGCTTGGAAGGGGTGGCTTTTCCACCCTTGGGCGATGTGGAATTAGCAGAAGCGTTCCGCATGACGAGCGACCGCTTCCTCATCACCGGCGGCATCAGCGCCATGGAAACTCGGGACCTGACTTCCCGCGCGGAGGTGTTCGGTTATGTCCACCGCTTGCTGGACACTTTGCAACCATATCACCATCGGTTCATCCTCTCCGCCAGTTGCAACACGGCGACGGATGCCCCCTGGGAAACGCTGGTCCATTTCCGCGACGCCTGGCGGGAATGGGGCGATGGTTGAGGCGTGATTACCGCACAGTTTACGGGATGCAATACGCAATTTGTCACCGTGACGCTTTGGGCCGCAGACCTCCGAGTCTGCTGCCTGAAGGCGGGCCGGCCCGCGACGGGTAGGTTCTCCGCTGCCCAGATTATCGCCGCCAAAGGACGCAAAAAGCGCAAAGCCATTCATTTATAATTCGGCCTTCGCAACTCCTTCTTTTCGGTTCCTCGCCGTTTTGAGTGGAACCACTGGAAACGAGCGGATGTGTTCATGCTTGACCTCTCCCTCGGGGAAAGACTTCCCCGAAAACCGGTTTTGCTCATTGGCATCCCTGAACTGCGTAGGAGCCGACGTAAGGAGGCCTTGATATCATGGTAATCACGCCCCCGGGGCAAATTTGAGCCTGTCCCAACAATGGGTGTTTTGAAAATGACGTTCGCGGCGCGCGCGGCGCAAGCGGCACGCGAAGTCCGCGAGGTTGTGCCGCAGGTTTCCAACCTGCTGTATCGCCGACTTCCAGTCGGCAGCGCGTGGACATTTCGGACGTTACGGAATAGACGCCAGCCCTGCGGATTGGAAATCCGCGATACCCGCCTGCCTGGCGGCGGGCAGGCAGCAGACTGGAAGTCTGCGCTACACGCTGGCGCGAACTTGCGAGCGTCGCGCGAAGTCCGCGAGGTCTTGGAGTGCGGTAGTCCTCTACCGCTTTTTCTGGGCGCGCGGCCGTGGCGTGCGCCAGCCGTTGGTCAAAGATGACGCCTCAGCCTTGCCAAAACGCCACAGGACTGGCGCACTCCACGACGCTGGCGAAAGTCCAGGCGGTGCTGAGGAGGTTGAATGAGTGGATCGCGGAGTTGAAGCGGGCGCAGGGAATTTTAACGCCAAGCCGCAGAGCCGCAGAGCCGCAAAGATGAAGTTGGTGGTTGGGAGAGGGGAATTTTATTTCTCGGCGACTTTGCGCCTCCGCGTCTTTGCGTTTGGCCTGCTGAACTTGTGCCGACGCGGGCGCGAGATCGAAGGCCCCGTGCGATGTCCGCGACGCCTTGGCGCGGCCTTTCACCCTTGGTTGAGGATTGGGGTCCTGCTCAGCGTCTTATTTTCATGGTTGCCGGCTGCCGGCGGGCATGCGACCATCCTCCGGGTAAGATTATTCGTGAAAACGTTCCGTCAACTGTATCGGCAAAACCTGAGCCTGGCGACGGACCTATATCAACTCACCATGGCCCAGGGTTATTGGAAGATGGGCCGGACCGGTCAGGAAGCGGTTTTTCACCTGCATTTCCGTAAAAACCCATTCCAAGGCGGATTCACCGTGGCCTGTGGACTGGCCAGCGTGATGGATTTTCTAAGCAATTTCCATTTTGACAGCGAGGACTTGGCTTACCTGGGAAGTTTGCCGGGCAATGACGGCCATCCTTTGTTCGATCCGTCTTTTTTGCGGTATCTTGGCGAGATGCGCTTTGAATGCGACGTGGACGCCATCCCGGAAGGCGCGACGGTTTTTCCCCAGGAACCGCTGGTCCGGGTCAAGGGCCCCATTATCCAAGCCCAGATTATCGAAACCCCGCTGCTGAATTTGATCAATTTTCAAACCTTGATTGCGACCAAGGCGGCCAGAGTATGCCACGCCGCGCGCGGCGAGCCGGTGCTGGAGTTTGGTTTGCGGCGGGCGCAGGGCATGGATGGCGGTTTGTCCGCCAGTTGGGCGGCCTGCGTTGGGGGGTGTGCCGCGACTTCGAATGTTTTGGCGGGCAAATTGTTTGGCATTCCCGTGCGCGGCACCCATGCGCATAGCTGGGTGATGTCGTTTGGTTCGGAATTGGAGTCATTTCGGGCCTATGCCGGGGCCATGCCCAACAATGCCGTGTTCCTGGTGGACACCTATAACACAGTGGAGGGGATTCGTCACGCTGTCGAGGTAGGGCGGTGGCTGAAAGAAAACGGCCATGAGTTGGCGGGCATCCGGCTGGATTCGGGAGATTTGGCATATTTGAGCATCCAGGCCCGGAGAATCCTGGACGAGGCCGGTTTTCGCGACGCCGTGATTGTGGCCAGCAATGATTTGGATGAGCATATCATAGACAGCCTGAAAGAGCAGGGCGCGGCCGTCAATGTCTGGGGGGTGGGCACCAAGCTGGTGACCGGTTATGACCAGCCCGCTTTGGGGGGAGTTTACAAGCTGGCGATGATTCGCGATCCGGGCGGCCCTTGGCGGCACACCCTCAAATTGTCGGAGCAATCGCTAAAAATCTCGACTCCCGGCATTCAGCAGGTGCGGCGGTTCACCCAGGCCCAGGAGTTCATCGGCGACATGATTTACGATTTGGAACTGGGCATCAAACCGCGCGCCGTCATTGTGGACCCTTTTGACCCGACCCGCCGCAAGGTGATCGCCGCGGAAGCGGCATTCGAGGACCTTCTGATACCGGTTTTCCGGTCGGGGCGGCAAGTGTATCAATCGCCGACCTTGGAGGAGATACGGCTTTATGCGGCCCGGCAGCGGGAGCGTTTTCATGCCGGCATTAAACGCTTCGTCAATCCGCACCAATACCCGGTCGGTCTGGAGGAGGGGCTGCATGAACTGAAAACCAACCTCGTCCTCGAGGCCCGTGGTTTCAAGGATTAATGGGAAGAAAAACGCAAGCGACCAATTTTCCATGAAAAAGGCCGGCGCCAAACACCCCTACTGCTATCAATATCCGCATCCGGCGGTCACGGTGGACTGCGTGGTCTTTGCCCTGCGGGAGGAGGGGCTTTCCCTCGTGTTGGTCCAACGCAAGCACGATCCGTTTGCCGGGACCTGGGCGCTGCCCGGTGGTTTTCTTAATATTGCGGAAGACCTTGATCACGCCGCCCGGCGGGAGTTAAGAGAGGAAACCGGTTTGCGCGGCCTTGCCTTGGAGCAGTTTCATGCCTTTGGCCAAGTTGGACGGGATCCGCGGGAGCGAGTCATCAGCGTGGCCTTTTTTGGCTTTGCCAGGACGCCGCGGCTGCGTTTGCAGGCTGGTTCCGACGCCGCTCAGGCAAGTTGGTTTGTCCTAAGACGCCTGCCCAAACTGGCCTTTGACCATGCGAAAATCATTCGGCGCGCCCAGCGCCATTTTCGCCGTTTGATCCAGAGCCGGCCAATCCTTCTGCGCTGTCTTGCGCCGCCTTTTACGTTGTCGGCGGCGCGCCGTATTTATGAGGAAGCTATCGGCAGCCCCCTAAACGCGCGGCTTTTTAACCGGGGACTGCTGGCCACCGGCTGGCTGGAATTTTGTTCTGAAGACCCCGCGCCGCCCCGGCGTTATCGCCTGAAAAAAGGGGGCGAACTTCCCTTTTAAGATGGTCCGGCCCGCTTTAGACTTAATTCCGACTTGAATGCATAGCAAAATTTTCATCATCGTTGATGTGCAATACGATTTCCTGCCCGGCGGCGCTTTGGCGGTGCCTGATGGGGACCAGGTGATACCGGTCATCAACGCTTTGCAGCAGCGGTTTGACCTGGTCGTCGCCACGCAAGACTGGCATCCTCCCGGTCACGGCAGTTTTGCCTCCTCGCATCCCGGAAAAAAGCCGGGCGATATCATTCAATTGAACGGGCTAACCCAGATTCTTTGGCCGGACCATTGCGTGCAAGGCACACATGGCGCGGAATTGGTGGCCGAGCTGGCTACGGCCAAAATCCAGCGGGTGTTTCAAAAGGGCACCGATCCCGGCGTGGATAGCTACAGCGGCTTGTTTGACAACGGCCATCGCAAGGACACCGGGCTGGGGGATTTCCTGCGCGACCAAAAGGTTACGGATGTCTATATCGCCGGCCTGGCGACTGATTATTGCGTCAAGTTCACCGCCCTCGACTCAGTAAACCTGGGCTTTCGGACGCACGTGTTCAAGGATGCTTGCCGGGGCGTGAACCTGTTTCCTACCGACGTTGATCAGGCGCTGGACACCATGCGCCGGGCGGGGGTGCTTGTCGAGTAATTGCCTGTGGGGGCGAATTCACCGCGCCGGGCGGCAGACCGCCGTCCGGCTTTTGGCGAGGGGCGACCCACAAGGCCGATTTTGCGTTGGCGGGTGATTTTCTGATTGCAGCCGGGGGCGTTACGGGTAAATTAATTCAGCCGTCCTAAACGAGCGAAGTATGTTTTTCGGGGCTGATTATCATCCGGAATACTGGGTTTATCCTTACGAAGGGAGCGCGGAAGCGCCGGAATCCCGCTGGGAGAGGGATGCGGAGTTGATGGCCGCCGCCGGCATTAATGCGGTTCGCATGGGGGAATTTGTCTGGGGCATCTGCGAACCGGAGGAGGGCAAATACGATTTCGCGTGGTTGCGCCGGGTGATGGATGTCATGGGCTGCCAAGGCATCCAAGTGGTCTTGAGCACGCCGACCGCCGCGCCCCCGTTGTGGCTGGCCCGCAAGCATCCGGAATTCCTGCCGATGGACGAGCAGGGCTTGACCTTGCATGAAGGAACCCGGCATGCCTGCTGCCTCAACAACGAGCATTTTTGGGATTACTCGGCCAAGGTGGTTACCGCAATGGCTGCCGCGCTGGGCGACCACCCTCAGCTTATCGCCTGGCAAATTGACAATGGCATCGGCGGCCATACGACCGAATTTTCCTTCAATCCCGAGACCCGGCAGGACTGGCGCCAATGGCTTAAAAGCAAGTATGAGAACCTGGCCCAACTCAACGAGAGCCTGGGCACCCGTTTCTGGGGCCAGGTGGTGACGGATTGGGAGCAGGTGCCGATGCCGATGCGCGCGCCGACCGTGCATAATCCCGCCTTGGTGCTTGATTGGATGCGTTTCTCCAGCGACACCATTGTGGCTTTCGTCAAAATGCAGGCGGATTTATTGCGGCGACTCACCCCGGGCAAGCCGGTGACCACTAATTTCCGGGTGTTCAGCCGGCACTACGACCACTTCGATGTGGCCGAAGTGCTGGATTTTGCGGCGATGGACAGCTACGCCACGGTCAAAACCCGCGCCAGCCTCAATGCCTGCGAGATTGACATGATCCGTTCCCTCAAAAAGCAAAACCGCCGCATGCCCGGCGGGGACGACAGTTTTTGGGTCATCGAGCAGAAGGCCGGGCAGGTGAACTGGCAGGAGGTCAACAGCTTGTTGCGCCCGGGGGTGCTTCGTCTTTTCACGTATCAGGTGGTGTCGCGCGGGGCCGACGGCGTTTTTTACTTTTGCTGGCGTCAGCCGCTTATCGGGTCCGAACAATTTTACGGCGGGGTATTGACGCACGATGGCCGGGGCGAGAACCGTGTTTATCGCGAGGTCTGCCAAATCGGCGAGGAGATGCGGCAGTTGGCTCCGCTGCTCAAGGGAACCCAAGTGGCGGCCGAGACTTGCCTGCTGTATAGCCACCCGAATGAGTGGGCCCAGAAACTGCCATTGCAGCCCAACCGCCACTTCAAGCAACATGAGCACTTGCTGCTCTATTATAACGCTTTGCACGACCGCAACCTGCCGGTGGATTTTGCGCGGCCGGAAGAAGACCTGTCCCGTTATCGCCTCGTGATTGCCCCTTCGCTGCGCGTGCTCAGCCGCTCCCAAGCCGAGCATTTGCGCGAGTTCGTCCGGGAGGGCGGCACGCTCGTGGCCACTTTCAACACCAGCCTTCTCGATGATCGGCATGTCGTCTCCAAAACCGGTTTCCCGCAATACTTGACCGACGTTTTCGGCTTGGAAGTGAACGAGTTCGACCCCATCGCGCCGGGCGAGGATAATCATCTTGCCTTCCGCGGCGCTTTCCCCAGCAGCGCGCTGCATCCGGCCCAATTGTGGTGCGACTTGGTTGAGCCCAAGGGCTGCAATGTCGTGGCGACCTTTGCCCGCGATTTCTATGCCGGACGCCCCGCCCTCACCCTGAATGAGTTTGGGAAGGGGCGCGCGATTTACGTGGCCACCATGAGCCATCAAGCCTTCTATTTGGATCTGGTCGCCTGGTTGCGCGGAATGGTCGGCCTGCACCCGTTAATGCGGGTGCCGGACTCGATCGAAGTCAGCATGCGGGAAAACGCGACCCACCGGATCTATTTTTTGCTCAATCACCAAAACTCCCCCATTCGCATCAATTTCTACAAGCCGGCTCACGATTTTCTCACCGGCCGCACCTTCGTCGGCAATTACGACCTTCCGCCACATGGGGTGCTCGTGCTCGATGAGCAGAAAACGCCTCCTTTTCCGTCCGGCAATGGAACGCAAACCTGAGGCTTGGCGGGCGTTGTCCTTTCCCCGGCGGCGGCCCGGTTCTCGAAAAGACTTCTTTCTCCATGACTAAAAGCGGATTTATGGAACTTGGCGGCGGCCGCCGCCAAGTTCGCATTCCGATCCTTTACGAAGACCGCGCGACGCTGGCCATTGACAAGCCGTCCGGCTGGATGCTGGCGCCTTATTCCTGGCAGCGCACTGGTCGCAACCTGGCCGCCGCGGTGCTGTCCTCCGTTCATGCCCGCGACCACTGGGCGCGGTCGCGCAACCTGCGGTTTTTGCGGCATGCCCACCGCCTGGATGCGGAGACCACGGGCATCCTGCTGATGGTCAAGCACCCAGGCGCCATGAAGGCTTTCAAGGACCTGTTTGAAAGCCGCGCAATGGGAAAAACTTACCTGGCGGTTTGCGCTGGCAATCCAGTGGATGCGGCGTGGGAATGTCAAAAGGCCATCGCCCCCGATCCCAACACGCACGGGCGGATGAAAATCGCGCCGTCGGGAAAGGAAGCCGTGACGCTTTTCCGTTTGCTGGCCGCCGTTGCCGACTTGGCCTTGGTCGAAGCGCGTCCGCTGACCGGGCGCACCCATCAAATCCGCCTGCACCTGGCGGCAGTCGGTCTTCCCATCCTGGGCGATCAACTATACGGCTCGGCCAAGGCAAGACACTGGAGACACCAGGAGTATCCGCTGGCCTTGCGGGCTATTCGGCTGGAATTCCGGCATCCATTTTTGCGCCGGCAGGTTTGCATCGAAGCGCCCCAGTCCCGCTTTTTAGCCGTCTTTGGTTGGGCGCTTGCCGGCGGAAACCTGTGCCGGCTGGCGGCGGACAGCCGTGTAGATTAACGCACAATTTTTGCCGCCGGCGGCGAGGTGTAATCCTGCCATTGCTGGTCTAACCAGTCGGACGTCGGCGCCCCATCAAAAGCGATCAGGCGATACTTGGAAACCAACGGCTTGCCTGGGGTGATCTCCCAATCGCCGCTGATCGAAGGGCAGAAGCAAAAATAAGGCTCTTTGGGATGCGCGCGCACCGGTTGCGGTGAACGAAAGTTATCCGGGTGACATAATATCGCTAACCCGCATTGAGCGCCGTCTATTTCACCGCCTAAATAAACCCAGCGCGCTGGTCGCCCGTCAATTTGGCTGGCATTCGTGGCATTCTCCGAGTTCAGCCAGCGCGCTTTCAGTGGATTGTTCCATTCCTCGCGTCCGCGAAAAGCCAGCCCGCCGTAATGGTATTTGGGCAGAAGCAACGGACTGGCCGAAGCGCACTCCTGAACTGAAATCAGGTCATAGACATGGCAGGGGCGGTCCGCCGTCATGGGGCGGAAGACGCGGACTTCCCAGGTTTCCTTAAGGGCCAGCTTGGGCGCGCCGCTGGTGAGGTCCACAAAACGATGCCGGGCCGCGAACCCTCCATGCACCGCGCCGCTCCAGGAGGCGATTAATTCCTGAAATTCAACGGTTCCCTTGCCCTGGCCCATGTTCCAAAAATCAGTGGCGCGGCCTTCAAACTGGGCTTTGGTCCAGGGAAACCAGACGCCATGATGGTGGGTGTGGTTGGTAGGGTAATCGTCGGTTACAACCTTGCCGGAGGGCGCAACGATGGGATGCAGGTAGCCGCCGCGGCGAAAAATCGGATTGATATAGGACCGGGGCGGCGTGCCGGGCTCGGCCTGATAGCTTAGGAGATGATTGGTCCCGGCGGTCAAACGCAGCAGGCTTTGCTCTTTGCGGGCGGCGACGGACGGCGCGGCAACCGGTGGCTTGGAGTCCGTCGGTTCCAAGGTCAGGCGCTGTCCTTGCCGGAGTTCCGGCAAAAAGAACCAGCCGTTTCCGCGGGCATCCGACTGAAATGGCAGCCAGCCAGCGGAACTCGATAAACCGGTGAGGGTTTGCGCATCCGGCGGCAGGTTGGAAATCTGCACCAGGCACTGCTGGCGGTCCCGCAGACCGGCCTCGACCACCACCTTCCAGGAAGGGGGCTGGGCGGCGGAGGCTTGGGACATGGGAGACAGCGCCAACAAGGCTGCCAGCAAGAAACCGTTGCGCGTTTGCATGGATTCTGTTTGCAACGACGATTTGCCGGTGTCAAGCAGGCAAATCCAAGCTCCGGAGCCGCCGTCGGCGTTTGCGCGGTATGTATTTTTCTGCCGCGCCGCCGTCCACCCCAACGCGCTCCTTCAAGTCTCGACCACCAGTCGTCTGATAATTTCAGCCAGCGGGGTGCGGGGGCGAAAACCGGTCAGGCGCCGCAAGCGCCGCAAATCCGGACATCGGTGCTGGAGGTCTTCAAAATCACCCGGGAAGACCCGTCGGTAGGGAATTCGCTTGATGATCGAGCGGGAACCGCAGGCCTGGCGCACGCGCCGGGCCAGATCAAGGATGGAAATTTCCTCGGTGCCGCCAATGTTGACCACCAGGCCGCGCGCCGCCGGAAGGTTTTGCAAACGCACCAACGCCTCGACCGTGTCGCCCACCCAGCAGAAGCTGCGGGTTTGCCGGCCGGAGCCGTAAACTTCGAGGGGCTTGCCGGCGCGCGCGGCGGCAACCAAGCGTGGCAGGACCATGCCGAAGCGCCCGGTTTGGCGGGGGCCGACCGTGTTGAAAAGGCGGGCGACGACCACTGGCAGGCCCCGCTCCTGGGCGTATGCCATCGCCAGGAATTCGTCCATCAGCTTCGAACAAGCGTAGCTCCACCGGCCAAAGTTGGGCGGGCCAATCAGCAAATCATCGGTTTCGGAGAACAGTGGTTTGCCGCTCTTGCCATACACCTCGGAGGTGGAAGCCAGCAGCACGGGGGTTTGTCCCCGGCTGGCGGCCGCCAGCAGCGCCTCCGTTTCCCGCAGGTTGGTATGAATGGTGCGAATGGGAAAGCGGGCCACCAGTTGCACCCCTACCGCCGCCGCCAAGTGATAAATGCAATGCGCCTGGCGCGCGAGCCGGGGCAGGTCGCGGCAGTCGGAAACCCGCTCGATCCTGATCCGCAATTCCGGGTGACGCGTCACCGCTTTCAGGTTGCTCAAGCGCCCGGTGGAAAGGTCGTCAATCACCACCACCCGGTGGCCCTCCGCCAGCAGGCGTTCCACCAGGTGCGAGCCGATGAACCCGGCGCCGCCGGTCACCAAAATGTGTTGTCGAGCCATCGCCAATAATTCTTCGCCTGCGCCCCGAACCGGCGGGGCGCGGACCTTCAAAATTTCACCAAATAGTAGGGGGTTTTGTCGCGCGCGCCGTCAATTTCGACCACGCCGTTGGCGACCGACAGCGCGCGCGCGGTTGGGCGTCCATCGTGGTCCAGCGGGATGACTTGAAAAGCGCCCGGTTTTCGAATGGTGATCCGCGCCTTGACCGGCTCCATCAAAACCGGCGGGACACCCGCCATCAACAGCCGGTCGCCAGCCGGCGAGAATTTCATGCCGGTGTTGCGCGCCCGCGCTGAAGCCACGATCAGCCATTCCGCGGATGATTCCAAGGTTTGCGCGCGCCCGCGCGCCGTCAAATAAATGGCGGCAAACCGGGATTGCGGCTCGATGGTGACGCCGCCCAGCTCGAATTTGCCGCCGTTGGCAAAGCCGACCACCGCCTTGGTGCCGGCGGTATCCATGGAAAAGTATCCGCCGCTGCCGCCCGCCGCCTCACGCCAGCGCAATTGGCCGGTGGCGGAAACCCACTGACCGTCCCGGTAATAGGGTTGTAGATCGAAGGCTGGGGTTTCAGCAAATTCGGACGTGAAGGCGACCGCGTTGCGGACGACCGCCAGCGTCCGCATGGGGGTCTGGCGGCTGTCCAATTCCTTGTCGTCGTAGCCTTGCGCCATGCGGTCATCGAAACCCAAGCGGCCTTCGAACAACGAAGGCGCATGAACCTTGCGGATAGCCGCCGCTTCCGACTCCTTCACATCGCCGCGGAGAACCTGGCGCGAAACCGCCGGGAAAACCGCCAAAACCTGGGGCGCGGTAGCCTCCCAGCGATCCGCGCCAATTTTCGGCGCAAAACCGCCATGGTCGCGGTTTTGGAATATGAACGAGGCATCCCAGCCTTGCAGGCCCAGGCCGTAGGCACCCAGGATGGCCGGCCCTTCGACGCCGTATTCGTTGGGCGCCACATGAATCCACTCGGATAGCATGAAAGGCCGGTCCTGCGCTTGTTGCAGGCCGCTGCTGAGCATACCCGAGCCGGCGCGGGCCAGCATCGAGGCGTTGGCGGTTTTGCCACCAAAATAATTGTGGCGGTCAATGGTCCCCACCCGGTAATCGGAATGCAGATTCGCAAAGTGGCTGTAGGCCCGCCCCGCCTGCCAGTTGGAACTGAGGATTTCGCCTTGGTAACCCGCCTCCCGCATCGCCTTGACATAGCGGTCGTAAAATTCGTTTTGCAGAGTGTAAAGAAACTCCAGGGTATCCAGCAGCCGCCGCCGACGGAACGCCTGCGAACCGGTCAATTGATCCGGGTCCCAGAACCAGGGGTTGCCCAAGGGGAGGATGTTGTTTTTATCCAAGTGTTCGCCGTCGGTTTTGAAACCTTCGCTGGCGAATGAATTCAAGGACGCCGTCCCCCAGGCCTGAACGAGGCGGTCGTGGCTGCCGTATTTTTCGCGCAGCCATTGACAGAAACGTTCCCCCGCCTGCCGCCGCAAAGTGGCGCTGGCTTTGAGCGGATTCATCGAGGTGAAAAAGAGAATGCTCTGTTCGTTGATGATTTCGATAAACGCCACCGCGGGGTCTTCCGCGTAAGTCAGGCCCGTGTGGGGATTGCGGTGTTTGAGCAGGTTTGCCATTTGCAGAATCTGCACGCGCTGCAATTCGGGCGAATAGTGGATGGCGCTGTGCGGCGTTTCGACGCGATTGGCCTTCTTGCCAGCGCCGAATTCATCGAGGAACGGGACATATTGACGGTCGGTCGGTCCCAGCTTCAAGGAGCCGAAATGGGCGGACAACTTCACATAGATGCCGGCTTCCTTGAACTTCGCCACCTGGTAGTCCATAAGTTCCAGGCCTTGGGGGTCGAACTCCACACAACTGTCCTTGGCTTGGATGCCGGCCCAGCCGGAGCCATCGGCGAATTTGTGCAGGCGCACCGCGTTAATCCCGTATTGGCGGTAAAAGGCGGCGCGTTTTTCCGCCAGCGCTTTGTCAGGGGCGCAGGCGCCGTAGCAAAGATTAAGGCCCCACAACTTGATCGGCTGGCCATGGTAAAGGAGTTTGTCCTCCCGGCGGGTGATGCGCCCGTGCTTTCCGGCGGGTTCCTCAAGCCAATCGGGCAAACCGATGACGCTGTCGCGGGTGTTGCCGGTGGCCTGCCAGGGATACCAGGCGGACAATCCCGGCTCCTCCGGCAGTTCCACCGGGCTGGGATACCATTCTGTTGCCCCGGGCAACTCCACAGTCACACGCAGCCGGCGAATTTCGCCGCCCTTGATCCTGTCTTGGGCCAGAATAATTCGGGCGGCGCCATCGGCGCTCACCATAGCCGGCGGATCAAAGCGGATATGGGCGACTTGGCCCCGCGCGTCCGTCAAACTCATGGCTGCCACCTGGCTGCCGATTTGACGGCGGCCGAAAGGGCAGGGGACCTTGACCGATTGGTTCCCCTCCACCACCAGCACCTCCCGCCCCGCGAAGGTTTTTCCGGGCGCCAATTCGACGGCGGCCAGGGTAATTTCAAGGTCCGCGTCGGCCTTTAGTTCGTAGTGCAACACCAATTGGCCGGCGGCGGCGCGATGGGCGCGGAAACCGAGGCGCAGTGGCGAAGCGGCGCCGCTGATTTTGGCGCTTAAATCGCCCACGGCGCCTCCTTCCTTGCTGGTGGTTTGGCCGGCGAAACTGGTGTAGGCCCATTTGGGGCCCCAAACGGCAGTGCCGAGGCGCAGGTAATCGTCGTCGTGGTCGGAGATCACCACCTCCGCTTTCCCGGGGCAGTAGGCGGTGAAAAGCGGCGCGGCCGGATTGGCGGCCCCCAGGGTGGCGGGGAACATCGCCATGACCGCCCAGTGCAGCGGGCTTCTTGTGCTTGCCATAATGTGTAAAAGGCTGGCGCACTATCGCAAGTTTGGCTCGGCAGGTCCACCATTTCCCCAAAGCCGACCGGGATTTGTCGGGCGGGTTGGCTACCGTTGCCCGCGGGTTGCGACCATACTGATGAGTGCTTGGGATAGACGACACGCACCCCCTCACCCTTCCCTCTCCCCCCCAAGGGGGGAGAGGGAGAACGTCGCCCACGGTGACAAATTGTGTATTGCATCCCGGAGACCATACAGTAGGCAGGCCGCCGTGCGCCGAAGAGCGGCCAATCTCCCGCTTGCCTTGGCGGGAGGAACATCCGAAAATGCCGCCCGGTTAAGCAAACGGCGGAAAAGGCAGGATAAAAAATGGAAACGAAAACAGCGGTCGTAACGGGAGCGGGCAGTGGCGTGGGTCAGGCGGTGGCGTTGGCGCTGGCGCGGCAAGGCTGGCAGGTGGCCATTGTCGGCCGGCGCGAGGAGGCGCTCTTGCAAACTGTGGCGCGGTCCGGCCCGCTTTACAGCCGGTTCCTTGTCTGTCCGGCGGATGTGGGCCGGGAAGATGAGGCAGCCAGGATGGGGCGAGTGGTGCGGGAGAAGTTTGGCAGCGTGGACGCTTTGGTCAACGCCGCGGGTCTGAACGTGCCCAAGCGCGGCCTGGCGGAACTTTCGTCGGAAGATTATCACCTGCTGATCAACACCAACTTGAATGGGGCCTACTATTGCGTGCGGGCCTTCTTGCCAGGCATGAGGGAGCGGGGCTCGGGCACCATTGTCAACGTGGTGTCCGATGCGGCTCGCCAGGCCAGCGCCAAAGCGGGCCCGGCTTATTCCATGTCCAAGTTCGGTTTGCTGGGCCTGACCCAATCCATCAATGCCGAGGAACGCGCCCGGGGGGTGCGCGCGTGCGCCGTGTTGCCGGGGGACATTGACACGCCGCTGCTGGATCGCCGTCCGACCCCCCCGACGGCGGAGGCGCGGGAGCGGATGTTGCGACCGGAGGATGTGGCGGAGTGCGTGTTGCTGGCCATCAACCTGCCCGCGCGGGCCATTGTCGAGGAAATCCTGGTGCGTCCCCGCTGATAATCATGCCATGAACGACCTTTTGGAACGTCATCGCCGGATGGTTGAGCAATTTCCGGAAAACGAATTGGCCCGGTTCAGCCTGGGCAAGGCGCTGTTCGACGCCGGTCAATATCAATCGGCTCGGGCGGAACTGGCCAAGGCCCTGGAGAAAAAGCCGGATTGGATGGTGGCGCAGATATTGGTTGCGCGTTGCGATTTGCACTTGGGCTGCCTGGCGGAAGCCCGGGCCGGCCTGCGGCGGGCACGGGAATTGGCCTTGGCCCAAAAGCACGAAGGCCCCCTGGCGGAGGTTGAACAACTGTTGGAAGACCTCGGCCCTTCGTCCGTCTGAAACGCGCCATCCTTGGGCATCAGCGTTTCGCCAACGCCAGCCAAATCCCAGGCAACCCGGGTTCGAATTATTTGTTGGTAGCCGGCGGAATGACGGTGGTAGCGGCGGCGTTGCTGGCGCTCAGCAAGGGCGTGGTCGGGGAAAGGAGGTTGGTATTCGGCAGCGGCGTGGTCGGGGGAACGATGGTGGACTTGGGTGCGCGGGAACTCGCGCCTTCGAGGAACTTGCGCTGCCGCACCTTCTCCTCGTTCAACCTGGGAGAGAGAATCGAAAGAACGATGGCCAGCACGAAGAACAAGCCGGCGGCGTATTTGGTGGTTTTCGTGAGCACGTTGCCGCTGCCCGCGCCAAACAGGGCGTCGGTGGCCGACGAGCCGAAGGCCTGTCCCAGCCCTGCCTCTTTCTTGGGCAGTTGCATCAGGATGAGCAGGGTGAGGATCAGGCAATCCACCACCAGCACGATGGTCAACAAGGTGAAAAACAGTGACATAATCAGTTGCTCCAAAAGTTAAGTTGGACTGCGCCCAGCCGCGCTTCAGATCGCGTTTTTAACGATATCGGAGAAGCTCCGATCTTCCAGGGAAGCCCCTCCCACCAGGGCCCCGTCCACGTCGGGCTGGCTCATTAACTCCCTGGTGTTCGAGGGCTTGACGCTGCCGCCGTATTGGATGCGCACCTTGCGGGCGACCGCCTCGTCGAAGAGTTGAGCCAGCCGCGCGCGAATGAAGGCATGGGCCTCCTGGGCTTGGGCGCTGGTGGCGGTTTTGCCGGTGCCAATGGCCCAGACCGGCTCGTAGGCGATAATGGTTTCCACCATCTGCTCCTTGCTCAGGCCCGCCAGACTGCCGGTCACCTGGGTTTCCAGCACTTTTTCCATCTGGCCGGCCTCGCGTTCCGCGAGGGTTTCGCCGACGCATACGATCGGCTTGAGCGAGGCCGCATGGGCGGCCAGCGCCTTTTTCGCAATGAGTTCGTTGGTCTCTTTCTGGAATTGCCGGCGCTCGCTGTGCCCCAGGATCACGTAGCGCACGGAAAATTCCTTCAACATCACGGCGGCAATTTCGCCCGTGAAGGCGCCAACGTTGTTTTCGCTCATGTTTTGCGCGCCGAGCCGGATGTTCGAGTCGAGAATCGCCCGGGAAACATCGCTTAGGGCGGTGAAGGGCGGACAAACCACAATGTCCACCTCTTTGACATTTGCGAGTTCGCGTTTCAGGCCGTTGACCAAGGCCAGGGCCTCGGCCACCGTTTTGTTCATTTTCCAGTTGCCGGCAATGATCAGTTTGCGTTCTTTATCCATGCGATTAGATCGGGTTAATTTGCTGATGGCTTAAGAGTCGGACAGGGCGGCGACACCCGGCAGGGCGAGGCCCTCCAGAAATTCCAGGCTGGCGCCGCCGCCGGTGCTCATAAAGGATACCTGGCCGCCCAAGCCGGCCTTATTCAGCGCTTTGACGCTGTCGCCGCCGCCGATAATGCTCTTGGCGCCTCGTTGCGTGGCGTCGGCCACCGCGCGCGCGATCGCATTGGTGCCGGCGGCAAAAAGTTTGTTTTCAAAGAGCCCCATCGGGCCGTTCCAAAGAATGGTTTTGGCGGCGGCGATTTCCCGCGCGTAGGCCGCGATGGTAGCCGGCCCGATGTCCAAACCGGCCAGGTCCGCCGGACAATCCAGGCTGGTGTTGATGGCCACTTTTTGGTATTCGATTACCGGCTTGCCTTTTTTGTCGAGCTGGTCGGTTTTAACCGGCAGGGCGACCACGTCGTCCTGCGGCAGCAGAAACTTGACGTTGCGAGCCTTCGCCTTGGCCAGTGCGGCCAGCGCAACCTCGGTTTTATCCGGCTCGACCAAAGATTTGCCGGTCTGGCGCCCTTCCGCGAGGCGGAAGGTGTAAGCCATGGCCCCGCCGATGAGGAGGCAGTCGGCCTTTTCGAGAAGGCGGTCAATGACCTTGATTTTATCGGAAACCTTCGCGCCGCCCAGGATGACCACGAACGGACGGGCCGGCGATTCCAATTCATCCCCCAAGTATTTCAATTCGCGCTCCATCAGCAGGCCCGCCGCGGCTAGGCCGCCCCGTTTGACCACAACGCGAGCCACCCCTTCGGTGGAGGCATGGGCGCGATGCGCCGAGCCAAAAGCGTCGTTGACGTAAACCTCCGCCACGGCCGCCATTTTCTCGGCGAACGCCGGATCGTTGGCCTCCTCCTCGGCGTAGTAACGCACATTTTCGAGCAGGACAAGGTCGCCATCTTTCATGGCGGCCGCCGCTTGGGCGACCTTGTCTCCGATGCAATCGTCCACGAAGACCACCGGGCGTCCAAGCATCTCTTGGAGCTTCGCGGCCACCGGACGCAGGGACATGGTCGGATCCTTCTTGCCCTTGGGCCGGCCCAAATGCGCGGCCAGGATAAGGCGTCCCCCTTTTTCGATCATCAATTGCAGCGTCGGCAGGGTTTCCTTGATGCGGGTCGTGTCGGTGACCACCATCTGGCCGTCTTTTTCCTCCATCGGCACATTGTAATCCACTCGCACGAATACTCTTTTGCCGCGCAAATCCAAATCTCTAATCGTCAATTTAGCCATAAAATTACTCCTGTCGTTCCATGAAACGAACCAAACAGGACGGGAAGCATAATCAACTCCCGTTTTGAGTCAAAGGGAATTCACGGGGTAATTTTGCGTCGTTTAAGGCCCCTTTGATCAGTTGCGGGTAATGCCGGATTTTCTGCCGCTCGGCGCGCCGGGCGGGGTCGGTTATCGGGTTTTGGCAGCGCAGGACCATGGTGCCGGCCATCGGCCGCAAGCAGGGCAAATTTCGGAGCAGGAAAGCATCAAGCTTTTCAATGCCCGCCATCATCCCGCCGGCGCGCAAGCCTGCCGGCAGCAGGCGGCGAACGCGTCCCAGCAGGTAAAAAACCTCCATTTGCACGCGTTCAAAACGCGCGGCAATCATTTCCAGGTCGGCTTGATTCAATTGGCGCTCATTGGGCGAAATGTCCTTTTTTACCGGCATGAGGTCCCTGAACTTTTGCAGCCAGGGGCAGAAAGCGACCGGTTCCCAGACAACGGCCACCCCGCCGGGCTTAAGGGCTTTGACGATCACGTCCAGGGCTTTCTCAACCCGGACGTGGTGCAGCACCAATTTAGCAACCACCAGGTCAAACCGCCGCTCTCCCGGATCGTAAGTTTCGAGGTTCGCTTCAACGGCCTCGATGCGTTCCGCCACGCCGTCCAATTCCGCCCGGCGCCGGGTGGCCGCCACCAGTTCGGGCGAAAGTTCGAGAGCGGTGACGCGGTAACCGGTTTTGGCCAGGCGGGTGGTCAATTGCCCCGCCCCGCAGCCGATTTCGAGGAGGGTGGCGGGCCGGGCCTCGTGAATAAATCCCAGAAAACGATGCAGGGGCTTCCAAGTTCGGTGGGGCGCCTCCGCGTATTCGCGGAACTTTTCCGGCGCGGTGGGCGCCGGGGGTTCCTCCAATTCGGGCACGTGCTTGTGGTATTCGATTTCAGCGTTTACGTCCACCGGGAAAACTTGGAGAGAAAGAAGCGACGCCGCAAGCCGATTTTTGGGCCGCCCACTTTCAGGCCTTGGCCGGCCGGCTGTTTGTATTGACCGGCGCTGGGGGTGAAAGGCGGGCTATGGGGTGATGGCGGCCACGCTGATGTCCACGATTTCGCCGGGCATCAGTTGGAGTTCCTTGGGAAGGGTAATGAGCACCGGGAGGCCGTATTCAGTGGCGTGGTTTTGCACGGCCAGCGGCAACAACTCGAAGGGAATCAATTCCAACTGGGTTCCCACCTTCATGATTCTCGCCTTGGCGGAGAGGCGGTTAAAGGAGCGGGCGCGGACCTCCACCGGATCACCGACTTTGGGATGCAAATTCAGGGGTTGCCGCACATAGCCCAGGATGCGCTCGGGTTCGAGAGTGCTGATCACCACAATGGCGTCGCCGCGCACCACCTTTTCGCCTTTGCGCTTATAGACGGCGCTGATGGCGCCGGACATGGGGGCGCGTATAATCAAAGGCTTGAATTGCGCTTTAATCAGCCCTTCGGAGGCGGCGATGGCCTGCACGATGGGATCGTTGGTATTGATAAAGTGCGGGTCGGCGGGCGGTTTGATTCGGGCCAGGCTGGCCTCGGATTCCAAGATCAACCGGTCGAGTTCGGCGACCTTCTCCTTGAGCGCCTCCATGGCGGCTCGCGCCAGGTCGTATTCACTTTCCGAGACCATCTTGTCCTGGAAGAGCTTGGCCACCCGCTGGTATTCCTTGATGGCGTATTGCAGGTTTACGTTTTCCGTCGCCCGCTCCACTTTGCGCACGGCAACCTCGTGCTTGAGCCGCTCGAAATTTTCCAGGATGCGCATGTTGTCCTGTTGCAGCCGCGCCCGCAGGGTCAGCAAATCGGCTTGCGCGGCGTTGATGGAGGCGTTCATGACATCGTCTTCCAGCGAAACCACGGTGGCGATGGGATCGCCTTTTTCCACGCGCTGCAGCAAATCCACGTGCATCTCCACAATTTCCCCATGCAGGGTGGTGGTGACGCTGGACCTGACCATTTCGGCCTGGCCGACGATGCTGGGCGGGGCGACATGCTTGTTCCACAAGTTAATCGCCAACAGCAATACCAGAAAGAACACCACCACCGGCATCACCGAATGGCGAAACTCGCGCACATAATGCGAGAACGGACTGGGGATTTTGGGCAGTTTGTTCATGACGGGACTAGATTTCTGATTCATCCTCCGCCTTCATGCTGGTAACCCGGGAAACGCCCTCATGCGAGCGCAGATCGGCCAGCAGGTCATCCACCCGCGCGGGGTTGCGCAGCAGGAGCCGGTAGCTGAGGTCGGCACCTTCGTAGCCCTCGCTGGACCGCTGACTGGCGCAATGCGCCCGCCGGCTATGGCGCTCCAGCAAACGGGTCAGGTCGGCGATTTCCTTCAAAGGCCGCGACCAGTGGAGGTTGACGATCAAATCATAGCGATGCCGGGTGCCAAACATCGCCAGGCTTAGATAAAGGAGAACCAACGTCACCACCACGCATCCGATGACGGCGGCTGGAAAGCGATGCGTCCCGGTGGCCATGCCCAGCACGATCGCCGCCAGAATGTAGGTCGTGTCGAGGGTGTCCCGCAAAATGTTGCGGAAACGGACGATGGCAAACACCGCCATCATCCCGAAGGCGGTGACCAGGTTGTTGGACAGCACCATCATCACCACCGTCACAATCAACGGCATGACGATCAGCGCGTTGACGAACGAACGGGAATAAGAAAGGCCTGAATGGGTGAGCATGTAGGTCCAAGCAATAAGATGACCCCCCAGAAACGCCAGGCACAACGCCAGCAGCATGACCGGAATGTCCATCGGCTGGGCGGCATAATCGCCCCTTAAAAAATTCTCCAGCATATCGTTTCGCTAATCCCCCGCTATTTTTCACCAAATTGTAACTTTTCCAAGAACATTTTTCGAACCGCCAGATTATCGCCGGCAAAGGCCTCTTCTGGCAAGACATAACGCATCGGCGAAAACCGGTCTTCCCCGGCCACCGCCACCCCATCCACGTATTTGGCCGCCGAGCACTGGGTCAGCCCAAAGGAATGCACCAAGTCACGGAACCAATCTGGGTAACGACCGGTAAACTTCAGTTCCAGAACCACGTTGTCCCCAAAGGGATAAACGGGATTGTCCATTTCCGCGACCAACCGGGTGGTTGGTTCCGGGCAGCAGCGCACTTGGCGGTCTAGCGTCACACGCACCGAATTATTGCCCTGATTGAGGTAGGCCTCCCGCAGGTAGGCCACATGAGCCTTCGGTTTGGCGTTATTGGCCGTCATCAGTTCGCAAAACCGCTGCACGGCCACCAGGTGCTTGGGTTCATCGGAGACCATCATGTCGAATGATGGGTATTGCCCCCCTAGGATGGCCTCCACCGCTTCCCGCTTGACGGCGCCCCGTTGTTTGAGGATGGCGTCGTTCATCCGCCGTTTGATTTCAAAATAGACCGGCGCTTTGGGCTGATTCTCGTAAAACCGCAACCGCAGTTTGTAGCGGTTCTTGTTCCCGTTAATGGTTCCCCAATAAATCCGAAGATCATCCGAGTCCAAATAGAGGCTATGCACCGGGTAAGATAAATTGGCCCGCAATGCGCCATACTCGTCAATTTCGAGGTAAGAATTGACGAAATTCCGGATCTCCAACGCGGTTTCCTCGCGGATGATGTATTTCAACTCCAGCCGCTGTAGTTGCAGGCGATCAGGAACCATGGTTCGTTAATAAAACACCTAACATGCCTATTTGCAACAACATGCAATGCGTTTTGACCTTCGCCAAACGCGCGGCAATAGCCGTGCTTCCATCCAAATTTATCCCGGATGCAGAGTCTAGCAGCAGGCAACATGCCAAATTGGCTCAATCGTTAGATTAGGCGCCGCTAATCGGGGTAGCCATGCGGATGTTGCAGGTGCCATCGCCATGCGGTTTCCACAATGGCTTCCAGAGAGGTGTAACGGGGAACCCAACCCAATTCCCGGCGGGCTTTATGCGCCGCAGCGATCAAGCGGGGTGGATCCCCTGGGCGCCGAGCTTTTACCTCCACCGGGATGGGGTGGCCGGTCACCTTTTCGCAAGCGGCGATCACCTCGCGCACGGAGTATCCTTCGCCCGTGCCCAAGTTGAAGAATCCGGCTTTGCCGGGCGCCAGCGCGAGGATGTGGGATTCAGCCAGGTCAACAATGTGAAGGTAATCGCGGATGCAGGTGCCGTCCGGGGTGGGGTAGTCGGTTCCGTAGATTTCCGCGTGCTTTTTTTGGCCCAACGCGACACCCAGCACATTGGGAATCAGATGCGTCTCCACGCGGTGATGCTCACCGAATTGGGCGCTGGCGCCGGCGGCGTTAAAATAGCGGAAGGCGGCGAACTCCAAACCGTGGATCCGGCGATACCATTCGAGCACCTTCTCGAACATCAGCTTGGATTCGCCATAAGGATTGACGGGCCGCTGAGGGGTGTCCTCGGTGATGGGCATGTTTTCCGGAATGCCGTAGGTCGCGCAAGTGGAGCTGAACACGAACTTGCGCACCCCGGCGGCCACCGCCGCTTCCAGCAAATTCACCCCGCCGCCCACGTTGTTGCGAAAATACTTGCCTGGGTTGGACATGGATTCTCCCACCAGGGCGCTGGCGGCGAAGTGCATCACCGCTTCTGCGGCGGATTCCTTCAGCGCGCGTTCAATGGCTTTCTGGTCAGCCAAGTCGCCTTGGACAAAGCGGGCGCGCGCATCCACTGCGGCGCGATGTCCTTCCGTCAGGTTGTCGAAAACCGTGACCTGGTAACCGGCGTTTAGCAGTTGCTCAACACATATTGAGCCGATGTAACCGGCGCCGCCTGTGACAAAAACTCTCATGTTTTGGCGTTGTCTAGGAAGCAAGGCCCCGTTCAGGCGCCTAGCAAATGTTCGATGACCATCTGGTCCAGCGCCTGGTATTGGCGGGCGGCGGCCAGCTTTTGCGCGGCCTTTTCGTCAAAACTCCGCGCCTTTTCCAATAAGCGCAGAAAAGTGCGGCGGCTGTTAACCAGGTGGTCCATCCAGTGCTCTTCGCGGGTGGGCCGGAACGGATGGACATCGAAGCAGACAAATTCGCCCTGGCACCCGTAGCCGTTGCGTTCGAGCGCGCGCACCTGGTTGAAGGCGGTTCGCAGGTTGTTGCTGCCGAAGGGCTTGTCCTGGTCGAATTTCAGCCCGTTTTGGTCGTTCAGGTGCAGCGACCAGAGCTTGCCGAAAGTCATGGCGAAATCAATCTCGTCTGCCGGATCAAGCCCGGCCAGCAGGGCGTGCGCGGTTTCGATGAGGCAGCCGACCCTTTTGGGATCGCGTGTCAACTGGGCGATGGCCAGCGCGTGGCCAATGGTGGGCAGGTAGGCTTGGTCCATCGGTTCGTTGGGTTTAGGTTCGATGGCCAGCCGGATTTTTCGGTCGTAGGCCAGCATCTGGTCCAGCGCCTCAACCAGCAACTCGGTGCTGCGCCGTCCGCTTTTGGCCTCGCGCAGGTAGGTCCCCTCGCGCGCCAGCCAGAGCACGATCAGGTCGGTTCCCAGATACCGCGCAATGTCCAGGCACCGTTTGGACCTTTCCAGGGCGTAATGGCGGCACTTGGCGTCGTTGCTGGTGTAGGCGCCGTCCACGGTCAACGGACTGAACCAGAGCCGCGGCGCCACCATCTCCGCCACGAGTCCCTCGTTGGCTAGCCGTTTCCTCAGCTCACCCGCCTCCTTTTTCACCTGGGCGGCGCTTTTTTGGTCGAGGTCCGGCACCGCGTCGTCATCGTGGAACATCATCGCGTCGAAACCGTGCTTTTTCAACTGGGCCAGCTTCCAATCGAAAGATTGCGCGCTTCGGGTGGGCGGCCCGTAAGGATCCTGGCCTTCGCTCAGGTTCCACGGCCCGAAACAAAACCGGTAATTTGTTTTTGCCATAAAATTCTCCGCACGAAAAATTGCCGGAATTCACCGCCGCTGAAAAGCGCAAATTAACCGCGGTCGCCGGCCGTCTGCGACAGGCGACTTTCGCCAACTTGTTGGATAGCGCGCATGGGCCATGCAACCGGACGCGGATCAGTATGTGGTCGGTGGCGCGAACCGATTTGGAAATGGCTTATCGCACGGGTCAGTCCCGGAAATACACGCACCGGGCGCCATTGGCCGCGGTTTTCTCGTGAAATGGCGCTATCGCATCACTGACCGACCGCTCAGCCAGCCAGGTTCCTCGGCTTGCAGGCAACCTCACAAATCATGCGCGGAATTATTCGAAAAGCTTGATCACCTGCTCATTGCCATCAAGTTCGTAAAAGACGTATTCGAAGCCGCTGGCCGCTTTGCGAATGACATAGTTGCCGGGAGAATCCTGCTCGCGCCGTGGCTGGCCGGTGAAGGGATTTTCCTTCGTCAATCGAGGATGATGATTCTCATTGGAAAGAGCTTCCGCCTGCTTGCGAATCCATTCCAAGGTGGGCTCAAAAGGCGGCTTGGCTGATTGGGCGTGTTCATGCCAGGCTGCGTAAATGCAGCTCGCTAAAAGGTGATGGTAAATTTTGTTAAAGGCACGTGGCATTTGAGTAGTTGTCACTTCGATTTTTGGCAGAAGCAGAAATGCGCAGAGGAGGGTAGAAACTGTCAGGCCGGTTAGTTTAAGGATCAGAGGGCGGTTCATTTTCATTCCCTTCTGCCAGCAGAATCCTGCGACGAGACCAAGCAACGCCATGCAGAGATTGGCGGTCATGATCAACGCGCCTTGATAGCTGAAGACCCAAGGCCGCTTTTTGGCAAAAGGCTCCCAGGAAATCCAGCCGTCGGTGCGCATATCCTCTGCCCGCAGTTGCGCGGAAAGGTTGGTGAATACCGGGGCGTTGGCTGCCAGTTTGAGGATTTGCGGATGGCGAACCGGAAAGGCCCATGATGAAGCCCCAGGCTTGATGGATGTTTGTTCGCATCGTTCCACTTTGAAGCCGGGTATGGCGGCGCGCTTCGGGCCAAAAACATATAATTCCACCCGACAGTTATCATGGCCCGCCCCGGTCAATCGCAACGGGTAAACCGGCTTGTCGGTCTTAAAGGTAAAGACCAGGGGGTGCGGCGCAGTGGGAACGACCGTGTCTTCTGGCCGCAAAACGCGGGCGGCTACAAACATCCACTTCTCCCGCGCATATTCGCTCACTGCGGCAGTGACATTGGTGGGGATGCGAAATCCATTTTTATCCAGCCATTGCATCAGCGCGGAACCATCCGGCGAGGAGAGGATCGCCGTCTCAAAATTGCCAATGATTTTGCGCTCGTGAATCCGAACAGTTTCGCCCGTTGTGGTGCTGCTTGCCGTTGCCCCTGCGGAAAGAAGCAGGCCGCCCATGAAGAGACTTATAAGGAATACGAGCGCCAAACCAATAATGAGACTATGACCTTGGCGTGCCTCGCCAACGGCTACAATGGAGAGGAGGCTGAAAAAGCCCACGAACCAGGAAAGGCTGATGCCTAGGCCAAGTGCCAAGAGAATGCAGGCGATAAAGTCCCCTGCGGTGCGCCGTTTGGTAGGACGCACGGTGGCGAACAAATAAACCAACGCCCCCAAGGCCAGGATGCCGCCGTAGATGTGCGGCACGTTGTGGTAAACCACGGGTCGCGAGGTGATTTGCAGGGTGGGGATGACGCCCGCGGTGGCGACCTCAACTTCGGGCATTGTGGGCACTGGAACAATCCAGGCAAAGTTGGTGCCCGCGCCAATGAACGAGGTTTCGATGAGCATCCGTTCGGTTGCGCCGTCATAGCTGATCAGCGCGCTTTGGTCCGGCACTTGGACTTTAGCGTAGGCGGTGGGAGCGATGACCACCCCGTCGCCCCAAAGCTCTTGCGGCAGCAGCAATGAGGAAACCAGGACTAATAATGCCAAGGAGCGATTCACGGTAAACAGGCTGCCACATTGCTTGAATTTTGGGAAGCTTAACCAAACGGCAATAGACTTTTTACATTGGATGCCGGCGGCTTTGTCCGCAAGATGGCGCGGGGTTTATGATGACTGCAAAGGCCAACGTCGGGACAGGCGATCAGGCGGGCGGCGCCTCGCGCGCGCGCGCGCGAATCGCCATTCGTGGGCTGGTGCAGGGAGTGGGGTTCCGTCCGTTTGCGCATCGGCTGGCGGTTTCGTTGGAGCTGGCCGGCTGGGTGCAAAACTCGGCCCAAGGGGTGTTGGTCGAGATTGAGGGGGCGCCGGAGCGGGTTCGGCAGTTCCTGCTGCGGATCGAAACGGAGAAGCCGGCGCTGGCGCGCATCCAAAGCCTGGAAACCACCTGGCTGGACCCGGTTGGCCTGGCCGAATTCGAAATCCGGGCGAGCGACGCCGCCGGCGAACTCAGCGCGTTGGTTCTGCCGGACATCGCCACCTGCCCCGAGTGCTGGCGCGAAATTTTCGATCCGCAAAACCGCCGCCACCGCTATCCGTTCACGAACTGCACCCACTGCGGCCCCCGGTTCAGCATCATCGAAAAGATGCCCTACGACCGCCTCCACACCACGATGCGACGGTTCACGATGTGCCCGGAGTGCCGCGCGGAATACGAGAATCCGGCGGACCGCCGGTTTCACGCGCAGCCCAATGCCTGCCCGAAGTGCGGGCCGCGCCTGGAATGGCGCGACGCCGAAGGCCGGCCGCTGGCGCGGGAAAACCAGGCGCTGCTCGACGCGGAAACGGCCATTCGGCAGGGGCGCATCGTGGCGGTCAAGGGATTGGGCGGCTTTCACCTGGTCGCCGACGCCCGCAACGACGCCGCGCTGCGCGAACTCCGGCGGCGCAAGCATCGGGAGGAAAAACCGTTCGCCCTGTTTTTCCCCAGCGTCGGGCAGGCGGGGGAGGTGTGTGAAATCTCGCCGGAGGAAACGCGCCTGCTGCGGTCGCCGGAAGCGCCGATTGTGCTGCTCCGTCGGCGGATCGGCCAAACTTTATTGAGCGAGCAAGTGGCCCCGGGCAATCCTTTCCTCGGCGTGATGCTGCCTTACACGCCGCTGCACCATCTGCTGCTGGCGGACCTCGGTTTCCCGGTGGTGGCCACCAGCGGCAACCTGTCCGACGAACCGATCTGCACCGACGAAGCGGAGGCGGTCGAGCGGCTGCGGGGAATCGCGGATTTTTTTCTCGTGCATGACCGGCCCATCGCGCGGCACGTGGATGATTCGCTCGCGCGCGTGATGCTGAGTCGGGAGATGGTGCTGCGCCGGGCCCGGGGTTTCGCGCCGCTGCCGGTGATGCTGCCGGTTGAATCCTCGCCCGTTTTGGCGGTGGGCGCCCATTTGAAAAACACCGTGGCGCTGGCCAAGGGCCGGCAGGTCTTCCTCAGCCAGCACCTGGGCGACCTGGAAACCGCCGAAGCCCGGCGCGCTTTCACGCGGGCGACGAAGGATTTGCAGGGGCTGCTGGCCATTCCAGCGGCGGAGTGCGCCTGCGATTTGCACCCGGATTATGTCTCGACGCGCGAGGCCCATAGGACCGGTCTGCCCGTGAAGGCGCACCAGCATCATGCCGCCCATGTGGCGGCCTGCCTGGCAGAGAATGAACTCGAAGGGCCGGCGTTGGGCGTTTCCTGGGACGGCACCGGCTACGGCCCGGATGGGACCGTGTGGGGCGGGGAGTTCATTCTGATGCACCGCGCGGAGTGGCATCGCGTGGCTTGGCTGCGGCCCTTCATGCTGCCGGGCGGGGAGGTGGCGGTCCACGAGCCGCGCCGCTCGGCGGTGGGTTTACTGTTTGCGCTGTTTGGCGAGGCGCTGTTCGAACGGCGCGACTTGTCGGTGCTGCAGGCGTTTCGGCCCGAGGAATTGCGCATCCTGCGCGGCATGCTGCAAAAGCGGATCAATTGCCCGCTCACCACGAGCGCCGGGCGTTTGTTCGATGCCGTCGCCGCCATCTGCGGATTGCGCCAGCGAACCAACTTCGAAGGGCAATCGGCGATGGCGCTGGAATGGGAAGCGGAGAAGGCGCAGGCCTTAAGTTTCAAGTTTCAAGTTTCAAGTTTCAAGTCTCAAGTCTCAAGTCTCACTTTGCCGGTGGTGGATTGGGGGCCGTTGGTAGAGGGGATACTGGCCGATCTGGGCAGCCGCTTGCCGATTGCGACCATCGCGTTTAAGTTTCACCAGGCCATGGCGGAAATTGTCGTTGCCGTGGCCCGGCAGGTTGGCGAGAATAAGGTGGCGCTGACGGGTGGCTGTTTTCAGAACCGGCTGCTGACAGAGTTGACCGTGCCCCGGCTGCGCGCGGCGGGATTCACACCGTATTGGCACCAGCGGGTGCCGCCAAATGACGGCGGCATCGCGCTCGGGCAGGCGGCGATGTCGGCCTATATGAGGAAGGAATGATCATGTGCCTGGCGGTTCCAGGAAAGATATTGAGCGTGGACACCAGCCATCCGGAGACCCGGATGGCCAAGGTGAGCTTTGGCGGCATCGCCAAGGAAGTGAACCTCGATTTTGTGCCCGAGGCCCAAGTGGGGGACTACGTGGTGGTGCATGTCGGTTTTGCCTTGAACAAGGTGGACGAGGAGGAGGCGAAAAAGGTCTTTGAATACCTCGAACAGATGGGCGAGCTGGCGGAACTTGATGAAAAGCAATCCGCGGAGCCGGGCCGCCCATGAAGTTCATTGACGAATACCGGGAGGCCGAGGGCGTGCAAAAGTTTGCCCGGGCGATCGCCGGCCTCGTGACCAAACCCTGGACCTTGATGGAGATCTGCGGCGGCCAGACCCATGCCATCATCAAGTTTGGGGTGGACGAACTCTTGCCGAAACAGGTCACGCTGGTGCATGGCCCCGGCTGCCCGGTCTGCGTCACGCCGCTTGAGATCATTGACAAGGCCCTCGAAATCGCCGCCCGGCCCGAGGTCACCTTTTGCTCGTTTGGTGACATGCTGCGGGTGCCGGGCAGCAGAACTGACCTGCTGGCGGTCAAGGCCGCCGGGGGCGACGTGCGGATGGTTTATTCGCCGCTGGATGCGGTGAAGATCGCCCGCGAGAACCCCAGCCGACAGGTGGTTTTTTTTGCGGTCGGCTTCGAGACCACCGCCCCCGCCAACGCGATGTCGGTATTCCAAGCCCGGCGGCTGGGCCTGAGGAATTTTTCCCTGCTGGTTTCGCATGTGCTGGTGCCGCCGGCCATGGAGGCCATTCTGTCCTCCTCCATCAACCGCGTGCAGGGTTTCCTGGCGGCCGGGCATGTTTGCGCGGTGATGGGCTATCACGAGTATCCACCGTTGGCGGCCAAATATCGGGTGCCGATCGTGGTGACCGGCTTTGAGCCGCTGGACATCATGCAGGGGATTTACCTTTGTCTGAAGCAGCTCGAGGAAGGCCGACATGAGGTGGAAAACGCCTACGGCCGCACGGTGCAGTTCGAGGGCAACCGGCCCGCGCAGCAGCTTTTGCAGGAGGTTTTCCAAGTGGTCCCGCGCAAATGGCGCGGCATCGGCGAAATCCCGCGCAGCGGCTTGGCGCTAAGCGAAGCCTACCGGGAATTCGACGCCGAGACGCGCTTCGGGGTGGCCCACCTGACCGCCGCCGAGTCTCCCGAGTGCATCAGCGGCCTGGTGCTGCAAGGGGTGAAAAAACCCGGCGACTGCCCGGCCTTTGGCACCCGGTGCACGCCGGAGCGCCCGCTGGGCGCCACGATGGTCTCCTCGGAAGGGGCCTGCGCGGCTTATTACCGTTATCGCCGGCCGGCGGCATAGGTTTCAGGCTTCTTGTTGTTTCCAGTGGGTAAAACGAAGCAAAAACGAACGATGCAGTCGTTGGACAAAAACAGAAGTTCTTGGTGTTCGGCGATGCTTTTTGCCCTCACCCTTGATCCCTCTCCCTTGGGGAGAGGGAAATCCGTCTGGCGGCGTCGCATGCATCCCAGACTCGTGTTGCTCGCCGAGCTTTTGAATTCTCCCGTCGTCGGCAAACGCGGCTCCCTCTCCCATAGGGAGAGATGTTCTCTGTATTGGAAAGTGTTTTTTCATAGAAGTTATTCACAGCCCGGCAGGCTGGGCGGCCGTGAGGGCGGAACTGACCCAAGACCCGTGTTTCTGTTGGCGCTGTTGGTGATAAGTTTCGCTATAGCGCTGGCGGTCCTGCCACAAGCGCCAGAGAATTTTGAGCCAGCGTTTGCCCAGACAGCGCAGGGCGCTGGCGTGGGTGTGGCCTTCCTGACGTTTGCCTTTATAATAGGCCTGCGCCCACGCGCTGCGTTTGCGGCTGCAGTCGGCCCACAAATGCACCGTATGCCGCAGCGCCGTGTTGCAGGCCCAGCGAATGCGAGCCATGTCCAGCTGGCCACTTTGAACGCGCACGGGACTGACGCCGCTTTGGCAGCACAAGGCGTCGGCGTCGGGATAAACTTCCCGCACACTGCCGATTTCGCCCAACAGCCGCGGGGAGAGTTTCTCGCCGGCTCCCGGCAGCGAGCCAAACACCTCGTGATCAGGATGTTGCGCGAAGGTTTCCCGGATGCGGCGGCGGTACTCGTCCAACTGTGTCTGCAAGGTTTCCAGTATCTTGACCAGCGCGAGGGCCAGCAGGGTTTTGGCTTCGAGGACGGCGGGGCTGGCGTTCAACGTGGCGGCTTGGGCCATGAGTTGGAGCCGTGCGGGGGCGGTGCCCTTACGCCAGAGGCGGTGGGTATGCAGGAATTTTTCCCAGCGCCGTTTCCCGGCCTCCTGCAACTTTTGGGGCGTGGGGAACTGCTGGACCAAAGCCCAGGCGTGCGGGCGCGTCCAGTCGTCGAAGAGTTCCAGCGCCACCGGGTAGTATTCGCGCAAGCAGGCGATCAACTGGTTGACCAGAGCGGTGCGTTGTTCGATCAGGGCGATCTCGTCGCGGCAGAGGACGCGCAGCCGAGCGGTCGCTTCATCTTGGGGGCGCAAGGGACGCCAGCCGTGGCCGTCGGTGCGCAGCGCATCGGCCAGGCTCCAGGCGTCGTGCGCGTCGCTCTTGGTGCCGCTGGGGACTTTGCGGTCGCGGTAGCGCGCGGCGGCCTTGGGATTGACGGGGTAGACCGTCCACCCGCGCTGCAGCAGTTGGTCCACCGCAGGGCCGCTGGAGGTTTCCAGCGCCAAAGGGGCGCCGGTGTAAGGCTTCATGCGTGCGGAGAACTCCGCCCAACCTTCGGCGGTGTGGGCGAACCGAAACTCGGCGATCAAGGCGCCGGTGCGATCGACGATGGCTACGTCGTGATGGTCGCAGGCCCAATCCAGAGCCGCGAAGTGCGAATGTCGGATCCAGTCGTTGGTTTTCATATGGCGTGCGGTCGACAACGCGCCGGATCGCCGGGACGGGCACGACCTGATACAAGAACCCTCGTGGGGCGACGTTCTCTTAGCACTTGGCCCGGCGACCAACGCCAGAGTCGGCGATCTCTCCCTGACCCTCGTGGGGCATGGGCTGGGCAACCGTGTCTCTGGCGTGGCCAGTTGTTGACCGGCGGCAGTATGGCCGGCGGCGGAGTTATGCACCAGCTCAGGCTGAGCCGATTTGCCAAGCGGTTTCCTTCGCTGGTGCATAACTCCGAAAGTGGTATCAGGGTAGGGGTGAGGGGGAACAGCGCCTGCGAGAATCCCAAAATTAGCGTTGCGCACGGCCGTCAACTTGTGGATGCATCGCAGGAAATGCCGAAGAATTAATTTTCATGGATACTCCCACCGATTTCAATTTGAACTGCCCGATCCCCAAGTCGGACTACCCGCACGTCACCCTGGCCCACGGCGGCGGCGGCAAGCTTTCGCATCAACTCATCGAGAAGATGTTCCTGCCGGCCTTCAAGAATCCGGCGCTCGAAAGCCGCCACGACGGCGCGGTGTTGGACCTGGGCGGCGTCCGGGTCGCGTTCTCGACCGATTCCTACGTGGTGCGGCCGATGTTTTTTCCGGGGGGCGACATTGGCAAGCTGGCGGTGCATGGCACGGTGAACGACCTGGCGATGTGCGGCGCGCGTCCACGCTATCTCAGCGCGGCCGTCATCCTCGAGGAAGGAGTCGAAATGGAGAAGCTTTGGCGGGTGGTGCAATCCATGAAAGAAGCCGCCGTCGAGTCGGGCGTGGAATTGGTCACCGGCGACACAAAAGTGGTAGATCGCGGCAAGGGCGATGGCATATATATCAATACCGCCGGCATTGGCTTGCTGGAGCATTCGCTGACTATCAGGCCGGCGAGCGTCCGGTCCGGCGATGTCATCCTAATCAACGGCGACCTGGGCCGGCACGGCATGGCCATCATGGCGGTGCGCGAAGGGCTGGCTTTTGAAAGCGCCATCGAGAGCGACACCGCGCCGCTGGCCGGCCCGGTGCGCGCGTTGATCGAGGGCGGCGTCGAGGTCCATTGTTTGCGAGACCTCACCCGCGGCGGCCTGGCCAGCGGGCTGATCGAAATCGCCGAGGCCGCCGGCCTGGATTTTCAGATCGAGGAAGCCGCCATTCCCGTGCGCGAGGATGTGCGGGGGGCGTGCGAGATTCTCGGCTTCGACCCGCTTTACGTGGCCAACGAAGGCCGCTTTGCGGCGTTGGTGCCGGCGGCCCAGGCGGAAAAGGCGCTGGCCATCCTGCGCGCGCAGCCGCAGAGCCGCGCGGCTTGCCGGATCGGGCGCGTCACCGGCCCGGGCCGCGGCTTGCTGGCCCTGCGCAGCCGCATCGGCGCGCTGCGGCTGGTGGACATGCTCAGCGGCGAGCAATTGCCGCGCATTTGTTAACAAAAGCCTGACCCAAAAGCTCTCCGGGGGCAAAATCAGGCGTGTGAACGGATCCTCGGCATCCTCCAGAGCGGCTTTCTGGGGTGGCCGCTATGGGCCAAGAAAAGCGGTAGAGGACTACCGCACTCCAAGACCTCGCGGACTTCGCGCGGGGCCTTCGAGCTCGCGCCAGCGCCGGCACAAGTTCAGCCGGCCAAACGCCAAGACGCGGAGGCGCAAAGTCGCAGAGAAAAAAATTCCCTTCTCCCAACCTCAGACTTCATCTTTGCGGCGCTGCGGCTTTGCGGCTTGGCGTTGAAGTCCCCTGCGCCCGCTTCAACGTCGCGATCAACTCATTCAACGCCCTCAGCACTGCCAGCTCCTTCGCCAGCGTCGGCAGATTCCTGAGTTCGCCAAGTCTGGTGAAAGAGGGCGCTTGTCTGGGCCGCACTCGCGCCGGCGGCGGAACCGGACCTGGATCAATGCCGGGCCAACCTTGAAAAACTGGCCAAGAATTGACCGCGGCCTCAAGGCTTATGCCGAGGGCGTGCCTTTTGCAAAAGTCTTTCCGCCCAAAGAGAACAAGAACGGCAAATAAGCAACCTCATCGGCGTTTGGGGCCTGGCGGCCATGCTCGACGGCGGGCCGCGCCCCGATGTCAGCCAGGCGCGGATCTTCCCGAAAACACCCGGGAAAAAGGCTTGATCTTTTGCGCCCCATCTCCCAGCATGACCGCCGCGAGAGGTTCCCATGAGTCACCCGGTTCCCATAACCGAATACGCGCCTGCGGAGAGGGTTCCCATTGACATTGTGCAACGGCAGTCGGCCGCCGTATCCCCGCCCCTGCAAACATTTGACTGGCTGGGCGCCGCCCGCGACTATTTGTTGATTGTCAACGCCCAACGCCAGGTGGTTTTTGCCAGCCGCAACGTGCGCGACCTTTTGCCGCCCGAAAGCCCGCTGGATCCCTTGGGGATGCGCCTTGGCGAGGCGCTGCAATGCCGGCATCACCAGCGCAACCCCGGCGGCTGCGGAACCTCCATCTACTGCAGCGAATGCGGTGCGGTGAACGTCATGCTGGCCAACCTTGAGGGCCGCCCGGAAATTCGGGAGTGCCGCATCCTCCGCTTGGCCGGCGATCACCTCGAGGCCATGGACTTGCGCGTCTCGGGCCTGCCGATGGAACTCGCGGGCGACCGTTATTCGCTGATCTGGGTTTCGGATGTCGGTCATGAGAAGCGGCGACGCGCGATGGAGCGGATTTTTTTCCATGATGTCATCAACACCACCGGCGGCTTGGTGGGGTTGGCGGAACCGCTGGCGCAAAACGCCCCGCCGGATTTAAAGGAGGATTTGTCCCTTTTGCGCGAGGGTCTCGAAGAATTGTTGGAGGAGGTGCAGTCCCAAAAGGACCTCGCCGCGGCCGAAAGCGGCGAGCTGACCACGCGCCTTTCCAGCCTGGATTCGCTGGCCGTCTTGAAACAGGTATTGCACCTCTACCGGAACCACCCCGTCTCCCGGAGGCGCACGTTGCGGCTCGCTCCCGAGTCCGTCGCCATCACCTTTGCCAGCGATGTGGTGCTGCTCCGCCGCATTCTGGGCAACTTGGTGAAAAACGCGCTCGAGGCGGTGCCGCCCGAGGGGACAGTGAGCGCCGGCTGCGAGGCCGCCGGTCCTGGCGTTCGCTTTTGGGTGCATAACCCGACATTAATGCCTCCCGCCTCGCAGCGGCAAATTTTCAACCGGTCCTTCTCCACCAAGGGGGCGGATCGCGGGCTGGGCACCTACAGCGTGCGGCTGCTGGCCGAGCGTTATTTGCGCGGCCGCGTCTCCTTCACCAGCACCGCCGAGGAAGGCACTACGTTTCGCGTCGAACTGCCCAATCTGGTTTGAGAATAAATTGGGCGCGCGGGCCGCCGCGTTGACTTCAAATTTCGTAATCCGCCGCGACAAATTTACCGGTGTCCACCTGGATCATCATTTCCTTGATAAAAGCCACCTCGCCGTCGGGCATCGAGTCCAGGGCCTTCTGCATCCGGTCCAGCCAAGGCAGTTCGCGCGGGGCCAGCCGCAGCGCGCCGTCGCGGTGTCCCTCCCGGAGCAGTTGCAGGGCGGCGCGGGCGGCGGCCTGCCCGGCGTGGTAGGCGTCGGGTTCGGCCACTATCGCGCGCGCGATGGCCAAGACGCTGGACGGGGTGAGCACCCAGGCCTGCGGATCGCGGCCGGCATCGGAGTCCACCATCCAGCGACGATACATCAGCGCCGCGTCGGGCCCGCTCTTCAGGGCTTCGTTCATCAGCCGGCAATCGTAGATGAGCTGTTCCAGAAAACAGGTGGGCGCCATGCCGCCCAGCAACTTGATGTTCTGCACCGATTCGTTGCTCCAGGTGTCGCAGGTGGCGGCGGCGATGTTGCCCAAGGGGCTTAAGTGCGCGCAGGCCGCGGTCTTGCCTTCCATGGCTATCGGAAAGCCGGTGATGGCTTTGAGAATGGGGTTTTCATAACCACAATCCTTGCCCGGGCCAACCGCGCCGCACTCGTAACCGACCAGGGTGCGAACGGCTGACACCGCCCGCACGACCGCCGCAAACACGCGCGGGATCATGCGCTGTTCGGCGAGCACCATGGCGGTGTTGGCGAAGCCGCACGCGGTATCGCCCGCGGCGCGCGCGCCATGCCGGCGGGCAATCTGGTCCAACTCGGTCCACAAAAACCGCATGTCACGCGCCCCCAGCACGCAGAGGCCGAAGATGACTCCGCGCAGGTCGCCCATGGTCAGGGCTTCGTCATGCACCTCCTTGCCGCCGACCGACTCAATGCTCAGCAATTCGGCGCCCGCCGCGGCGCAACCGTCGAAGGTCTGGATCATCGCCTCGTACAGCGGCCCGCCGCGCATGCGGGGCGGACGCTCCATCTCGCGGGTGTCGTTGGGAGTGACGCGCAAGACGCTTTTCAAGCCATGGCGCGAATGCGACTCCTCCAGGCCGTCGAGCAGGATGCGCGTCAGTTCGATGCCCCAAGCGGGGTTCTCGGTCATGGGGGGCAGGGTTTCAAACTCGACCACCAGGCCTGGCGCTTCGAGTTCGACCGCCCGCTGACAGGCGCCGGCGATGATGTCGCGGTAATGCCGTCGCACCTCGGGCAGGGTGTGCGCGTTCACCGTCATGGGCGGCAAGGTGAAGTTAAGTTCGGGATAGACCAGTCCGCCGCCGATCACCAGTCCGCGGCGGGTGGTCAGCGGCCGGGGGGCGGTGCCGAATAACAGTTGCTTGGAATCTTCCACGGCCAGTTTCGTGAAACGCGTCATAATTTCCCTGGGAGCCGCGTCTGCTCCGCGCCCGGCGACCGGGCGGCAGCAGCGTGGCCGGATAAACCATGGTTCATTGTTTTCCGCCGTCCGGCTCCTTTGCGGGAGAATGCCAGGCCGGCTTTTCTTAACCTTGGCATGATGCCGCCGGCTCAACGCCGGGGGAATGGAGAAACCGAAGATTTACATGAAGAAATCAATGGCGGTCGCGGAATGGCGGCGGACGCTTTTGCTGTATGGTCTCCGGGTTGCAATACAACCTAAAAACCGCAGTTCAACCACGGATAAACTCGGATGGACACGGATACCAAAGGCTTGCGAAAGCAGATGCTTGGCTCCGGCGGGTGAAGGCTATTCCCGCTTCAGCATCGGTGTTCATTGTTGTTCATTCGTGGTTTACAACTTTCCCGCTGTTTTCTAACTGCGGAATCTAGGTACAAAATTGTTCACTGTGGGCGATGTTCTCCCTCTCCCCCTTGGGGGGAGAGGGCAGGGTGAGGGGGGCGTGTCGTCTATCCCAAGCACTCATCAGTATGGGGAGAGACTTCCCCGAAAACCGGTTTCGCGCCCTGCCACCCCTGAACCCCGTAGGAGCCGACGTAAGGAGGCTCTAATATTATGGCGATCACGCCCGGGCTCAAGTTTGAGCCTCCTTACGTCGGCTCCTACAACCAAGAGGGTTCATGGGGAGGGCAAGGTGAGGGGGCGCGTGTCGTTGATCCCAAGCGCTCATGAGCAAGAGCGGGGCGTCATGGCGATGGGGACGGTCGGCCGAGAAGCGCGAAACTGGACCGGCGGCAGGCGGTGTAAGGCCTTGAATTGGCGGGAGAAATGGAACTGGTCCTGGTAGCCGAGCCGGGAGGCGATTTCCTTGACCGGCAGCGACGTGTCGCGCAGCAGTTCGGCGGCGCGGTGCAGTCGCAGCATTTGCAGGTAATCGCGGGGCGCGCATCCCGTTTGCGCTTTGAACAGCGCGGTGAAGTGAGCCGGGGAGAGGCCAGCCAGCGCCGCCAGCGCGCTCACTCGCAGCGGTTCGCGCAGGTGCTCGGTCATATACACAATGCTCTGCGCGACCTTGTGGAGACCACCGGCATCGCCGCCGGGCGGCGACTGGCGGCGGCGCGCCAGCAAGGCCAGCAAATGCCCCAGCGCGCAAGAAGCGTGTAAAAGCGCGAAATAGAAAGGCCCGCCTTGGAGCGCTTTCAGGATTTCGTTGAAGAGTCGGGCCAGCTCAAAATCCTCGCCGGCATGGATCACGGGCGCTTCGGCGGTGACACCGAGTTCCGCCAGAAAGTCAGCCGTTTGCTGCCCGGCGGCGTGGACCCAATGAATGCTCCACGGCCGGCTGGCCTGCGCCCCATAGGCGTGCGGCATATTTGGCGGCAGCGCCAGCAAGTCGCCGGGACCCACGGGGTGCATTCGTTTTCCCAGTTCGCACCAGCCGCCCCCTTTGACGCAGTAGATTAAGATGGCGCGGTCAATCCCCGCAGGCCGGCTTTGCCGATGGCCGGCGGCCCGCGGATAATAACCCGCTGCTGTGGCCAGCAGGCCCCGCAACAAACGCCGCTGAGCCATGCCCGCCACCACGCGCTCAGGGATTACCACGCGCTGCCGGCCGGTGAATTCCAGGATTTTGCCCGGACGCTTTGTCGCGCTCAGAATTTATTCCGTTTATAGGCGCCGATTGCCGGGGCTTCCGGATTGACTTCCGGGCCGAAGTAGCGCAGCACCACCAGCGGCTCAACGGTCGAGGTGTTCTCGAAAGTTACGCCCGCCTTGGCGGCGGTCTCGGTGCAGAAGACTTCGTCCTCGGTCAACTCGTGGAAGCGGATCAGCTTCGGGCAATCGAGCGCCAGGTTGTTCATGCGGCCCTTGCCCTGCACGCAGATCAAACCGTAGGCGCCGTTGTCCTTGATGGTGCAAGTGACACCGGGCTCGACGGTCAGTTCCTTGGCGGAGAAGAGCTGCTGCCCGTCAATGCGGCCATAGACGATCCAGCGGTCCACGTAGCCTTCCTTGCGGGTATCGGCCACCGGGACCGGTTCGAGGTAGTGATGGTCCTTGAATTTCGGGTCCACGTTGGCTTCCCAGTCGAGCTGTTCGACCAGGTAGTCCAGGTCCTTGTGGTATTTCTTGGGCACATCTTTCACCAGCAGGCTCCACGGCACTTCGCGGCCCTCAACGAGCGACTGATACATGCCAAAGACATCGCTGCCCCATTGTGGCTCATAAGTGCAGAGGGAGCCTGGGGCGTGCAGGATGCACGGGCCCACCAGCCAGCCGGTGCCGGGCTTCAAGCGATAGGCTTTCGAGAGGTCCAGAATACCGTTGTCGCCCTTGTTCCAGTTTTCCAGGCAGCGGCGCACCTGCGCCTTGGTGGTACCGGGTTCGAGCCCGAAAAAGGTGTAGGGGAAATTGTTGCCGACGTTGTTGTGCTGGGGGGGAAAATAATAGGATTCGGGCTTGCCTTCTTGTTTCACCAGCCGGGCCTGCTTTTGGCTCTGGTGCATGTGGTGCGGGATTGGCCCCATGTTATCGAAGAACTTGGAATAGACCGGCCAACGCTGGTATTTGCGCCAGATGGCGCCGCCGATCAGCTCCGCGCCGCACTCGGCCACGGCCTGCTGCAAGGTGAAGCGATATTTGCCGGTTACCACGTAACTCAGTCCTTCGTCGGGCGTGCGGTTTTCGTTGGCGGCGGGGGTGGTGGAGGCGAACCACCGCTCATCAATGCCGCCGCGGTTCAGCCCGAAGGCATACAGGTCGTCCGGGTGCAATTTGAGACGTTTGCCGGGCTGCAAGAAGGAGCGCGGCACCCAGCAGGGGGCCAGCCGCAGCAATCCGCCGCTGTCTTCCAGGGCGCTTTCCACGAGCCCCTTCACTTTTTTCGTCACTGTCCGAAGCGATTTCACTGAGTTCATAATTTTTTCCAATTGTTTTAAGTTTTGTTTGCCGGGGCCAAGTCAACTGGTTTCGCGGCCGGTTGGCAAGCGCAAAGCGTGATTTGCCGGCGCGCGCCAGGACCCTCCGACGGGCTTTGTTTTGACACCGCCGCGCAAAAGGATTAGTTTGCCCAAAGAAAACCACGGCATCATTTATGACACATTATAAGGTGGGGATCATCGGTTATGGTTGGGCCGCCCGCCGGCACTTGGCGGCCATCAACGCCACCAGCCTGGCGCGCGTGACCTCCATCTATTCCTCGCGGCCGTTGGAACAAGCCGCCTTGGACGCCGAGCACGGTCCTGGGTTGCGCGCTTTTAACGATCTGCCGGCGTTTTTGGCGCAGGACGACCTCGCGGTCGTCTCCATTTGCAGCCTGCCCCATCTGCACGCGCGGCACGCGGTCGCCGCCGCCGAAGCCGGCAAGCACCTGATCATCGAGCGCCCCGCCGGCATGAATCACGAGGAATGCTCCGCCGTCCGCCAGGCGGTTTTCAACGCCGGCGTGCGCGCCTGCGTCTGTTTTCCGCAGCGGCATTCGCGGCTGGTGCGAGCCATCAAATCCGCGCTGGACGCCGGTCTGCTGGGGCGGATTCATTACGCGGAGGTGGATTTTTGCGAAAACCACGGTCCGCCGCACCATCAATCGCGCTGGAACGCCTTTCGGCGTGATGGCGGCAGCAGCCTGCTGCTGGCGGGCTGCCAGGCCCTGGACGTGCTGCTTTTGTTTATGGGTTTGGATGTTAAAGCGGTCAGTTCCTATGCCACCCACTCGTCCGCCCGCCAGTTTGCCGGCTTCGAATTTCCCACCACCAGCGTAACTCTATTAAAATATCATGACGGGCGGCTGGCCAAAGTAACCTCCTGCGTGGATGCCTTGCGGCCCCCCGGCCTGAGCATCCGCCTTTTCGGCAGCGAAGGCTGCCTGGCCGATCGCCAGGTGTGCCTGGGGCCATCGTCCAGCGCGGCCCCGCTCCAATGGACTGATTTGGCGGAACACCTTCCGGACCTAAAGGAGCCTGCGGATGATCCGCTCAAAACCATGCTGGAGGACTTTTTGCGCGCCACCGCCCAAAACCAGGAGGCGCCTCTAACCAACCTGCGCGAGGCCCTTAACACGCATGAAGTGCTTTTCGCCGCCGAGCGTTCCGCCCAGCGGCATGAGGGCAAGTCTTGACGAAACCCCGTCGCTCGGCAAACCAGCGGACAGAGTAATGTTGATCCTGCGATGAGTAATCTGGCGGTTTATTTTTGGGTCGCCGCGGGCAGCGCCCTGGGGGGCGTGGCCCGTTTCTGGCTCTCGGGGTTTGTCGCGGACCGCCTGGGGCGAACCTTTCCCTGGGGCACTTTGGTGGTGAATGTTAGCGGCTCGTTAATCATCGGCCTGCTGGCGTCGTTGACCGCGCCCGAAGGCCGGCTAAGCCCGCGCGCGCACCAGCTCACGTTTTCCTTTCTGATGATGGGTGTATGCGGCGGCTACACCACCTTTTCCTCGTTCAGTCTGCAAACATTGAGCCTGGCGCAGGAAGGGCAATGGTGGCAGGCCGCCGGCAATATGGTTTTTTCCGCGGCGTTTTGCCTGGGCGCTGTCTGGCTCGGCTACGCCCTGGGGCAAATCCTCAACCGCTAATCGCCGGCGAAAAATCAACCATTCAAAGTGCCATGATCATACCCGAGGACGGAAAACTGCTTCGCATTTTTATCGGAGAAAGCGACCGTTGGCATCACCAACCGCTCTACGAGGCGATTGTGCTCAAAGCGCGCGAGTTGGGCCTGGCTGGCGCAACCGTGCTGCGCGGACCGATGGGCTTTGGCGCCAGCAGCCGGCTGCACACCACCAAAATCCTGCGGCTCTCGCAAGATTTGCCGGTGGTCATCGAACTGGTGGATCGCGAGGAACGGGTCAACCTGCTGCTGCCTTATCTGGACGAGATGGTGCGCGAGGGCCTGGTTACCATCGAAAGCGTGCGAGTGTTGAAATACCGGGCCAATCCGGAAGCCAAGGGCCAAACCCTGGCGTGAATCGCCAGGCCGGCCCGCGAAAAGTCCCGGGCCCCGAGCCTGGAAGGCCCGCCGCCGTCCGGCCCGGGCCGCGCCAAATTTTCAATAGAGAATAATTTTCTTTCAAACATGCATTGACTCCGATGGGCGGATGGTCATGCTGGCGGACGTGAAAACGCGGCGAGCGCGGAACCTCGCGCACACCATACCCATGGTCAACAAGGCCATGGAAATGGTGCGGGCCCTTGCCGACGGCGGCGACACCACCGTCAAGGCGCTGGCTTTTCGTTTGGAGCTGCCGCATTCCTCCGCGTATCGAATCCTCCGCTCGCTGGAAGCCCAGGATTGGGTGCGTTCTCTCAGCGGCGGGCGTCACGAACTGTCCCTGGGCTTGCTGCCCCTGCTGGCCTCCCTGCGCGACATCGAAGCGCTGGCGGAGGCGGTGGAGCCGGCGTTGCGCATGTTGGCGTCCCACACCGCCCTGACCGCCAAGGCCTCGATCCGCCGCGACGATTTCGCCGTGACCATCGCCCGGTGCGAATCGCCGCAAGCGACCTCCATCGGGGTGCGGATTGGCGCGCGTTTTCACCTGGCGCTGGGTTCTTCCGGGGCGGTGCTGCTAAGCGCGCTCCCACCGGAAGAAGCCAGGGACATCCTGGACCGCGCGCCCGCCGAATGCTGGGAGCATCAAAACCGCGAAGCCGTCCGCCGGCGGTTGCGCGAACTCAAAGCCAAAGGCTGGTGCGCCGACCTGGGCACTTTTCGGCAAAGCTGCCACGCGGTTTCCGCGCCTTTGCAGGACGCCGGCGGCAAGGTGCTGGCGGCTCTCACCGTGATTGGTTTTCCGAACGACGTGCCGGACGCCCGGTTGCCGGAATTGGGACAGGCCCTCCAGGCGGCCGCGCGCCAGGCGGAAACGGCCCTGCGCGCCCGCAAATCGCTCAAAAAATGAAGCCCCCCGTTATCAACGTCAAACAGTGGATTTTCCCTTTGCTGGCCGCCGTCGCCCTGGCGGCTCGGGCTATGGCCGCACCCGGCGCCAACCAGGCGGCCATGGATAGCGTGACGCAAACGCCCGGACTGGTGGCTTTCTGGACCTTTGGCGAGCCGGCGGGTCAGCCGCGCCTATCCATCGGCACCAAGGAAAAGCATCCGCTCCAGGAGGTCGGCGGTCCCATCGCGCGCGTGGAGGGCGGACCCTATTCCGGCTCGGCCGTGGAACTTAATGGCAAGCAATACTTCCGCATTCCCTACGCCGAGACTGGCGACCTCAACATCTGCGGACCCACGGCGCAGGTCAGCATGTTCGTGGTGGCGCGCATCGTTAACCTCCGGCAAAGCCGCACCATTGCCGGCATGTGGAGCGAGGGCCAAGGGGCGAACGACGACACCGGCACGCGGCAATACGCGCTGCTGATGAACATGCCGACCTACGGCGGGCCGCGTCAGCTCACGCCGCACATTTCCAGCGAAGGCGGCGTGACGCGCCGCGCTGACGGCAGCGCGTTTCCCTGGTGCGGGGATTACGCCGCCAGCAAAAGCGAGGTGCCGGAGGAAAAGTGGTGCGCGTTGGGCTTCACCTATGACGGGAAATACATCCGCGCCTATGTCAACGGCGTGTGCGAGCCGCGTCCGCTGGATCCCGCCAAGGACAAGCGCAACGACCGCTACTACACCAAAGAGGGCCCCGACGGCAAGGATCGCGGCATGAATCCTTATTACCACGGACGCGGCATTTTTTGCTACGACCCGTCCAAGCACGCCAAAACCAAACCGATGGGCGGTTCCGATTTCACCGTTGGCGCCCGCTACGCGGTCGGCAGGATGCTGGGTGAAGCCACCATTGGCCGGTTCGGCGGGCTGGCGGTGTTTCGCCGCGCGCTCAGCGACGCCGAGATGAAAAGGTTGCACGACGCGGCCAACGTGGCCGCGCTGCCCGAGCCGCCGCCAACCGGGCGGTCAGCCGTTCCGACCGCGCCCGCCCCGGCGCGCCTGCGCGCGACCCCGCCGGCGCCCTACACCGCCAACCTGCCCTTCGCCAATTTCATCACCCGCCAGGGCGAAAAGCTGATGGACGGCACAAACGAGTTCCGCTTCATCGGGGCGAACATGCCGGGGCTGGTGCTGCCGTATGATTGGACGCTTTACTTGCCCGAGCGCCTGGCATTGCCCACGCCTTGGGAGCAGGAGGACGCCTTCAAGACACTGGACCAAATGAATCTGCGCGTGGTGCGGCTTTGGAACCTGCCGATCCGCGATCCGAAGGAAAAACCAGCCGACGGAAAGCCCACTTGGCATTATGTGCAAGGCCCGGGCCAGTTTAATGAGGAGACCTTCAAATGCGTGGACCACCTTTTCGCGCTAGCCAACAAATACGGCGTGCGGGTGATTTTCGATTTCACGGCGGAAGCGGGCGATTATTTGGGCGGCATCGGCACCTATGCCGCGCATCGGGGCAAGAAACGCGCGGAATTCTACACGGATCCGCAGCTCCGTGAGGATTACAAAGCCACGCTGCGCTATGTGCTGACGCGGACCAACACGCTCACCGGGACGCCGTATCGGGATGACAAGGCGGTCCTGGCCTGGCAATTTGGCAACGAGATGCACGGCGCGCCCGATGCCTGGCTCTCCGAAATGGCGGCCTACATCAAGCAATTGGCCCCGAAACACCTGGTCGCCGAAACCCGCCATCGTCCGGGCCAGGCCATGTTAATTGATCCGAACATTGACCTGATCACCCGCCACCTTTATTCCAACTACAACGGCGTCGGCAACGGCTGGCCCGACGCCATTCGCAAGGAGTTGGCCAAAATCAAGGGTCAGCGGCCGATGTTCATTGGTGAATTCGGCCCTTACATTGATGGCAAAGAATTGACCCGTGAGAACGTGGTGGCCCGGCTGCGGGAGTTTTTGGATTTCACCATCCATGAGGAGGGCCTGTCAGGGGCCTTGATCTGGAGCATGTATTTTCATCATCGCGACGGCGGATTCTACTGGCACCAGATCATGACTTATCCCGCTGTTTGGTCGTATCACTGGCCTGGCTTTCCTAGCGCCGAGGCCCAGCGCGAAATGGGCATCATGACGGCGATGCGCGAAGCGGCCTTCAAGATTCATGGACGCCCCGTTCCGCCGGTGCCGGCGCCGGATGCGCCGGAATTGTTGCCCATCGGCGACACGCCGCTGATCACTTGGCGGGGTTCCGCCGGCGCGACCGGCTACGACATCGAGCGCGCGCCGCAGGCGACAGGCCCTTGGGCCGCGGTGGCCACCAATGTCTGCGACGGGGATGTGGCCTACCGACCGCTCTTCAGCGACACCACCGCCCGCGCCGGGGAGACTTGGTTTTATCGCGTCACCGCCCGCAACTCCTCGGGCGCCTCCAAGCCTTCGAATATTGCCGGACCGGTGCGCGTGCGGCGTGTCTGTCTGGCCGATGAATTGCAGGATTTTTCCCGCGCGCGCGCCAAATCCGAGGGACTCAGGCTGAACAACGATTACAACGCGCTTTACGCCGAGTATCTTTTCCGCGCGGTAGGTGACACGAATGACTGGATTGCTTACCAGGTGCCCGCTCCTTTGGAATCCATCAAAGTGGTCGCCTTCTACGCCAAAGATCTCCCGGATTTAATCCTGGAGGTTTCCGCCGATGGCAAATCCTTCGCACCGCTGCAGCCGCGACGCCAAGAGCGCCGGCTGCCGAGTCCGCCCGGCGGCGCGGCAGGCGGCCAAAAGCGCACGATGGTCCAATACGAATGCGCCGCGCCCCCCGGGCAACGGTTCTTCAAGGTGCGATGGACTTGCGCTGCGGAACTTGACCGCGTGGAGCTTTACTACCGGTGATCGCTGACAGGCGCATGAGTGCATATAACTTCAAATGTCGGTGGGACGGGGGTTGTGCCACGAAGGCGGGCGAACCGTCAGCGTCGCTCACCTTGACACCCCGCTTCAGCGGGGTGGTCCAAGCGCCGGCGAGGGTAAGAACTGTTGCAACCGTTTGCCGCCGGGCGCGAAGACGTCTAAAACCGTTTGGAGTTTCGCGGGTCCGCTGCCGCACCGCGCCAAAGCAAGTAGTGAATGATTACCCCTAGCAAATTGTCAGGCGATAAAAGGCAAAAACAGTCGGGAATATTATGAGCGACGAAAATCCGCTGCAAAAGGAGGCCAAAATGATGAGGCTGGAGAAGCTGATCGCCGCGCGCGAGGGCGTCTCCACGCAGCCTTTGCCCATGCCGGTAAAGGAATTACTGGCGCGCTACGAGCGACTTTACACCGGCGCCATCAACGACGTGCTGCGCGAGTTCTGCTTGCTGGAGCAGGCGCTGCCCTACGACATCGTGCCGCTGCGCCCGGAAAAAACGGTCGCCGGGCTGGCGTTCACCGTGAAGAGCGCTCCCCACGTGAAAATAGTCGGCGAATTGACGTTTCGCGCGCAAATGCTGGAGGAATTGCACGAGGACGCCTTTGTGGTTTGGGACACCAGCGGCGACGAAAAGGCCACCTTGTGGGGCGGCGTGATGACGGCCACCGCCAAAAGCAAAAAAGTGCGGGCGGCGGCGATTGACGGCGGCATCCGGGACACCCACCAGATCATGGAGAAGGACTTCCCAGTGTTCTACCGCTATCGCACCTCCAACGGCAGCCTGGGGCGATGCCTCATCACCCATTACCAGGTGCCCATAAAAATTGGCGATGTCACCATCAAGCCCGGCGACATAATCATGGGCGATATTGATGGCGTGCTTTGCGTGCCCCGGGGCCTGGCCTGCGCGGTGCTGGCGCGCGCGGAGGAAATCCAGGACAACGAGAAAAAAATCTTCGGCTGGGTGGCCGACGGGATGCCAATAAAGGAAATCACCGATAAAGGGGGGTATTTTTAAGTGTGAGCACCTCGCCAGCAAGCCACGCTGACCCGGCGGCCGTCGAATCGCGCCGCTACAAGTGGGAATTGCTGGCGCTGCTGTGGATCGCCTTTTTCCTGCATCAAGGCGACCGGCAAATTTACAATTCGGTTATTCCGCTGATCAAAACCGATTTGCGGCTGAACGACGTTCAATTGGGGTTGGTTGGTTCGGTTTTCACCCTGGTCTATGGACTGTTGGTGCCGATCGCCGGTTTTTTGGGCGACATCTGGCCCCGCAAATCAATTGTGCTCTCCAGCCTGCTGGTCTTCAGCGCCGGCACCCTGCTCTCGGGGCTCAGCACGGGATTGATCATGCTGGTGGTTTTCCGCAGCGTGACCACCGGTGGCGGCGAGGCCTTTTTCTACCCGGCGGCGACTTCGCTGCTGGCGCAGCTCCATGAAAAGACGCGCGCCATGGCCTTGGGCATTTTGCAGACGGCGCTCTATATCGGCATCACCGTCAGCGGCCTGCTGGCGGGCTACATCGGCGAGCATTACGGCTGGCGCAGCGCCTTTTATACTTTCGGCGGCGCGGGGATTTTGTGGGCGCTGGTGGTGATGTGGCGGATGCAAAATACGCCGCTGTCGGCGGCGCGTCAGGAGCGCATCCCACTGAACGAAGTTTTGGTTTACATTCTTAAACGGCCCTCTGTCTGGCTGCTCAGCCTGGCGTTTGGCGCCATGGTTTATGTGAACATCGGCTTTCTCACCTGGACGCCCACCTTCCTGCATGAAAAATATCAACTCTCCCTCGCGGAAGCCGGCTTTTATTCCATGCTGTATCATCACGCGTTTGCTTTTGCGGGGGTGCTGGCCGGGGGCAAGCTGGCGGACCACCTGGCCGTCCGGCGGCCGAGCATCCGCATGGAGACGAATTTTTGGGGGCTGCTGCTGGGCGCGCCCTTCCTATACTGGCTGGGGCAATCCGGCGCCCCGGCGGCCAGCTACGCGGCTTTGGCTGGATTCGGTTTGTTCCGGGGTCTTTACGACTCCAATCTTTTCGCCTCGCTTTTCGACGTGGTGACGCCCCGCCTGCGCGCCTCCGCCGCCGGTCTGATGCTTTGTTTTGCCTTCGTGGCCGGTTCGGTGGCCCCGACGATTCTAGGTTGGATGAAGACTCGCTCCGGCCTGGGGGCGGGGCTCTCCTCCCTGGCGGCTTTTTACGCCTTCGGGGCCGTCTGCATCCTCGTGGCGATGGTGTTCTTTCTGAAAGGCGATTATGTGGCGGAAGAAGGGAAACCCAAATGAGAAAACGCCGATGCAACATGGATGCGCCGACTTTGGCGGTAGCGCAGGCTTTTAACCTGCTGCCTGCCCGCCGCCAGACAGGCGGGTATCGCCGACTTCCCGTCCGCAGAGTTCTGGACAAAACCAAAACCGCGGCAAAATACGCAAACCCTGCGGATGGGAAATCCGCGACACGGCAGACTGCAAGTCTGCGCTACGGTGGATGGGCCAGCGGTTGCCCCCTCGATGTCCATCTTGATTCGATGGCTTTTTTCCGTTTGCATCACCAAAAACCAGAAATTCGAAAGGGCGGCAATTCTCATGAAAATCATTGACCTGAAAACCCGGACGGTGGCGATTCCGCTGAACGCGCAACTGCGCCACAACACCGGGGTGCATCCCGGCTATTTTTTGCGCACCATCATTGAGCTGGTGACGGACGAAGGGATCGTCGGCCTCGGAGAAGTGGGCGGTGGCGACCAGCGCGGCGCGCTGCAAAAGCTCAAGCCGCGCATTCTCGGGCTGGACCCTTTTCACCTGGGCGTCATTAAGCAAAAGGTGCTGCGGAGTATTTATTACCTCTCCAACGCCCGGCTCTACGCCGCCCTCGAGATGGCGTGCCTCGACATCCAGGGCAAGATTTTGAACCGGCCCCTGTGCGACCTCCTGGGCGGCGCGGTGCGCGACCGCGTGCCGTTCATCGCCTATCTTTTCTGGCGCTACGATCGTCCATCCGGCGGCCATGACGAGCGGGCCGAGGATCTCGCCGATTTGTGCGAGCAGCTCAACGCTGAGCTGGGAGTGAAGGCGATGAAGCTCAAGGCCGGCGTGATGGACCCGATGGAGGAGGCGCGCGTCTGCGAGCTGTGCCGCAAGCGGTTGGGTGAAAATTTCGGCCTGCGCCTTGATCCCAACGGGGTCTGGTCGGTGCCGACCGCCGTGCGGGTTGGGCGGCGGTTAGAGCCGCTCGGGATCGAGTATTTCGAGGACCCGTCCTGGGGTTTGGAAGGCAATGCCGCTGTGCGGCAGAAGGTCCGGATTCCCATCGCCACCAACATGTATCCCGCCCGGTTTGACGATCTCGGACCGGCCATTCGGATGGGCGCGGTGGACATTGTTCTCACCGACCTGCATTACTGGGAAGGGCCGCGCGGAGTCAAGGACCTGGAGGCGGTTTGCCGCACGTTCAACTTGGGCGTGGCGATGCACAGCGGCGCGGAGTTTGGCATCGATCTGGCCGCCATGATTCACACCGCCGCTACCATCCCCACCATGACCTTCGCCGGAGACGCCCATTATCACTACCTCACCGATGACATCATCCAGGGCGGCCTGATGAAATACGAGGGGGGCTGCATCAAAGTCCCCAAGGGACCGGGATTGGGCGTGGCGCTTGACGAGGAGAAAATGAAAAAATACGAGCGCTATTACGAGGAGAAGGGAGATTACTACGCGCGCTTTCACCAGGATCCCTACCAGCCGGATTGGTTTCCGATGGTGGGCAGTGTTTAATGAAAAGGCGTCATGGCAAAAATGAAAAAGACAGCCGGTATGCCAACGGAAGCGAATGTCATTGCGCCGCGGTGCGGTGTCGCGAAGCCGCCATCGCATTGGGGAGCCAGCCTGCTCGCGGCTTTGCTGTGGATGGCCATGGCGCTGGATGCTAAGGCGGCGACGGAGTTGCCCTTGTTGTCCGCCCGCCCGGCGCCGGAATGGCTGGCGCGCGGGGTGATCTACCAGGTGTGGCTGCGCACATTCACCCCGGAGGGAAACCTGCGCGCCGCCGCCAGGCGCTTGCCGGACGTGGCCGACCTGGGCGCCACCATTGTTTACCTGAGCCCCGTCTGCCTGCAGGACGACGACCTGCGCCCGGAATTCTGGAGCAAGCGGCAAAAGGCCTCGGGCGCCAACAATCCACGCAATCCCTACCGCATCAAAGATTACAACCAGATTGATCCGGAATACGGGACGGAGGCGGATTTGCGCGAGTTCATCGAAACCGCGCACCGATTGGGCCTGCGCGTGCTGATGGACCTCGTCTATTTTCACTGCGGCCCCGGCTCCACACTGATGGAGCACCCGGAATACTTCAAAAAGGATGCCAGCGGAAAAATCTCCACCGGGCAGTGGAATTTTCCCGTCCTGGACTTCGGCAACCGGTCGTTGCGCGAATACCTGTGGGCCAACATGGAACACTGGGTGAAAGACTTCAATGTGGACGGCTATCGTTGCGACGTGTCGGATGCGGTGCCGCTCGATTTTTGGGAGGAAGCGCGCGCACGGCTTGAGCGTCAGCGGAAGGACATCGTCATCCTCGGGGAAGGGCAGCGCAAAACCGACCAAATCAAGGCGATGGACCTCAACTACAGCTTTTCCTGGTATGAAGGGATTAACGCGGTTTTTACCAAAGGGCAGCCGGCCTCTTCGTTGGTTGCGCTATGGACGAAGATGCGGGACGAACGCCCGCGCGGCGCCCGGTTCATCCGCTACCTCGAGAATCACGACATCGTCAACGACCAGCAGCGGGCGGATTCCGTCTGCAGCGAGCGCGGGGCGCTGGCGATGTCAGTGGTCAATTTCACGCTCGATGGCGTGCCGATGCTCTACAACGGCCAGGAGATCGGCGACACCTCCCCGCAGAGCATTTTTGCGCGCTGGCCCGTCCGCTGGGAGGCCGCCGTCCTTCCTCGCTCCGCCGCCAAGCGCGCTTTTTATCAAAAGCTCTGCCAGTGGCGGAAGGCCGATCCCGCCTTGTGCGAAGGCGAGGTAATCTGGCTGGCCAACAGCCAGCCGGACGCGGTGCTCTCGTTTCTGCGGCGCTCTCTGGTCGGCAACCTGCTCACCTTGGCCAACCTTTCCAACCGGGCGCTCCAGGTGCAGGTGATGCCAGGTGAATCAAAGCTCACCGGATTTCAGCCCGTGCTGACGGACGGCGCCGTGCCAGTCAAGAATGTCGAAAATCCAGCCTTTCATCTTGCCGGCTTTGGGTATTTTGTGGGCCGCCAACCCTCACCCTGATTTTTCAAAAGCCCGATTATGAAAACAAACCAAGACCACAAGGATGGAAGGTGGAAGCTGCCGATGGCGGTCGCCTTGGCGCTGGCTTTCTTCAACAGCCCGGCCAATGGTGCGCTGCCGGAGAGCTACCAAAAACAATGGCGCGATCCGGCCCTGCTCAAGCGGGTGGAGCAAAACATCGAAAAACATCGCAAGGGCGACCTCGTGTTGGAGTTAATTGATGCCGCCGGCAAGCCGCTGAGTGGAGCCCAGGTGTCGGTGCGGCAGACCGGGCACGATTTCCTGTTCGGCTGCAACGCTTTTGTGCTGGGCCAGATGAAGGAAATGGATGCGCGCTACGAGGAGGCTTTTGTCCGCCTGTTCAATTTCGCCACCGTGCCGTTCTATTGGGAAGGCACAGAACCGGCGAAGGGCGAGCTGCGCTATGCCGAGCCGGCGCGCGACATGTGGCGCCGCCCGCCGCCGGATCGTTACCTGCCCTTTGCGGCGAAATACGGCTTGACCCTTAAGGGACATCCGCTCCTGTGGCACGCCTACAATCCGTCCTGGCTGCCCAAGGACGCCAATGAGCTGCGCGCCCTGTACCAGAAACGCTTCCGCGAAATCAGCAGCCGGTTTGGCGATAAAATTCCCATTTGGGACGTGGTCAACGAATCCTTGGTCTGCCGGACTAACTACCCGCTCTACACGCCGGACAGGTCTTATGTGGCGTGGGCCTTCCAGGAGGTGGCGCCGCTCTTTCCCGCCAACAACATTATGATGATCAATGAAGTGACCAGCTTCAACTTCACCCCGGCCGACAAAAACCCGTATGTGGCGCAAATCAAGAAATTGCTGGCGGGCGGGGCATCCATCCGCGGCATCGGGTTGCAGTATCACTATTTCCGCCGGGAGGCGCTCGATAAATTTCTGACCAGCCCGAGCTGCAATCCCCATAAGCTGCTCGATCTCTACGAGGCGATGGCCGATTTCAAGCTGCCCCTGTACATAACGGAGATCACGATTCCCTCAGCCGGACCGGAAGGCGAGGCCTTGCAGGAGCAGGTGGTGAGCGACCATTACCGGCTCTGGTTCAGCGCTCCGACGATGGCGGGAATCACCTGGTGGAACCTGGGGGACGGCACCGCGGTCAAAGGTGAAAACGAGGCGATGGGCGGGCTGATGGACAAGGAACTCCAGCCTAAAGCGGCCTATCGCGCTCTGGACCGGCTGATCAACGAGGAATGGAAGACCCGGGGGGAAACCCAGGCCGATGCGGCGGGGATTGCTCGGATGCGCGGTTTTTTCGGAAAGTATGAAATAGCAGTCACGCACCGGGGAGCGACGCGAAAAGTTTTCGTTGATCACCGGCGCGAGGGAAATCAGCCGCACCGGATCACGCTGGCGCCGTGACGCAAAAACGCAACACGAAGGGCAATGCACCTATGAGCACAGCCGATGAAAAAAAACTGGGCGGCAAGCGGGCGCTGGTGACCGGCGCCAGCCGGGGCATCGGCGCGGCCATCGCCCTCGACTTGGCCCGGGCGGGCGCCGCGGTGGCGGTAAATTATTTCCAGAGCCCGGCCCAAGCTGAAGCCGTTTGCGCGGCGATCACCGGACTCGGCGGGACCGCCATGGCGGTCCGCGCGGACATGGCCAAACGCGCCGATCTTGAGCTCATGTTCCAGCGCGTCGAGGCGGAGTGGGGCGGGGTGGATATTTTGGTCAACAACGCGGCCATTGAAATCCGTCGTCCCACCCTGGAGTTTTCCGAAGCCGATTACGACCGCATCCTGGACACCAACTTGAAAGGCCCGTTCCGGTGCGCGCAATTGGCTCTGCCGGGCATGAAAGCCAGGGGCTGGGGGCGCATCATCAATGTCTCCTCGGTGCATGAGCTGAAGCCCAGCGGCTTTTGCGCGCCCTACAGCATGTCCAAGGGCGGGCTGTTTATGATGATGAAAGAGTTGGCGTTGGAGTTCAGCCAGTTTGGCGTCACGGTCAATAACGTGGCGCCGGGCGCCATTCGCACCGACATCAACCGCGAGGTGCTTTCCGATCCCGCTTACGAGGCGCGCGTCATCGCCAAAACCCCGGCACGGTTTATCGGCGAGCCTCGCGACGTGTCGCAAGCCGTGGTCTTCCTGGCTTCGCCCGCGGCCCGATTCATCACCGGCGCCACGCTGTTCATGGATGGCGGGCTGAGTTTGTAAAAGAACGGCGGCCGGCTATCTGGCAGGGCAAGTTTTACCCGCCGGAAATTTTTTCCCGGCAGACGATTTCTCTTGGCGGTGGACGCGCAAAGGCGCATGTTGCTGATGGCACCCGTTCCGCGTGTGTCAATCAAGGGTCTGCCAGCGTGTGCTGCCAGAGGATAAACAGGGTGGTCGGGCCACCATCCGAGGCATGGAAATATTTTGTGTCTATGAAACTCGGCATCATCTGGGTGAGCCCGGGAAAATTTCGTGTGCGCCTGCAAATCCGAAAAGTTGAAAGCGTGGCGCGCCTGGCCTCGTTCGACAGGAAAATGGATCCCAAACCCAACGGATATGGTCCTCGCGGCCCTGCTTTTTGGGGAAGATTCTTCTGCCAACGGTTGGCCGATGGCCGGCGTCCATGAGGACGTTTCCAGCGATGAAAGGAATGGCTCGGATGCCCCGTGCGAAGTCGCCGGCGCGGCGCCGGGCTGGTTTCAGGTAATCCATTGGGCCTGAGCCTGGGCTTGAAGGCCCAGTTCAATGGCCAGGAAAGCGTGTTCCTGCGTCATGGCGATTTCCGTGCGATCCAAACAATCGCGGATAAGTTGGCCGAAATAAGGGAAACCGACGCGTCCGTGAACTGGCAGGCGATGTTCGCCTTTGGCATCCACCAAATACACTTGGTCGCCCTCCGGCTCCCGCGCGATGTCCAGGTATTTGCGCAACTCGATATAGCCGGCCGTGCCCAGGATGAAAGTGCGCCCGTCACCCCAGGCGCCCAAGCCGTCCGGGGTAAACCAATCCACCCGGCAATAATGCGTCACGCCGTTGTCCGCCAGCAGGGTGGCGTCGCCGAAGTCCTGGAATTGAGGATATTGCGGCACATGGTAATTACCCACCTTGCTGTGCAACAGGCGGGCGCTCTTGGCGCCGGCGAAATATAGGAATTGCTCAATCTGGTGGGACCCGATGTCGCACAGGATGCCGCCATATTTTTTGGGGTCCCAGAACCAGGGGGGGCGGGAAGCCGGATTGAGGCGGTGGGGCCCGAGTCCGATGACCTGAACCACCCGCCCAATGGCGCCCGCTTGAATGAGTTGGCCGGCGTAAACAGCGGCCTCCACGTGCAGGCGTTCGGAGTAATAAACATTGAACTTTCGACCCGTTTGCCGCACTGCCTCGCGGGCGGCCGCCAATTGCTCCAGGGTGGTGAAGGGCGGTTTATCGGTAAAATAATCCTTGCCCTGTCGCATGGCGCGCACTCCCAGCGGCCCGCGCTCGCACGGCACGGGAGCGCCGGCGATCATTTGCAGGGAAGGGTCTTCAAGAAGGGCCGTTTCCGCCGGCGCCGCCACCGCGCGAGGAAAGGCCTGCTGGAATTTTGCCACTTTGGCCGGGTCCGGATCAAATACTGACACCACTTCGGCGCCGGCTTCGACCAGCCCGTTGCACATGCCGTAAATATGGCCGTGGTCCAGGCCAATCACCCCCACGCGAAACTCGCCGGGAGAGCAGACCGCCTTGGCCTGACCCTTCGGCGCGTAATTCATTCCATCAGCTTTTTGCATGCGCGGGAGTCTTATTTGCCCAGGTTGCGGCCCAGGGTGATTTCGTTGCTGGCAAAATTTTCCACGCTCCGTTTCTTTTCGTGGAAATGCCGGGCGTGCTTGAGAATGCCTTCGCGGGTGTAGAACGGATCGGACGGTTGGAGGGGAAAAAGCACCGGCTGGTTCAGATGGCTGGACTGATAAATGGCGGTGATCAATTCCAGGGTTCGGCGGCCTTGTTCGCCGTTGACCAACAAGGGTTCCTGTCCTTCGATGGCGGCGATAAAATTGGCGATTTGACCACTGTGGCCTTCCGCCGCCAACTCGGGCAGCGCCTCGTAAAAGCGCTGAATCTCCTCGACTCGCGCGGGGTTGTCCTCGGGGAAGCCATTCTCCTTTTGCCGCATCGCCTTTATTTGCCACGGCACCGACGCCTTGGCGTGCTCGCCCTGAAAGACCAACTGCTGCTCCTCGCCATGATGGACCAGCGAGGCCGTGATTTGGCCAATCGCCCCGTTTTGATATTTAAGGATGGCGGTCGAAAAATCCTCCACCTCGGAATTTTCATGATTGAGATTGGCGCTGATCGCGCGCAGTTCGGCGGGCAGCCCCATCATCCATTGGAAGATGTCCACATGATGCACGGCATGGTTCATGGTGCAGCCGCCGCCCTCCTTCGCCCAGGTGCCGCGCCACCACAGGTCATAGTAATTGCCGCCGCGCCACCAAAATGAATCCACCTGGGCGTGCAGAATCCGGCCCAACAGCCCGGCCTCCAACACCCGCTTCATTTTCATCATGGGGGTCTTGAAACGGTTCTGGGCGACGACGCCAAGCAGCGCGCCGGTGGCGCGGGCGGCGGCAAGCATCTGATCGCACTCCTCCAGGCAGGTGGCCATCGGTTTCTCGGTCAGGACATGCTTGCCGGCTTTCAGCAGCGCCACCGCGGCGGGCGCGTGCTCGAAAGGCGGCAGGCAGATCGAAGCGGCGTCAAATTCGCAGCCCGCCAGCAGTTCTTCGGGATTCTTGAAAATCGCCGCCGACAGATTGAATTTGGCCGCTTTTTCCCGCGCTTTGTCGGGAAATAAATCGGCCAGCGCGACGATTTGGCAGCGGTCCCTTAGTTTCAGGCAAGCTTGGATGTGGCTGTCGGAGATGGCGCCGGTTCCAAGGATGGCGAATTTAATCATGGTTGGTTTCCGTTGCGGTGTTTGACGGTTTGCGCGAGCGCGCGAATATTGGCGGCGGGCGTGCCGGGAGAGGTCCCGCCGCCGGCGGAAAGGATGAAGCCCTTGGGCGCCGGATGCTCCGCCAGGCAGGCGCGGGCGGCTTCGGTTACCTGCGCGGGCGTGCCTTGGGCCAGCGCTTCCAGCGGCGGCACATTGCCGAGCAGGCAAAGTTCCGGCCCCACTATCTCCCGCACCCGGCCCAGCGGCTGGAGGTGGGTGAAATTAAAGATGTGGATGCCCAAATCCCCGAGAAAGGGAAAGGCCGCCGCGTTGTTGGTGTCATTGTGGAACATCTTGATGGCTCCGGGGAAGGCGTCGAAGATTTCCTTGAGGTAGGGATGGGCGAATTCCTGGTAATCCTTGGGCGAAACAAATCCGGCAATGTCATCCAGCACCAGGATGCCCTCGACCGCTTGCAGGGCTTGGGCCTGGGCCTGCAGCCACTCCTTAACCAGCGTGGTGGTCGTGCGCAGCAACTGGTGGGTCATCCCGGGGTTGGTTTTGAGGGCCAGCAGAAAATTGGTGACCCCCATCAGATGGGTGGCGACCGTCAACGGTCCGCGCGCCGCCACCATTTTAATGACCTGGCCCGCTTCGTTGACGCGCGGCTCCAGGCGCCGGTACCAGTTCAAGATGATGGGCATGAAGCCATCGGTTCGCGGATTGGGAGCCGTGAGCCGCGCGGCGGCCTCGATCTCTTCCACCAGCGGGTGCGCCACCGGGGTCTTGTCGGCAAACAGGCTGACGCGGCAGCCAAACGCGCTGGGCTCGGCGGTCATGCCGATTTCCACCCAAAAACCGGGCAGGAAAATGATTTCAGGAAATTCGCGAACCACCGCCAGGTTGGCCGTGAGCCAAACCTCCGGCACCGTTAGATAGTCAAGGGTGGATAGGCCCAGGTGGCCGGGGATCCACGGGCTGTCCACGATCAGCGCCACTGGCGGAACGGGCATCACCGTTCCCAGGGCGCATTGCTTGATGATTTCCCATTGGTCCTTTGTCATCGGTTCCGGTGGTTTTAACCGGCGGCGGCTTTGAGTCAAGCCCGCACCCGTTGCATCATGGAAAAAAGACACCGGGAGAAGAGCGTCGTCAACTCACGGCCTTTTGTTCGCTCCGAGTGTATAATGGGTGTCAATCCCCCCCTGCGGGGAGAGTGCCC
>Ga0101944_10000892_pt1 | contig 75569 bp, 65 predicted proteins | sample DewCreD2012metaG_FD_75245 | JGI IMG/M metagenome (GOLD analysis project Ga0101944, IMG submission 75245) | Hot spring sediment bacterial and archeal communities from British Columbia, Canada, to study Microbial Dark Matter (Phase II) - Dewar... ... | reverse complement strand
CCCCACCGCCTCCTGCACGTGCTCCGCGGCGCGGCGCCGGTCGGCGGGCGTCACCAGTTTCCCTTCACCAGCGCTTCCAACGCCTTCTTGTCCAGCGTCAGGTCAGCCACAATCTGCTTCACCCGCCGATTTTCGTCTTCCAGCTGTCGCAGCCGCTTCGCGTCGCTCACCCCAAGCCCACCGTACTTCGCTCGCCATCGGTGGAACGTCGCCTCACTGATCCCCAGCTGTCGGCACAGGTCCGCCACCCTCATCCCCGCCTCCGCCTGCTTCAACACGCCGATGATCTGCTCCTCGCTGAATCGGCTCCGCCGCATCGTCCGCTCCCTCCTCGAAGTCTACCGGCCAGGCTCTCATTTCTCCTGGTCCAGTTTCCGGGGAGCAGGTCAGCTCAACCTCCAGGCGCCGCATCACCAACCGCGGCAATCTCCCGCGCCGTGGATGGTGACGGGGTTGACGGAAAAGGCCCTTGCGCTCCCACGGACCCTTGCGAGGCCGTGTAACGTCTTCCCACGCCAGCCAGAGCTCCAACGACGAGCTCACCGCCTCTCGTGTCGATCCCTGCGTGAACCAACAGGGCCCAACCCCGACCGGCCCAAGCCACGGCCGAACCGGGGAGGGGCCGAGAGTGGTAGTCTCGCGTCATGACGAGGGCGATTCGATTCTACGAGGTGGGCGGTCCGGAGGTGCTGCGCTGGGAGGAGTTCCCCCTCGCCGACCCGGGCCCCGGCGAGGTGCTGCTGCGCCATACCGCCATTGGCGTCAACTTCATCGACACCTACCACCGGAGCGGGCTCTACCCGCTCCCCCTCCCCTCGGGGCTGGGGCTCGAGGGGGCCGGGGTGGTGGAGGCCGTGGGTCCCGGCGTGTCGGATCTTGCGGTGGGGCAGCGAGTGGCGTACGCCGGCGGACCGGTGGGGGCGTACAGCCAGCGCCGCTGCTTCCCGGCGCAGCGGCTCGTACCGTTGCCAGACGACATCCCTGACACGACTGCCGCGGCAGTCCTGCTCAAGGGCATGACTGCCGAGTATCTCCTCTGCCGGACCTTCCCGGTGCAGCCGGGCCAGACGATCCTGGTTCACGCCGCGGCGGGGGGCGTCGGCCTCATTCTCTGCCAGTGGGCCAGACACCTCGGCGCCACCGTGATCGGCACCGTGAGCAGCGACGACAAGGCGGAGGTGGCGCGCCGCCACGGCTGCCACCACGTCGTCGTCTCCAGCCGTGAGTCCTTCGTGGACCGCGTACGGGCGCTCACCGGCGGCGTCGGTGTGGCGGTGGTCTACGACTCGGTGGGGCGCGACACCTGGGACGGCTCCTTGGACTGCCTCGCCCGGCGGGGGATGATGGTCTCGTTCGGCAACGCCTCGGGACCCGTCCCGGCCTTCTCACCGCTGGTATTGTCGGCCAAGGGTTCCCTCTTTCTCACCCGTCCCACCCTCATGGACTACACGGCTACCCGGGAGGAACTCCTGGCCAGCGCCGAGCGGGTCTTCGGCGTGCTTCGCAGCGGCGTGGTGCGGGTGCGGATCCACCGCACCTACCCGCTGGAGGAGGCGGCCGCGGCCCACCGGGAGCTGGAGGGGCGGCGCACCGCCGGCGCGCTGGTGCTTCTCCCGTAGGGCCGTTTGCCGTCCCGGCCAACGCCAGCTACGATGCGGCCATGAATGTGCTCCTCGGCATCAGTGGCGGGATTGCCGCCTACAAGGCGCCCGACCTCTTGCGGCGCTTCCAGAAGGCGGGGCACCGGGTGGCGGTGGCGCTGACGCCGGCGGCCCAGCGTTTCGTCTCGCCGCTGGTGCTCCGTACCCTGGCCGACGGGGACGTGATGGACGACGTGTTTGCGGTCCACGCCGGGGTGGAGCACGTCGCCTTGGCGGACTGGCCCGACGTGATGGCGGTGGCGCCCGCCACCGCCCACACCCTGGCCCGCCTCGCCACCGGGATGGCGGACGAGCCGGTGTCGCTCTGTTTCTTGGCCACCCGGGCAGCGCGCATCGTTTTTCCAGCCATGAACGTCAACATGTGGAACGCGGCTGCCACCCAGGAGAACGTCGCCCGTCTGCGGGGGCGCGGCGTGGTGGTGGTGGAACCGGAGAGCGGCGAGCTGGCCTGCGGCTGGCAAGGGGCCGGGCGGCTTCCGGATCTCGACACGATCGTCGCCGCCACCGTGGCCCTGGTGGCCAAGCAGCGGGATCTAGCCGGGGTGCGGGTGGTGGTCACCGCCGGCCCCACCCGGGAATTCCTGGACCCGGTTCGTTTCATCTCCAACCCTTCCACCGGCGCCATGGGTTTTGCCGTGGCCCAGCGTGCGGCGGCGCGGGGGGCGGCGGTCACGTTGGTGGCGGGACCCACCACCCTCGCCACTCCCCCGGGGGTGGAGCGCCGCGATGTGGTCACCGCGGCCGAGATGCGGGAGGCGGTCTTCGCGGTGCTGAGCGAGCGCCCCGCCGACGTGCTGGTGGCGGCGGCGGCGGTGGCCGACTACCGCCCGGCCAGACCCTCACCCCACAAGGTCAAGAAAGGTGAAGGCGGGCAGCTCCTGGAACTCGAGCGCACCGCCGACATCCTGGCCGAGGCGGTGGCGCGCTTCGCACCCCCCGTGCGGGTCGGGTTCGCCGCCGAGACCGAGGACATCCTCGCCAACGCCCGCGCCAAGCTGGAGCGCAAGGATCTCTCCCTGGTGGTGGCCAACGACGTGTCGCCGGCGACCGGCGCCTGGGGGCCCGGGCCCACCACCGTGTGGCTGGTGCGGCGGGAGGGGGAGCCGGTGGCCCTTGCCGGCGTCAGCAAGACTACCGTGGCCGATCGCCTCCTCGACGAGGTGCGGCGCTTGCTGGAGCCGCGGTCGTGAACGATCCCTACGGCGTCTCCAGAAGGTAGTCGGCCACTGCCCGGTACTGGGCCTCGGAAAGAACCACGGGTGGCATCTCCGGGTAGTCGGGCCGACGCCGGCCGGGCTTCTTCACCCACGCCACCAGCCCGTCGGGGTTTCCCCGGTAGAGGGACGCGATCTCAACCACCGGCGGACCCACCAGGCGCGTGGTGCGGGCGTGGCACCCCATGCAGACGCTCTTGAAGACCCGCTCCCCCGGCGCCGCCGCCGCCTCCTCCTTGAGCCGCGGCGTGCCAGCCGCTGCCCGCATCTGCGCCGCCAGCACCTCGCCGGCTAGGTCCTCCGTGGCCGCCGCCACCAAGGCGCGGTGACCGGCCAGCGCCCCTTCCCGATAGATATGGCGGCCCGACACCATGAAGGCGGCGGTGCCGCCCAGCAACACGGCGATGGCGGCAAAGCGACCGCCGAGGGCCGTCGCCGGCGTGACCACCTCGCCCCAGAGCACCCACAGAGCGCCGATGGCCAACAGCAGGCCGGCCAGCACGTTGGCAAGCATCGGCCAGCTCATGCCGCTGGCAGGCAAGGTGAAGAGCACCAGGGGACCGACCACCAGCTGGGCCGCGGTGGCGCCAAAGGCCAGCGACAGGAAGCGCCGGCGCAGCGAGGTCCGGTCCATTCCCGGAAGGCGCTCCTCCACGGGGTAGCCGGCCCGCCCGAAATACCCGGCCAGGAACAAACCGGTGAGCGCGAGCGACGCCAGGAGAAAGTGGAGGTAGCGGGGGAGCACGTTGGGCAGCGCGACGGCCGTCAGGAACCCACGCACCGTGGGCCACCGCTCGGGGAACAGCATGAGGTTGACGTTGGCGAGGAAGATGAGCGGCACGGCCAGGAACAGCAGCGCGGCAAGGGCGCCGATGGCCAGGTGCAGCCCTTTGGCGTCGGCCAGCCGTTCCCAGGAATACTTGTGCGCGTAGCTGGCGAGGAACGCCGCCGTCACCAGCGGCACGATCATGATCCAGGCGCTGCCGGTGAGCGCGTTGGCCGAATAGAAGTAGAGCGTGTAGAGCACGTTCATCACCAGCAGCGGCCCCACGCCCAGGACCACCGCCAGGCTCTTGTTGACGGTCACGGTGGCGGCAACCTCCCGCGCCAGGCCATCCAGGGCACGGTCGCGGCGGCCGGCGAGCTCCAGCGCCACGGTCAGTACCGCCCCCCCCACCATCAAGTTCACGAACACGATGTGGAGGAGGAACAGGACGACGATGGCCACCGCCGCCGTTGCCGGAGCCAGGGGCAGCGGGAGCGGGAGATCGTGGGGGATGGGAAGGGTGGGCATGATCAGCCTCCTGCTCCGGGGCGGGCGGGGGGCGGCGCGAGCCGCACCCCCGCGCTCTGGGCCCCTTCGAGCCGCTGCGGTGCCGAGGGCAGCGACACAAGGAACTCGGCCAGCGCCCCCGCCTCCTCGTCGCTCCCGGGGAACGGCGGCATGTACCGGCGCACGTTGTGCATGGTGAGGAGGTAGGCCTTCACGGTGTCGCGGTCCCAGGGCGGCGGGCCATAAAGAGCCTGGAGCCGCTTGTCGACACCGTTCACCCCGCGCGTGGTGTGGCAGCGCGTGCAGGCGAGGAGGAACACCTCGCGCCCCGCCACCACCCGGTTCGTGGCGGTGATCTCCCGGACGCTCGTGTAGGTGGCGTGGGCCAGCAGCCCGTCCTCCCGGAGGAGCGGCAGGTGAGCCTCGGGGATCCCGTTGGCGTGCATGTAGGACGCGATGACGAAGGGTTTGCGGATGAACTCCCGCACTCGCTCGAAGGTACCGAGAAGCGCCAGGCTGGCGAGGATCGGCGTCACCGCCACAGCGGCCGGCACCCACGCCGGTCGCGCCGCCGCCAGCCCCGCCACCACCAACACCACCCCGGTCATGGCCAGGAGTACCGCGACGAGCGTCCCGTACCAGGAGGCGAAGGCCTGGGTCGCCAGGGCCACCGGGGCGTTGGCCAGCATCCACTGGGGAATGGCGGCCCGGTAGAGGAGCGCGCCAGCCACGGCCAGAGGCAGCCACCCCAGCACCCACCCTCCCGACAACCGCAGGGCGCGCCGCCGCAGATCGGGATCCCGCCGCGCCAAGAGCGGCACCAGCGCCAGCGCCAGCGTCCCTGCCGCCACCATCGCCAGTGGCGTCCGGAAGGCAAGCTGGGGAATGTAGATGGGGTTGGCGAGGGCGGAGGCGAAACTACGCGCCACCGGCCAGTTCCCCGGGTCCATCATGAAGCCGAGGATGGCCGTGATGATGGCCATGGTCACCCAGGAGAGGAGCGACAGTGCCGCACCCACGGCCACGTGCACCCCTTTCCGTGCCGCCATGCGCCGCCAGGTCAGCGTGTACACCATGATCGCCAGCACCTCGAGCACGAAGACGATCCATTCGGCAAACCACGCCCAGAAGAACACCCGGATCAACGAGCCGATGGCGGCAGGGTTGACGAGAGACACGGAAAGCCAGATGCCCACGCCGGTGAGGGCGCCGAGGCTGGTGGTGACGATGAAACACACCGTGAGGAAGCGGTAGGCCAGGCGGTCCAGCGCCGCATCCCGCCGGCGAAGCGCCACCCACTCCAGCAGGGTGACCAGCGGCATAGCCCCCACCGCCATGGCGTGGTTGACCATGACGTGAACCACCGCAATGACGGCGATGAGCAGGCGGTTGCCGAGAAAGTCCAGGTGAAAGATGGGGAAGTCCATCCTGCACCACCTCCTGTCGCAACGGCCAGCACGCCCGGCACGCACGACCAGTCTTGCTGGGGCAGGCTAGCACACCGCTGTGGCGCGGAGGGAGGCCGCTGCCCACCAACGAGCTCCTGAGGCCGGTCGCGGCCTCGCGCCCGCGTCGCGCCCCCACCCTCCCACCGCGCGGGCGAACCCCGTCCCCCACGCACCACCACCCCCCGCCCTCCGGGGGTTCTCACCCCCCCTCACCGCTCCCAGATTCGCAGGCCCAAGGCATGCCGCACCTCGGCGGCCGTCACCGTCCCGGCTTGTTCCAACGGATGGCGGAGAGGGGGGGATTCGAACCCCCGGTACCGGTCAACCCGGTACAACTGCTTAGCAGGCAGCCCTGTTCGACCACTCCAGCACCTCTCCGCGCTGGTGGGCACACTCTAGCGCCAGAGCGCCGCCACGGCAACCCCCAACGCTGGCTACTTCGGCTGTCTGGCCATCTCTTTGGCCCAGGCGTCCTTGAGGCCCACGGAGCGGTTGAAAACGGGCCGCCCCGGCGAGCTGTCCGGGTCCACGACGAAGTAGCCGAGCCGCTCGAACTGGAAGAACTCGCCCACCACAGCGCCGGCTAGGCTCGGCTCCACGACACACCCGGTCAGTACCTCTTCCGAAGCCGGGTTGAGTGCGGCTCGCCAGTCCTCCCCCTCGGCGACGTTGTCGGGGTCCGGGCGGAGGAAGAGGTGGTCGTAAAGACGTGCCTGGGCCGGCACCGCATGAGGCACTGAGAGCCAGTGCAGTGTCGCCTTGACCTTGCGGCCGTCGGCGGCGTTGCCGCCGCGGCTAGAGGGATCGTAGGTGGCGTGAACCTCCACAATGTCTCCCGCCGGGCCCTTCACGACCCCGGTGCAGCGCACCAGGTAGGCCGACCGGAGCCGCACCTCGTTGCCCGGGAACAACCGCCAGAACTTGGGGGGGGGAGTTTCCCGCACGTCCTCCGCCTCCACCCAGAGCTCCCGACTGAACGGCAACTGGCGGGTGCCAGCCGCCGGGTCCTCGGGGTTGTTGGGCAACTCGAAGAACTCCACGACGTCGGGGGGGTAGTTGTCGAGAATAAGCTTCACCGGCCGCAGCACGGCAAAGCGGCGCGGGGCCCTGGCGTTGAGGTCCTCGCGCAAGCAGTGCTCGAGCAGGGCCACGTCCACCACACTGTCGCGCTTGGCCACGCCAATGCGCTCGGCAAAGGTCCGAATGGCCTCCGGCGTATACCCACGGCGCCGCAATCCAGAGATGGTGGGCATTCGCGGGTCGTCCCAGCCCCGCACCACACCGCCGCGGACCAGCTCCAGCAGGCGCCGTTTGGACATCACCGTGTAGGTGAGGTTGAGCCGGGCGAACTCGATCTGCCGGGGGTGGTAGATGCCCAGGGCCTCCAGGAACCAGTCGTAGAGCGGCCGGTGCGCCTCGAACTCCAGGGTGCAGATGGAGTGGGTGATCCCCTCGATGGAGTCGGACTGGCCGTGGGCCCAGTCGTAGGTGGGGTAGATGCACCAGGCGGTGCCGGCGTGGGGGTGAGCGGCGTGAAGGATGCGGTACATCACCGGATCGCGCATGTTGAGGTTGCCGTGCGCCATGTCGATCCTGGCGCGAAGGGTCCTGGCCCCGTCGGGGAACTCGCCGGCGCGCATGCGCCGGAACAGGTCGAGGTTCTCGGCGACGGAGCGGCCGCGATGGGCGCAGGGAACCCCGGGCTCGGTGAGGGTGCCGCGCAGTCGCCGCACCTCCTCGGCGGTGCAGTCGCACACGTACGCCTGCCCCTGGGTAATGAGCTGCTCGGCCCAAGCGTAGAGCTGCTCGAAGTAGTCGGAGGCGTAGTACTCGTGCTCCCCCCAGTCGAAGCCGAGCCAGCGTACGTCCCGCTTGATGGCGTCGATGTACTCCTGCTCCTCCTTCAAGGGGTTGGTGTCGTCGAAGCGTAGGTGGGTGCGGCCGCCGTACTTGGCCGCGAGACCGAAGTTGAGGCAGATCGACTTGGCGTGGCCGATGTGCAGGTACCCGTTGGGCTCCGGCGGGAAGCGAGTGACGATGGTGGCGTGCTTGCCGGCGGCCAAGTCCGCCTCGATGATGGCCTCGATGAAATTGGGCCCCGGCTGAGCAGCGGCAGGCCCCTCGCCAGCCTTGATGATCTCCCCCTCGTCGCGCATTGGCACACCCTTCCCCCGGCGGCCCCGGGTAGCAGGATGGTAGCATCGCCTTCTCCTGCCGTCGTTCGCCGCTGGCGCCCCTGCTCCTTGGAGAGGCGGCGCCCCTTGCGGCAGCGGCAGGTTCCCCGTACAGTGGTGCGACGACGTCACGGCCCAGCCGGGCCCAGGGAGGGAAGGAATGCTGCGGATACTGCTTGCCTGCATCGTCACGGTTCTCACGACTCTGCCAGCCGCCGCCGGCACCCTGGAAGGGGTCACCATGCCGGACACGGTCACGGTGGACGGCACGACCCTGCACCTCAACGGTATGGGGGTTCGGATCAAGAGCGTGGCGTTCATCAAGGTGAAGGTCTACGTGGCCGGTCTCTACCTCACCGCCCCGTCCAAGGACCCCGCCGCGATCCTCGCCGCCGACGCCCCGCGGCGGCTCGTCATGCACTTCCTCTACAAGGAGGTCGGCGCCGACAAGCTGGTGGAGGCCTGGCGCGAGGGGTTCGCCAACAACTCCGGCGCAACCCTGCCGGCCCTCAAGGAGCGTCTCGACCGCTTCTGCGGCTTCTGGCCCGCCATGAAGAGCGGCGAGACCGCAACCCTCACGTACCTTCCCGGGGTCGGCACCAAGGTGGAGATCAAGGGGAAGGAAGTGGGCGTGATCCCCGGCAAGGACTTCGCCGACGCCACCTTTGCCATCTGGCTCGGGGCCAAGCCGCCGAACCCCGAACTCAAGGCGGGTCTACTCGGCCAATAACCCGTCGTGGTGCCCACCCACCGCGCGCGTGCGGCGCTGGCCGCACGCGTGCGGCGGGTTTGCCATTCTCAGGCCTTCTTCTTGAAGGCGTCCTTGGGGGCCTTGCACGCGGGGCACGTGGCGGGGCGGCAGCGTGCCTCCACCTCCGTCTTGCACTTGTCGCAGACCCATACCGGCATGGCGCGTCCTCCCTCGCCGCCCATGGTGCCCCCTCGTGGGGGGTCGGTGCAAGTGCCCGCTCAACTGCAGCCATGCACAGTCCCGCAGTTCCCGCACTTGTAGCACGCGCCGTTGCGGACCATCACCATGCCGCAGGTGGGGCAGGGCGGCGCGTCGGCCTGGTTGACAAATAGACTGGCCGCATCCCCGTTGCCCAGTGGCAGCTGCGGCTGCCGCGGTTCCGGCAGCGGGCGCACCTCCGTCTCCTCGCCCAGGACCGGCTGCACCCCCACCGCGGCCTGCTCCTCGGGGGAGAGGAACTTCGACGCCATCCAGCGGAAGATGTAATCGATGATGGACTTGGCGTAGGGGATCTGGGGGTTGTTGGTCCACCCCGAGGGCTCGAAGCGGACGTGGGAGAACTTGTTGACGAGGAACTCCAGCGGCACGCCGTACTGCAGCGTGAGCGAGATGGCGGTGGCGAAGGCGTCCATGACCCCGGAGAGGGTGGAGCCCTCCTTGGCCATGGTGATGAACAGCTCGCCGGGCTTGCCGTCCTCGTACAGGCCTACGGTGACGTACCCCTCTTGCCCCTCCACCGAGAACTTGTGGGTGATGGCCACCCGTTCATCGGGGAGCTTTCGGCGTACCGGCTTCGGCGACGGCGTGGTGAGCCGCTGGCCAGCCGCTGCCAGGGGCTGGGAGCCCTTGCAGTTGTCCCGGTACACCGCCACCGCCTTGAGGTTGAGCTTCCAGCCCTCCATGAAGAGCGCCTCGATCTGCTCCGGGGTGGTCTCCTCCGGGACGTTGACGGTCTTCGAGATGGCCCCCGACAGGAACGGCTGGACGGCCCCCATCATCTTGAGATGCCCCAGCGGCGCGATGAAGCGTTGCCCGCCCACTGGCTTGAAGGCACAGTCGAAGACCGGCAGGTGCTCCTCCTTGAGGCCGGGCGCCCCCTCGATGCAGCCGTGCGACTCCAGGTGGGCGAGGATGGCCGCGACACTCCCCTCGTCGTAGCCCAGCCGGCGAAGGGCTCGGGGCACCGTGGTGTTGACGATCTTCATGGTGCCGCCCCCCACCAACCGCTTCACCTTGACCAGGGCGAGGTCCGGTTCGATGCCGGTCGTGTCGCAATCCATCATGAAGCCGATGGTGCCGGTGGGGGCGAGAACGGTGACTTGGGAGTTGCGGTAACCGAAATTGCTCCCGAGCTGGAGCGCCTCGTCCCAGGCAGCCACCGCTTGGCGGCGCAGCTCCGCCGGCACGCCGCGGGTGGCGAGGCGGTGCGCCGCCTGCCGGTGCATGCCGATCACCTCCAGCATGGATTCCCGGTTCTCTTCGAAGGCGGGGAAGGGACCCATGACCTGGGCCAGCCGGGCGGAATGGAGGTACGCCTCGCCGGTCATGAGGGCAGTCACCGCCGCCGCGTACTCCCGCCCCTCCGGCGAGTCGTAGGGGAGCCCCTCGGCCATGAGGAGGGCGCCAAGGTTGGCGTAGCCCAGCCCAAGAGGCCGGAAGTCGTGGGAGTTAGCGGCGATGCGCGGGGTTGGGTAGTGCGCGAAGTCGACGATGATCTCCTGGGCGAGGATGGAGATGTCCACGGCGTGCCGGAACTCGTCGCAGTGGAAGGTGCCGTCCTCGTCGGTGAAGGCGAGGAGGTTCAACGACGCCAGGTTGCACGAGGTATCGTCGAGGAACATGTACTCCGAACACGGGTTGGACGCGTTGATCCGCCCCGACGCCTTGCAGGTGTGCCACTTGTTGATGGTGGTGTCGTACTGGATGCCCGGGTCGCCGCACACCCACGCCGCCTCGGCGGCCAGCCGCAGTAGCTCACGCGCCCGGTGCCGACCCGCCACCTCGCCGGTGGTCACCGTCCTGGTTTCCCACCAGGCGTCGTCCTCCACCGCCCGCATGAAGTCGTCGGTGACGCGGATGGAGTGGTTGGCGTTCTGGTACTGCACCGAGTCATACGCGCCGCCGTCCACGTCGAACCCCGCGGGGTAGCCGGCAGCGATGAGGGCGTGGGCCTTGCGTTCCTCGTCGGCCTTGCAGGTGATGAACTGGGCGATGTCGGGGTGGTCCACGTTGAGGATCACCATCTTGGCTGCGCGGCGGGTCTTGCCACCGGACTTGATGACGCCGGCAAAGGCGTCGAACCCCCGCATGAACGACACCGGCCCGGAAGCGGTGCCGCCGCCGGCCAGCGGCTCCTTGGAGGAGCGCAGGGTGGAGAGGTTGGAGCCCGTCCCCGACCCGAACTTGAAAAGCATCCCCTCCACCTTGGCCAGATCCAGGATGGACTCCATGGAATCCCGCACCGAGTTGATGAAACATGCCGAGCATTGAGGCTTTTCCTCGATGCCCACGTTGAACCACACCGGGGAGTTGAAGGACAACCGCTGGTGAAGGAGCAGGTACGCGAGCTCCTCGGAGAAAGCCCGCTCCGACTCCTCGTTGGCGAAGTAGCCGCCGAGCCGGCCCCAGCGGGTGAGGGTGTCCACCACCCGGGAGATGAGTTGGCGGACCGACCACTCCCGCTCGGGGGTTCCGAGCCTACCATGGAAGTACTTCTGGGCAACGATGTTGGTGGCTGTCTGCGACCAGAAGCTTGGGACCTCCACGTCCCGTTGTTCGAAGACCACCTCCCCGCCGCTGCCGGTGATGCAGGCGGTGCGGCGTTCCCAGCTCACTTGATCGAACGGGTGGTGAACCCCGTCGGTGAAGACCCTTCGGACGGCGATTCCCGACGCGTCGGGACGGTTGGCGGATGGGACGGTGACAGCTGACGGTTCCGCAGACATTCCTACCCCCTCGTGCCAGTTCAAGTAGTACTTGAACTTTCTCGATCGAATCTAGAGCGCCTCCCCCCCCTTGTCAAGGGGTCACCGCAAGATCTTGTGGTGGATTGGCGGCCGCACCACAACGTATGGTGTTGATGGGTGAGAGGGATAGGCGACCCGCGCGCACCGTGCACAGGCCGGTGCGGCGCCGGTGCCGGGCGCCCAACGGCCTCGCGTCACCCCCCCACCGGCTTGCTGGCGGCTCGAAAAGAAAAAGCGGGCACGTTGCCGTACCCGCTTCCGGCACGTCGGTGCCTGTTACTTGGCGACCTTTTCCCGCAGGGTCTTGCCCGCCTTGAAGGCCGGGTACTTCCGCGCCGGGATGTTGATGGCCTTGCCGGTGGCGGGGTTGCGGCCCTTGCGGGCAGCCCGCTTGCGGGCGATGAAGCCGCCGAACCCGGGCAGCGTCACCTTCTTGCCCGCCGCCAACTCGGCGGCGATGAGCCCCTTGCTGCCGTTGAAAATGGCATCCACGGCAGCCGCAGCCTTGGTCTGCGGCAGGCCCGCCCGCTTGGCCAGCTTGGCGACCAGTTCGCTCTTGTTCATGCTGGCTCCTCCCCCTCCGCCTACTTGCTGACCTTGTCCTTCAAGGTCTTGCCGGGCTTGAAGGTGGCGTACTTGCGGGCCGGAATGGTGATGCTCTTGCCGGTGGCGGGGTTGCGGCCCTGACGCGAGGAACGCTTGCGGGTGGCGAACGTGCCGAAGCCGGGGATGGTAACCTTCCGGCCGGCGTCCAGCTCCACCGCAATGATCCCCTTGTTGGCGTTGAAGATCGAGTCCACGACCTCGGCCGCCTTGGCCTGGGTGAGACCGGTCTTCTTCGCAAGTTTGACTGCCATTTCCGACTTGTTCATGCGATGCCCTCCCTTTAGGGTTTGTCCCTGCGTTAGTATTAGGGTCATGAAGCCGATTTGTCAAGGGCGCAGCGGACTTCTCGCCATCCTGGCAACGCTCGGGGTCGTCGCGAGCGGGGTTTCGGCCGCCGCCGCGGCCGGCGAGCCTCGACCTTCCGTGGAGTTTCGCCCCTGGGCCGGCGACTCGCTCGCCGCCGTGGCCCTCACCGATCCGGAGCTGGCGGCGTGCCTGGTGGCCTCGCCCAACTGGTGGGAGGTGGCGGCACCGGCCGCCGCGCTGCCGGCAACGGAACCGCTGGCCCAGGCCATTAGCGAGCGTCTCGTGGCCGCGCTGGGGAGCGCCGCCCCCTCGAACCTCACGGCGTACCTGGCCGCAACCCCCGAGGGGGCACCGGCCGCCGTCGCCCGCCACAGGGTGGTCCTCGCCCTGCTCCCCGACGCGCCGCCGCCCAGCGTCGTTGCAGTGGCGCAAACGGTGGCGCAGGCGGTGGTGGCCTCGCGCCTCCTGCCCGCCGCCCCCGACCCCCGCTGCAGCGAACCGTTCCTTGCGCTCGCCGAGGCCATGGTTCAGACCGGCATTACCACGCTGGCCACCCTGCCGGCGAACCTGCGACCCCTCGCGGACTGGGTCGACGACGAGGCGGTGGCCCGGGGGCTCGAGGAGGAGGTGACGGCGGTTCTGGACGGGCGCAAGCCCTGGGCCGACCGGCGGGTGCGTCTCGCCCAGCTGGGGCGCCCCGGCACCGCCCCGCCAGCCTTTGCCCAGGCCGCCGCCCGGGTCTTGGAGGCGGCCGGGGAGCCTGCCCGCTTCCTGCCCCGCCCCTTGGAGCTGCTGCTGGCCTGGCGGGACGGCAAGGGGGAACAGTGGCCGAGGATGCCCCGGACGCTGCGCCGCGCCCTGGGGGACGCTGCCCGCGCCGGGTTGCCCCGCACCCCCAGCGAAGAGGAGCGGCGCGCGCTGGCCCTCGCCGCCCTCGAGCGGGCGGTGGCGGCGGGGGAGTACCCCGCCGCCCTGGCCGACCCCAGCACGCCGCTCGCGCCGCGCCTCGCCGCCGCCGCCCGGAGGAGAGCGGAGGGCGGGGGGGCGGTGTGCCCATGGTTCCGAGCCGAGGAGCTGCCCCCTGGCGTCGTCTCCGGCTGCCGGGAAGCGGCGGAGACAGGGGGCGTGCTGTTCGCCCGTCCCGCGTTTGGCGGTGCCTTCGAGATCCTCTCGCGCTCCCCGGCCGGCAACGAGGTGCCGGTGCTGCGTTGGCCTCGTTGGGCGCTCTTTGCCACCGTCCTGGCCGGGGGCGACGAGCTGGCCCTGGTGGACAGCGAAGGGGTCTGGACCGTGGCCTTGGACGCCTCCCACCCGCCGCGCCGAATCGCCCAGGGATCGTTCCGCCACCTGGCCGCCTCTCCCTCGGGGCGGCGCCTGGCGGCGGTAGCCTGGCCGGGCGGCGGCGTGGTACTGCTGGACACGCCTCCGAAGGCACTGCCGGTGGACGGCCGCGGAGGTCTGGGATGGCTCACCGACGACGTGCTCGTGGCGAGCGACGGCTCGACCCTTCGACTGGCCACCCCCACTGGCGAGGTCCGGGACACAGGTCTGCTTCTCCCCCACACCACCAGCCTTGCCGTCAGGGGGGGCGTCGTGCTGGCGGTCGCCGGCGCCGCCCCCGACGTGGCCCTGGTGGCGGTGTCGCTGACCGAGGGGGGGGCGGTGCGTCGGCTTGCCGCCGTCCCGCCCACCCTGGGGCTGGCGACCCTGGAGGACGGGACGGTGATGGGCGGCGGCCCCACGCTCTGGTCGTTCCGGGAAGGCGGGATGGTGGAAACCGCAGGGGTGGGCCTCACCCCCACCCGCGCCCGGTAACGGGCCCCGGAACGGTCCTCACGACGTCGCGGCGGGAAAGGTCCGGCCGGGTGTCAGCGGGTGGCGGCGTGGAGCTCGCTGCGCAACTTGAGGAACGAGAGGTAGCGGCGCGACGACAACCGCCCCTCCTGAACGGCGCGCTGGACGGCGCACGCCGGCTCGTCCTCGTGCGAGCAGTCGCTGAACTCGCACTGGCTGGCGTGGCGGGCCACGTCGGGGAAACACTCGTGGAGCCGTTGCGGCTCCAGATCCCACAAGCCGAACTCCTTCACGCCCGGCGTGTCCACCACGAACCCGCCACCGGGGAGCGGCAGGAGCTGCGCGGTGGTGGTGGTGTGGCGCCCCTTGCCGGTCGCGTCGGAGATGGACCCTTCCCGCAAGCGATAGCCAGGGTGGATGGCGTTCAGGAGGGCTGACTTCCCCACGCCGGACGGGCCGCAGAACAGGGTCGTCCGGTTGGCCACTGCCCGCTTGAGGCAGCCCATGCCGCGGGCGGTGCGGGCCGAAACCAGCATCACGGGGTAGCCGGCGTCCTGGTAGTCGCCGATCCAGCTGTCGATGGCGTCGGTGCCCTGGTCCACCTTGTTGATACAGACGATGGGCTCGATACCGGCGTGATGGCACGCCACCAGCAAGCGGTCCAACAGGCGCGGGTTGGGTTCCGGGGTGCGTGCCGCCATTACCACCACCGCCTGGTCCACGTTGGCCGCGATGACGTGAGGGCGGCGCTCGCCCGGCGCCTTCCGTTGCAGGGTGGTGCGGCGAGGCGCCACGCCCACCACCACCAGGGACGGTGGCACGCCCTGCAACCGCACCCGATCCCCCACCACCAGGCGCCGGTCCGTCGGTTCCTCGTCCCACTCGAGCCGGTGCCGGAACGGCACCACCAGAGTCTGCTCCCCTACCTGCACGCGCACCAGGGGACCGTGGACAGCAGTGACCACGCCGGTGAGGTCTTCGGCCACCCGGAGAGTATATCGCACGGCGGCCGGCTGGGCCGCGGCCTGCGGTTACGCCGCTGCGGCACGGAGCGGGCGGAGGTGGAGTTTGCCGTCGGCCACCTCCAGACGCACCGTGTCCCCGTCCATGACCTCACCGGCCAGCACCAGCTCCGCTAAGGGGTCGTGGACGAGGCGCTGGACGGCGCGGCGCAGGGGACGGGCGCCGAACTCGGGGTCGTACCCCTCCTCGGCCAGCAGGTCCACCGCTTCCGGCGTGGTCTCGAGATGGATCTTCCGGTCGGCGAGGAGCTGGTTCAGCCGCTCGATCTGCAGCCCGACGATGGCGCGGATCTGGTCGCGGGAGAGGCGGTGGAAGACCACGACGGCGTCGAGGCGGTTGAGGAACTCCGGCCGAAAGTGGGCACGCAGCGCCTCGTTGACCAGCTCCAGCATGCGCTGGCGCTGGTCTTCCCCGTACTGCTGCAGCACCGACGACGCGATGTTGGAGGTCATGATGACCACCACGTTGCGGAAGTCCACGGTGCGCCCCTTGCCGTCGGTGAGGCGGCCGTCGTCGAGGAGCTGGAGCAGCAGGTTGAAGACGTCGGGGTGGGCCTTCTCGATCTCGTCGAACAGCACCACCGAGTACGGCCGACGCCGCACGGCTTCCGTGAGCTGGCCCCCCTCCTCGTGCCCCACGTAGCCGGGGGGGGCGCCGATCATCCTGGCCACGGAGTGCTTCTCCATGTACTCGGACATGTCGAGCCGCACCATGGCGCGCTCGTCGTCAAAGAGGAACTGGGCGAGGGCCCGCGCCAGCTCGGTCTTGCCCACGCCGGTGGGGCCCAGGAACAGGAACGAGCCCACCGGCCGGTTCGGGTCCTTCAAGCCCGCCCGGGCCCGGCGGACCGCGGTGGCCACCGCCCGCACCGCCTCGTCCTGGCCGACAACCCGCCCCCGGAGCCGCTCCTCCATGGCGAGGAGTTTGGCCCGCTCGCCCTCCAAGAGTTTGGAGACCGGGATCGAGGTCCAGCGGGCCACCACCTCGGCAATGGCCTCCTCGGTGACCTCCTCGGCCAGGAGGGAGCCGAACTGACGCTGGTGCTCCTTGAGGGCGTCCGTGGCCGCCTCCAGCTCGCGGTTCAGCCGCACCAGCTCCCCGTAGCGGAGCTGGGCAGCCCGCTCGAGGTCCCCCTCCCGCTCGGCCCGCTCGGCGGCCTCGCGGGTGGTCTCGATGGCGCTCTTGACCTCGCGAATCTTCCCGATGATGGCCTTTTCCCTCTGCCACGACGCTTTCATGGCGGCGCTGCGCTCCCGCACCTCCGCAAGTTCCCGCTCAATGCTGGCCAGTCGCTCCCGGGAAGAGGGGTCGGACTCCTTGGCGAGAGCGGTCTTTTCGATCTCGAGGCGGAGGGCGGTGCGTTCCAGCTCGTCGATCTCGGTGGGCAGCGAGTCGATTTCGATGCGCAGTCGGGACGCCGCCTCGTCCACCAGGTCGATGGCCTTGTCGGGCAGGAACCGATCGGTGATGTAGCGGGCGGAGAGGGTGGCGGCCGCCACCAGCGCCGCATCGGTGATGCGCACGCCGTGGTGGACCTCGTACCGTTCCTTGAGGCCGCGCAGGATGGCAATGGTCTCCTCCACCGTCGGTTCGTTCACCGTCACCGGCTGGAAGCGCCGCTCCAGGGCCGCGTCCTTCTCGATGTGCTTGCGGTACTCGGCCAGGGTGGTGGCGCCGATGCACCGCAGCTCCCCCCTCGCCAACGCGGGCTTGAGGAGGTTGGCGGCGTCCATGGCGCCCTCCGCCGCGCCGGCCCCCACCAGGGTGTGCAGCTCGTCGATGAAGAGGATCACCCGCCCCTCGGAGTCCACCACCTCTTTGATCACCGCCTTGAGGCGGTCCTCGAACTCGCCGCGGTACTTGGTGCCGGCGATGAGGGCCCCCATGTCCAGGGCCACCACGCTGCGGTCCTTGAGCAGGTCGGGCACGTCGCCGGCGGCGATGCGTTGGGCGAGGCCTTCCGCCACCGCGGTCTTACCCACCCCGGGCTCCCCCACCAGGACCGGGTTGTTCTTGGTACGCCGGGTGAGGACCTGCATGACCCGGCGGATCTCGTCGTCGCGGCCGATCACCGGGTCCAGCTTGCCGGCCCGCGCCAGGGCTGTGAGGTCTCGCCCGTACTTCTTGAGGGCATCCACCTTGGACTCCGGGTTGTCATCGGTCACCCGGTGGGAACCGCGCAGCTCCCGGATCCCGGCCAACAGGTTGTCCCGGCTCACCCCGAAACGCGCCAGGATCTGCGCCGCAGAGGAGGAGGGCACACTGACCAGGGCGAGCAGCAGGTGCTCCACGGAAACGTAGTCGTCCTGGAACTGGGGCGCCAGCTTGCCGGCCGCCGCCAGCACCTCGCGAAACTCCCGCGATGGCAGCGGTTCCGCCCCGCCTTGCGCGGTGGGGAACCGTTCCACGTCGCGGCGGACCTCCTCCCGGAGCCGGGAGAGGGGGACGCCAACCTTTTCAAGGAGTCTGGGCGCCAGCCCCTCCGGTTGCTCCACGAGGGCGTGGAGCAGGTGCGTGGGGGTGACCTCCGGGTTGCCACGGGCGCTGGCCAGCGTCACGGCCGCCTGGATGGCCTCCCCGGCTTTGATGGTGAAGTTAGTGCTCGCCATTGTGTTGCCTCCGTCCCCACCGGTGTGGAGACACGTCTAGTATAGGATCTGAGTCTGTAATTGTCAAGGTGTTGGCAGCATAATTTGAGTTATCGGTTATCAACTTCGGCCGTCTCGGTCCGCCCTGTGCCGCGGCGCTTGCGCCGGGCAAGAGCGTGTAGAATGCGGCGAACCACCACCGCCGACGGGGCAACACGAGCCAAGGCCGTGGTGCTGGGAGGAGACGGCATGAGCAACAAGAGCTATTCCCCCTACGTGCCCGCCAACTCGAACATGACCGAGTTCACGGTGCGGGCACTCGTCCTGGGCCTCTTCATGTGCGTCATCCTGGGGGCCGCCAACGCCTACCTCGGGTTGAAGGCCGGCATGACCATCGCCGCCACCTACCCAGCAGCAGTGATCGGCATGGCGGTCCTGCGGCTCCTCAAGGGGTCGCTTTTGGAGGAGAACTTTGCCCGAACCGTGGGGTCCATCGGCGAATCGGTGGCGGCCGGGGCCATCTTTACCATCCCCGCCTTCGTGATCCTCCAGATCTGGCCCTTCAACACGGTGAAGGACTACCTCCTCGCCTCGGCCCTCATGATCGTCGGCGGCGTGCTCGGCATCATGTTCGTGACCATGCTGCGGCGGGTCATGGTGGAGGACCCCGAACTGCCGTTCCCGGAGTCGGTGGCCGCGGCGGAGATCCACAAGGCCGGTCAGCGGGGCGCCGAGGCGGCCATGCAGCTGTTCCGGGCCATGGGGGTGGGCGCCCTCATCAAGTTCCTCGCCGACTTCGGCGTGTTCCGGGCCTCCAACGACTTCTTCCTGAAGGTGGGCGAGATTGGCAAGAGTCTGGTGCGCCTCGGGTTCCAGAAGGATGCCTACTCCATCAAGGGGGTGGGCGGGGTGTCCACCATCTCGGCCCCGGCGGTGAGCCCGGCGTACATGGGGGTGGGGTACATCATCGGCCCCCAGCTCGCCGCCCTCAACTTCGCCGGGGGGCTCCTGGCCTGGGGGTTGTTCGTACCGCTCCTGGTCTTCTTCCTGGGCGGCTCGCTGATGGACAGCTTTGCCGCCGCCTCGGGTCTTCCCCCCGGCAGCGATGCGGCCTGGGCAGCCCTGTCCGACCGCCTCTGGAAGTTCATCGTCCGCCCCATTGCCGTGGGCGGCATGCTGGTGGGCGCGGTCTACACGCTGTTCCGGATGCGCAAGAACCTGGCGGCCGGCGTCAAGCGCTCGGTGGGTGACCTCAAGAAATCCGCCCAGGCGGAGGAGGCCACGTCGCGGGTGGACCGCGACCTCAACTTCCGCGTGGTGCTGTTGGGCGTCGCCACGGTCTTCGTGCTCATGTGCGTTCTCTACGCCTACTTTGCCGGTGTGATCGGCGGCGCCATCACGGCGGCGGTGGTGATGCTCATCACTGGCTTCTTCTTCGCCGCGGTCTCCGGCAACCTGGTGGGCATGATCGGCAGTTCCAACAACCCCATCTCCGGCCTCACCCTGGCAACCCTCATCGTTGCCGCCCTCACCATGGTCATCGTCGGTGTCTCCGGCGTCCAGGGCGTGGCAGCGGTGCTGGGGGTCGCTTCGGTGGTGTGCGTCTCCTCCGCCGTGGCCGGCGAGATGCTGCAGGACCTCAAGGTGGGACACATCCTCGGCGGTACCCCCTGGAAGATGCAGGTGGGCGATCTCATCGGCGTGGTGGTGGCCGGCGCCGTCATGTTCTTCCCCCTCTACGTGCTGCACTTCTCCAACATCAAGCAGGGCGGCACCGGTTTCGGGGACCGCGCCCTCGCGGCGCCGCAGGCCGGTCTGATGGCCACACTCTCCCAGGGGATCGTGGGCGGCGAGATGGCCTGGCCCCTGGTCATCGTCGGCATCGTCATGGGGCTCACCCTCATCTTGGTCAAGGTGAAAAGCCCCATGCTCTTTGCCGTGGGGATGTACCTGCCGCTGGAGACCACCTTCGCCATTTTCGTGGGGGGTGTGGTGCGCGCCGTCACCGATGCCATGGTGGCCCGGCGCGGTTACAACGAGGCGCAGAAGGCCCGGGTGGAGAACGCCGGTGTGCTCGCCGCCTCCGGCCTCATTGCCGGCGAGGCGCTGATGGGCCTGTTCGTGGCCGCCGTGGTGTTCTTCCGGGACAAGGCCTTCTGGAGTCTCGGCGAGATCGTCTCGGGCTACTCGCCGTTCGGGGCGCTGGCGGTCGTGGTGGCATTGGCCATTGCCGCCTACCTCGTCTGGGTGCCCCTCGGCAAGGCGGGAGCCGCCGACGAGCCGCCGCCGCCCACCGCCGTGGTGTGATGCCAGCGCGCCGCGTCCACTGCCGGCCGGCGGCGAGGCCGCCGCGACCTGGGCTGTGCGCTCCGGGGAACAGCGCGCCGCCAAGGTAGGGGCAGGGCCGTGATGGCCGCCGTCATCCAGGTGGGGGAGCGGGGGTTCTACCCCGCCGACCCTGCCCGGCAGGCCTTCGAGACCGCTTTGGCGGTGACAAGGCTCGGTTTCGCCAGTACGGTCCTCGCCCCAGCCGATGCCGCCCCGGCGCGAGGCTGCGAGGAGGCGGGGGTGGCATGGCGGCCGCTTGCCCTGCGCAGTGTCGCCGACCTGCCCGCCATGCGGGAACTGGCGCGCCAGACCCGGCAAGGCGGCCCCTTTGTTGTCCATGCCCACGGCCCGGTGGCCCACGCCGTGGCCCTGGGCGCCGCGGCCCTCGGCGGGCGATTCCGGCTGGTGGTGACCCGCGCCACGACGTTCCCCGTCCCGCTGCTGCTCCGCCCGGCCCTGCGCACCCGCCGGGTGAGCCGGGTGGTGGCCACCTGCATGGCGGTGCGCCGGACGCTCCTGGAGGCCGGGGTGGAGCCAGCCAGGGTGGCAGTGGTGCTCCCCGGCGTGGATCTGGAACGCCTCGACCCGCGGCGCACGAGACCCGCCCTGGCTCGCAAGGAGCTGGGCGTGCCTCCCGCAGCCCGCCTGCTGGTCCAGGTGGGGACCCGGGACTGGCAGGGGTGGCGGGAGCTCCTCCAGGCGCTGCCGACGATCCGCGCCGCTTGCCCGGAGGCCCACCTGCTGCTCCTCGGCCACGACAGCGCCAGGCACCGCCGCTGGATACGCACGCTGGCCGGCGAGATCGGGGTCGGCGAGGCGCTCACCATCTCCGCCCTGCGGGACGACATTGCCGACGTGCTTGCGGCCAGCGAAATGGTGGTGGACGCCTCGTGGGCGGGCAACGATATCCCCCGCGCCCTGGCCGACGCCATGGCCCTCGGCAAGGCGGTCATCGCCACTGCCACCGGCGGCTCCCCCGAGCTCGTGGAGGACGGCGTCACCGGCCTGCTCGTCCCCCCTCGCGACCCCGCCACCCTGGCCGCCGCGGTAGTGCGCTTGTTCCACGAGGTGGAGCTCTCCCGGGCCCTGGCCGCCGCAGCCCGGTCTCGCATTACCGCTGGGTTCACCATGGAACACCGGGCCGCGCAGCTCGCAACCCTCTACACGGAGGCGGTGGCCGGCGCGTGAGCGCCGCTCCTCTCGCTGCCTTTTGAAGGCCCTACGCCCGCAGGCAGTTCACCCACACTTCCCGGCGCCGCGGCCCGTCCAGCTCGACGAGAAAGATCCCCTGCCAGCGGCCAAGCGCCAATTCGCCATCGGCCACCGGAACGGTGACCGCCGCACCGATGATGGAGCTCAGGACATGAGCGTCGCTGTTCCCCTCCGCGTGCGAGAAACGGATGGCCGGAAGCATGGCGGCGAACGCTTCGAGCAGATCGTCGGCCACGGCAGGGTCGGCGTTTTCGTTGATGGTGACCGCCGCGGTGGTGTGGGGCACGAAGACGTGGCACAGCCCCTCCGCCACCCCGGACCCGATCACCGCCTCCTGGACAAAGCGGGTGATATCGATGAGCTGCCGCCGTCGCTGCGAGGAAACCTCCACTACGTCCACGGAAACCCCCTCCCTGCCGGCCAGTAGAGAGCGCGGTAGCCCTCGGCCAGCATCACGACCCGATGCACGTAGTCCCAGGTCTCGGGAATCTCCAGCGCCTCCACGAAGACCGCCCCGTCCCGCCGCCCGGCCCGCTCCCACACCGCCTGCACGCGGCGCTGGCCGGCGTTGTACGCCGCCAGGGCCACCACCCACGACCCGCCGAAGGCTCGTCGCCAGTCGGCCAGCAGTACCCCGCCCACCGTGAGGTTGGTGAGCGGCGCCGTGATGTCCGCGGCACCCGAAAAGATGTCCGGCCGCCGCCGCATCACCTCCCGGGCGGTGGCCGGGAGGACCTGGGCGAGCCCCACCGCCCCCGCCGGGGAGACCGCCCGGGCGGACCAGGCAGACTCCTGCCGCACGAGCCCGGCCAACAGCCAGGGGGGCACGCCGGCTCGGGTTGCCGCTTGTTCCAGCTCCCCCCGCCACAGGAGCGGCAGGTACGCCTCCAGCAACGGGCGCGGCAAGCCGTCCCACTGGCCGCTCAGAAGCCGCGGTTCGCCGCGCACCAGAAGCGGAATGGCCTCGAGGGGGGCCAACCGAGCGGTGGCCGCGAAGCCCAGCCAGCCGCGCGGGGCGACCCGCCCCGCTTCCAGGTCCGCCCGCCACCCCACCAGCACGTCCGCAAGCCGGCCCGCGGCAAGGAGATCCTTGCTCCACAGCGGCGGCGCCGGCTGCGGCGTCTGCGCGGCAAAGGACAGCGGGGGTACCGCCTCGCCGAGCCGCTCCGCGGCCCAGAGGGCTGGCAGGTCCACGAAACCGGACCCGACCAGCTCCCGCAGTGCGGCCGCATCGCGCACGCTGCCGTCGCTCCCCACCGCCGTGAGATAACGGGCCAGCCGTCGGCCCCTCGTGGTCCGCCCCGCTTGCTCCAGCTCGCTGTCCCCCGTTACCCCACCCCGGAGCGACCGGAGAAAGACCCAGCGCCGCCACACCCACTCGAAACGCCCCTGGAGGCGAGCCTCCTCCCGCCGCAGCTCCGCCGCCGCCGCTGCCAGGTGGCCGGTCTCCACCAGCCCCTCCGCCGCCAGAAGTGCCGCCGCCCCAACCTCTGCCGCGTCCCGCGCCAGCACCTGGGCGCGGCGGGCCAGCGCCACACTCGCCTCGAAGTGGCGTGCCCTGTCCCCCCCCGCGGCGCCCCAGGCCAGTTGCCGCCGCGCCTCGGCCTCCAGGAGGTACCGCTCCACCCGACCCTCGCTGAGCCGTCCCACCCACCCCAGTGCCTCCTGGGGTCGGCGCAGTTGCAAGGCAGCTCGCGCCCCCTCCGCTGCCGCCGCCGCACCCCCCCGGCGGGCGGCGGCGAGGGCCTGGGTCGGGTTGCCGGCGGCAAGCCATGCCGCCGCGTGGCGCTGCCACTCGGTGGGGGTGAACGTGGCCGTCACCGTGGCTAGGGGCGGGAGATCACTGTTCCCCGCAGCGAGGGCCGGCGCCTCCAGCGCCAGCTCCTTGAGCGCGGCCCTGTCCCCGACCCTGGCGAGGAGCAGCAGCGTCCGCCCCCCCCGCCGCACCTCCGCCGCCCGCCGGCCGCAGCGGGCGGCCTCGTCAACCCGCCCCGCCTCGAGCAACGCCTCTCCACCGGCCAGCAGCAGCTCTTCCCGCTCCCGCTCGGCGAGCCAGGGGGCCTCGGCGGCGGCCAGCCACACCTGGCCGGGGGCCCGCGTTCGCGCCAGGGCCGCGCTCAACCGGCGGGCCGCCACCACAGCCCGCCCCCCACGAGGGTTGGCGAGCCGGAACGCCGTGAGGGCCGAGGAGGGGGCGTCAGCATCGCAGGCAAGAAGCCCCCACACGAAGGCCGCCCGCCGTCGCTCGGCGGGGGAGCCTTCGAGGGCGACGCGCAGACACGCCCGGGCTCGCGCCGCGGGGGGGCCCTGTGCCGCCAGGGCCGCCGCCAACGAGGGGGGGGCGACCTGTCGGCACGCAGAGACCAGGAGCGCTTGCGCCGCGAGGAAGGTTGCGGCCGTTCGGGCGAGGCTAGACGCCGAGGGCGTCCGGGTCGCCATCGGCGAGGATGCGCACCAGCTCCTCGAAGAAGTAGTTGGAGGACGCCCGCACGTCGGCGGGTACCCGCTGCTCGTACATCTCGCGCGAGCGATCGATGTCGTCCTTTAGCCGCTGGTAGATGTCCCGGCTCACCTTGCCGGCCTGGACCGCCGCCTCGTTGTAGAGGCGGATCTCCGACACGAGCAGGCGCGCGAAGCGACGCGCCTCGTTGTGCCGCTGCTCCTCCTCCGGCGACAGAGCCGCAGCCGGCGCCACAGGTGCGGCTACCGCGGCCACGTCGCGAGTCGCCGGCACCGGTTCGAACCGCGCGGGGGGCGTCGCGGGCGCTGTTTCCACGGGGGCTGGCGCCTCAGAGGCCGCCACCGGCACCGCGGCAGCCGCAGGGGGCTCCGCCGCCGGGGCGGCCGCCACCGGGGCAGGCTCCTCGAAGGGTACCGCCTCCGCTGCCGGGAACGGTGTCTCCACCGTCTCCACCGGCGGCTCCTCCGGCTGGAGGGAAAGGGGCTCGGCCAGGGCCGCAGTGGGTACCGCCGGGCGCACCGACAGGGTCTCCAGCATCACCCCGGCCAGGTAGGTGAGGAGCTGCACCTGCTCCACCGCCAGCGCCCCTTCCCGGGCCACCGCCAGTGCTGCCCCCACCACCTTGCCGCGCAGCGACATGGGCACCAGCAGGGCAGGTTCCGCCCCACCCACCAGCGCCGAAAAGACCGCATCGGCGCCGGCGTCGAAACGCACCGGCCGACCCTCGGCGGCTGCCGCCAGGGCTGGCGAATCGGCGAGCCTGGCCCGCCAGCTCCGCAGGGCCGCGGGGTCGGGGAAGTCGGCCCCGCTCCAGCACAACACCTCGCCGTCGCGAAAGACGAGGACGGCCCGGGCGCCGCAGAACGCCCCCAACAACTCGAGCAATTCCCGCAGCACGTCCGACTGGGCGCGGCCGGCATCCAACCGCCGCACCGCCTCGAGATCCACCCCGGGCGCAGGCGGGGGCGGCGCCGGGGTTGCCAGGAGCTCCGCCGCCGGTGCCAGGGGAAGCAGCATTTCGAGATCGGGCGGCACCACCACCTCGAGATCCCCCGCTGCCCGTGCCGCCGCCTCGCGAATCTGCGCGGCGATGGCGTCCAGTTTGGCCCGCAGCAGGTCGGCTGCCCGTTCCCGCGCCGCTTCGAGCTCCGTCAACACCAAGTGACGCTCGTCCATGAGGCCTCCCGTCTTCCGCCCAGCTGGCACATTATCCGCACCGTTGCCGAAGCATGTCAAGGAAAGCGTCCTTGCGGAACCTCCCGGGCTTTGATACCTTTTTCACGAGGTGGAAGGAGGCTGTCATGCGGGTTTTCAGGTCGATGGTCACCATTGCCGCGATGGTGGGGTTTGCCCTCGGGTGCGGCGAGAAGAAGGCCAAGGCGCCGACGTACGACATTGCCGGTGAGTTCGCCAAGGTGAAGGCGGCACGGACAGCGCTCACCGACGCTCGTACCCGGCTGGCAGAGGTACGCGACAAGCTGGCCGAGCTGCAGAAGCTGCCTCGCCTCACCCCCGAGCAGTCCGCCGAAAAGACGCAACTGGAGGCCCAACTCAAGGAGGTCCAGAAGGTCTTTGACGACGCCTTCAGCGAAGACCAGTCGAGGCTTTCCGAGTTTCTCAACGTGGTCCTCAACGACGAGACGCTGCGGGCCGCGCCGCAGACCCGGCAGGCCCTCGACCTCTACGCCCAGGAGGCCCTGGTGAACGCCCAGGACTTCATGGACCGGGCCGGCGATTACCGCCGTGCCATCGAGCTGCTGGAAACCGCGGAAGGGTACTTCACGGCCGTGAACCTGAGCCCGCCCCAGCCCCTCCTCGCCACCAAAGAGAAGGCCAAAGCGTTCCGCTACATCACCAAAGAGCGGTTCGACCAGCTCAAGAAGGGGATGACCGAGGAGCAGGTGAAGGCCATCACCGGCACCCCCTTCTACGCCAACGTCCGGGAGAACGAGGTCAAGGGCCGGAAGATCGTGAGCTGGCTGTTCAACCGCCAGGACGGCGAGGTGGCCGGGCTCTACTTCGAGAAAGGCAAGCTCTACGCCCTCAAGTGGAACGTCAAGGAGTGACCGAGCTTGACCGGGGCTCCCGACAACTGCTAGGATAAGTTTCCTTTTCGCGCGGCCGCCCGCCCACGGCGCGGCAAATCGAGCGCGGATGGGGGGTGAGATCGCCGCATGCCGACAGTGGTCCACGTGCGGGACAACGAGTCCTTCGAGCAAGCGCTCCGCCGCTTCAAGCGGAAGTGCGAGAAGGCCGGGGTCCTGTCGGAGATCAAGAAGCGCCAGCACTATGAGAAGCCGAGCGTGAAGCGCAAGCGCAAGCTCGTGCAGGCGCGCAAGAAGATGCTCCGCAAGCTGGCGCAGCAGAGGAAGGCAGGTCTGCTCTAGGCGATCGGGCATGATCTCGTCCCTCGCGGCCCTCGAGTTCGGCCGCGTGCTGGAGCTGGTGGCATCCTTCGCCCGTAGCGGGCACGGGCGAGAACGGGTACGAAACGCGCTCCCGCACTTCGATGGGGTGCGGGAGCGCGAGCTTTTTGCGCAGGTCCAGGAGGTGGCGCGGCTTCTGGACACGGCGGGGCCGCTCCCCTTCGCCGGCCTGGACGGTGTGGCGCTCCTGCTGGGCGATGCCCCGCCGCCGGCGGAGCCGCGAACCCTGGCTGAACTGGTCGGTCTGGTGCGGCGCATCGTCGAGACACGAGCGGTGCTGGCCGCCCACCGCGACGCCGGGCCCTGGCTCGCCGGACTAGCCCAGCGCCTCCCCGAGCTGGCCCCGTTGCTGGCCTTCTGCGAGCAGCGCCTCTCCCCCGACGGCGAGGTGCTGGACACCGCCACCCCTGCCCTGGCCCAAGCCCGGGCGGGGCGGGAGCGACACCGCGGCGCCATCCTCGACGCTCTCCAACGGCTGGCCCGCCGGCACCGCGGCCTCGGCGGCCCGCCGACGGTGCGCCGGGAGCGGTACTGCCTTCCCGTCCCCGCAAGCGAGCGCCAGCGCCTCCCCGGCCTCACCCTGGACGTCTCCGGCAGCGGCGGCACCCTGTTCGTGGAGCCGTTCGAGGTGGTGGACCTCAACAACGCCTACGCCGAGGCCACGGCCCGCGCCCGCGAGGAGGAGGAGCGGGTTCGCAGCGAGATCATTGCCGCGTTCCAGCGGTCCCGCGAGGCTATCGTCCAGGCGGCCGCCGACTGTGCCGAGCTGGACGCTCTCCAAGCTCGGGTGCTGTTCGGCAAGACCGCCGGCGGCGCCCTGCTGTCACCGGCCTGCGGCGACGGTCTGCACCTGCGCGGCGCCCGTCATCCGCTGCTGGACCCTGCGCTGGCGCCGCTGCGCGAGACGGTTCTCGGCGAGGCCGGCAACACCGGCCCGGTCACCCCGTTGGACCTGGAACTCGGAACGCAGGCGCGCCTGGTGCTCCTCTCGGGCCCCAACGCCGGCGGCAAGACGGTGGCGCTCAAGACGGTGGGGCTCACCGTGGCGATGGCCCACGCCGGCATCCCGGTGCTGGCGGCGGAGGGCTCCGCCCTGCCCCCGTTGCGCCAGCTCTGGTGCCGCATCGGCGACGACCAGAACCTGCTGGCGGATCAGTCCACCTTTTCCGCGGCCATGACCGCCACGGCGGCACTGCTCGAGACGGTGAACCCGGCGACGCTGGTGCTCTACGACGAGCTGGGCTCCGGCACCGACCCGGAGGAGGGGGCCGCTCTCGCCGCGGCCCTGCTGGAGGAGCTGGTGCGCCGCGGCTGCTGGGTGGTTGCCACCGCGCACCTTGTCACCGTGGCCGCCCACATCGAGCACCTGGATGGGGCGACCAACGCCGCTATGGGCTACGACGAGGCGAGCGGCCGCCCCACCTACCGCCTCGCCCTGGGGGTCCCCGGCCGCTCCCACGGCCTGGCCATCGCCCGCCGCTGCGGCCTGCCCACCCACGTGGTGGAGCGGGCGTCGCAACTGGTCTCCGAGAGTTTTCTCGCCATCGACACCTACCTCTCGCGCCTGGACGCCGAGCGCCGCCTTCTGATCGCCGAGCGCGAGGCGTTGCGCGAGGCGCTCCACCAGGCGGCCACCGCCAGGGCGGCGGCGGAGGCGGCGCAGCGGGAGGCCGAGGCGGCCCGCCGCCGCGTCGAGCAGCAGTGGCAGGAGGAGCGAGAGCGGTTGCGGCAGCGCGCAGCGCAGCAGCTGGCCGCCGCCCTGGCCGAGTTGGCGGTGGCCCGGGAACGCGGCGAGTTCCCCGGCAAGAAGCGCCTGGCCGCCCTGCGCCACGCGGCCCTCGACCTGGGGCCGCCGCCGGTCGCCGCACAGCCGGCGGCGGAACTGGCGGAGGGTGTGCCGGTGGCGGTGGCCGGCATCCGGTCCCCCGGCGTGGTGTCCCGCCTGCTGGGGGAGCGGGTCGAGGTGGTGATCGGGAACAAGCGCCTGTGGGTGGACCGCAGCGCTTGCCGCCCCCTCGGCGAACCGGCCACCCCCCCACCCACCGTCCAGACCACCGCCCCCAGCCCCGACGCCCAACCCCGCGAACTCAAGCTGCTGGGGATGACCCAGGAGGAAGCCAGGGAAGAGCTGGAGCGGTTTCTCGACCAGGCGCTCCTGGCCGGGGTGAGTACGGTGCGCATCGTTCACGGCCACGGCTCGGGAACGCTGCGCCGGCTGGTGCGCGAGGTGGTGCGGCAGCATCCGGCAGTGGTGCGGTACGGCTCGCCGCCGCAGCACCTGGGCGGCACCGGGGTCACCGAGGTGGTGCTGGAATGACGGCACGGCGCCACGGGCAGGCGGGCAGGGGCCGGCCATGAGCGGTTACGACCTCTCCCGTGGCGTGATCGCCCGTCTCCGCGAGGCGGTGGATATCGTGGCGGTCATCGGCGAGGTGGTCACCCTTCGCAAGGTCGGCCGCAACCACGTCGGTCTCTGCCCGTTCCACGGCGAGAAGACGCCGTCCTTCTCGGTGTCGCGGGACAAGGGCACATATTACTGTTTCGGCTGCAAACGCGGCGGCGATGCCATCGACTTCTTGATGGAGCACGACCGCCTGAGCTTCGCCGAGGCGGTGGAGCGGCTGGCCGCCCAGTTCGGCGTCCCCCTGCCCCCCGCCTCCGCCGAGGCCCGCCGCCGGCGCACCGAGGAGGAGGTGCTCCAGCAGGTGATGGAGGCGGCGCAGGCGTTCTTTGCCGCGCACCGCAGCGACGATCGCCCGCGGGCGTTTCTCGAGTCCCGGGGGGTGACCCTGGAGACCGCCGCCGCCTTCGGGCTCGGGTACGCCCCCGACGACTGGCGCACCCTCTACGACGAGTTGCGCCGCCGCTTCCCGGAGCGGGCCCTGGCGGCAGCGGGGCTCGTCGTCCAGGGGGAGAGCGGCCGCTTCTGGGACCGTTTCCGCGACCGGGTGACCATCCCCATCCGTTCGCCCCGGGGCGCGGTGATCGCTTTCGGTGGCCGGGCGCTGGGCGACGCCTCGCCCAAGTACCTCAACTCGCCGGAAACGCCGCTGTTCTCCAAGAGCACCGTCCTCTACGGCATCGACCGGGCCTTGCCCGCCTTTGCCCGCACCGACCGGGCGGTGGTGGTGGAGGGGTACTTCGACTGCATCGCCCTCCAGGCCCTGGGGATCGCCGAGACGGTGGCGACCCTGGGTACTGCCCTTTCCGAGCACCACGCCCGGGAGCTGGCCCGCCGCGTTTCCCGGGTGATCCTCTGCTTCGACGGCGACCAGGCCGGTCGCGCCGCCGCCATGGCCGCGGTGGGGACCCTCCTCGCCGCCGGCCTCGAGCCATGGGTGGCGCTGCTGCCGGAAGGGGTGGACCCCGACGAGCTGGCCCGCCAGGGGGGGCTTGCGGTTGTGCAGCGGCTGCTGGACAGCGCCATGGGCACCGCCGAGTTCCTGGTCAACCAGTCCGGTCCCACCCAGCAGCAACGGCGAGCCAATCTCCAGGCCGCCCTGGCCGTGGCCGACGCCGCCGCCGATCCGGTGCGACGCTTCACCATCCGCGAAGCCCTGGCGCGGGGGGCCGGCATCCCCGTTGAGCAGCTGGGCGAGCTGGCCGCGCCCCGGGTGGTGGCCAGCGTTGGCGACCTCGACGAGCCGCCCCCTGGCGAGTTGACCCTCTTGCGCCTGCTGCTGGTGGATCTCCCCGCCCAAGAACGGTCGGGCTTTGCCGCCCTCCTCCCTCTGGAAGCCTTCTCCCACGAGGGGGCGCGCCAGCTAGCCGCCGCTGCCGTGGCGGCGGTGCGCTCCGGTGGGCCGTGCACGTTGGAAGGGCTCTTGCCAACCCTCGACCATCGCGACGCCAGGCGGGTGGCAGCCGCGGTGGAACATCGCGCCCCCGCCACCCCGCACACCCGCACGGGGGAGCTCGTGCGGGTCCTCCTGGAGCGTCAGTTCCGCCGCGAGCTGCAGCAGGCCCAGGAAGCCCTGGAGGCGGCGCTGCGAAGTGGCGAGCGGGACACGGTGCGGCGCTGCACCGAGCGGGTCGCTGCCCTCCAGCGCGTCATCCCCAAACTCAAGGATCTTGCGGCCCTGGCTGACGCCCGGGGGGCAACCGGCCACCCCGGCGCCGAGTGAGCCCCTCCTAGCCAACCCCTTGAAATTTTTCGTCCCATGACCGAGATTGACGCACGTGGAACGCGGCGAGAGCCGGCCGCGGGAGAGGTTGAGGTGCCTCCCAGCTCGGGGATGCACCTCGCACTCATCATGAGGTGACGTTGGGCCAGACAAAGAAACGCAACGCACACAAGGGAAACGCTTCGGATCCTGTCCGGGCCACCACCGGCGAGGCCAGGCAGAGCCGCACGAGCGCCGCGGGGGAGCAATCCGCCGCCCCGCCGGAGGCGAGTCGGCACACCGAGCCCATTCCGCCGCGGGAGGGCATCGAGGGAGAGGCGGCAGCGCTGAGCGTCGAGGAGAGGTACCCCGAGCTGCCGCGCCTTCTGGGCCTCGGCCGGGAGCGTGGCTACGTCCTCGTGGACGAGATCCTCGAGGTTCTCCCCGACGACATCGCCTCCAACGCCGAGGAGTTAGACGAGATCTTCCTGCGGTTCACCGAGCACGATATCGAGATCGTCGAGAGCCAGGACAAGCTCGCCGCCCTCGAGGAGGAGGCCGAGCGCAGCGAACCTGGCGATACGGTGCCCAGCTCCTCTCTCGTGGACCCGGCGCTTTTGGAGAAGACCAACGACCCTGTTCGCATGTACCTGCGCGAGATGGGGACGGTCAAGCTCCTCGACCGCGACGGTGAGGTGGCCATCGCCAAGCGGATCGAGGCAGGCGAGGCCAAGGTCTTCTGCGCCCTGGCCTCGTCCGCCACCATCCTCGACCTGTTCCTGCGAGCCAACGAGGCGGCGCGGCGGGACCGGCGCATGATCCGTGACATCCTGGCCGGCCTCAACACCGAGCTGGACGAGCGCGGGCGAGCCCGGGTGGAGGAGGCCAAGAAACTTTTCTGCCGCATGCGGGAGCTGGACGAGCAGTGCAAACAGCTCAAGGAACGTCTGCGGCGGTGCAAGAGGGGCACCCGGCGGTACGAGGAGCTGCTGCAGCAGGTGGACGCCCTCAACGGCGACATCTCGGTTCACGTGCGCTCCACGGACTTCACCACCGCCACGCGCAACCGGCTGCTGGCGTTCCTCCGCGAGGTGGAGCGCGCCTTTTCCATCCCCATCCAGACCATCCGCAAGGACGAGTCGAAGCTGAAGACGGAGCGCAACGCCGAACGACGGGCCTTCTACGAGGAGCGCATCCGCCGCTACCGCGCCGAACTGGCCGCCATCGAAAAGCGCTTCGGCGTGCCGTACGAGGAGCTGCGTCGCGTCGTGGCCGAGGTGCGCCAGGGGGAGGAGGAGACCGATCGCGCCAAGCAGGAGCTCATCGTGGCCAACCTCCGCTTGGTGGTCTCCATCGCCAAGAAGTACACCAACCGCGGCCTCCAGTTCCTGGACCTCATCCAGGAGGGCAACATCGGCCTCATGAAGGCGGTGGACAAGTTCGAGTACCGGCGCGGCTACAAGTTCTCCACCTACGCCACCTGGTGGATCCGCCAGGCCATTACCCGGGCCATTGCCGACCAGGCGCGCACCATTCGTATCCCGGTGCACATGATCGAGACCATCAACAAGCTCACCCGCACCCAGCGGCAACTGGTCCAGGAGCTGGGCCGCGAGCCCACCGCGGACGAGGTGGCGGAGCGGATGGAGATCCCGGTGGCCAAGGTCCGCAAGATCATGAAGATCGCTCAGGAGCCCATCTCCCTGGAAACCCCCATCGGCGAGGAGGAGGACTCTCACCTGGGGGATTTCGTGGAAGACCGCAGCGCCGTTTCCCCCATCGACGCGGTGATCTCCGCGAGCCTGAAGGCGCAGGCCGACTCGGTGCTCCGCACCCTCACCCCGCGAGAGGCGGAGGTGTTGCGGCGCCGCTTCGGGATGGGCGACGGGACGGAACACACCCTCGAAGAGGTGGGCAAGGCTTTCAACGTGACCCGCGAGCGCATCCGCCAGATCGAGTCCAAGGCCTTGCGCAAGCTCCGTCACCCGAGCCGGGCCAAGCTCCTGAAGCCGTACTTGGACATCATCAGCTGACGCCGGGGAAGAGGCCCCGGCCCTCGCTGGTCTTGCCTCCCTTTGCCATGGGGCCTACAATGCCCCTTCGCTGGGTCCATAGCTCAGCGGTCAGAGCCGCCGGCTCATAACCGGTAGGTCCCAGGTTCGAATCCTGGTGGACCCACGCACATGTGGAGGATCGGGTGAGCCACGAGATTCGGGAGTCGGCCAACTGGCCTGGGACGGGTGCCGCGTGAGCGCCAGGGACGAACTGGCCGGGTTCGTCGCCCTCCAACACCTCCTCGACCGCAAGAGCGCCCTCAAAAACATCATCGCCTCCCCCCCGGGACCGCTGGCCCAGCTGCGGGCGGCAGGGGAGTCGCGGCGCGCCGCCCAGCAGGACAAACTGGCCCGGCGGGACGCCCTGGCCGGTGAGCAGGCGAAGCTGTCGCGGGAAATCGACGAGCTGCGCGAGGAGCGGGAACACTTCCGCCGCCAAAAGTCGATGGTCACCAGCATGAAGCAGCTCACCGCGGTGGTTTCGGAACTCGACCACGTGGAAAGCCAGCTCAAGGCCCGGGAGGACCGCCTGCTGGGCGTGATGCAGGAGTTGGAGACGCTGGAGGAGGAACTCGCCACCCTGGAGCGCGAGACCCCGGAGGAGCAAGCGGCCCGGGAGGCGGCGGAGGCCGCCTGGGAGGTCCAGCGCCGGGAGGCGGAGGCGGAACTGCAGGAGGTGGAACAGCGCATCAAGGAAGTGGGGCGGCAGCTGGGCCCTGCCGCCTTCGAGCGGTTCAAGCGTCTCTGGAACTCCCGCCGCCCCCACGCGGTGGTGCCATTGGACGGAACGGCGTGTTCGGCCTGTCACGCCGAGCTGCGCCCCTCCCTGGTCCAGCAGGTGCGCACCGGTGAGGAGCTGCAGTACTGCGACAGTTGCCGCCGCCTCCTCTACGATCCCACCAACGTCGCCCCGTTCCCGTGAGCCGCGAGCAACTCCTCGTCTGGGTTGACGGCGGCTCCCGCGGCAACCCCGGGGAGGCCGGGTGCGGCATCGTCATGGTCTGGCCGGACGGCCAGCGAGAGCGCCACGCCCTCTACCTGGGCCGCGCCACCAACAACGTGGCCGAGTACGCCGCCCTCCTCGCCGCCCTGGAGCGGGCGGTGGCGCTGGGTCGCCTCCCCGTGGAAGTGCGCTCCGACTCCGAGCTGCTGGTCCGCCAGATGACGGGCAGCTACCGGGTGCGGGCCCGTCACCTGCTGCCCCTCTGGCAGCGCGCCCGGGAACTTGCCTCGGCGTTGCCTGGCTTTTCGATCCGCCACGTCCCTCGGGAGGAGAACGGCGAGGCGGATGCCCTTGCCAACGAAGCCATCGACACGCGGCGCTCCTCCCTGCCGCGACCGGCACCCCTGCCGTGACCAGCATCGCCATGAGGGTGGCCGCGGCGCGGGAACAGATGGCGGAGGCGTGCCGGCGGGCCGGCCGGCCGGCCGGGGAGGTGCGCCTGGTGGCTGCCACCAAGACGCAGCCGGTGGCGGCGGTGGCGGAGGCGGTGGCGGCGGGGGTCGATGCCATCGGCGAGAACCGCGTCCAGGAAGCGGCCGCCAAGCGACCGTTCCTCCCTGCCGCCCCGCCATGGCACCTCATCGGTCCCCTCCAGCAGAACAAGGCTCGCACCGCCCTGGCCCTGTTCGACCTCATCGAGACCGTGGACCGCCCGGCCATCGCCGACCGTCTGGAGTCGCTCCTGGCCCCCGCCGGGCGGGTCGTGCCGGTGTTCATCGAGGTGAACATCGGCGAGGAGCCCCAGAAGAGCGGCGTCCTTCCCGGGGCGACGCTGCTGCTGGCGGAACACCTGACCGCGCGCTGTCCCCACCTGCGATTGGAAGGGCTCATGACCATCCCCCCGTACCACCCCGACCCGGCTCGCTCGCGCCCGTATTTCGCCGCCCTCCGCGCCCTCGCTGAACGCGTCGCCAGCGCGGTGGGGCTCCCTCGCCTGGAACTCTCCATGGGGATGAGCGAGGACTTCCAGATCGCCATCGAGGAAGGGGCAACCCTCGTGCGCCTAGGCCGGGTGTTGTTCGGCGCGCGTCCCGCCCGCGGGTAAACCCGTCCGGCGTGCTATCCTCCTTTCCGAGGGGAGGTTTGCAGCCATGGCCCGGTTGACCCCGCTGGAGATCCAGCGCGCCTCGTTCCCCCGGCGGTTGCAGGGGCTCGACCCGGAAGCGGTTCGCACGTTTCTCTCGGAGGTGGCGGAGCAGGTGGAGGAGGACGCCCGCCAGCGCGGCGAGTTGCGCGCCCAGATTGCCAAACTGTCCCGCCAGGTGGAGGAGTACCGCGAGCGCGCCGATGCCCTCAACGAGGCGCTGGTGGCGGCGCAGCGCACCGCCGAGCAGACCCTCGCCAAGGCGGAGGAGGAGGCGCAGCGCATCCTCGCCGAGGCCCAGGCCCTCGCCGACAAACTCCTGGACGAGGCGACCCGCCGCGCCGAAACCCTGGAGAGCGTCGTGGCGCAGCTCCGCACGCACCGGCGCACGGCCCGGGCGGACGTGAAACGGCTGGCCGAGATCCTGGCCGGTGTGGTGGCGGACGACGAGCTGGCCGAGCAGCGGGAGACGGAGGTCTCCACGCTCTCCGTGCTGCGGCCGCGCGACCGCCGCGCGCGGGGCGATCGCTGAGCCGCTCACGGACGATGTCGGCCTCCCCCCACCGCGTCGCTCCGCCTGCGGGGGGGAGCCTCCTGATCGCCGGGGCGGCGGCGGTGGTGACCCCCCGGGGGACGCGGGCCCTCGCCGGTAGCGAGCAGGGCCATCTGGACGTCCTTCCCGGCGTCGTGGTGCGGTGCGACGGTGGGCGGATCACCTTCGTCGGCGACCGCGCCCGCCACGACCGGGGGTTCCCGCCCCCCGACGAGGTGTTGGACGCGACGGGCGGCACCGTGCTCCCCGGCTTCGTGGACCCCCACACCCACCTTCCCTTCGCCGGCTACCGGGAGGACGAGTTCGACCGCCGCCTGGCCGGCGAGAGCTACGCGGAGATCGCCGCCTCCGGCGGTGGCATCGTGGCCACCGTGGCGGCGACCCGGCGGGCCAGCGAGGCGGAGCTTCTCGCCCTCACCCTGGAGCGGCTGGACCGACAGCTGCGCCACGGCACCACGTGTACCGAGGCCAAGTCCGGCTACGGCCTGGATCCCGTCAACGAGGTCAAGCAGTTGCGCGTGCTGGTGCAGGCCGCCGCACGGCACCCCGTGGAAGTCGTCGCCACCGCCATGCCGGGGCACGAGGTGCCGCCGGAGTGGCGCCACGATCCCGACGGCTACGTGGCCCACGTGCGCAGCAAGATCTACCCCGCCATCGCGGCCCAGCACTTGGCCGAGGCGGTGGACGTGTTCTGCGAGCGGGGGGTCTTCACGCCGGAGCAGACCGTTGAGCTCCTCGCCGACGCCCCCCTCTACGGCTGGCGCATCCACCTCCACGCCGACGAGCTCTCGGACTTGGGTGGGGCGCGGCTGGCGGCCCAGCTGGGAGCAGCCTCGGCCTCCCACCTGCTCCACGTCTCGGACGACGGGATTGCCGCGCTGGCCGCCGCCGGCGTCGTCGCCGTCGTCCTACCCGGCGTCTCGTTCTTCCTCCGCGACCGCTACGCGCCGGTGCGTCGCCTCATCCAGGCCGGCGTTCCCGTGGCCCTGGCCACCGACTGCAACCCCGGCTCATCACACACGGAGTCCATGCCCATGATCATGAGCCTGGCCTGCTTGGGGGCGGGCATGTCCACCGAGGAGGCGCTGGTGGGCGCCACCCTCAACGCCGCCGCGGCTCTCGGCCGCGCCCACCGACTGGGGAGCGTGGAGGTGGGGAAGGATGCCGATCTGGTGGTGCTGGAGGCTCCCTCGGCGAAGCACCTCGTCTATCACTTCGGCGTCAACCTGGTGCGCCACGTGGTCACGAAAGGGCGGGTGGTGGTGCGGGACGGGCAACGTCCGCCGGTGCCAGCGGCGGCGCGGCCCGACGCCCCATGAACAGGAGCAGCAGGTTGGTGGCGAGGATCACCACCGACGCCACGCCCACGAAGGAGCCATCGTCCACCCCCAGGTGGACCGCCTCCAAAGCGAGAACCGCGCTCACCAGGCCCCGCGGCTGCAGCAGCCACAGCGTCTTCCGTTCCTGCCCGAGGAGGGCGAAGGTCGCCCGGGACTCCAGGTAGTCCAGCACGAGCCACCGCCCCCCCACGAACAACGCCACGAACCCCACGGCGAGGAACCAGCGCGGCCAGGGCAGGTCCGCCGGGCGCACCACCACGCCCAGGAACACGAAGAAGAAGGTCCGCACTAGGAACGTGAGCTGAGCCGTAAAGACGTGGAGCCGTGCCACCGCCTCCCCCGTCACCGAGGCCACCGGTTCCGGGGCGAGCCCCACCGCTTCCAGAAGCTCCTTCTCGTTGGCCAGGACCAACCCGAAGACGAGAACCGCAAGGGCCCCCGACGCACCGATCGTCTCCACGAACCCCCACATGGTGAGGGCCACCCCGAAGGTCAGCACGTCCACGAACCGGCGGTCGCCCAAGCGACGCAACACCCGCGGCCAGGCCAGCCCGGCACCGAGGGCGAGGAGAACGCTGAAGAGCGCCGCCAGCATCGAACCCATCGCCAGCAGACCGGCAAGCCCCCCACCGGTCAACACCTGCCGGGCCAACGTCATGGCGAGCACGGCCAGCACGTCGGCCAGCGCCGCCTCGAGGATCACCACGGTCCGGACCTCCTCCCGCAGCCCAAGCCGGCCGGCCAGCGGGAGGACGATGGCACCGGAGATGGGCGCCACAACGATGGCCAGGACCATGGCGGCGGCGGGGGGAAGCCCGGCGGCAACGCCGGCCGCCACGGCGGTGGCCGCGGCCACGGCAAAGCCCGTGACCGCCATGGCGACCCCCGCCCGCAGGCGGCGGATCACCGAGGCGATGTGGAGGTCGAGGCCGCCCTCGAAGAGGATGAGCAAGAACGCCAACGCGCCAAAGTGGGGTGCGACCTCGAGAAAACGCTCGGCCGGCAGGAACCCGCTCGCCGGCCCGAGCACCAGCCCTGAGGCCATGAGGACGAGGACCGGGGGCACGCCCCACCGGGCAAACCCCTCTTCGGCAAGGAACGCCAGGACCAGAAGCCCCCCCAGTAGCACGAGAAACGTAGCGCTGGCCACGGTACCGCCCGGGAGAGATTCTATGCTATGGTGGTGGTGCAAGCGACGGACACGTGGATAGAAAGGACGAGAGGTGACAGACTTCCAGCAACGCGGCCCAATCACGACGTTGCCGCGTCTCCGCCCCGAGCAGATGGCGGTTCTCGACGGTCGGCTCACAACGCTGGCAAGTCGACGACCCCTCGCCCTCGTCATCCCCTGCCTGGCGTCCGAAATGGACCAGCCTGCTCTGGCCGGCATGGTTCGCGAACTTGCCTTCGTTCCCTACCTGGACACCCTCCTCGTCTCCCTGGACCGCGCGACGGCCGAGGACTACCAACGTGCCTTGCAGTACTTCCGCGACGTGGGGCAGCGCACCGTCATCCTGTGGAACGACGCCGAGGAGATGCTCCAGGTCCGCGCGCAGGTCGAGAGCCAGGTCGGCGCTCTCCCCCCCGGCAAGGGGCGAGCCGTGTGGATGGCCTTCGGCTTTCTGGTCGCCGAGGAGCGCGCTCGCGCCGTCGCGTTCCACGATGCCGACGTGGTGAACTACCAGCGCTCCCTGCTCACCGCCCTCGTCTACCCGGTCCTCGAGCCGCAACTGGACTTTTCCTTCTCGAAGGGCTACTACGCCCGCTTCAGCCAGCGTCTGCACGGCCGGGCCACGCGTCTACTCATGCGGCCGCTGTTGCAGACCTTGCGCGAACTGGTGGGGCATCACCCGTACCTCTCCTATCTGGCCGCGTTCCGCTACCCGCTGGCCGGCGAGATGGCCATCGCCACCGACCTCCTGCGCTGGATGCGCGTCCCCGGGGATTGGGGCCTCGAGGTGGGGTTGCTGTTCGAGGTGCTCCGGCACCGCTCGGCGCGGCGGATCTGCCAGGTGGACGTGGCCGACAGCTTCGACCACAAGCACCAGCCGCTCTCCCCGGACGACCCCGGTTCGGGGCTCCACCGCATGGCGGTGGACATCGTCAAGCACGTCCTCCGCACCCTCGCCGCCGCGGGGGTCGTCCTCGCCCAGGGGGTGTTTCCGGGGATCCAGGTGGCCTACCGCCGCTTCGCCGAGGACGCGGTGGCCGATGCCTTTGCCATTTCCGTGTTCAATGGCTTGGAGTTCGACCGTCACGCCGAGGAGGAGGCCGTCGACACCTTTTCCCGCGCCGTGGCGGAGGGGTGCGAGCAATTTCTCCAGGATCCCCTGGGCACCCCGGCGCTGCCCAACTGGGCCCGGGTGCTCTCCGCGCTGCCCACCGTCGGCGATCGCCTCCTGTCCGCGGTTCGCGAGCTGGATGGGGTGCTGGAGCGGTGATTCCGGCGGTCGTCCTCACGGACCTGGACGGGACCCTGCTGGAAGAGGACGGCACCCTGGCGGAGGAAGCCCGCGAGGTCCTGGCGCGATGCGCCGCCGCCGGCGTGCCGGTCTGTCCGGTCACCTCCAAGACGTGCGCCGAACTCGACGATCTTCTGGCGCTTGTCGGCAGTGAAGGCGCCGGATTCGAGAACGGCGCCGGGGTGCGACACGCCGACGGTCACGTGGACCTGATGCCGGCGGCGGTTCCACTCGACGAGTTGCGGCGGGTCCTGGCTGCGCTGCGGCGGGCCACCGGGCTCGCCCTCCCGTCGCTGGAAGAGCTGGACGACGAGGCGCTGGCCGCCATCACGTGCCTGCCCCGGCAGCGGCTCGCGGCGGTGCGACGGCGGCTTGCCACCTTGCCGGTGGTGGCGCCACCCGAGACCGACGAGCTCCTGCGTGACGCCCTCCCCCACGACCCCCCGGTGCGCCTGCTGCGGGGCAACCGTTTCCTCCACCTCCAGGGGCGCCACGGGAAGGCGGACGTGGTGCCGCTGCTGCTGCACCGCCTGCACTGCCGGCCGGGCCCGGTCGTGGCGTGCGGCGATGCTCCCAACGATATCGAGCTCTTGGCCGCAGCCCACCTGCGGATCATCGTGCCGGGCGAGGCCGGACCCCACCCCGAACTGTGCCGGCGTTTCCCCGATGCCCGGGTCGCGCCCCATCCCCACGGTCGCGGCTGGGCTGCGGCGGTGGGCGAGCTGCTTGCTGGAGGCGAGTCGTGATGAACGAGATCACCCCGTTGCGGGCCATCACCCGGGAGCTGCTCGGCCGGATCGGCAACGCCGAGCTGGTGGTGGGTATCCCCTGCTTCAACAACGGCGCCACCATCGGTCACGTGGTCACGGCCGCCGCTCACGGCCTGCGCCAGTACTTCCCCGGCGTGTCGTCCTGCATCGTCGTGGCGGACGGCGGCTCCACCCTGGATGACTCGCGGGAAGCGGCGCTGGCCGCCATCCAGGCTGCCGAGACGCACGGCGTGGTGGGGATCTACCGCGGGCTCCCAGGCAAGGGTTCCGCGGTGCGGATGATCTTTGCCGCGGCACAGGTCCTCGGCGCGCGGGGGGTGGCGCTTCTGGACGCAGACTTGCGCTCGGTGTCGCCCCTCTGGATCGAGCGGTTGCTGGGCCCGGTGGTCCAGGGCGGGTTCGAGTTCGTGGCGCCGCTGTACGCCCGCTTCAAGTACGACGGGACCATCACCAACAACGTCACCTACAACATGCTGCGCTGCCTCTACGGCCAGCGCATCCGTCAGCCCATCGGCGGCGATTTCGGCTTTGCCGGCGACTTTGCCGAGGAACTGCTCCGGCGGCCGGTGTGGGACACCGACGTGGCCCGCTTCGGTGTCGACATCTGGCTCACCGTGGAGGCCCTGGTGAGCGGTCGGCGCCCATGCCAGACCCACCTGGGGGTGAAGGTCCACGATCCCAAGGACCCTGCGGCCAGTCTCGAACCCATGTTTCGCCAGGTGGTGGGCACCCTGTTTTCTCTGATGGAGGAGACCACCCCAGTCTGGATGGCCATCGAGGGCAGCGAGGAGGTACCGATCTGGGGTACGCCCACGGAAGAGGAACCGGAAGCGTTCCCCATCGACGAGCAGCGGCTGGTGGAGAGCTTCTACCTGTCGTGGCAGACGCTGCGCGGCGCCTGGGAAGCGGTGCTTGCGCCGGAGACCTTTGCAGAGCTGGCGGTGCACGTGGAGTCGGGTCGCCGCGCCTTCGACCTGCCCACGGACCTGTGGGTGCGCATCCTCTTCGAGTTCGCCGCCACCTACCACCACCGCAGCACGGGCAAGCGCCAGGTGGTGGAGATCCTCTCCCCGCTCTACTTTGCCCGGGTCGCCTCCTTCGTCCGCCGGGTCGCCGCCCTCACCAACGCGGAGGCGGAACAGGTGGTCCAGGAGCAGGCCAAGATCTTCGAACTGCGCAAGCCGTACCTGCGGGAACTCTGGCAGCGGCCCCGCCACGGCAACGGTGCCGAGGCTCACCCGTAGCGGCCCCTGCGGGGAGAGTGCCTGACCGCGCGGCAGCGGCTTTCGCCCGGCCCCCGGCTCAGAGCGGCTCGATCCTGGCCAGGGAGGGGATCAGGGTCTTCCGGCCCACCCGGTCGAAGAAGATCACCAGGCGGGTCTCCGCGGCCCCGCGCTGCACCTGGAGCACCACCCCGGCGCCGAAGGAGGGGTGGCGAACCTTCATCCCCGGCCGAAAGCCGTCCGTGGCGACGGGCTGCCCCGCCGCGCTGGGCAGGCGTTCCCGGTCGGCGGCGCCACCCACCGAGGGCGGCACGCCGCCCCACTTGGACGGGGGGCGGCGCCCCTCCGCTGGCCGAGGCAGGTGAGCCCTGAACGGGTCGCGGCCCGCGCCCCCCGTGCGGTCCTCCAGGAGTTCCCGCGGGATTTCCAGAAGGAATGGGGAGGGGCGCCCGGGCATGAGCTGGCCGTGGAGGCGGCGCACGCGAGCCGCCACCAGGAAGAGTCGGCGCCGGGCCCGGGTCATGCCCACGTAGGCCAGGCGCCGCTCCTCCTCCAGGTCCTCCTCTTCCCGCTGCCCCTCGCGCCGCAGCGGCAACAGGCCGTCCTCCAGCCCGGTGAGGAAGACCGTGTCGAACTCCAGCCCCTTGGCGGCGTGAAGGGTGGAGAGCTGGACCGCCCCCTCCTCCGCCAGCACGTCGGCGTCGGTGAGGAGCGCCACCTCGTCCAGGAACGCGGCCAGGTCGAGGCCGCGCTCGCCGGCCTCGGCGGCGGCTGCCACCAGCTGGTCCAGGTTGGCCAGCCGGGCCCGATCCTCCTCGTCCTCGCCGCGGTACTGGTCGGCCAGCCCCGAACGCTCCAGCAACGTTTCCACCACCCGGGCCGGGGGGGCCGTCGCGGCCTGGCGAGCCAGCTCGTCCAGCAAGCCAAAGAACCGTTCCAGGGCCGTGCGCGCCCGGGGGGTGAGCGTCGCTGGCAGGCGGCGTGCCGCTGTGGGGAGCGGTACCCCGTCCTCCCGGGCCGCTGCCTCCAGGAGGTCCATGGTGGCCGCACCGATCCCCCGAGCCGGCACGTGGATCGCCCGGCGAAAGGCGATGGCGTCCTCGGGGGCGACCACAAGTCGCAAGTAGGCGAGGGCGTCCCGCACCTCCGCCCGCTCCCAGAACCGCACCCCACCCACTACCACGTAGGGGATGGCCCGCCGCACGAACTCCCCCTCCAAGGGGCGGGATTGGGCGTTGGTACGAAAGAGGACGGCCACGCTGGCGCCCGGTTCGCGCCGGCGGATCGCCGCTACCTCCTGGGCCACGAAGCTGGCCTCGTCCCCCTCGTCCGCCGCCTGGTACACCGCCACCGGCACGCCACTCCCCACCTCTGACTGCAGGCGCTTGGCGCGGCGCTGCACGTTGTTGGCGATCACCGCCGCGGCAACGCGAAGGATCGGCTCGGTGGACCGGTAGTTGCGGGGGAGGGTGACCACCGTGGCGTCCGGGTAGGTTTCCTCGAAGCGGAGGATGTTTTCCACCCGGGCACCGCGGAAGCGGTAGATGGCCTGATCCTCGTCCCCCACCGCCGTGAGGTTCGGGCGCGCCCCGCCCAACAGCCAGAGCAACCGCGCCTGCACCGCATTGGTGTCCTGGTACTCGTCCACCAGCTGCCAGCGGAAACGCCGGGCGAGGGCCGTGCGGAGGGCCGCATCCTCCTCGAGGAGGCGCACCGCAAACGTCAGCATGTCGTCGAAGTCCACCGCCCCGGAGCCCCGCAGTTCCTCCTCGTAGGCCTGGAACACCTCCGCCAGAAGACCGCCGGCAGGGTCCCCGGGGAGGGGCCCGGCGTGCTGGCCCAGGGTGTTCTTGCGCCAGGAGATGCGGGCCCGGGCGGCACGCACCGAAAGCTGCGCCGGGCCGACGCCCAGCCGTTTGAGAACCCGGTCGAGGATCCGCCGCTGGTCGTCCTCGTCGGCAATGGCGAAGCGCTCGGGAAGGCCCACCTGCCGCGGGTAGCGGCGCAGGAGCTGGAGGGCGAAGCGGTGAAACGTCCCGACGAACCCGCCACCCAGGCCGCTGCCCAGCAGTGCGCCGATGCGTTCGCTCATCTCCCGGGCGGCCTTGTTGGTGAAGGTGACGGCGAGGATCTCGTCGGGGCGTGCCCGGCCCGTGGCCAGGAGGTAGGCGATGCGATAGGTGAGTACCCGGGTCTTCCCCGAACCGGCGCCCGCCACCACCAGCAACGGGCCCTCGCCGTGGGCGACCGCCACCCGTTGCTCGGCGTCCAGCTGTTCGAGGAGTTCCTCGGGTCTCACGCCCCCTCCACCGCCCCACCAGCGGGCGAGGGGCGATTGTACGCCCTCCGCGCCGATGCCTTGGCGGGATCACCGGGTACGGGTCTCTCCCCTGCGGTCGGACTGCGCTACACTGGCGCCTCGCCGCCCCGGTGCGGCGGGCTCACTCGCAGCAGTGGAGAACGTCGATGCCAGAACCCAACACGCCGGCCCACGATGCCCGCGGCGCGGAAAGCGCCGGCTCGCTCCGGACGCCCCGGGACATCCCGCCCGCAGAGATCTTCGCCGAGCTCAGACGCGGCGTCCTGGGGCAGGACGAGGCCTTGCGCTTCGTGGCGGTGGCCGTCTACAAGCACACCACCGGCGAAGTGCCGGGGAACATCCTGCTGATCGGCAACTCCGGAACCGGCAAGACCACCATCATGAACAACATTCAGCGCCTCTACAACGAGGTGCCCACCTACCACCCGTTCCGGGCGATGACCATCATCAACGCCAACCTGCTGGTGGACTCAGACCGGATGGAGTTCCGCGCCGACCGGCTCCTTGCCGCGGTGGAGCAACGGGCCCGCTCGGTCATCGGTCACCCCCCCACCGCCGAGGAGCTGAAAGCCACCATGGAGCGGGCCACCATCTGCATTGACGAGGTGGACAAGATGTCCTCCGTGGTGGCCGGCAAGCCCAACCCCATCGGCGTGGTGCTCCAGCAGGGTCTCCTCACCCTCATGGAGGACGAGGTGGTCACCTACCGCACCCACGTGGTGACCGAGAGCGGCGAGGAACAGGTGCGGGGCATCGAGATCGCCACCGGCGGGATGATGTTCATCTGTGGCGGCGCCTTCGAGGGGCTCTACGACCAGGTCTACTACCGCGTTACCAACCCCGGCAGCGGCGAGCGCTTGAAGTCCACCGCCGTCCGCACCGCCGACGGTCAGGTACGCATCGAGGAGCGCTTTTCCCTTGCCGACTTTTTCCGGGTGGAGGACCTCTTCGCTTACGGGATGGTGCCGCAGTTCATCGCCCGCTTCGACAACGTCGTGATCCTTCGCGACCTTTCCATGGAGGTCCTCAAGGAGATCCTCCTCACCGCCTATGACTCCCCCTTCGTCCGCTCCCGGCGGTTCTTCAGGATCATGGGCATCGAGCTGGAGCTGGATGCTCTGGCGGCGGCCCTCATTGCCGAGGAGGCCGAGCGGCACAGCCGCACCGGCGCCCGCGCCTTGCGTTCCATTTTCGGCCGGATCATCAACCCCTTCGAGTTCGACCCCGGCGCGGAAGGGACACTGGCAGAGCGCGACGGCCGCCGCTACCTCGTGGTGACCCCGGAGCTGGTGCGACGATGCCTGCGAAGCCCCTCCACCGCCTAGCACCCCCCCTCGCAGGGGACCGGCGGGCCGTACTGCTGAGCCGGTACCTATCCGTCGGGGGTTTCGTGCTGGCCGCCCTGACCCTGGCGGGGCCCGCGGGCGCCGCGCAGGCCGCCGTCGGCATCAACCCCGGCCTCGGCCCGGTGCCGCCCCTGGTGCTGCGGGCCACGCCCGCGGACACCTGGCACTCCCTCTTCGCCCTCGGCGAGCGAGGGGAGTTTGCCGTTGCCGCGCACCTTCTCGACCTCGGCGACGTGGTGCCGTCGGAGCAGCCCGCGGTGGGCCGCGAAGTGGCCGAGAAGTTGTACCAGGTGGTGCAGGCGTTGCGGGCTCGGCTCGGCTCCGTGCCGCCAGCGTCGGCGGAGACGACGAGCGGTGAGACTGACAGGGGCGAAGTGGTGCTGCTGCGATTCCAGCGCGAATCCGTGGCAGGGGAAGTGCGGGTGCGGCGCGTTCTGGACCCGACGAGCGGCGAGACGGCCTGGCTCTTCAGCCGCCAGACCGTGGCCACCACACCGCTGTGGCACCGGCTGTTGGTGCTGCGTAAGCCGCTGGCGGCGGGGGCCCCCCTGAACGTGGGTCTGGGGCAACCCCCCACCGCGCTGCGCCGGGCCACCCCCCGCGAGTGCCTGCTCAGCTTCCTGGAGACCGCTCGCCAGGGCCGTTTTGCCGAGGCGGCCCACTACCTGGACTTGGGGGCGCTGCCCCCAGAGCGCCAGGCTTTCCTCGGGCCCCGCCTTGCCCGCCGCCTGATGTTCGTCCTGGAACGCCGGCCTTGGATCGACCCCGAGACCGTCGCGGACGATCCGCTGGGGCGCCCGCAACCCGGCATGGACGACGACCGCCAGCGACTGGGCGCCATCCCGGTCCACGAGCGCGAGATCCCCGTGGTGCTCGCCCGTTACCTCGATACGGAGCGGCGGTTCGGCTGGGTGTTTGCCCGGGAAACCGTGCAGGCCATCGACACCCTGTACGCTGCGCACGGCTACGGTTGGCTGGGCGACCACCTGCCCCGGGTCTTTTTCACCGCCACCGTGGCCGGCTTGCAGCTGTGGCAGTGGGCCGCCCTCGCCCTCGTGGTCGGCCTTGGCTACGGCGTGGCACGGCTGGTCGGCCACTGGCTGGCCATCATCCTGCGCCGCCTGGCCGCCCGCACCCGCGTGACCTGGGACGACTACGCCGTCGCCACCCTGGACGGCCCCCTGGGCATCGTCCTCTGGGCCGTCGTGATCGCCGCCGGTGGCGCCGCCCTGGGCGTCTCCCCGCAGGCGGCCGAGGTGCTGCGGCGGCTGTGGCACGCGCTCCTCATTGGCGGGGCGGCCTGGTACGGCTTCAAGATGCTGGACGCCATCGCCAGCCAGCTCGGGGCCCAGGGAGCGTCCGGCAACGCCGTGGCCCTGGCGGTGGCGCCGGTGGTCCAGAAGGTGGGCAAGTTTCTTGTCGCGCTCCTGGCCCTCATGGCGGTCCTCGACGTGGTGGGGGTCAACGTGGCGGCGGCGCTTGCCGGCGTGGGTCTCGGCGGTCTGGCGGTGGCCTTTGCCGCCCAGAAGACCATCGAGAACGTGTTCGGCGCCCTCGCCATTGCTGCCGACCGGCCGTTCAAGGTGGGCGATCTGGTACGGATCGGCGATGTGGTTGGCACCGTCGAGGACATTGGCCTGCGCTCCACCAAGCTGCGGACGCTGGAGCGCACCCTGGTGGTCATTCCCAACGGCGCGGTGGTGGCGGATACCATCGTCAACCTCACCGCCAGGGACCGGATGCTGTTCCGCACCACCGTGGGCCTCGTCTACGGCACCACCCAGGCCCAGCTCACCTTCGTGCTGGACGAGGTGCGGCGAATGCTGCTGGACGACCCGCGGGTGCTGGTGGAGGGGCAGCGGGTCCGTTTCGTGGGCTTCGGCGCCTCGTCGCTGGACATCGAGATCCTCGGCTACGTTGCCACCAGCGATTTCCTCACCTTTACCACCGTCGCCCAGGACCTCAACCTGAGGATTCTCGAGATCGTGGAGCGTTCCGGCTCCGCCTTTGCCTACCCCTCGCAGACCCTCTATCTCGCCCGCGACCAGGGTCTCTCACCGGAGCGAGCGGCTGCCGCCGCCGCTGTCGTGGCAGCCCGCCAACAGGCCGGGGAGCTGGCGGTACCAGAACCTCCGCCGGCTCTCGTGGAGACGGCCCGGCGCCGGCGGGAACGCGGGACCGAGGCGGCGGACTAGTCAGCCTCCACCTGCGCCAGCACCACCTGGCGCCGGGACAGCAGCCCCACGGGCCGCCGATCCTCCGACGAGGCCAGGACCGGGAGTTCCTCCCACTCCCCCTCGCCCAGGAGTCTGGCCGCGGTGGCCAGAGGGGTGTCCCGAACGACCAGCGGCACGTCCTCCACCGCCAAGTCCTCCGCCACTACCGGGATGCTGTCCCCCAGCTCGGCCAGAAACGGCCGCACGTCGGCCAGGCGCACCACGCCCAAGAGCGACCCTTCCGGCCGCAGCACCGGCACCACCCACTGCCGCGAGATGCGCAACACCGCCAGGACCTCCGGCAGGGTCGCCGATGCCGGCAACGTGTGCTGCACCGGCCCCATCACGTCGCCCACCGTTACCCCCTCCAGCGCCGGGGCCCCCCGCACCTCGAAGGCCGGCCCCCCAAGGTCCCGCACCTGCCGGTGGTACATGCCGAAGGGGGAGAGCCGCCGCGCCACCATCGTGGCCGTCGCCACCGCCACCATGATGGGGAGGATCACCTGGTATGACCCGGTCAGTTCGAAGAGCAGCAGCACCGCCGTGATGGGACACCGTGCTGCCCCCGCGAGCACCGCCCCCATCCCCACCATGGCGTAGGCCCCCGATGAGGCAACCCCGTGGCCCAGGAGCAGGGCGACCGCCTTGCCGTACAACCCCCCCGCCATGGAACCCACCACCAGGAGCGGGGCAAAATCACCCCCCCACCCCCCCGAGCCGAGGGTCAAGGCGGTGGCCACGATCTTGCCGACGGCGGTGATGGCCAGCGTCGGCCACCCCAGGGCGTCGCTGGACCCGGCCAGCGCCACCGGGTAACCGTTGCCGAGCACGCCGGGCACGGCCAGGCCCAGAAGGCCCACGGCCAGCCCGCCCAGGCCGGGGCGCAACCAGATCGGCCCGCCCAGTTGGTCGAACCGGCGCGACGCCTCTTCCACAGCGCCCACGAAGAGTCGCGCCAGCGCCCCGGCAAGGACTCCGAGACCCGCGTACACCACGGGCTCCCACCAGCTGGCGAGTTGATACGGGGGGACCTGGAAGTGACCGGCCTCCGCCGAGCCCTCGGTGGCCCGGCACACCGCGGTGCCGGCCACCGCCGCCAGCATGACCGGCGCTAACGTGGAGGTCCGCCAGTCGCCCAGGATCACCTCCAACGTGAAGAAGACGCCGGCCAGCGGGGCGTTGAAGGCGGCAGCGATGGCGGCGGCACCCCCCGCCGCCACCAGGAGCTGCCGTCGCGCCGGCGCGAGGTTGAGGGTGCGGCCCAGCCACGCGCCCAACCCCCCACCCATCACCACCACCGGGGCCTCGCGGCCGGCCGAGCCGCCACTGGCGATGGTGATGGCGGCGTTCACGAAGGTGGCCGGTACGTAGCGGAACGGGATCCTCCCCCAGCGGGTGCGGGTGTCCAGCATCACCGCGGCCACCCCCAGCCGCTGCGGGGTCCGGAACAAGCGGTAGGCCAGGACCCCCACCAGGACCCCGCCGGCCGCCGGCAGCAGGAACCCCCAGCTCGCCCCGCGCACCGGCAGGGGCAAAGCACGATCGAGGGGGCTTACCACGTAGTAGGAGAACGCCGCGGCTAGGGCGGCAATGGCCTCCCAGAAACCCGACGAGACGAGGCCGGAGCCGGCACCCAGCACGCCGGCCACCACCAACAGTGAGGCGCTGGACCGTCCACCCAGTAAGCGCAGACGCTTGCGCAGGCTCCGCGACCAGCCGGCGACACCCTCAGCAGCGGCGACCACCCCCCCACCTTAGCCCGACCTCACGGCGCCAACAAGTCGGGCGAGGAAAGGGAACCCGGCCCTCACCCGCGCCGGCGCCCGGCCAGGGCAATGGCCCTCTGGGTCCGCCCCACCATCGCGTGAGGCGCCAGGCGGCCGCAGGCGCCGACCCCCGCCAACGGGATGCAGAGCCCACGGCAGAACGACACCTGAAACCCGTTGTACGGGCAGGGCAGGGTGGTGTACTCGCGCAGCGGGCGGCGGGGACGCTTCTCGGGCGGACGCAACAGCGACATGATCGGTCTCCTTGCGCAGAAAACGCCAAGGGCGAACGCGTTCTTCCCGAGCGGGAGAGGCCCGGTCAGCGCTCACTCCACGGTGACGCTCTTGGCGAGGTTGCGTGGCTGATCCACGTCGCACCCCCGGCGCACCGCCACCTCGTAGGCCAGCAGCTGCAGCGGCACCGCCGCCACGATGGGCAGGAGCGGCCAGGGGAGCGGGGGGAGGGGCACGACCATCTCGGCCAACCCGCTCACTCGCCCGTCCTCCGGGTCACCCAGCACGAACAGCGGCGCCCGTCGGGCCCGGACCTCCTCCAGGTTCGAGAGGACCTTGGGGGCCAGCTCGTCGGCGGGGCACAGCGCCACCACGGGGAAGTGTTCGTCCAGCAGGGCGATGGGGCCGTGTTTCATCTCCCCGGCCGGGTACCCCTCCGCGTGGAGGTAGGAGATCTCCTTGAGCTTGAGCGCCCCCTCCAGGGCCAGGGGGTAGAGGGCGCCGCGACCCAGGTAGAGGGCGTTGGTGGCGCGTTCCAGCCGCTCCGCCACCCGCGCCGCGGCCCCCCCCGTCTCCAGCGCCCGCTGCAGGTCGTAGGGGAGGCCGCGGGCTCGCTCCAGCAGCGCCTCGTGGCCTCCCCCCCGCGCCGCGCGCAGGGCCAGGGCCAGCGCAAGCAACGCCGCCAGCTGGGCGGTGAACGCCTTGGTGGAGGCCACGCCGATCTCCGGGCCGGCGTGGGTGAGGAGGGTGGCGTGGGCGATGCGGGTGGCCAGCGAGCCGCGCACGTTGCACACCGCCAGCACGCGGCCGCCGAGACTTCCGGCAAGCCGCATGGCCGCCACCGTGTCGGCGGTCTCCCCGGACTGGGTGATGCCCACCACCAGGGTGGTGCCGTCCAGGATGGGCTCCCGGTACCGGAACTCGGAGGCGTAGTCCACCGAGCAGGGGATCCGTGCGATCCGCTCCAGGTAGAACTTGCCCACCAGCGCCGCGTGCCAGGAGGTGCCGCAACCGACCAGGTGGACACTCCTCAACCGCTGCGCCACCTCGGGGTCGAGACCGAGCGAGTGGAAATCCGGCCCGCCGCGCTGCTGGGGGAGCAGCGCTTCCAGGGTCTCCGCCACCGCCCCCGGCTGCTCGTGGATCTCTTTCAGCATGAAGTGCCGGAAGCCGCCCCGCTCCACCTGGCCGGGCTCCCAATCCAGAACCACCAGCGGGCGCTGCACCGGCGTGTCCGTGGCGTCGAGGATCGTCACCCCGCCCGAGGTCACCACCGCCAGGTCACCGTCCTCCAGGTGGAGGCAGCGGTCGGTGAGTGCCACCACCGCCGCCGGATCGGAGGCCACCACGTGCTCGCCGTCCCCGATCCCCACCACCAGCGGCGGGCCGTTGCGGAAGGCCACCAGACAGCCGTCGTTGTCGCGGTGGATGGCCACCACCGCGCACTGCCCCCGCAGGCGGTGCCGCACCCGTCGGGCCGCCGCCACCAGGTCGCCCCCCTCTCGGGCCAACAGGTGGGCGATGACCTCGGAGTCCGTGTCCGAGGCAAAGACCACCCCGGCTTGCTGCAGCTCCGCCTTGAGTTCGCGGAAGTTCTCGATGATCCCGTTGTGCACCACCGCGACGTGGCCGGCGCGATCGGTGTGGGGGTGGGCGTTGCGCTCGCTGGGCGGACCGTGCGTCGCCCAGCGGGTGTGGCCGATGGCGAGGTGGCTGCGGAGCCCGGCAGCGTAGGCCCGGTCCACGAGATTCACGAGCTTGCCGGCCGCGCGCAGCACCACCAGTTCGCCGCCGTGGTGCACGGCGATACCCGCGGAGTCGTAGCCGCGATACTCCAGGCGCCGGAGCGCCTCGAGCACCAGCGGCACCGCCTCGCGCGGGCCCACGTAGCCGACAATGCCGCACATACCCACTCCCTCCCGCCGGCCCGTGCTGGGGCGTTCGACCGGGCCGGGGGTCGCGTCCATTGTAGTCAGCGGAGCCGGCAGCCCCGCCGCTTGGAAGCGCGAGGGTTACTTCTTGGACAGCTCGTGCAACACCAGCTTGGCCACCGCCTTCAACGTCTCGAAGACCCCCGTGCCCTCGGTGGCCACCGCCTCGAAGGTCGGCTCCCCTTTGACGTTGAGGGCCTTGTACATGACCTCCACCGGCACGGCGCTGGGCAGGTCCCGCTTGTTGAACTGGAGGGCGTAGGGGATCGTGGCCAGATCGAAGCCGTTCTCCCGCAGGTTGACCTTGAGGTTCTCCAGGGACTCGAGGTTGGCGTCCATGCGCGCCTCCTGCGAGTCGGCCACGAAGACCACCCCGTCCACCCCTTTCAGGATCAACTTGCGAGAGGCGTCGTAGAACACCTGCCCCGGCACCGTGTAGAGGTGGAAGCGGGTACGGAACCCGCGCACGTTGCCGAGGTCCAGAGGGAGAAAGTCGAAGAACAGCGTCCGGTCCGTCTCGGTGGCCAGGGAGATCAGTTGCCCCTTGTTGGTGGGGTTGGTCTTCTCATAGATGAACTGGAGGTTGGTGGTCTTGCCGCCGAGACCCGGGCCGTAGTACACGATCTTGCAGTTGATCTCGCGGGAGGCGTAGTTGATGAAGCTCATTCGGAGAAGAGGGCGTCGATATCGTCGTCGGTGATTTCGGCAAATGGGGAAGCGGGCGCCGCCCCGCTCTCCGCCGCCTTGGTGGCCATTTGGTTGAGGATCTCCTCGATCTCCGCAGCGCTCTTCCGCACCCGCAGGCGCACGAGCCCAAGGGAGGACCGTTCGTCGAAGATCACCACGAGGATCAGGCGCTGCGCCACGATGGAGATGTGGATGTTGTCGCGCTCCCCCTCATGGAAAAGGATGGAGAACTCCTTCTCGCCGATCAGTCGGGCCAGACCGTCGGTGGCCGCCACGTTCCCTGCCGTCAGGGAGGCGAGGGAGGTGGTGTCCACCTTGTCCAGGTCGCCCTTGGCGGCGATTTGCTGGCCGTTCTTGTCCACCAGAAAAACGATCTTGGCGTTGGCGTCGACCCACAGGCGGCCGAGAACGGAGTTGATTCTGTCGAACTCCTCCTCGTACATCACCAAGTTCGGTCCTAAGGTGCTCATCACGCGCCGCCTCCGCTCAAACAGTCAAAGTATAGCCGTTCGCGGTCCGTCAATCCATCCCCCGCCGAAACGCCATCGCCCGCACCAGGGTGACCTGGTCGGCGTAGGCGATCTCGCCCCCCGCCGGCAGCCCGAAGGCGATGCGGGACAGCTTCGCCCCGTGCGCCTTGAGGATCCCGGCCACGTAGTGGGCCGTGGCTTCCCCCTCCACGGTGGGGTTGGTGGCCAGGATCACCTCGCGCACCCCCCCGGCGGCCACGCGGCGCACGAGTTGCGGCGTGGTCAACTGTTCCGGGCCAACCCCGTGGAGGGGGTCCAGAGCCCCCATGAGCACGTGGTAGAGACCGCGGTACTCCCCGGTGGCCTCGACGGCCCAGGCGTTCAGGGGATCCTCCACCACGCAGATGACGCCCCGGTCGCGGCTCTCGTCCCGGCACACCGGGCAGGGGTCGCTGTCGGTGAGGAGAAAGCAGGTCTGGCAGTGGCGCACGTCCTCCACCGCTCGCACCAGCGCCGCGGCCAGTTGCCGGCAGGCCTCGGGCACGCGCAGGAGATGCTCCACGAGGCGCTGGGCCGTGCGCGGTCCGACGCCGGGGAGCTGCTCCAGCTGGTCCACCAGGGCGCGCAGCGACGCTGGGCGCAGCTCCATCAGAACAGGCCACCCACGCCCGGCGGCAACCCGAAACGGGCCAGCACCTCCCCCGACCGCTCCTGGAGCCGGCGAGAGGCCTCCTCCCATGCGGCGAGGACAAGGTCCTCCAGCAGGCGCGGGTCGCCCTCGGCCAGGGCTTGCGGATCGATGGACACGGCAAGGAGTTCCCGGACACCGTTGACCGTCACCTTGACAAGGCCGCCGCCCGCCGACCCCTCCACCTGGAGTTCCCGGAGCGCCCGCTGCAGCTCCGCCTGCATCCGTTGCGCCTGCTCCATCAGTTTGGCGACGTTCATGGGTTCTCCTCGACGCTCTCGATGCTGCCACCGAACAGTTGCAGGACCCGCCGCACCCGCTCGTCCGCCGCCACCCGCTCCCGCGGATCGGTCGTGCCTGTCGCCTCGTCGCCGGACTCGACCCGCACCGTCTCGGCCAGCCCTGCCCGCTGGACTGCCGTCGCCAGCGTGGGTAACGCGTCACGCAGCGACTGCACGGTGGCCCGGGGCGCGCCGACAAAGCGGAGCACCAGCGTTGTCCCCTCCAGTGCCACGCGGTGCGCCATCCGCACCCGGCTGGCCAGCAGCGGTTGCCCCACCCCGTGCAGGGCCTCCTCCAGACGCCGAGCCAGCGTGCCTTCGGTGGGCGACGCCGCGGGCTCCGCCGGGGGAGCGGCCGGTTTGGACGACTCCGCCGGCGGCAGCGGCTGCCCCTCGCCCCCGCCCCCCGCCAGGAGCGCCTCCACGCGCCGCAGCCGCGGCCACAGCGTCAGCCGTCCCACCGCCACCGTCACCGCCAGCGCCGGGTCGTCGGCGCCGGCGATGAGGGTGCGCTGTTCCAGGGCGAGGGCGAGCAGGCGGAGGAGGAGCGGCGTTCCGGCCCGGGTGGCGCTCTCGGCCAGGGGTTTCCGGTACCCCTCGGCAAAGGGGATGGGCGCCTCGCGGTCCGACGCCAGGAGCAGCAGCGTGTCCAGGAGCTGGACGAGCTGCTCGTAGAGGACCAGTGGGTCGTGCCCGAGCCGGTGCTCCCGCCGCACCGTGGCGAGGGCTGCCTCCACCTGGCCGTCCAGGAGCTGGTGCCACAGCTCCAGCAGCACCTCGGCGGTGGGCAACCCCAGCACCTGGGCCACCGCCGCCTCGTCCACGTCGCTGCCGCTGAAGGCTCGCACCCGGTCCAGCAGCGACAGGCCGTCCCGGAGGCTGCCGGCGGCGGCCCGGGCAAGTTGCTGGGCCGCGCCCTCGCTTAGGCCAAAGCCCTCCCTCGCGGCCACCTGCAACAGGTGCTGGGCGATGCGGTCCACCGGGATGGGGCGGAAATCGATCTGCTGGCAGCGGGAGAGGATCGTGGCGGGGAACTTGTCCTTTTCCGTGGAGGCGAGGACGAACACCACGTGGGCCGGCGGCTCCTCGAGGATCTTGAGGAGCGCACCGAAGGCGTCCCTCGAGAGCTGGTGCGCCTCGTCGAGGATGAACACCCGGTAGCGGTCCCGGGCCGGTGCCAGGCGCGCCACCTCCCGCAGCTCACGGATCTCGTCGATGCCCCGGTTCGAGGCAGCGTCGATTTCCAGTACGTCCAGCGACGAGCCGTGGGCGATCTCCCGACACGGCACGCAAACGCCACAGGGGGTAGGGGTGGGACCCTGCTCGCAGTTCAGGGCCTTGGCGAGGAGCCGCGCCACGGTCGTCTTGCCTACCCCCCGCAGCCCGGAGAACAGGTAGGCGTGACCGATCTGATTGCTGGCGATGGTATTGCGAAGCGTGCGAACCACCGTCTCCTGCCCCACCAGGTCTTCGAACCGCTGGGGCCGGAGCCGGCGGGCCAGGACCTGGTAGCCGCTCATGGTGCCGCCGCCACGCGGCCACGGTGACGAAGCAAGGAACCCGGGGACACCGCGGCGCCCGTGGTTGTCCCCTTATCGCTGCTCCCTTCCGGGCCTGACGAGGTTCGGGGGCCATCGTCGCGCGGGACCCGGGTTCCTTGCTTCCCCAACGCCAGCCGCTGTTCCCTCACGGCGTTGCTCCATCCTCCAGAGCCAGCCGCCGCCACCCTTCATCACCCGCCCTCTCCCCTCGCGAGGCCCGCGGGCTTGCCAGAGCGCATCCCCGTCCTGCCACCGTGATGAGACTGGCGGAGAGGGCGGGATGGCGGGAACACCCGCACGCCGCGGCACACCGCCACGCAAACCCCCGCTCCCCCCCCCGCACCCGGCTGCCACCGCCAGCCAGCCCGCGTCTCGCCCCCCGCCCACACCCCCGCGAGTCCGAACCCGCACCCCCGCACACCACCCACACCCCCGCCCGCCGCGGGTTCTCACCCGCCCTCTCCCCTCCCGAGGCCCGCGGGCTTGCCAGAACGCATCGCCGTCCTGCCACCGTGATGAGACTGGCGGAGAGGGCGGGATGGCGGGAACACCCGCACGCCGCGGCACACCGCCACGCAAACCCCCACTCCCCCCACCGCACCCGGCTGCCACCGCCAGCCAGCCCGCGTCTCGCCCCCCGCCCACACCCCCGCGAGTCCGAACCCGCACCCCCGCACACCACCCACACCCCCGCCCGCCGCGGGTTCTCACCCGCCCTCTCCCCTCGCGAGGCCCGCGGGCTTGCCAGAGCGCATCCCCGTCCTGCCACCGTGACGAGACTGGCGGAGAGGGCGGGATGGCGGGAACACCCGCACGCCGCGGCACACCGCCACACAAACCCCCACTCCCCCCACCGCACCCGACTGCCACCGCCAACCAGCCCGCGTCTCGCCCCCCGCCCACGCCCCCGCGAGTCCGGACCCGCACCCCCGCACACCACCCACACCCCCGCCCGCCGCGGGTTCTCACCCGCCCTCTCCCCTCGCGAGACCCACGGGCTTGCCAGAGCGCATCGCCGTCCTGCCACCGTGATGAGACTGGCGGAGAGGGCGGGATTCGAACCCGCGGTGCAGTTGCCCGCACACACGCTTTCCAAGCGTGCTCCTTCGGCCACTCGGACACCTCTCCGCACACCACGCATCTCGTTCCAGACTCCACCTGCTGGCGGAGAGGGTGGGATTCGAACCCACGGTCCCCGTGAGGGGACAACGGTTTTCGAGACCGCCCCGTTCGGCCACTCCGGCACCTCTCCGCACCGGGGGCGGTAGTCTACCGTTGCCCCCGCAACTTTGCAAAGAATTCCGCCACCAGCGCCCCGGCCTCCGCCGCCAGCAGCCCGCCGCGCCAGGCGACCCGGTGGTTGAGTCGGCCGTCCTCCAGCAGGTTCCCCAGTGAGCCAGCAAACCCCGCCTTGGGGTCCGGCGCCCCCCACACGACGCAGGCCAGCCGGGCAAGGACACACGCCGCGGCGCACATGGCGCAGGGCTCCACGGTCACGTAGAGGGTGCAGCCGTCGAGCCGCCAGGAGCCGCGCTGCAGCCCCGCCTCCCGCAGGGCGAGGATCTCGGCGTGAGCCGTGGGGTCGCCCGTGCGCTCCCGCTGGTTGGCCGCCGCCGCGAGGACCCGGAATTCGGCGTCCGCCACCACGGCACCCACCGGTACGTCCCCCCACCCAGCCGCCGCCACCGCACGGTCCAGCGCCACCCCCATGAGGCGCCGGTCCTCATCGGTGAAGACCCAAGGGGGGGTGAGCATGTCGGCCTCCGAGATCGGCAAGGACTCGTCCTCCCCTCGTCAGCAGCCGCGTCGACTCGCCCTCGTCCCGGATTCTACAGCGCTCCCCCCGTCGCCCTTGCTAGACTCGGCCCGTGCGTACCAGCAGTCAGGCGCTCCTCTGGTTTTCCGCCACGGCGACGGCGTACCTCGCCGGCGCAGCCACGGGACCCATGTGGGCGGACAGCGCCAAGCTCACCATCTACGCCCTGCACGGCTACCTCCCCAGCCTCAGCCCCGGCGACCACGCGGGCTGGACCTTCCTGGCCCGCCTGTGGTTGGCCCTCGTGGGCGGCGACCCGGTGACGAACCTCCATCGCCTCTCGGCGGTGGCGGGGGCGGCGGCCGTCGCCCTGGTGTTCCTGCTCACGGCCCGCCGGCACCCCGACCCCCTGGCGGCCCACGGCGCTGCTGCGCTGGTGGCGGTGGCGCACGCTCACTGGTGGGCCGCCGAGGTGACCGAGAGCTACCCCCTCGCCGTGGCCCTGGCCGTGGCCTCGATGTGGTTGGCGGAAAGGAGCCGCGACCGGTTGGCGGGCACACTGGCGGGGGCGGTGGCTGGGCTGGCGCTGGCCTGTCACGCCATGTCCCTCGTCCTGACAGTACCTGCCCTCCTGACGGCGGGGCGCCGGCGCTGGGCGCCAATGGGGCTGGGTATCCTTCTCGGGGCTGCACCGCTCTGGCTCGCTGCCCTCGGCGCCCCCGCCGACCCGCTCACTGGCCACCACACGAGCCGGGCTGGCAGCGTGCTTTGGCACGTGGCCGCCTTCGTGGAACCTGCCCGGGCGCCGCTCGGTTTGACGCTGGTGACAGCCCTTCTCGCCTACGGGTTCGGCCCGATCGGTGCAGCGGCGTTGGCCGTGGCGGTGCGACGCGAGGCCAGCGGCAGTGGCGCCGGGCGCCTCTGGCTGTCCCTCTCCCCGCTCCTGCCGCTGGTGGTGCTGCTTTCGGTCTACCTCCCGGCCCGCGTGCACCTGATGCTGGGGTTCGTGGTCGTCGGTCTGGTGGTGGCGGCGCCGCCGCGGCTCGCTGCCCCCTGGGTCGCCGCGCACCTTGCCTGCCAGCTTGCCCTTTACCTGCTCGTGCCCGCTGCCCTGGTGGGCGTGGGTCGCGGCAGCCTCGGTGTCCGGGAGCTGCCCCACCGCAACAACGCCTGGTACTTCCTCTACCCGGTGAAACGCCGGGACGCCGGACCGGAAACCTACGCCCGCGCGCTCCTGACCGCCACCCCGCCCGGGGCCGTCGTGCTTGCCGACTTCAACCCCGGCGCCGTGCTGCGCCTCGTTCAGGAACGCTCCGGTCTGCGCCCGGACGTGACCGTCGTACCGACGGTCATCGACGAGATTCTGGCGCAGCCAGATCCGGCCCTGGCCCTGGCGCGTCGTGTCGCGGCAGCCGGTGCTCCGGTCGTCCTCGCCGACCGGTGGCAGCCGTACTACCGCGTGGCCGAGCTCCAACGCCGTTTCGCGGCCGAACTCTCCCCCTGCGGGCCCGGTCTCTTGGTGGCCGTGGTCGGGGGGTCCCTGCCCCCGGATGGGTGAGCTGGCCGCTCGAGCGCCCCCCGTGGTCAGGCAACAGTGGGGTCGGCTATCCGTCGGCGGCGCCGTGGCGTGGGGGGTGGGGGGTGAGGAAGTGGCGCGCCGACAGGGACTCGAACCCCGAACCTTCTGATCCGTAGTCAGATGCTCTATCCAATTGAGCTACCGGCGCGCTCCATCCGGCCGGTGCAGTATAGCCCGTGGTCCGCCGAAAGAAAAGAGGACGGGGCGATTCGGGGCGGCATTCGTGTACCATGCGGGTGAATATGGTGCTCCCGAGAATCGTGGTCACCGGTGCGTCGGGCTTCATCGGCCGCCACTTCCTGGAGCGGGTCAAGGACCGCTTCGTCATTTTCGGTATCGGGCGGCGGTCGCAGCAGGAGAGCGGCGCCCCGGTTCACCGCAACATCGTCTGGCACCAGGTGGACATTGGCGACTGCGAACCCTTGACCGCTCTCTTCCATCAGATCCGCGACTCGGGCGGCGCCGAGTTCGTCGTTCACCTGGCTGCCCACTACGACTTCACCGGTGACGAGGACCCCGAGTACTGGCGCACCAACGTGGAGGGGTTGCGCAACGTCCTCGACCTCTCCCGGGGCCTGGGACTCAAGCGATTCATCTTTGCCTCGTCCTTGGCGGCCTGCGCCTTTCCGCCCCCCGGCGGCGCCCTCACCGAGGCCAGCCGCCCGGACGGGGAGCACATCTACGCCGTCACCAAACGTATCGGCGAGGAGATGCTGGCCGAGTACGAGCGGGACTTTCTATCGGTGATCGTCCGCTTCGCCGCGCTCTTCTCCGACTGGTGCGAGTACCAGCCCCTCTTCGAGTTCTTCAACACGTGGCTGTCGCGCCGGTGGAACGCACGGATCCTGGCAGGACGGGGCGCCTCCGCCATCCCGTACATGCACGTGCGGGACGCCGCCAGCTTCCTGGAGGTGGTTGTCAACAAAGCCACCGAGCTGGCGCCCCGGGAGGTGGTCATCGCCAGCCCCGACGGCGCCGTGACCCACCGACAGCTCTTCGAGGCGGCGACGTTCCACTACTTCGGCCGGCGCCGCACGCCCATCTTGCTCCCCAAGCCCCTCTGCCGCGTCGGGCTCTACGCCATGGATGCGGCGGGGCGGCTGCTGGGCCAGCGTCCCTTCGAGCGCCCGTGGATGGGGCGCTACATCGACCTTGCCCTCACGGTGGACGGCAGGCGGACCCGGCAGCGACTCGGTTGGACGCCGCGGCCGCGCTTGGAGATCCTCCGGCGTTTGCCGTTCCTCATCGAGAACTTCAAGACCGATCCCGTGGAGTGGTTCCGGCGCAACCGGGAGGCCATGAAGGGCGTGCACCTGCGGGAAAACTTGCGCATCCACCGCATCCTGGAACAGCGCGAGGAGGAGGTGCGCCGCGCCTTCACGGCACTCCTGGTGGGCCCCGACCGCCAGACCCGTCTGCCTCATTACGAAGCCATCCCCCACGAGGAGCACCAGTGGCACCATCGGCTGATCCTCCGCCAGCTCCTGGCCTCCATCCGGACCCGGGAGCGTGGCCTGTTCATGGCCTACTGCCGCGACCTCGCCCTGCGCCGACTGGCTCAGGGGTTCGACGTGGAGGAGGTGTGCTACGCGGTGGCTTGCCTCAACAACGCCTGCCTCAAGGTGTTGGCCGAGTCCGAGGAGGCCCATGGTCTCGAGCAGGCCATTCGCGACCACGTGACCACCACCGTGCAGTTCGGCATCGACCAGATCCAGGAGGTCTACGAGCTGGCCCCCCAGCCTCCATCACCCATCGCAACCGCCGAGGAGGAAGTGGGTCCCCACCGCGGCCACAGTTGAGCCGCCCAGCCCCCGGGGAAAACCTACCCGGTGGGGGTTGCCGTCGCCCGCCGGTGGACGTACCACACGGCAACGGCCATGGCGCCGTCGGCCACCCCGGCGAAGGGAACGAACCACGGCACCTGCGCGAGAACCGCCGCGCCAATCAGGAACACCACGGCGAGGCTCTTGGCCGTGAGGAGCAGGGCGACGCTCCGGAAGCGGAAGTACTCCACGAGGTAGCCGATCCCCACCACGAAGTGGAACACCCCGGCCTGGCGGGGGAAGAAGAGCGGCGGCAGCTCCCGCCACCCCCCAAAGCGAAGCGCCCAGGCGGGAACGACGAAGAGCCCGGTGCCCACGGCAAAGGTGTGGAGCGCGACGAGGACAACCAGGATGCGCTCCACCCTGGCCCACCCCCGGTCCGCGGCGTCGCCCAGGAGCTTCATCGGTCACCTAGCGGGGCACCGCCGCGGGTCGCTCCCACCACAGGTCCGGCGGGGTCGGCTGGGGGCGCGGCCGGGGGGGGACACCGAGTCGGCGCAACTCGTCGAGCACCGCCTGCACCGCGGCAGGGAGGGCGGCGGCCACTATGGGCGTGAGCGCGGTGCCGGTGGCCACCGACGCGGGGGCCACGCCCACCAGCGTCACGTCGGCGGGAGCTCTGCCCGCCAGCTCCAGCGCCATCAGACACTCCAAAAGCCCCGGGTCGTGGGGCGAAAGACGAGGCGGCACCGACCATGTGACGAGCTCGCCCTTGCGGATCACCCGCACCCCGCCCGGCGTATCACCGCGCACGGCGTCCACCACCACCGCCGCGCGCAGCCCGGCCAGATACGGGGTGAGGTCGAGCCCCGGCGTGCCCACGTCCACCACCGCCACCCCTGGGGAAAACTCGAACCCGGCGAGCAGCCGGGCCACCACGTGGGGGCCCACGGCGTCGTCACCCATGAGGACGTTACCGAGACCGAGGACGGCAACCTCCGCTGCCGCCCCCGGCTCGGTGTGACCAGCCTCGTACCGCACCTACATGACCCGCACCCGGGAAAGCTCCCGCCCCGTCGGGTCCAGCGCGTGAATGGCGCAGGCCAGGCACGGGTCAAAGGAGTGGATGGTTCTCAGGACCTCCAGCGGCCGCTCGGCATCGGCAATGGGGTTGCCGATGAGGGACGCTTCGTACGGTCCCCGCTGCCCCTTCTCGTCGCGCGGGCCGGCGTTCCACGTGGACGGCACCACCGCCTGGTAGTTGGCGATGGCGCCATCGCGGATCACCACCCAATGGGAAAGGGTGCCGCGGGGTGCTTCGTGGAAGCCGAACCCCCGCACCTCCCCCTTGGGGTATTGCCAGGGGGTGAAGATCTCGAAGTCGCCCTTGCCGATGTTCTCCATCAGGAGCCCCCAGTGCTTGAGGGCCAGGTCGGCAAGCACGGCGGCACGCGCGGCGCGGGCCGCGTGCCGGCCGATGGTGGAGTGGAGCGCCGCCGGCCCCACCTTCACCCCGGCCACGGCCGAGACGGCGCCCAGGAGCTGATCCACGTAGGTCTTGATCAGTTCGTGACCGAGGGCGTACCCCACCAGCATCTGGGCAAGCGGCCCCACCTGCATCGGCTTGCCCTGGAAGCGCGGCGCTTTCACCCAGGAGTACTTGCCGTCGTCCCGCCACTCCGTGTACTTCGGGACGGTGTCCTCCTCCCACGGGTGACGGTTCCAGTCGCCGTCGTACCAGGAGTGGGCGATGGCCTCCGAGACGTTGTTTCGGAAGTAATCGTCCTTGAAGCTCTTGATCTCCTTGACCGTGGCCAGGTCGCCACCCATGATGGTGCCGCCTGGCAGGTCGAAGGTGGTCCCCGCCGGGTCCAAAGGCATGTCGGGCACGGCCAAATAGTTGGTGACGCCGCTGCCGTAAGCAGTCCAGTCCGCGTACATGGCGCCCACCGCCGCGACGTCCACCAGGTACACCTGCTTGACGAAGGCGGCCACCTCCTCGAGGTAGGTCTTGATGGCGTACAGCTTCTCCATGTTGAGGGTGGAGGGGCTGTCCAGGTTGATGGCGTTGGCCACCCCGCCCACGGCAAAGTTCTGGATGTTGGGGGTCTTGCCGCCAAGGATCGCCACCACCTTGTTGGCGGTCTGCTGGTACTCCAGGGCCTGGAGGTAGTGGGCCACGGCGAGGAGGTTCACTTCCGGCGGCAGTTTCATGGCCGGGTGCCCCCAGTAGCCGTTGGCAAAGACGCCGAGCTGACCGCGCTCCACGAAGGCCGCCAGCCGCGCTTTGACCGCCTCGAGCTCCTTGCGACTGTTGCGGGGCCAGGGGGAGAGCGATTCGGCCAGGGCCGCGGCCTTGGCCGGGTCGGCCTTCAGCGCCGACACCACGTCCACCCAGTCGAGGGCGGACAGGTGGTAGAAGTGCACGATGTGATCGTGGAGGCCGTGGGCCGCCATGATGATGTTGCGGATGTACTGCGCGTTGCGGGGCGGGTCCACCCCGAGGGCGTTCTCCACGGCCCGCACCGACGCCAGGGCATGCACCGTCGTGCACACGCCGCAGAACCGCTGCGTGAACAGCCAGGCGTCGCGGGGGTCTCGCCCTTTGAGGATGGTCTCGATGCCGCGGAACATCTGCCCCGACGACCAGGAGTTGCGGACCACCCCGCCGTCCACCTCCACGTCGATGCGCAAGTGCCCTTCGATGCGGGTGATGGGATCGACAACGATACGCTTGGCCATGTTCTCCCCCTACGCCTGAGACGCCGCGGGCGCCCGGCCCGCGAGAATCGGGAAGGTCTTCACCACCGCAATGTAGATGGCCACCTCGGCGGCCATGATGCCGATGGTGATGAGGAGTTCCGGCAGGGCCGGGAAGTACGAGAAGTGCGCCCCGGGCCGGAACGCCACCAGGTAGGTGTTGATGCGGTGCAGCGAGCCGCCCAGCAGCAACAGCACGGCTCCCCGCACCTGCCAGGTCGCTTGGTGGCGACGCGCCGACAGGAGGATCACCGCCCCCGCCAGCAAGGTCAGCACCTCGGCCAGGAACGCGACCCCGTACCCGCTGGCGAGCAGGCCCAACTCCCCGGCCAGCGTCACCTCGGCCACCCGGAAGACGAGCCAGCCCACCGCCACCCAGCCTGCCACCCGCGCCAGGGAGGCGAGCATGGCGGTCTCCCGCTTTCGCCCGAACGCCACCGCCGAGAAGGTGGCCTCCAGGGTGACGATGGCAAAGCCGATGATGATGCAGTTGACGAGGAAGAGCAGCGGCAGCCAGGGCGTGAACCACAGCGGGTGCACCTTCGGGCCCGGCAGCAGCATCATGGTCCCCAGGGAGGACTGGTGCATGGTGGGGAGCAGGAGCCCCAGGGCAAGCACCCACACGAAGTTCCGCTCCATGAAGCGCAACCCGCTCCGGGCCAGCCGCTGTGCCTTCTCGGAGGCGCCGGTGAGGAGCTTCTCGAACAGCGCCGGCGACAGCTCCACCAGCAGGACCAGACAGTAGGCGGCCACGCACAGGGCCACCTCGAGCTGGGGCGAGTGGGACCAGCGCCACACGTAGATGGGGACCTTCCACAACGACCAGTAGCGGCCCAGGTCGATCATCACGGCCACGACGGCGAGCCCGTACCCCAGCAGACTCGTGAGCACGGCGGGGCGAACGAGCGGGTGGTACTGGCCGCGGTTGAGGATGTAGACGAGGAGGCCCACGGCGTAGCCGCCGCAACCGATGGCGGTGCCGATCACCACGTCGATGGCGATCCAGACCCCCCAGGGGTAGCCGTTGGACAGGTTGCTCACCGCGCCAATACCGAATAGGACGCGGTAGAGGGCCACCATCGCCCCGAGCCCGGCCACCGCCAGCAGCGCCACGAAGGGGCGGGTGAGGAGCCGCCCGCCCACCGGCGTGTGCACCTCAGCGTGATGGCTCATGCGTCACCTCCCCCCGTCTCGCCGCTGCCGGCGCGCCGGTTCCGGTAGGCGATGAAGGCGAGCACGGCGTACAGGCCCACCGGCGCCACGAAGGGCACCTTGTAGTAGATCCCCTCCTGGACGTCGTAGGCCACCTCGGGGATCGGCCGCTGCCCCAGGGACGGCAGGCCGATGGCCTCGAAGGGCACGTGGGAGAGGTACAGCACCTGGGTGCCGCCGGCGTCGAACTCGCCGTAGACACGGTCCTGGAAGTACTTGCCGGGCGACGCCGCGATCCGCCGCTTGGCCTCGGCCAGGAGTTCGTCGCGGCGCCCGTAGATCACCGCCCCGCGCGGGCAGACCTCGCAGCAGGCCGGGCCCTGGCCAGGCGGGTAACGGGTGAAACCGTCGGCCCCCTTGGCGGGCTCGTCCTTGACCCGGTGGCGGCACAGCTCGCACTTGACCACCTTGGGCGCTGCCTTGTCGAACTCGAACTTGGCCACGTTGAAGGGACACGACATCTGGCAGTAGCGGCAGCCGACGCAGTACGCCGGGTTGTACGACACCACCCCGGTGACGGGGTCCTTCTGCAGGGAGTGGAGCATGCAGGCCGCGGCGCAGGCCGGATCCAGGCAGTGCATGCACTGCTGCTTCACGTAGGAGAACTCGTCGCCGTTGCGGTACAGCTTGATGATGTTCTTGGTCCGACCGTTGAGATCCAGGGGAGCGTCGTAGATCCGCTCGGCAAACGGCCCCGGGTCGGGCTCCCGGTCGTTGGCCCGCTTGCAGGCGACCACGCAGCTCTTGCAGCCGATGCACAGGGTGGTGTCGTAGAGCATCCCCATGGCCCCTGGGGGAGCAGGCCGGAGGGCGCGGGCGGACGCCTTGCCGGCCCCCGCCAGCGCCGCCACCCCGGAGGCGGCCAGCGTCTTGAGCACGGCACGTCGATGGACAGCCATCTCACTCCCTCCCAGGGCTCTTCGCCTCGTCCCCGTCGCCCAGCTTCTTGGCCGCCATCCAGGCGCCGCCCAACAACGCCCCGCCCACCACCCCGGCGACGCCCGCCGCCACTGCGCTCACGCCGCCCTGGGGCGCGTGGATAGGCGGGTACGTGTCGGGCGGGGTGGGGCGGTCGATCTCCACCGTGGCGTGGATGGGCATCCGCCACAGTACCGACTGCTCCGTGCACCCCACGCAGGGGTGGCCGATCCCGATGGGCCACGCCCCGGGCACCTCGCCGAAGTGCAGCAGCGAGCAGTTGGCGTGGGTCGTCGGCCCCTTGCAGCCGAGCTTGTAGAGACAGTACCCGTTGCGGTGGCCCTCGTCACCGAAGCGCTCGGCAAACCGCCCCGCGTCGAAGTGCGGCCGGCGGGGGCAATCCTCATGGATGATCCGACCGTAGGCGAATTTCGGCCGTGCCTTCTCGTCCAACGCCGGCAGCGTCCCGTAGGTGACGAACTGCAGCACCGTGCCGAGGAAGTTGTACGGGTTGGCCGGGCAGCCGGGGATGGTCACCACCGTCTTCCCGGGCAGTACCTGCGGGGCACCCTTGGCACCGGTGGGGTTGGGATCCGCCGACGGGATGCCGCCCCAGGAGGCGCAGGAACCGATGGCGATGATGGCGGCGGCCTTCTCCGCCACTTCGGTGACGATGTCCAGCGCCGTGCGGCCGCCGATCATGCAGTAGATGCCGTTGTCCTTGGTGGGGATGGCGCCCTCCACCACGCAGACGAACTTCCCGGCGTTGTCGGTGATGGTCTTCCGCAGGTTCTCCTCGGCCTGGTGCCCCGCCGCCGCGAACAACGTCTCGTGGTAGTCCAGGGAGACGAGGTCGAGGATGAGTTCCGCCAGCGCCGGGTGGGAGGTGCGGAGTAGCGACTCGGTGCAGCCGGTGCACTCCTGGAAGTGCAACCAGACCACCGATGGCTTCAAACCCGCCGCCGCCGCCTCCGCCCAGCGGACCCCCACCGAGGCCGGGAGGCCTACGGCTGCGGCCGCTGCCGTGCACAGGCCGATGAACTCCCTCCGGTCGACACCGCGAATCGACTCCGTTCCGCGTTCGAGGACTGGTTTCTCCATGGTCCCTCCCCCGGAGATTTCATGGATCATTATCTAACGTCAATGCCCCCGCTTTGTCAAGGGATGGTCGCCCACCCTCCCTTGGAGCTGGCTCGAGAATTTCGCCACCCCGAAACCCCGCATCCGGGCAGGGACAGAGCTCGAACCAGCCTTCACAACAAGCAGGCAAAAGATTGTCCTTACGATTGTTCTGAGGCAGCCCTGGCGTCACGCAACCACTTCCAAGAACCTCGATCCTGGGACGGGATTGGGGTGAGCGTTCTGGGTGTCGTGAAAGATTTCGCATGCTGTAATATGCTGAAAAGCGCCAATGAGTCCCAACAGGACGATTTCAAAATTGCACCTCTCTCTGCTCGTGCATGAGCACAATTTCACAAAATTGTCACAAACGTTTCTATTCCGCTTCTCAATTTCACCTCGTGCCCTACCGGTGGCCGCCCGGCCCGAGGCGGGTTATGCTGACCGGGCGTCCCACGCGGGCGCAGCGGGGAGGCGGTCGTGCACGAACTGTCCATTGCCCACGAGATCTACCGCACCTGCCGGGCAGTGGTGGCGGCGCACGGCGGCGGCACCCTGGCCGCGGTGCGGGTCGCGGTGGGGGAACTCACTGCCGTGGAACCGGACCTGCTCGTCTTCGCCTGGGAAGCGGTGGTGGCCGAAGGAAAGGATCACCAGGCCCGGCTCGAGGTGGAGTGGCGGCAAGCTCGCCAGTTCTGCCCGGCGTGCGGCGCCGACAAGCGCCAGGCAGAGGCCTCCTGGTTGCCGCTCTGCCCCGATTGCGGCGGGCCGCTCCAGGTGGCGGGGGGGGACGACCTCGATATCCTGAGCGTGGAGATTCTCGGCCCCGAGGAGGAGTCATGACGACGGTGGACGTGCGGCAAAGGATTCTCGCCGAGAACGAGGCGGCGGCGCGGACCCTGCGCGACGGTTTTGCGGCGGCAGGGACCCTGGTGGTGAACCTCATCTCCTCCCCCGGCTCGGGCAAGACCTCGCTGCTCGAAGCCACGGTCCGGCACCTTGGGGGGCGAGTCACCGTGGGCGCCGTCGAAGGGGATATCGCCACCGAGCGCGACGCCGACCGACTCCGCGCCTTGGGGGTGCCGGCGGTGCAGATCCTCACCGGCGGCGCCTGCCACCTGGACGCGCGACAGGTGGCGCGGGCCACGGGAGAGGCGGCCTTCCCCCGGCTCGACATCCTCTTCATCGAGAACGTCGGCAACCTCATCTGCCCCACCTCCTACGATCTGGGGGAGGACTTCAAGGTGGCGGTGCTGTCGGTGACCGAGGGGGACGACAAGCCCTTCAAGTACCCGGCCATCTTCTCCCGCGCCGAGGTGACGGTGATCAGCAAGGTGGACCTCCTGCCCCACGTCCGCTTCGACCTGGACGCGGTTCGGTCCCAACTGCGCACGCTCCGCCCGGCCGGCACCGTACTGCTGACCTCGGCGCACACGGGGGAAGGGATCGAGGCCTGGTGCGCCTACCTCCAGCAGCGACTCACCGACAAACGGAGGGGCACCCCCTGAGCGAGCGGGCGAGGCTGCGCATCACCTGCCGCGGCGTCGTCCAGGGGGTCGGTTTCCGACCAGCGGTGCATCGGCTCGCCACCTCCCTGGCCCTGGCCGGGTGGGTGCGCAACGCCCCCGAGGGGGTGATCGTCGAGGTGGAGGGGGAGCGGGCGGCGGTCCAGCGTTTTGCCCAGCAACTCCCCGCCTCGCTACCCCCCCTCGCCCGTCTCGCCGCCACCGAGGTGCGGGAGGTGCCAGCGGAGGGTGCCACCGACTTTGCCGTGCTCCCCTCGACGGTGGGCCGCCGGGAGCGCGCCCTGGTGCCGCCGGACACGGTGCTCTGCCCCGACTGCCGAGCGGAGATGGACAACCCCGCGGACCGTCGCCACCGCTACCCGTTCACCACCTGCACCAACTGTGGGCCGCGCTTCTCTCTGGTCCAGACCCTGCCCTACGACCGGGAACGCACGTCCATGGCGTGTTTCCCCCTCTGCCCGGACTGCCGGCGGGAATACCAGGACCCGGCCAACCGCCGGTTCCACGCCGAACCGGTCTGCTGCCCGGCCTGCGGCCCACACCTATGGGTCGCGGACCGGGCGTCGCGGCACCTGGCCGGCGCCGGCGAGGCCGTTGGCGCGGCGGTGCGGGCGTTGACCCTCGGCGAGATCGTGGCGGTGAAGGGGATGGGGGGCTTTCAACTCGCCTGTCGCGCCGACGACGACACAACGGTGGCCACCCTGCGCCAGCGCAAACATCGCCCCACCAAGCCGTTTGCCGTCATGGTCCGCGACCTCGCCACCGCCCGCCGCCTGGTGCTCCTGGCCGCCAGCGACGAGAACCTGCTCGCCTCCCCCCAGGGACCCGTGGTTCTCGCCCCGGCCCGCTCCGGCGCGCCGCTGAGCCCGGCCATCGCCCCCGGCCTTGCCGACCTGGGCGTCCTCCTCCCCACCACCCCCCTCCACGTGGAGCTGTTCCGCGACGCCCCCTACGACGCTCTCGTCATGACCTCGGGGAACGTCTCCGACGAGCCCATCTGCCGCGGCAACCGCGAGGCCATCGCGCGGCTGGCCGGCATCGCCGACCTCTTCCTCCTCCACGATCGCGACGTGGTGCGGCGGGTGGACGACTCGGTCTTCCGCTCCACCCCCGAGGGACCGGTTTCGGTGCGGCGGGCGCGGGGTTTCGTGCCGGTTCCCCTGCCCCTCCCGACCCCCACACCGGCGGCGGTCCTGGCCATGGGGCCGCACCTTCAAGCCACCGCCTGCCTGGCGGTGGGGGAGGAGGCGTACCTCTCCCAGCACGTGGGCGACCTGGACACGGAGGGCGCACGCGCCTTCCTCCTGGAGGTGGTGGAAGGCCTGGAGAGCTTCCTGGAGGCCTCCGGCCGCCTGGTCGTGGTGGACGCCCACCCGGACTACGCCAGCACCCTCCTCGGCACGCGCCTGGCCGCCCGGCGGCAGGCGCGCTGGGTGGCGGTGCAGCACCACCTGGCCCACGCGGCGGCGGTGCTCGCCGAGCACGGGGCCTTCCCCACCGCCGACGGCACCGCCGCTGCCATCGTTCTCGACGGCACCGGCTGGGGCGAGGACGGCACCGCCTGGGGCGGCGAGTGGCTGCTCCTGGACGGCCGCCTCACCGTGCGCCGCCTGGCCTCCCTGGAGCCGTTCCCGCTGGTGGGCGGCGAGGCTGCGGTGCGGGAACCCTGGCGGGTGGCCGTCGCGCTCCTGGCCGAGACCGACCCGGCGGCGCTCGCCGATCTGCCGATGGCGAGGCAGGTCCCGCCAGCTATCCTCGCCACCGTTCGCCGCCTCGCCGGCCAGCCGGGGTGGCCCATCGCCAGCGGCGCCGGGCGTCTTTTTGAGGCGGCTGCCGCGGTGCTGGGTCTCGCCACCGTCAACGGCTACGAGGGGGAAGGCGCCGCGCGCCTGGAGGCTGCCGCCTCGCGGGTCTGGCCGGCGCCGCCCTGGGCGGAGGTGACGCTCGCCGAGGGGGACGGGGTGGCGCGGCTGCCGTCCCGGGCCTTGCTCCAGGCCGCCGCGCGGCGGGCCGCAGCCGGGGAAGCGGCGGAGGCCGTGGCCGCGGGCTTTTTCGCCACCTTCTGCCAGCTGGCCGCCGAACTCACCGCCCGCGTCCTGCCCCCCAGCGTGAGCGTCCTGGCCCTGGGCGGCGGCTGCCTCGTCAATCGTCTGCTGCGGGCCGAGTTGCCGCGCCGGTTGACGACTCCTGGGCGGAGGGTCCTGCTGCCCTGGGAGGTGCCGCCGGGGGACGGCGGGGTATCCTACGGGCAGGCGGTGGTGGGGGCCGTGATGCTGGCCCGTGGCGTGGAGCCGCGTTACGTGGGGGGGTTGCATGTGTCTTGCCGTGCCGATGCGACTTGAAACTCGCGATGAGCTGTCGGGGATCGCCGAGATCGACGGGGTCCGGCGGGAGGTGTCGCTGATGCTGGTCCCCGAGGCCCAGGCGGGGGACTGGGTGCTGGTCCACGCCGGCTACGCCATCGGCACGGTGGACGAGGCCGAGGCGCAGGAGACGCTGGCCCTCCTCCGCCAGGCGGCCGAGCTCTCGGAGTTGCCGTGATCACTGCCCAGCAGCTGGCCGACCCCGCGGCGGTGCGCGGCCTGCTCGGGCACATCGACGCCATCGCCCGGCGCCTCCCCCGCCGCGTCACCTTCATGGAGGTCTGCGGGACCCACACCAACGCCATTGCCGCGGCGGGGTTGCGGCGCCTCCTGCCACCCCAGATCCGCCTCATCTCCGGCCCGGGTTGCCCGGTGTGCGTCACCCCGGTGGGCTATCTGGACCGCGCCGAGGCGCTGGCGCGCCGGGACGACGTGACGATCTGCACCTTCGGCGACCTGCTCCGCGTCCCCTCGAGCCATGGCAGTCTGGAGCAGGCGCGCGCCCGGGGGGCCGACGTTCGCGTGGTGTACTCCCCCCGCGACGCCGTCGCCGTGGCCCGCGCGGCGCCGCAACGCACCGTCGTCTTCCTCGGCGTGGGGTTCGAGACCACCGTCCCCACCGTGGCCGCCGCCTTGCTCGAGGCGGAGCGGGACGGCGTGGCCAACTTCCTGGTCCTGTCGGGCCACAAGACCATGCCCGGCCCGCTGCGGGCCCTGGCCGGCGACGACGACGTGGCGGTGGACGGGTTCATCTGCCCGGGCCACGTCTCGGTGATCACCGGCTCGCGCGCCTTCTCCTTTCTCCCCGAGGAGTTCGGCACCCCCGCCGTGGTGGCGGGCTTCACCCCCACCGATGTCCTGCGGGGGGTCCTGGCCCTCGCCCGCCAGCTCGTCGACGGCCGGGCCGAGCTGGAAAACCTCTACGGCCGCGTCGTCTCCCCCGAGGGGAACCTCACCGCCCAGGCCCTGGTGGCGCGCACCTTCGCGCCGGCTGACGCGACGTGGCGGGGGCTGGGGGCGATCCCCGGCTCCGGTCTCGAGCTGCGGCAGGAGTTTGCGGCCCGAGACGCCGCTCGGCTGGAGGTCCCCCTCCCCGAGCCCGAGGAACCCGCTGGCTGCCGCTGCGGCGACGTGTTGAAGGGGCTCATCGACCCCACCGACTGCCCGCTCTTTGCCGCTGCCTGCACCCCCGAGGCGCCGGTGGGAGCGTGCATGGTCTCCGCCGAGGGGGCCTGCGCCGCGTGGTACCGGCACGAGCGGTCGCCGGGGGCAGCGCAGTGACGCGGCGGCCCGACACCGTGCTGCTGGCCCACGGCGGCGGCGGCCGCCTCACCCGGGAGCTGGTCCGCTCCACCTTTCTGCCCGCCTTTCGCAACCCGGCCCTCGAGACGCTCACCGACGCCGCGATCCTGGAGCCGCTGCCTGCCGGGAGGCTGGCCCTCACCACCGATGCCTTCGTGGTGGACCCGCTGGAGTTTCCCGGCGGCGACCTGGGCCGCCTTGCCGTCTGCGGCACTGTCAACGACCTCGCCGTGGCCGGGGCCAGGCCCGTGGCCCTCACCGCCGCCTTCATCCTCGAAGAGGGGCTCGAGACGGCGCTCCTCGACCGGTTGGTGGCCAGCGCCGCCCGCGCGGCGGCGGCGGCCGCCGTCCCCATCGTCGCCGGCGACACCAAGGTGGTGCCCCGCGGCAAGGGGGACGGCATCTTCGCCGTCACTGCCGGCCTCGGCGTCGTGCCAACAGGCCGCGACCTGGGCGATCACCGCATCGTCCCGGGCGACGTCATCCTCGTCTCCGGCCCCATCGCCGCCCACGGCGGCACCATCGTCGCTTGCCGCCACGGCCTGGCCGGCGGCGGCCTCGAGTCCGACTGCGCGCCGCTCAACGGCCTGGTGGAGCACCTCCTGGGCTCGGGGGTCGAGGTGCACGCCATGCACGACCCCACCCGGGGCGGGGTGGCCACCACCTGCAACGAGGTGGCGGAGCGGTGCAACGCCCGGTTGGTTCTGGAGGCCACGGCCATCCCGGTCCAACCGGCGGTGACAGCGGTCTGCGAGTTGCTCGGCCTCGACCCCCTGTACCTGGCCTGCGAGGGGCGGCTGCTGGCCTGGGTGGCGGCCGACCACGCGCCCCGCGCCCTCCAGGTGCTGCGGGAGCACCCCCTGGGGCGCGAGGCGGCCTGCATCGGCCGTGTGGAAACGGCTGCCGCTGGGGGGAGCGTCGTCCTGCGCACCGCGTACGGCGTCGAGCGCCCCCTCGACCTGCTGTCCGGCAGCGAGGTGCCGCGCATATGCTAGGGCGGCACTCGGGCGCGGCGCAGCGGCGCGGCCTCGTCACCCCCCCTGTACCGAGGGAGGCTCGTCTATGGACGCGTTGTCGCTGGACCTGATCGTGGCGGCTGCCGCCCTGGCTTTCACCCACACGCTGCTGGGCCCGGACCACACGCTCCCCTTCGTCATGCTGGCGCGGGCACAGCGCTGGAGCACCAGGCGGACCCTGGCAGTGACGCTGGCCTGCGGCATCGGCCACGTGGGGTCCTCGCTCCTGCTCGGGGCGGCTGGGCTTGCCTTGGGTTTGGGGGTCGCGCACGTCACCCGGGCGGAGGAGGTGCGGGGGGGGCTGGCCGCCTGGGCCCTAGTGGCGTTCGGCGCCGCCTACGCCCTCTGGGGGATCCGTCACGCACTTCGCCGGCGGCACGGCCTCACCCCCCACGAGCACCACGGGCACGTGCACCTCCACCCGGGCGGGGGGGCGAGCCACCAGCACGAAGGGGCGGGCGAATCCCGCAGCACGTTCTGGGCGCTGTTCATCGTCTTCGTCCTCGGACCGTGCGAGCCTTTGATCCCCCTCTTCGTTCTCCCCGCCTCCCGCGGCCGCTTCGACGCCGCGGTGGCCGCTGCCGTGGTCTTCTCCCTCGTCACCGTGGCGACCATGCTGGTCCTCGTGGGGTTGGCCCAGGCCGGGGTGCGGCGGCTCCCCCTCGCGGCCCTGGAGCGCTGGTCGCACGCCCTTGCCGGTGCCGTCATCGCGGCGTCGGGGCTGGCGGTCATCTTCCTGGGTCTGTGAGGGCGTCGCCGCGCCGCCTCGGGGCGGGCGCCGGCTTTACAGGACCCTTCCCTTCTGCTAGATTTCCGTCCTGCGGTCGGCCCGTTCGTCTAGAGGTTAGGACGCCGGCCTCTCACGCCGGAAGCAGGGGTTCGATTCCCCTACGGGCCGCCAACGGTCCCGCCCGTTGCCTGCTCCCGTGCCGCCAGGTGCGACGCACGCGCGCCGGTGCTGTCGAGGGTGCGCGCCCCGGCCCGCTACCGCTACACTGCCACCGTGCCGACCTACCGGCTGACCATCGAGTACGACGGCACCAAGTTTTCCGGCTGGCAGGTCCAGCCGCGGGGGAGGACCGTCCAGGGCGTGCTCCTGGAGGCGCTGCGGGACCTCACCGGCGAGACGAATCTCGACCTCCAGGGGGCCGGGCGCACCGACGCAGGGGTCCACGCGCTGGCGCAAGTGGCGTCGCTGCGATGTAGGCGTCGCCTCCAACCTGCTGCGCTCCTGGCCGCCCTGGAGACCACCCTGCCCAGCGATTTGGCCGTGCGCCACCTGGCCCCGGCCGCCCCCTCGTTCCACGCCCGCCACGACGCCACCGGCCGCTCCTACGTGTACCAGATCTCCCTGCGCCGCTCTGCCTTCGGCAAGCGAGTGAGCTGGTGGGTCCGCCCACCCTTGGGCCTGAACCGGCTGGCCGAGGCCCTCGGGCGGTTTTGCGGCCGGCACGATTTCCGCGCCTTCGCCAAAGGAGGCGTAGCCGAGAGCCCCGTCGTGGAGGTGGAGCGGTGCGACCTGGCGGTGGCGGCGGACGTCGTGCTCCTGCGCTTCGTGGCCAGCCACTTCCTCTGGAACCAGGTGCGGCGGATGGTGGGGGCGCTGGTGACGGTGGGCCGCGGGGAGGCGGAGCCGGAGGACGTGCCGCGCTGGCTGTCCGGGGCCGCGCCGCCGCCCCCTCTCGCGGCGCCCGCCGCCGGACTGTTCCTGGAAGCGGTCCGCTACCCCGGGGAAGAGTTTCGGCTCCCCCCCCTCGCCCCCCTGGGCATCCCCGCGGCGTCGGCATCGTGACCGTGGTAGGCTTCCCTCGACCGAGAAGGGGAGATGGCGTCCGGGCTTGTGACGTTTCGCGCTCTCCGGGGGTCTGCGCCGTGTCCGGCCCCGCGCAACCGCATGGACACCAACCCCACAACGACCTCTCACCACCGTCGCGTCGTCGGCCACCGAACCTCCCTGGACCCCGCCATCTGCAGTGGGCCGTTATCCTCCCCATCGAGGTGAGACCTATGGGCACCCGGACGGACCAGCTTGCCCGCACGGTCGGCCTTGTTCTGGGAGGTGGTGCGGGGATGCTCGGATTTGCGACCACGCCCGTCCACGCCGAGCCGCCCTCGAGCATCCACGGCACCGTCGCCATGGCTGCTGACAACCCCGGCAAGCATGGCATGCATTGGCGCACGCAATTGTGGGCCTCGCAGGAAGCGGTTGACCGCGCCATGTTGCGGGTGTGCGCCGGCAACGAAGCCCACCCAGCGGCTGCGAGCGAATGCCAGCAGTTCCCAGTAGCGAAAGGAAAAGTTCTTACCCCTGAGAACGTGCTCAGCGGCTTCCCGTTGACGCCGCCGGCTGCCTTGTACTTCTCCTGGGACGGCATCCCCGCGGAACAAGGCGTCGTATTCACCCGGACGTACACCGTGGCGCCGAACGGCCAGCCCGGCACCTTCGGCCAAGGGGCGCACGGACAACTCCTCACGACGCTGCCAGCAGCGGGGGTCTCGCAGATCGTGCCGCTCGCCCTCGACGCGCTCACGTTCCGTAGCAACGTCGGCATCGCGAACCTCGGCAGCGCAAAAACCGTCACGGTGCGTGTACGAAACACGCAGGGGGTCGTCGTCGGCGAAAAGGCGTACACCCTTCCCGCTTTTGGTTGGCGCCAGCTGAACGACGTCTTCCTCGAACTGGGAATCGCCACCTACTCATACAGCTTCGCCGAGCCGTTCGGCACCGCGCCGTTCGCAGCCTACGCCAGCATCGCCGACAACACGAGCGGCGACCCGACCACGATGCCAGCGAAATGGGCCTACGACGCGCAGCGCGGCCTCTTCATCCCCGTCGCTGCCCGTTTGCCCGGCTACACCGGGACACAGTGGCGCACAGACGCGGTCGCCATCAACTGGCAAGGCGCAGAGAAGGAGATCCTCTTCTCTTCGAGGTGCAGAACAGGGACAACTACCGGAACCCAAACCCATGGTTGTTGGTCTTCTACGAGGACAAGGCGCTCCTCGCATGGGAGGACGTCCTCGGCTCGCTCTACAGCCTCGACAATACCAAAGGAAGTCTCATGACGACGCCCTTCCCGAACAAGCTCCTCTGGAGCCGGACCTACAACGCCGGCGGAACGAGTGGAACGTTTGGCCAGGAGTTGCCGGCCATCTTCGACGACGAATCAAAGATAGCGGGAGACGCGACAGGCACACTCATCGGTCTCAGCCAATCAGCGGACGCCAACACCGGCTACCGGAGCGCGCTCGGCCTCCTCAACACCGGCTACAACGCCGCCATCTTCAAGGTGGAGCTGTTCGACAGCGACGGCAACCTCAAAGGAACCCTCTAGCAGGAGGTACCCGCCCTCTCCGTCGTGCAGCTCGACAAGGTCTACCAGAAGGTGACGCAGGACGCCGTGGCGAACGGCCGCATCAAGGTGACCGCAACCAGCGGCCAAGGCTTCGCCTACGCCAGCATCGTCGACAACGCCACCGGAGACGCCACCACAGAATACGCGACGATCATCCGAAACATCCGGAAAGTAACAGGAGAGGAGTACGTCCACGCTTGGTTCGACCCGCTCCGCGAGAACATCTTCTACCTAAATAACGTGGAATCTCGTGAACCGCCCCCGGTCCATTAGACACTCGGTTGATGGTATTCAAGCCGCCACCCCCAAGCCAGAGGTCAGGGCGTGACGGGCGCGGATGGGGTCGTGAAGCCGTGCTTCTCGACCAGCCAGCCATTGTTGTAGCGGTGCCGGAAGGCATCGAGGGCTGCGTGCAGCTTGTCCACCGTGTCGAAAGCCTCGATCCACGGCAGCTGCTCTTTGAGGGTGCGAAGGAAGCGCTCGGCGCCGCCGTTGCCTTCCGGCTCACGGATGAACGCCGGCGAGGACTCGATGGCGAGGACGCGCAGCTCGGCCTGGAAGTGATCGCTCATGAACTGGCTGCCGTGGTCGTGACG
>Ga0101944_10000891_pt1 | contig 75584 bp, 70 predicted proteins | sample DewCreD2012metaG_FD_75245 | JGI IMG/M metagenome (GOLD analysis project Ga0101944, IMG submission 75245) | Hot spring sediment bacterial and archeal communities from British Columbia, Canada, to study Microbial Dark Matter (Phase II) - Dewar... ... | reverse complement strand
TGTCGACCAGTCCCTCCGGGACCGGGAAGCGGTAGGTCGCGGCCAGATGGTCGAGCAGCTTGCGCTTGGCCTTCTGCCGCGAGGCGGCTTTGAAGTCGGCCTCGATCCGCTCCGCGAGCGCCTTCTCGAGCGCCGGCAGGTCGTCGAAGCCGAGCTCCTTGGCGAGCGCGTCGTCGACCTCCACCGGCAGCGGTTCCTCGACCGCCTTCACCTCGACCTCGAAGCGCGCCGTCTTGCCGCGCAAGCTCGGCTCGCCCCAGCTCTCGGGGAAGGTCACCTCGATCGTCCGCCTCTCGCCGGGAACGACCCCCGAGAGCTGGTCCTCGAAGCCCGGGATCAGCCCACCGGCACCCAGGACGACCGCGAGATCCTTGCCCGAGCCACCCTCGAAGGGACGGCCGTCGATGGTGCCTTCGTAGTCGATCGTCACCCGGTCGCCCGAGCGCGCCGGGCGCGGCTCGGCCGGAGCCCGGAACTTCTGCCGCGAGCGGGCGAGCCGCTCCAGGGCCTGGCGCAGCACGGTCTCGTCGACCGTGGCCACCGGCCGGACGATCGCGATCGCCTTCATGTCGACCTCGGGGACGTCGGGCAGGAGCTCGACCCGCATCGCGAACTCGAGGTCCTTGCCTTCGTCGAAGGCGGTGATCTCGATCTTGGGCCGGAGCGCCGGCTTGAGGCCGTGCTCGCCGATCGCCTTCTTCGCACCCTCCTCGAGGGCTTGTTCGACCACCTCGCCGAGCACGCCCTTGCCGTACTGCTTCTTCAACAGGCCGAGCGGCACCTTGCCCGGGCGGAAGCCGGGCATCCGCACCCGGCCCTTGAGATCCTCGAGGCGGGTGGTCACCCGTTCCTCGATCTCGGCGGCCGGCACGACGACCTTGAACTGGCGGACGAGACCCTCGGCCGCGACTTGGGTGACCTGCATCGATTCGTCTCTTTCCCGCTCGACCCCGGACGGCCGCCGCCCGCGCCGGGCTGGTGCGGGCGGCGAGACTCGAACTCGCACGGCTCGCGCCACGGGAACCTAAATCCCGCGTGTCTACCGGTTCCACCACGCCCGCCGCGCGCCCGGCCGCGGCGACGCGACGCGCTCGCCGGCCGGGCGCTGCATATAGCACGCGGCGACCGGCTGCCAACAGGCGGCGACCGGCGCGGTGGAGCCGCGACCCCGGGCGTGCTATGCTGCCGCCGAGTGGCAAGAGACGGGGGGTGTTCCACCCGTCCGTGCGGCGCGAACGGGAGGCCCGGCATGACCACGGTCAAGCAGCTCCTCGCCGAGAAAGGGAACACGGCCTGGACCGTGGGTCCCGACCAGACCGTGCTCGACGCGATCCGCATCCTCGCCGAGAAGGACATCGGCGCGCTCGTGGTGGTCGAGGACGACCGGCCGATCGGGATCTTCTCCGAGCGCGACTATGTCCGCAAAGTGTTCGTCAAGGGCAAGACCTCGCCGACCACGCGCGTGCGCGAGGTCATGTCGGCGCCGCTCATCTCGGTCGGGCTCAACACCACGGTCGAGCAGTGCATGGCGACGATGAGCAGCCGGCGGATCCGGCACTTGCCGGTGATCGACAACGGCCGGCTCGTGGGCATGTTGTCGATCACCGATCTCGTCAACAACATCATCCGCGAACAGCATCAACTCATCGAGCAGCTCGAGAGCTACATCCACGGCTGAACCGGCCACCCGGCCGATCGGCCGGCCCGCCGGCTTCAGCGGTCGGCGGCGCGGAGCGCGGCGAGGAAGGAATCGGGTCGTGCGGGCGGCGGCCCGAGCGGGGTCCGCTCGAACGGCCGCGGCCTCGGCAAGGGCACGGGCTCGCCCGCGGTCGCGGCGAGCCGCGGCGCCGGGGGCGCGGCAGGCCGCTCGGGCTCGGAAGGGGGAGGCGGTGCGGCGGGCGAGGCGGCCGGTGGGGCGAGCACCGGCGCGGCCGGCTCGGGCCCCACGGGTGCCGCGGCGGCCGGGGCCGAAAGCGGCACGGCGGCCCGGGGTGGCAGGCTCGGTGGGGCCGGCGGCGCGCCGCCCAGCGAGCGGGCGCGCAAGGCCCGCATCCGCGCCCGCAGCTCCTCGGAAATGTCGCGCGCGTCCTCGGCGTTGCGCATCACCCGCGGGGTGATGAAGACGATGAGCTCGGTGCGCCGCTGCGCCGTGCGGGTCGAGCCGAAGAGGTTGCCGAGCACCGGGATGTCGCCCAGGACCGGGAGGCGCTCGCGGCCGCGCTCCTCGCCCTCCTGGATCAGCCCGCCCAGAACCACGGTTTGCCCGTCGAGCACGTCGACCCGGCTCTTGATCCGCCGTTGTTGGATGGTCGGGGTGGGCGTGGTCCCCCGCGCTTCGCCCGTGTCGACCACCCGGCTCACCTCCTGGGCGATCTCGAGGGCGACCACGCCCGCGCTGTTGATCCGCGGCTTGACCTGCAGGATCACGCCCGTGTCGCGGTACTCGATCGAGCTCACCGTGGGCGCGAGCGGGTTCTCGACGCTGACCGCGGTGCGAGTGGTGATCGGCACTTCGTCGCCCACGGTGAGGACCGCCTCGGCGCCGTCGCGGACCACGACCGAAGGCGCGGAGAGGACGCGCACGTCGGTCACCTGGGAGAGCGCGTCGATCGTGATGTTGGTGTCGCCGCCGGTGAAGATGAAATTGAAGCCCGGAACGCGTGCCAAGGGCTCGAGGTTGCGGAAATTGGTCGTACCGGTAGCACTCCCGGTCGTGTTGTTGAAGCCGAAGCGGAAATTGCCGGCCTCGATGAAGTATTGCACGCCGTAGCGCAGCGCGTCGTTCAAGAGGACCTCGGCGATGGTCGCCTCGATCAGCACTTGCGGGGGTGCCGTGTCGATCCGCCGCAAGGTGCCCTCGACCTGCTCCCAAACGGCCGGGGTGGCGCGCACCACGACCGAGTTGGTGGCCTTGTTGGCGACCACCTTGATACCGCCCGAGCCGGCCGGCCGGACCGTCGAGATCCGCGCCTCCTGGGCGGCGAGTGCCGCCGGGCCGGTGGCCGGCTCCTCGGCCGTCGGGCGACCCTCCGGTGGTGCCCCCAGGCCCAGGAGCGAAGGCGGGGTCGCAGCCGCCGCCGGAGCCGCCCCGGCCGCCTCGCCGAACAGCTCGGCCAAGAGCTTGGCCGCGTCTTCGGCGTTCGCGTGCTTGAGCTCGTAGACGAAGAACTGCGGCCCGGCCGTCCGACCGCGGTCGAGCCGGCCGACCCACTGCTCGACCTGCAGCATCTGGGCGGGCGAGCCGGTGAGCGCGAGCACGGCGTTGAGCCGGGCGATCGGCAGGAACTGCACGGCCGGCCGCTGGCCCGTACCCGGCGGCAACGCCTCGGCGAAGAGCGCCTCGAGCTCGGGGATCAAGGCCTCGGGAGTGGCGTATTGCAAAGGGAAGATGCCGACCGAGCGGTTGGCGAGCCAGTCGGCATCGAGCACCGCGAGGGTGTCGAGGGCGGCTTGGCGCTCGGCCGCCGTCCCGGTGATCAAGAGCAGGTTGCTCGAGGGATCGACCCGGATGTCCTCGGGCTTGTTCAAAAGCGGCTGGACGAACTGGGCGGCGGTCTGGGCCGAGATGTGCCGCAAGGGCACGACCGTGGCACCGGTGCCGGGGGCGACGAGCGGCGGCTGGCTCCCGCCGATCGGCCGGAGTTCGCTCCGGCCCACGAGCTCCTCGGCCGGCGCCACGACGAAGCCGGGCCCGCTCTCGGCGAGCCCGGCGCCGACCATCCGCAAAGCCGTCTCGAGGACCAGGAGGAGGTCGCGCTCGGCCACCGGACCGGCGGTCGAGAGGGTCACCGTACCGGAGACGCGCGGGTCGATCGTGAAGGGGCGACGCAGGATGTCGCCCAGGACGACGCGGACCGCCTCTTTGACCTCGGCCCCGTCGAGATTGACCTGCACGCCGTCGGGGGTGCGCTGGACGCCGGGCGGACGCGGCACCAAGGCGACGGCGCCGCGGGCGAGGAACACCTCGGGCCTCGGGCGGCCCTGCGGCGCTCCGGTCCGCTGACCGTCGCCGGCCGTGGCGCGCGAGCGGGCCGGCGGCTCGAAGGAGAGCGCGTCGATCGTCGGGCCGATCTCCGAGCGGAGCGTCGGATCGCCGCAGCCCGCGAGGGCGAACAGGCCGGCCAGGAGCAGCGCGTAACCGGCCCGGCGCCGGACGAGGCGTCCCATCGTCTGCGACCTTCTGCTCGTGTCGCCTTGCCCGCGCCCGGCGTGGCGGCGGGCTCCGCCGCATGGGCGACGGGCCACCCGCTCCTACCGGCCGACCGCGCGGTCGGCAAGGCGGCGCCCGACCCGGTCGGTCGGTACGTCCCGAGCGACGTCAAAGGCCCGTGCGATATTCCGGACTCGACAGCGCGAGCCGCTCGCGCACCCTCGGCTGTAGCACATGGGCCACGAGGTGGACGCCGGCGGCGTCCAGCCGACCCGCGCGGATGTCGGCCACGAGCCGGCGGCGCAGCGCCTCGACCGGCGCGTCCGCCTCCTCGGGGTAGAGCCGACGCAGCCCCGCGGCCTCGGCCGCCCCCGGCAGCCGGCCCGCGGCGGCGCGCGCCACGATGGCCATCGCGTTGGCGACCATCGCCGTCTCGAAGCGGAGTTCGGCCGGGACCGCGGGCTGGATCCGCTCGCGCAGGAGGAGGCGGGCGGTCTCGAGCAGATCGACGAGGTCGGCCGGCAGGCTCATCCCCCCTCCCCCTCGAGAAGGACCAGATAGTCGAGCACGTCGGCCTCGAGCTGGGGCACGAGGTGCGCCGTCAAGGCGAGCTCGAGCGACCGCTCGCGGCCGCTTTCGTGCCGGTCGGCCTGGAGGAGCGCCACGACCGCCCAACGCAGCGTCGCCAAGAGTTCGAACCAGCGTACCGCGCGGCGGTCGACGCGCCGGCCGGATGCCGCCTCGTAGGCCTCGAGGAACGGCTCGCGCGGGCCGAGGCCGCCGCACTCCCGCTCGACCGCCCCGAACCGCCAGCATTTGGCGAGCATCCAGCCCAGATCCTCGAGCGGATCGGCAAGGCAGGCGAACTCCCAATCCAGCACCGCCACGAGCCGCCCGTCGCGGAGCATCAGGTTGCCGGTGCGGAAGTCGCCGTGGACGAGGGTGAGCTCACCCGAGCCCGGTCGCGCCCGCTCGAGCCGGCGCAGGCCCCATTCGAGCACCGGCTGCGCCTCGCCGAGCCCGTCGAGATGGGCGCGGAGCTCGGCGATCCGCGCGGCCAGCGGGTCGGCGGGGGCGGACAGGAAGGGAAGGTTGGGGAGCGGCGGGCGGAGCGCGTGGATCCGGGCGAGCACCCGGCCGAGCTCGGCTGCGAGCTCGGGCCCGCGGGCGAGCACCGCCGGGTCCTTGACGAGCCGGGCGCCGCGCGCCTCGCCCCCGACCCGGGCCATCAGATAAAAGGGCTTGCCGAGAAGGCCGGGGTCGGCGTGGGCGCACCAGGGCTCCGGGACCGGTACGCCCGCCCGGCGCGCGACCTCGAGCAGCGCGAACTCCTCGAGCCGCGGCCGGCTCACCGCCACGGTCGAAGGCGCGTCGCGGCGGAGCACGAGTTCGTGCCGACCGGCCCTGGGCCCGCCCTCGATCGTGACCACGAGGCCCAGATTGTCCTGGATCGCCCCGCCCGCGAGCCGGCGCACCGACTCGATGCGAACGGCCGCGGCGCCGAGCGTCCGGGCGAGCCAGCCCTCGAGCCTACCGCGCTCTTCGGGTGTGAGGGGCTCGCTCACGGCCAGGCGAAGAAGCCGCGCGGGTCGGCGAGCAGCGCGCGGGCCACGAGCATGCGGTGGACTTCGGAGGCACCGTCGACGAGCCGCGCTTGACGGGCGTAGCGGTACATCCACTCGAGCGGCGTGTCCTTGGAATAGCCTTTGGCACCGAGGAGTTGGATCGCCGTGTCGATCGCATGATGGAGGGCGTCGGCCACCTGGATCTTGGCCATCGAGACCTCGGCCTGCGCCTTCTCGCCGGCTGCGATCTTGACCGCGGCGCGCATCACGAGGAGCCGGCCCGTGGCGATCCGCATCGCCGCCTCGCCGAGCATGTCCTGCACACTCTCGAGCTCGGCCAGGGTTCGGCCGAAGGCGCGCCGCTCGCGGATCCAGGGAAGCGCGATCTCGAGCGCGCGCCGCGCCATGCCGAGCCAACGCATGCAATGGGTGAGCCGGGCCATGCCGAGGCGGATCTGGGTCACCTTCATGCCCAACCCCTCGCCCAGGAGCACGTTCTCTGCGGGCACCTCGAGCCCGTCGAGCTCGAGCTCGCAATGGCCGCCATGCTCCTCGGGCCCCATGATCGGGATCCGGCGGAGGATCCGCCAGCCCGGCTGGTCGGCGTGGAACAGCATCGCCGTGAGGCCGCGGCGTGGATCGTCGGAGGTCCGGGCCAAGAGGATGAAGTGCTTCGCCCCCTCGGCCCCGGTGATGAACCATTTGCGGCCGTGGACGAGGTAGCGGTCGCCGCGCTTTTCCGCGCGGGTCCGCATCATCCCGGCCGGGTCGGACCCGGAACCCGGGTGCGGCTCGGTCATGACGATCGCCGAGCGCACCTCGCCACGGACGATCGGGTCGAGCCAGCGGGCCTTCTGCGCCTCGGTCCCGACCTTCTCGAGGACCCACATGTTGCCGTCGTCGGGGGCGGCGCAGTTGAAGCAGACCGGGCCGAAGCGACAGCGCCCCATCTCCTCGTAGAGCACCGCCATGCCGACCGGCCCGACCCCGAGCCCGCCCCGCGCCTTCGGCATCTGCGGGCACCAGAGGCCTTGGGCCTTGATCTCGGCGCGCAGCTCTTCGACGAGCTCCCAGCGGATCTGCTCACCCTCGCCCCAGCTCGCGGGATCGTCTTCGAGCGGCAGAAGGCGCCGGTCGACCAGGCCGGCGACGCGACCCCGCAGATCCTCGAGCGCGGGTTCGAGCGTGAAGTCCATGCCCGACACCTCCTTGCGACACGGCGCCCCGACCCGGGCCGGCCCGCTCCTCGCACGCGGGCCGGGTCCGGGCAAGCGTGCAGGAAGGACACGCTCGCGCCCTTCCGGGGCGTCCGGCCGAGCGCCGGCGTCGGTCGTGCTGGACTGGGCGGGGTCGATCGGGAGTATGATATCGGGAAGGTCCCTTGGGGGGACCCGTCACCTCGGTGGATCGAATGCTGCGCAAGCCCGTTGGTTTCACGATCGCCGCGCTCGCCCTTTGGGCGACGTCGGCCGCCCCGGCCTCGGCGGTCGATTTGCGGATCGGCCTCGGTGCCGGGATCGCTCCGGACTACGAGGGGTCCGATGATTACACGGGGATCCCCCTCTGGAACCTCACGGTCTCCGATCTGTATCACCCGGATACCTTCGTGGCACTGGTCGGCACCTCGCTCAGGTCGAACCTGCTCGCCCACCCGAACCTGCGGCTGGGTGTTTCCGGCCAGTACAAGCCGGAGCGGGACGACGTCGAAGACGATCGCGTCGACCAGATGCGCGACATCGACGCCGCGCTCATGGTGGGGGTGCTCGCCGGCTACGACTTCGATCCGGCGCGCGACGGCGATCTCGTGATCGAACTCGATCTGCGCGCCGACGTGGCCGAGGGGAACGGCGCGCTCGGCACCTTGCGCGGTCGTTGGGCCGGCCGTACCGGCCCTTCGAGCGTCGTGCGGGTCGAGGTCTCGACTACCTACGCGAGCGAAGATTACATGTCGGAATATTTCGGCGTGAGCAACGCCAACGCCGCGCGCAGCGGTCTCGATCGGTTCGACGCCGACGACGGCTTCAAAGACATCGGCATCGGCGTGAGCCTGGATTACAACCTGACGAACAATTGGATCGTGAGCGGCACCGCCGCCTACAGCTTGCTGCTGGGCGACGCCGCGGACAGCCCGATCGTCGACGATCGCGGCAGCACCAGCCAGTTCTTCTTGGGCGCCCTCGTCAACTACAAGTTCTGAGCATCAGGTTCTGAGCATCGCGCCGTCCGCGGCCGTCCGGCGCTCGCCGGACGGCGGCGGCCCTCAACGCTTCGGCACGAAGAACGGCGCCGGGGTCAAGATCTTGTTGACCATGTGCTGGATCAGGGGCGTGGCGGCCGCCAGATATTCGGCCCAGGCCGGGTCGGCCTGGAGTGCGGCGCGGCGCTTGGCACGATCGGCCAAGTCCTCGTAGGCCCACATGTGGACGACCTGGTTGAGCTCGCCGATGTCCATAGAGGTGAACCAGCCCCAGGGCTCGCCCAGATACTTGGTCTGGATCGGATAGCCCTTGCTCTCGTAGACTTCGAGGAAGGCTTTGAGCTTGCCCGGATGGAGCGTGTAGGTGCGGTGGTCGATGATCATCGGCGGACCTCCTCCCGGGCTGTTCCCGCCGCCCGTCTAGCGTGGCGCGGCGGTGGGGGGAAGCGGCGGCGCGTCGACCCCGGCCCCCGCCGATGCTAGGCTCTCGCTGCCGGCGTGGAGAAGGGTGATGGCACGCGCGCTCGAGCGGATGACGGTCGAGGAGTTCGAGGCCTGGGCGGACCGGCGGCCGGAACGGTACGAGCTCGTCGACGGGGTGCCCAAGATGATGGCCGGCCCCGCCGAGCCGCACGGGGAGATGCAAGCCCTTTTGATCGTCGAGATCATGCTCCGCCTTCGGCCTTCCTGTCGGGCGCTCGGGTCGGTGGGGTTCGTCCTCGACCGGTGGAACGAGCGGATCCCCGACCTCGCGATCGTCCGCGGCGAACGGACGAACGATCGGCTCCGCGAGGCGAAGGCGGTCGTCGAGATCCTCTCCGAGAGCACGGCCGAATACGATCTCGGCGAAAAGCGGCTGCGCTACATGCAGCTCCCGGGCCTCGAGGAGATCTGGATCGTCTGGCCCGGCCATCGCCAGGTCCAGCTCTGGCGCAAGGATGAGGACGGGCGCTGGCGCGGCGAGGACGTGACCGGCGAGGAGGCGATCCGCTCGGCGCTTTTGGCCGAGCCCCTGCCGCTCGACGGGCTCTACGGGCCGATCGGGCTTTAGGCCCGTGGGCGGGCCGGCCGGGCGTCGTAGCCGGCCTTCTCGACCGCGCGGAGGAGGGCCGCCGTGTCCACGCCCTCGTGCTCGACGGTGGCCCGGCCGGCGGCGAGGTCGACCGCGACGTGCCGCACGCCCGGCACGGCACGGAGGGCCTTGTCGACCGCGGCGACACAGCCCTCGCAGCCCATCCCTTCGATCTCGAGTTCGAGCTTCTCGGCCATGGTTCGATCCTCCACGCGACCGCGCGCACAAGCTACTCGGTCTGTTCGCCGACCCGCCAGCGTGCCGCGGTCACACCCGGCTCCAGGCTGATCCGCCCGATGATCTGCTCGAGCGTACGGTCGGCCCGCTGATCGGCGTGGACCCGGGCGGCGATCTCCACCTTGTCCCCTTCCTCGAGATCGCGGCTGTCGAGCCCTCTGAGCCGCAGCCCGGCGCTCGCGAGCCCCTGGAGGAGAAGGGCGCGGACGTGCGCCTCCTGGGGGGCGCGGCAGAGGATCGTGATCGCATAGGCCGAATCGGTCTCCGGCGCGAGCCAGGGCTGACGGTTGACGAGCGCCGCCAGGGGTCGGAGTGCCAGGTTGACCAGGATCACGAGCCCGGCCACGACCGCGGCCGAACACCAGAGCGTGGCGGCGGTGTTGAGGCCGCGGACGTTGAAGCCCTCGCGGAAAATGATCCCGGCGCCCAAAAAGCCGATGCCCGAGACCACCTGGGCAGCGACCCGGGTCGGGCTCGCCTCGCCGGGCGTGCCGATGGAGAAGACGACGAAGGCGGCGGCGCCGAGCGCGACGAGGGTGTTGGTGCGCAGCCCGGCGAGGCGCTGGCGCCATTGCCGCTCGAGCCCGTCGCCGCGCCCAGGCCCGAGGCGACCGGTACGTCGCGGCGCAGCACACGGAAGAAATCCCGCCACGCGGTCCGGACCTGGCCGAGCGCCATCACCCGGATGACGAGCGTGGCCGACTGGCTGCCGGTGTTGCCGCCCATGTCGATGATCGGGGCCATGAACGCGGCGAGGATCACGATCTCCTCGAGGATCGCCGCCTGCGCCGCGACGAAGTGGCTGGTGACGATCCCGAACCCGGTCAACAGCGCGAGCCAGAAGAAGCGCTGGCCGAACATCGCGCGGAAGCGCGACCGGAGGATGTCGAGATCCGGCCCGCCCAGGGCGGCCGTGCCACCGAAGCGGACCAGCCGGCGGGCCTGCTCGCGCTCGGCCACGTCCATCGCGTCGTCGACCGTGACGATGCCCACGAGTTTCTCGTCGCCGTCGACGATCGGCAAAGCGAGGAGGTCGTATTCGGCGATCTTTTGCGCGACGAGCTCGCGCGGGTCCTCGACCCGGGCGGCGATCACCTCGCGGCGCATGATCTCGCCGACCGTCGCCTGGTCGCGGGCGACCAGGAGGTCGCGCAGCGAGACCACGCCCACGAGCCGGCGGGCTTCGTCGATCACGTAGGCATCGTAGATCGTCTCCTTGTCGGGGGCCTCGCGGCGGAGCTTGGCGATCGCCTCGGCGACCGTGAGCTCGGGCGCGAACACCGCGTAGTCCGAGGTCATGATCGAGCCGGCGCTGCCTTCGGGGTAGGAAGCGAGCTTGCGGATGTCCTCCCGCTCGGCGGCGGCGAGCGCCGGCAAGAGCGCCTCGCGCTCGGCCTCGCTCAAGCGGTTGAACAGGTCGGCGCGCTCGTCGTGGGCCATCGCCGCGACGATCCGGGCGAGCTCGCCGCGGCCGAGGCGCGCGGCGATCGCGCCCTGCGCCTCCGGCTCCAGGAAGGCCAGGATGTCGGCCGCCTTCCGCTCGTGCAGCGCCGGCAGCACGCGGGCGGCTTCCGCGGCCGGCATGCCGGCGAGGACCGCTGCCGCATCCGCCGGGTGGACGGTGGAAAGGGCGACGCGGATCGATTCGAGATCGTTGCGGGCGAGGAACTCGGCGAACGCCGCCTGCTCGACGATACGGGTCACGGGGGTGCCCCGTCGGCGAACGGGGCCAGCCGCCGACGGGCGCACCGGCTCAGCGCCGTGCGGGCCTCGGCGGCGGGCGGAAACGGGGTTCGAAAGTGCGGCGCGGGCGCGGCTCGGCGCGGCCGGACCGCGGCCAGGGCTCGCTCACGGGCGAGCCCGTGGTCGAGATCGCGGCGGCCGGAGGCCGCGCCGGGGCAGGAGGCGGCGGAGCAGGATCGGCGAAGCGGTCGTGGCCATCGTGCACTTCCTCGGGTCGACCCCCCGGACCCGAGGTGCGCCGACGGCTCAGCGGCGGTCGCGCGCGCGACGGATCCGGACGGTCACCCCGTTCCGACGGCCCGGGCCCTGGGGCCCGGGACGAGATCGACTGTGACTGTCCATCGCTGTCCCGATCGATGCTGCCGGCCGGACGCCGGGCAGCCGGCTGCGAGCTGGGAGGGGCGGGCCGCCCTGTCAACCCGCGACGACGAGCTGCCGGCGACAGGCGCGCAGCGTGTTGTCGAGGAGACAGGCGACGGTCATCGGACCGACCCCGCCCGGGACCGGCGTGATCGCCGCGACCCGGCCGAGGGCTTCGGCGAACGCCACGTCACCCACGAGCCGGCTCGTGCCGCCGGGCGCGGTGACGCGGTTGATGCCGACGTCGATCACGACCGACCCGGGGGCGAGCCAATCGCCGCGCACGAGTTCCGGTCGGCCGACCGCGGCGACCAGGATCTCCGCACGCCGGCACTCCTCGGGAAGATCGCGGCTCCGCGAATGGGCGATCGTGACCGTGGCGTCGTGGGCGAGCAGGAGGGCGGCCATCGGCCGGCCGACGATGGTCGAGCGGCCGAGCACAAGGGCCCGCTTGCCGCGCAGCGCCGCGAGGTCACCCGAGGCTTCCTCGAGCAGCAACAGACAGCCGCGCGGCGTGCAGGGGACCAACAGATCCGCCGGCGGCGGGCCCGAGAGCGTGGCGAGCCGCCCGGCGTTGAGCGGGTGGAAGCCGTCCACGTCCTTGGCCGGGTCGATCGCCTCGAGCACCGAGCGCGTGGCGATGTGGGCCGGCAAGGGCAGTTGGACGAGGATGCCGTGGACCGCGGGATCGACGTTCCAGGCGGCGATCCGGGCCAGGACCTCGGCCTCGGACACCTCGCTCGGCAAGCGGACGACCCGGCCGTCGATCCCGACCTCGCGGGCCATCTTCTCCTTGGTGCGGACATAGGCCGCACTCGCCGGGTCCTCGCCCACGAGCAGGACCCGAAGGCCGGGAACGATCGCGCGGCCGGCGCGCAGGGCCGCGACTTCGGCTGCGAGGCGGGCACGCAGGCGGGCGGCCAGGGCCCGACCGTCGATCACCCGGGTCAAGGGACGGCCCGTCCGGAAAGCCCCGTGAACCGCGCGCGCGGTTCGCCCACCCTCACCGCAGATACTCGTTGACCAGATCGCGCAGGAAATAGAGGGCGATGATCAAGACCACAGGCGAGACGTCGATCCCGCCGAACGAGGGGATCATGTTGCGGAACGGGCGGAGTGCCGGCTCGGTGATCTGGCCGAGGAAGCCGCGCAATTGGTAGACGAAGCGGTTGCCCGTGTTCACCACCCCGAAGGCGATGAGCCAGGACAGAACGACGGCGGCGATCAAGAGCCAGATGTAGAGGGTGATGACGGTGTCGATCAGATTGGCGAGCGCGGTCATCGGCGATCCCGGCGGGGGTCGTGGCGGCTGCGGCGAGCGCGGCGCGGATCATAGCGGCGACGATGCGGCTGGCCAGAGCGGGCACGCGGTCGCGGGTCGACGGCAGAACAGGAATGTAGACTTTACAAGGAGGATCAAATCAGATAACTTTCCTTGCAGAGGAAGAGAGGAACGATCGTGTCGGACCCTCCCGCTCCGAGCCGCAGCCGTTCGACGCCCGCACCCGGCACACCGCGCCGCCCGGTGGCGGCGGGCCCCTCCCTCGCCCGCCTGCTGCGCCCGCCGGTGCCGCGGGCTCGCGGCCGTCGCCGGCAGCCGCCCGAGCCGGCCACGTCCTTGACGACCGCCTCGGGCGATCCCATAGGAAGGCCCGGCGGGGCCGTAGCTCAGTTGGGAGAGCGCTAGAATCGCACTCTAGAGGTCGGGGGTTCGACTCCCCTCGGCTCCACCAGTTCCTCTTCCCGGCCACCCCGGGGCGTCTCGCGTCGGTGATGCAAGGTATGGGCGGTCGTCGGCCGATCGCCGGCGCGCGGCAGCACGGAGCGTCCTGGGCCGACGCCGTCAGCCGTCGCTGACAGCTCATGAACCATTCGTCGTCGCAGCGTAACAGTTCCATGCGATTCGGCTAGGCTGCCTCCGAGCGGAGGGAGCGCTCGATGGCCGACGAGCCGGCAACGCACCGGCTGGATCGCCGGGACCGACACGCCGCGGAGGAGCCGCGGTGAACCGGTCGGCCGCCCGGGACCCGCCCCTCGCCTTCTTCACTTACGCGAGCCGCGCCCGCGGCGACTGGCCCCGCACCCGCCCGAACGAGTTGCTGGCGCTCGTCCGCGCGGCGGCGGAACGGAACCGCGAGCGCGAGGTCAGCGGCCTGCTGGTCTTCCATCGCGGCCGGTTCCGGCAATGGCTCGAGGGGCCCGAAAGCGCGATCACGGGCCTTCGACGAACCATCCTCGACGACCCCCGCCACCGGATCCTCACCGCCCCCGAGCTGGCCGCGACCCGCCGACGACGATTCCCCGACTGGCCGCTCCAGCTCCTTTGCGCGGCCGAAGATCTCGAAGGCGTCCCGGCGCCGGTCCACGCGTGCGTGACGCTCGTTTCGACGGCCCTGCTCGAGCAGCGCACCCCGCCGCCCGTGTCGATCCCGCTCCAACTCGCCAACTGCGCGGCCGCGACGCTCTGCCCGGCCCGCGATTCCTGCCTCGAGAGCGGCAAGGTCGAGCCCCCCGACTGTCCGGCCCGACGCCCGATCGGCAGCGGCCGAGCCTTCGGCCTGCCCGACCCGCTTCTGTTGGCCTCGGCCGCCCTCCGCGGCGCACCCGCCCTCGAGCTCTGGCTGCCGCGCGACGCGCGCGACGTCGATCGAGCGGTCCTCGCCGACCTCGTCGAGGCGGCGATCGAGCGGCTCGGCGAAGCCTGGCTCGCGGACCAACTGTCGGAGGCCGAGGTGACGCTCGCCCTCGCCGAGCTCTACCGGGTGCTCCGGCCGCTCTGCGACACCCCGCCGGTCTGGTCGCCCCGCGGCCGGGTCCTGCTCGCGACCCTGCGCGGTTCGTCGGCGGTGATCGGCCCGATGCTCAAGGGCGAGCTCCTGCGCCGCGCCGGCTTCGCGGTGGCGATACGGCACGGCCTCGATGCCGAAGAGCTCGCCCGCGCGATCGAGGACATGACGCCGGATGCCGTGCTCCTCGCCGGCAGCCGACCCTTCGCGACCAGCCAGGAGCGCGCCGAGCTCGCCCGCCTCCACGCCGTGCCGCTCGACCCGGAGCGGGTTCGGCTCGTCCTCGGTGCCACGCTCGGCGGCGAAGTCGGACGGCTCGGTGCGATCGCCCGGGTCGTCGAGCGCGCCCTGCGCGGCACTCCCTCCTCCCCACGGCCGTGGGAGCGCGCCGCGTTCGGCCCGTCGCTTCCCGCGCCGGCCTGCTGAGACGGACCGCCGGCCGGGCCGGGCGATCGGTCGCGCCGGCTTGCCAGGCGGCGCGGCCGCGCCACTCTCGCCCGCGGACGCGACGATCCGAGGCCGCCCATGCCGTTCGATTCCCTGCGCGATTTCTTGGAGCTCCTGGAGCGGCGCGGCCGGCTCGTGCGGGTGAAGGTCCCGGTCTCGCCGGTCCTCGAGATCACCGAGATCCACACCCGCCTCCTGGCCGAGCGGGGACCGGCCGTCCTGTTCGAGAACGTCGAGGGCTTCACGATCCCCGTTTTGACCAACCTCTTCGGCACGGTCGAGCGGGTCGCCTGGGGCATGGACCGCGAGCCCGACGGACTTTTGGAACTCGGGCGGATGCTCGCCTTCTTCCGCCAGCCGCAGCCGCCCGAGAGCATGGGCCAAGCGCTCGAACTGCTGCCCTACGTCAAGGTGGCGCTGGCGATGAAGCCCAAGACGGTGGGCCGCGCCCCCTGCCAGGAGGTGGTCCTGCGCGGCGCGGAGATCGACCTCGGTCGTTTCCCGATCCAGACCTGCTGGCCGGGCGAGCCCGCGCCCCTGATCACCTGGCCGCTCGTCGTGACGAGGGGCCCCGGTGAGGCGCGGGAGGACAAGTTCAACCTCGGCATCTACCGGATGCAGGTGCTCGGCCGCGACCGGACGATCGTGCGCTGGCTCGCGCACCGGGGCGGGGCGCAGCACCACCGGCGCTGGAAGGCCGTGCGCAAGGAGCCCTTCCCGGCCGCCGCCGTGATCGGCGCCGATCCCGGGGTGATCCTGGCCGCCGTGACCCCGGTGCCCGACACGCTTTCGGAGTACCAGTTCGCCGGGCTCCTGCGCGGCAAGCGGGTCGAGCTCGTCGATTGCGTCTCGGTGCCCTTGAAGGTGCCGGCCACCGCCGAGATCGTCCTCGAGGGCCATGTGAGCCTCGAGGAGTACGCCGAGGAGGGCCCGTACGGCGACCACACGGGATATTACAACGCGGTCGAGAAGTTCCCGGTGTTCCAGATCACCGCGATCACGATGCGGCGGGATCCGATCTATCTCTCGACCTTCACGGGCAGACCGCCGGACGAGCCCTCGATCCTGGGCGAGGCCTTGAACGACGTGTTCGTGCCGCTCCTCCAGCAGCAGTTCCCGGAAATCGTCGATTTCTGGCTGATCCCGGAGGCCTGCTCCTATCGGATCGCCTGCGTGTCGATCAAGAAGGCCTATCCCGGCCACGCCAAGCGGGTGATGATGGGGGTCTGGTCGTATCTGCGGCAGTTCATGTACACGAAGTTCGTGATCGTCACCGACGACGACATCGACGTGCGGAATTGGCAGGACGTGGTCTGGGCGCTCTCGACCCGGGTCGATCCGGCGCGCGACATGGTGGTGATCGAGAACACCCCGATCGATTACCTGGATTTCGCCTCGCCGGTCTCGGGCCTCGGCTCGAAGCTCGGGATCGACGCGACCGACAAATGGCCGGGCGAGACGAGCCGCGAGTGGGGGACCAAGATCCGGATGGAGGAGGCGATCGTCGAGCTCGTTTCGCGCCGCTGGGCGGAATACGGGCTGCCCGGCACGGGCCGCCCGATCTGGCGCCGGTCCGACCGGTGAGCCTCGAGGAGGCGGAGGTCGACCGGGCGCGCGACGCGGTCCTCGCGGCCGGGCGGATCGCGATGCGCTTCTTCGGCCGCGCGCACGAGCGCTGGGAGAAGGGCCCGGGCCAGATCGTGACCGAAGCCGATCTGGCGATCGACCGCTACCTCCACGCCGCGCTGCGCCGGACCCACGCCGAGGACGGCTGGCTCTCGGAGGAGACGGTCGACGATCGGCACCGGCTCGAGCGGCGGCGGGTCTGGGTGGTCGACCCGATCGACGGGACCCGCTCCTTCGCCGAAGGCGTGCCGGAGTTCGCCGTGAGCGTGGCGCTCCTGATCGAGAGCCGGCCGGTCCTGGGCTTCGTCTACAATCCGGCCAAGGGCGAGCTCTTCGAGGCGGTACGCGGCCGTGGCGCGCGGCTGCACGGCCATCCGTTGCGGGCGAGCGCGGCTTCGAGCCTCGAGGGGGCGCGGATCTGCGCTTCGCGGTTCGAGAGCCGACGGCGCAACTTCGAGGCCCTCTTGCCGCAGGTCGAGCTCGTGACGTTGGGCTCCTTGGCTTACAAGCTCGCGCTCGTCGCGGCCGGCCGGTTCGACGGCTATGTGAGCTGGCGGCGGACCAACGACTGGGACATCGCCGCGGCCCTCTTGCTCCTCGAGGAAGCCGGCGCGGTGGCGACCGACGCACGAGGTGAGCCGCTCGCGCTCAACCGGCCGGAGCCGCTGCACGCCGGGATCCTCGCCGCTCCACCGGCCCTGCACGCGGCCCTCTTGGCGGCGACCGCCCCGGCCTACGCGGCGATGCGGGCGGGCGTCCCGGCGCTCGGACCCTCCGGCGCCTAGGCCGGGCCGCCTGCGACCCCGGGCTCGGCCGGGAGCCCGTCGAGCGGGCTCTCGGGCTCGGCGAGGGCGGCGAGCAGGGGGCAAGAGAGTTCGCCCCGCGCGCAGCGGACCAGCGTCGCCTCGAGCGCCGCTTCCATCCGCTGGAGCCGGGCGATCCGCGCCCGCACCGCCCGGAGATGGCGCTCGGCGAGCGCCTGGACCTCCGCGCAACCGCCGGCCTCCCCCGCCGCCATGGCGAGGAGCGTGCGGACTTCCTCGAGCGGGAAGCCGAGCGCTCGGGCGTGGCGCACGAAGCGCAGCCGCTCGACCGCTTCGGGCCCGTAGAGGCGCCGACCGCTCGGCGAGCGAGGCGGCGCCGGCAAGAGGCCCGCGCGCTCCCAGAAGCGGATCGTCTCCACGCCCACCCCGCTCGCCCGGGCGAGCTCGCCGATCGAAAGGCCGCGCCGAGGATGGCCGCCTCGCGCGCCCGTGATCGCCGGCATGGCCCGACACCCCTTGATCCCGTAGCGACTCCCGATGGCAGCCTGCGCTCGGGTTTTCGCGGGAGCAAGGGAGAAGGGAACATGGGAACGATGGTCGACCGCTCGGCGAAGACGGCGGAGCTCCCCGGGTCCGCGCCGGAACGGGTGGCGCCGGTCCTGGCGGCGAGCGGGCTTCTGGGCGCGCTCCTCGCCTCCTCCTGCTGCCTCTTGCCGGTGACGCTCGCGAGCCTGGGGCTCGGCGGTGCCTGGCTCGGCCTCCTCGCTCCGCTCGCCCCCTGGCAGCCGATCTTCGTGGGGCTCGCGGTCGTGAGCCTCGCCCTGGGCTTCTGGCTCGCCTATCGGCCGGCGCCGGCCTGCGCTCCGGACGGGAGCTGCCCGAGCCCGCGCTCGCGCACCTCGGTCCGCGCCGTCCTCTGGGTCGGGGCAGCACTTCTCGTCGCTGCGGTCACCTTCGAGCCGCTCCTTCTGCCCCTCGTCCGGGGTTGAGCGACCGTGAGCACGGAAGTCGGCGAGGACCGCGGCGGCCAGGAAGCGACCCTCGGCTGTCCGCACTGCGGCAAACGGACCCGCGCGGCGATGCCCGAGGACGCCTGTCTCTGGTTCTTCGAATGCCCCGGCTGTGGCGTGCTCCTGCGGCCGAAGCCGGGCGATTGCTGCGTGTTCTGTTCCTACGGCGACGCGCCTTGCCCGCCGGTGCAGCGGGTGCGGGCGGCGGGCGGCACCGATCGCGGCTGCGGCTGCGGCAGCTGACGGCCGGCCGCGGCCGCCTCACTCGCCCTTGCCGGTGCGCGCCAAGAAGCCCTTGACCGGGCTGTAGCCCCAGAGCGCGGCGGCGAGGAACAGGACGGTCCAGCCGACGGTCCAGGCGAGCTCGGTCCAGGCGACCTCGAGGTAGAGCGCGAAGCGGATCAGCTCGACCGCGTGGGTGAAGGGGTTGAAGGCGCAGATCTGGTAGAGGAGTTCACTCGATTCGCGCATCCGCCACAAGGGGTAGAGCGCCGAGCTCGCGAAGAACATCGGGAAGATCACGAAGTTCATGACACCCGCGAAGCTCTCGAGCTGCTGGATCAAGGAAGAGAGCAGGAGCCCGAGCGCGCCGAGCATGAGGCCGGCGGCCAAGAGCGCCGGCAGTGCGGCGAGATAGCCGAGCCAGGGCGGATCGACGTCCCAGAAGCGGGCGATCGCGAGGAACACGTAGACCTGCAGGCAGGCGACGAGCACGATCGCGACGAGCTTGCAGGCCAACAAGTACCAGCGCGGCAAGGGGCTCACGAGGAGGACCCGCATGGAGCCCATCTCCTGGTCGTAGACCATGGCGAGTGCGCCCTGCATGGTCGAGAAGAGCAGGATCATGCCGCACAAGCCCGGGGCGATGTAGACCTCGTAGAGGACGTAGGTCGTATAGGGCGGCTGGATCGAAACACCGAGAACGGTGCGGAAGCCCGCGGCGAAGACGAAGAGCCAGATCAAGGGCCGCACGAGGGCGGCGAGGAGCCGCTCGCGCTGGCCGAAGAAGCGCAACAGCTCGCGGACGAGGATGCCCCAGAAGGCGCGGCGGGCGTGGCGCAGGCTCATGCGGCGACCGCCGGCCGACCGGTGAGCCGGTGATAGGCCTCGGCGAGGCTCCGGCAGCCGGCCGCGTGGACCGCCTCCTCGACCGTCCCCTCGGCGACCACCCGGCCGCGGTCGAGCACGACGACCCGATCCTCGGGGCGGATCTCGTCGACCAGATGGGTGGTCCAAAGGGCGGCGAGCTCGCCCTCGCGGCAGAGCGCGTGGACGTGGTCGACGAGTGCCCGGCGGCTGTCGATGTCGAGCCCGACCGTGGGCTCGTCGAGGATCAGGAGCGTGGGTCCGTGGAGGAGCGCGCGGGCGAGCTCGACCCGCCGCCGGAGCCCGCCCGAGAGGGTGCGCACCGGGGCCTTCCGCCGGTCGGCCACGCCGAGCCGCTCGAGCACGGCCCCGATCCGCTGCTCGGCCTCGCGCCCGGCGAGCCCGTAGAGTGCCGCGGCGTAGCGCAGGTTGCGCTCGACGGTGAGGTCGAGGTCCAGGGTCGGGCGTTGGAAGACGACGCCCATCGTGGCGAGGGCCGGCCCGGGGTGGCGGGCGAGGTCGCGGCCCGCCACCTCGATCGAACCCGTCCCGGAGAAAAGCCGGGTGACGAGCGCCATGAGCGTGGTCTTGCCGGCACCGTTCGGACCCAAGAGCCCGGTGAAGCTCGAAGCCGGCACGGTGAACGAGACCGAATCGAGCGCTTTGCTGCCCTTGCCGTAGGCGAAGGAAAGATCACGCACGAGCAAGGCCGGAGGGCTCATGCGGGCAGCTCCGCCGCCGCCTCGACGAGCGCGCGGGCCGCGGAGCGGAGCCGGAGATGCACGGCGTCGACCGAAGCGGGGTCGCGTCGAGCGCTGGGCTCGAGGGCGACCTCGAGCTCGCCCAAAAGCCTGCCCGGCGAGGCACTCAACACGAGGATCCGTTCGGCGAGCATGACCGCTTCGCGCAGATCGTGGGTGACGAGCAGGCCCGTGATGGCGTGCTTTTCCAAGAGCTCGAGGACCAGGAGGCGGAGCCGCTCGCCGGTCGGCTGGTCGAGCGACACGAACGGCTCGTCGAGGAGGAGGAGGCTCGGCCGGACGACGATCGCCCGAGCGAGGGCGACGCGGCGGGCCATGCCGAGCGAAAGCCGCGAGGCGTAGACCGGGGCCGCGTCGGGCAGCTCGACTTCGGCGAGCGCCCGGGCGATCCGCGTCTCCGCATCCGGCACGTCGCCCAGGACGAAGCGGAGATTGTCGGCGACGGTTCGCCAAGGGAGGAGGCGCGGCTCCTGGAAGACGTAGCCGATCGGCGGGGCGGGCCGCTCGATCCGGCCTTCGAAGTCCGGATCGAGCCCGGCCACGAGGTTGAGCAAGGTGGTCTTACCACAACCCGAAGGGCCCACGATCGCCACCCGCTCGCCCCTTCGGACCGAAAAGCGCACCGGGCCGAGCGCCTGGCGGGCGGGGGCCGAGCCGACCGGGGGGAAGCGCTTGGCGCGGACGTCTACGAGGAGCGTCGTCACGCCGCGCGAGCCCCCGCGGCGCCGAGCTCGGCCCGTGCTCGCGCCATTCGCCCCGCCATCGATCCGGCCTCCCCCGCCGCCGGGTGGCGGACCTCGCGGCCGCGACCCGATGCTGGGGCGCCACCTAGCCGCCGCCCGCCGCCCCCGGCAAGAGGTCGCCGCGCACCGCCGGTCCGGCGGCTCGGGTGACCTCGGCGCGGAGGGCGTGGCGCGGGTCGCGATGGACACCCTCGCGCAGCGCGGCTTCCATCCGCTCGACCGCGTCCAGGACGTCGACGAAGCGCAGATAGAGAGGAGCGAAGCTGAAACGGAGCAGGTCCGGGCGGCAGAGGTCGGCGACGCCGCCGCGCGCGAGGAACGCTTGCGCGAGCGCGCCCGCCTCCGGGTGGCGGAAGGCGAGATGCGCGCCACGGCCTTCCGGGTCGCGGGGCGAGGCGAGCTCGAACCCGAAGCCGGCGAGCCGCTCGTCGACGAGCGCGCGGAACACTTCGGAAAGGGCCGCCGCCTTCGCGCGCATCAGGGGGAGATCTGCCTCGGCCACGAGCTCGGCGCCGACCTGGAGCGCCTCGAGCGCGAGGATCGAGGGGGTGCCGACCAGGAAGCGGCCGATGCCGGGCGTCGGCCGACAGACGGGCTCGAAGGCGAAGGAGTCGGCACCGCCCATCCGGCCCGAGGGGGGCGTGCGGATCGCCTCCAGATGCCGCTCCGCCACGAACGAAAACGAGGGCGCGCCCGGCCCGCCGCAGAGATATTCGCAGCCGCAGCCGACCGCGAGATCGACCTGCGCGGCGCGCAGTTCGACCGGCAGGACACCGGCCGAATGGGCGAGGTCGACGAGCAGGAGGGCACCCACCTCGTGGGCGGCGGCGGCGAGCGCGCGAAGGTCGTGCAGCCTGCCCGTGCGGTCGTCGACGTGGCTCACGAAGAGGCAGGCGACGCGCTCGTCGAGCTTCTCGGCGAGGGGCTCGTCCTCGTCGAGCAGGCGGAGCTCGACCTCGCCGCGCGAGAGTTCGACGAGGCCCTGGGCGGCGTAGAGGTCGGTCGGAACGTTGGATCGCTCGGACAAGAGCACGCTGCGATCCGGCCGCAGATCGAGGGCCGCGGCCAACAGTTCGAAGAGGTCGACCGAGGTCGGACCGCCGACCCTGATCTCGTGCGGTTCGGCGCCGACGATGCGGGCGATCGCGGCCGCCACCCGCGCCGGCAGCTCGCTCCAGCCGTGCCGGTTCCAGCCCGTGACGAGAGCGTGGCCCCACTCGGCCTCGACCCGCCGCGCGAGCGCGCCCGGCGTGGCTATCCGGCAGCCACCGAGAGAGGCGGTGGCGAGATGGACGACACCTTCGGGCAAGACGAACCGATCGCGGAAGGGGGCGAGCGGGTCGAGGGCGTCGAGGGCCGCGAGGGCTTCCGCGGTCCAGCGGGTCGTCACGGCCGCTCGCGCTCCCGCCGGTCGAGGGCGGTCTCGAGGGCACGGAAGGGCAGGAGGACGCAATCGTGCCGGCTCGGAACCGCGCGCACCGGCTCGAACATGGAAAGCTCGGGCCAGGCGGGCGCTCCGTCCTGCCCCGCGAGGAGGGCCCTCAGGCTCGCGACGGCTCGGCGGAGCTCGGCCGGATCGCCGCCGACCGCGCGCCGGGCGAGGACGACCGCAGCGGCCCGGGTCAAGAGGCAGCCGCGGGTCTTGTGGCCGACCGCCGCGATCCGGCCGTCTCGGAAGGCGAGATCGAGGGTGATGCGGTCGCCGCAGAGCGGGTTGTCCTCCTCGACCGTGAGGTCCGGGGCGGGCAGCCGCTCGGCCGCGGCCGTCTCCTTCGCGGTCGCGACGATCGCCGCGTCGTAGAGCTCGGTGCTCACGCGAGCCTCCGCACGACGTCCTCGAGCCCCTCGAGCAGCGCGTCGACGTCGGCCGCGTCGTTGTAGAGGGCGAGCGAGGCGCGGGTGCTCGCCTCGAGGCCGAGGGACTCGTGGAGCGGCTGGGCGCAGTGATGGCCGCCACGGGTGCACACGCCGCGCCCGTCGAGGAGCTGGCAGACGTCGTGCGGGTGGACGCCGTCCACGACGAAGGAGACGAGCGGGGCGCGCGCCTGCAGACCCGTGGGGCCGATCGGCCGTACCCCACGGATCGTCCCGAGGCCCGCGAGGAGCCGTTCGAGGAGCGCCGCCTCGTGGGCGTGGATCCTCGCCCAGTCGAGGCCAGCGAGCCAGGCGCAAGCCGCGCCCAGCGCGATCGCCGGGCCGATCGGCGGTGTTCCGGCCTCGAAGCGGTGCGGCGGCGCAGCGAAGGTCGAGCGCTCGATCGCGACGCGACGGATCATCTCCCCACCGCCCAAGAAGGGCGGCAGCTCCTCGGCGAGCTCGCGGCGGATCCAGAGCGCCCCGGCTCCGGTCGCGGCGAACAGCTTGTGGCCCGAGAAGGCGTAGAGGTCGCAGCCCAAGGCCTGGACGTCGGCCGGGCCGTGCGGCACCCGCTGGGCACCGTCGACGACCAGGAGGGCGCCCACGGCCTCGGCAGCCTCGCGGATCCGGCCGAGGTCGGTCACCGCGCCCGTGACGTTCGAGCAATGGGTGACGGCGATCACCTTGGTCCGCCGCGAGACGAGCGCGCCCAGCCGGTCGAGGTCGAGCCGACCCTCTCGATCGAGCGGGATCGCCCGGATCACCGCCCCCACCCGTTCGCCCGCGAGCTGCCAGGGCACGATGTTCGAATGGTGCTCGGCGCGGGAGAGGAGGATCTCGTCGCCCGGGTGGAGCCGGGTGCAGAGCGTGTGCGCGGCGATGTTGAGGGCGTGGGTCGTGCCGCTCGTGATCACGACCTCGCGGGCCTCGCGGGCACCCAGATAGGCGGCGATTTCGGCGCGGGCGCGCTCGAACGCTTGGGTCGCCTCGTCGGCGAGCCGGTAGACCCCGCGTTTGACGTTGGCCCGGCCGCGGGTCTCGAAAGCGAGCAGGGCTTCGGCGGCCGCGCGACAGATCTGCCCCGTGGCGGCATTGTCGAGATAGTGGAACCCGGGACCGCGGGCCGCGAAGATCGGGAATTCGCCGCGCAGCGCCCCGAGGTCGAGCCCGTCGCTCGCGGAGGCCGGCGGAGGGGCGGCGCTCAAGAGGCCGCTCCCGCGAGCTCGGCCAAGGCTTCGGGGGTGTCGACGTCCACGAGGCTCGCTCGGTCGGGCATGGCGACCTCGGCCACCGCCTCGGGGAACTGGTCGATAAGATGGCGGGCGCCCGTGTCGCCCTCGAGGCCGGCGAACGCCGCGAAGAAGGCCCGGCCCCAGAGCACCGGGTTGCCACGGCGGCCGTCGCGGACCGGCACGACGATCCCACGCCCGGCCGCCGGGTCGAAGGCCGCGGCGAGGGCGCGCAGATGCTCGGGTCCGATCCTGGGCATGTCGCCCAAGAGCACGAAGGCGCCGTCGACCGCCTTGGAGAGCGCGGCCACCCCGGCCTTCAACGAGGTCGAGAGCCCCTCGGCGAAGCGCGGATTGTGGACGAAGCGGACCGGCAGACCCGCGAGTGCGGCCTCGACCTCCTCGCGCATGTGGCCCGTCACCACGACGATCTCGGCGAGGCCCGCGGCGCGCGCCGCCTCGACCGCGTGGCGGACCATCGGCACACCGTCGATCGGGACCAGGAGCTTGTTCGGGCCGCCCATCCGCGTCGAGCGGCCGGCGGCGAGCACGATCGCCGCGAGCCGCGGCGGACCCGAAGGCCGCGGCGGCTCGGTTCGCGGCTGCGGCCGGCTCGGGATCTCCATCAAGAGGCCTCCCACCCCCATGGCCCGGATGTCGGCCGCGCGCACCGGCAGATCGGCCGCGAGCCGCTCCAGCACCCAATCGAAGCCGTTGAGCTTGGGCGAGCGGGCACAGCCCGGCAGTCCCAGCACCGGCCGCCCGTCGAGCTCGGCCAACAGCAACAGATTGCCCGGATCGACCGGCATGCCGAACTGCTCGATCCGCCCACCTGCGGCCTCGATCGCCGCCGGCAGCACGTCGCGCCGGTCGGTGATCGCCGAGGCGCCGGCGATCAACAGGATGTCGAAGCCGGCGCGCTCCTGTCGGCGGATCTCCTCGGCCAGCGCCTCGGCGAGGTGCGGACAGCGGCTCTCCGAGAGGAGCGTGCCGCCGACCGCGCGCACGCGGGCCTCGGTGACCCGCACGGTCTTGTCGAGGACCTTGGCGGCGAGGCCCGGTAGCGTGGTCTGGACGAGTCGCACGCCCTTGGCGCGGAACGGGTGGAGGCGCAGGAGGGGTGCCTCGGCCGCGACCGCGGCGGCGGCCTCGAGGACCTCCTCGGGGACGGCGAAGGGGATGATCTTGGCCGTGGCGACCATTTCCTCGGGCCGCACGGCGGAAAAGCGCGGCAGCGTGGCGAGCGTGACGCGCTCGTCGAGGGCGTTCAGCCGGTCGACCCGCGTGGCGTCGACCTCGAGCACGCCGGCCTCGCTCGCGAACAGGTTGACCCGACCGGTGAAGGGCGGCTCGGCGCGGATCCCGGGCCCGACGAGCAGCGCGGCGAGACGGGCGGCCGCCTCGTTCTCCTCGACGTCGCCGGGCTCGATCAGAGCGACCGTCACCTGCTCGACTCCGTGGGCGCGGAGCGCCTCGATCCGCGGTCGGTCGAGCCGCTCGCCCTTGGCGAGGACCAGGTCGCCCGCGACGAGCCGGTGGGCGAGGATCCCGCCCAGGGCCTCGTCGAGCGCCAGCGACCCGAAGCGCATCGCTACCTCCCACCCCTCGCCCGGCCAGATATAGGCGGCCGCGCCGGCGCCGGGAACCGTGCGGGCCGCTCAGCGGGGCGCGAAGGGCCAGACCAGCGGCAGAAGGAAGAGGGCGACCGCGAAGGTGAGGAGCGAAAGCGGCAGGCCGAGGCGGGCATAGTCGGCGAAGCGGTAGCCGCCGGGGCCGAGCACGAGCGTGTTCGATTGGTGGCCCATGGGGGTGAGGAAGTCGCAGGAGGCGCCGATCGCCACGGCCATCAAGAAGGGATCGAGCGAGAGCCCGGCGCCCTTGGCGTAGGCCACGGCGATCGGCCCCACGAGCAGGACCGTGGCGGCGTTGTTGAGCACGGGCGTGATCGCCATGGTGGCGAACAGGACGAGGGCGAGCGCCCGGATCGGATCGGCCCCGGCGGTGGTCCGGGCCAGGAGCCCGGCCAGGAAGTCGGCGGCCCCGGTCGTCGTGAGCGCGCCCGCGACCGGCATGAAGGCACCCAGGAGCACGATCACCGACCAGTCGATCGCGCGGTAGGCGGCATCCGGTTCCATCGCCCGCAGCAGCAGGAGCACGAGGACCGCGAGCGTGAAGGCGATCGAAGCGGGCAGGAGCCCGGCGGTCACGAGGGCCACCGCCGCGAACATGACGAGCGCCGGTCGCCAGGCGATCTCCGGCCGCTCGAGCCGCAGGCCGCGGTCGACGATCGGCAGGCAGCCGAGCTCGACGAGCTCCTCGATCGCGAGCTCGGGCGGGCCCTCGAGCATGAGGGTGTCGCCGGCCTGGATCGGGACCGACGCGAGGCGGGCCCGCGGCGGGTCGCCGCCGCGGCGGATCGCCAAGAGGTTCAAGGCGTAGCGCTCGCGCAGGCCGAGCTCGGCGGCGGTCCGGCCGACCAAGGGCGAGCCCGCGGTGACGACCGCTTCGACCACGGCCAAGCCCTTGGCACTCTCGCCCTCCGCCCGGCCGGCGAGCTCGAGGCCGGCTTTGGTCAAGAGCTCGCGCAGGCCCGCGGGCTCGGCCTCGACCTGCAGCACGTCGCCCGGGAACAGGCGGCGGAAGCGCGAGGCGATGTTGCGCGGACGGTCCTGGCGCAGGAGGGCCAGCACCCGCAGTCGGCCCTCGAGCGCGGTCTCGAGCTCCCCGATCGAGCGGCCGCGGAAGGGCGAGCCCTCGGCGACCACGACCTCGAGGATGTAGTCCTCGATCCGGAAGGGTGGTTCCTCCTCGTCGCGCGCGGCCCGGCGGCGCGGCAGGAGCCGCCAGCCGACGGCCAGATAGGCGAGGCCCAGGATCGTGAGCGGCAGGCCCAAGGGCGCGAAGTCGAACATCGCGTAGTCGATCCCGAGCTCCTGACGGCGGAGCGCCGAGATCAAGAGGTTGGGCGGGGTGCCGATGAGGGTGACGAGGCCGCCCAGGAGCGACATGGCGGCCAAGGGCATCAAGAGCTGGGCGGGCGAGGTGCCGGTGCGGCGGGCGAGGCGGATCGCGGCCGGCATCACGAGCGCGAGCGCCCCCACATTGTTCATGAACATCGAGAGGAAGCCCGTGAGCCCGCCGAGCGCCACGACCTGCCGGCTGGTCGTCGAGAGCCCGCCCGCGAGCGGCGCCAAGAACCGGTCCAACAGACCCGAATCGCGGATCGCGCGGGAAAGGACGAGCACGGCCGCGACCGTGATCACGGCGGGATCGGCGAAGCCCGAGAACGCCTCGCGCGCCGGGACGAGACCCAACAGCACGGCCGCGAGGAGCGTCCCGAGTGCCACCACGTCGTGCCGCCAGCGACCCCAGACGAAGAGGACGAGCGCGCTCACCAGGAGCGCCAGGAGGAGGAGCTGCGGTGTGGTCATTCCGTGGGGCGGCGATCCGAGCTGCGCCCCGCCCGACGGCGGTGCGAGCGCGGCCGGATGCTGCACGGAGCCGGCGCGTGGCGCCAGGGGGTCGGCGGTCGCGGCGGGCGGGGCGGGGTCGACGCCCCTCCCCTCTCACGGCCCGAAGGACGGCTCAACCGATGGGGACGGTCTCGCCGATCGCCGGGACTAGGGCCCGGCGATCGACCTCGAGGCCGGCCGCACGGGCCGCCGCCCGGAATCGTGCGGGCGGCTCGAAGGGTGGCTCGTCGGTCAGGACGATCGTGCCCCAGTGCATCGCTACGAGCCGCCGCGCGCCGAGCGTGGCGCCGATCGCGACCGCTTCTTCGGGCGTGCAGTGCGAGCCCTTCATGAGCTCGCGCGGCTCGTAGGCGCCGATCGGCACGAGCAGGAGGTCGGGCGGCGGGTAGCGCTGGACGAGCTCGGCGAACACCGGCCCGAAGGCGGTGTCGCCCGCGGTCTGCACGACCCGGCCGCCGTGGGAGATCCGGAAGCCGCACCAGAGCGAGCGGTTGCGGTCGAAGAGCGTGCGCTTGGAGAAATGGATGGCCGGTAGGGCCGTGACCTCGAGGCCCAGGACCTCCGCCCGTTCGTGCCAGTCGAGCTCGCGCACCGCGCGCCAGGGGAGCCCCTGGACGTAGGCCGAGACGCCCAGGGTGGTGACGAGGACCAGACGGTCGCGGGCGGCCACCGCTTCCAGGGTCGGCCGATCGAGATGGTCGTAGTGGTTGTGGGTGAGAAGGACGAGGTCGACCGCCGGCAGGCGGTCGAGACGGACGGGCGAGGGCGCGAACCGCCTCGGTCCCAAGGGCGGGAGCGGCGAGGCGTAGTCCGAGAGGAACGGGTCGATCAGAACCGTCCGCCCGCCGAGCCGCAGGAGGAAACCGGCGTGGCCGAGCCAGGTGAGCGAGTCCGCTCGGTCCGGGCCCGCCCATGCGGCGAGGACCTCGCGCTCCGGCCGGACATGGCCGGGCGGCAGGGTGGGCGGCGGCTCGCGGCGGCCGAGCCGGCGCCAGAAGAAGTCGGCCCAATCGGCGAAGGAGCCGCCGCGCTCGGGGCTGCCCGGCGGGTTGCGGAACCCGTCCGGGCCGTGGTGCCACGGTCGGCCGGCCGACCCGGGCTCCTCCGCGGGTGGGTTCACGCAGCCCGCGCCCGCGAGCAGGGCCAGGGCGCCGGCGAGCAGCCGGCGGCGCCGCAAGCCCCCCGCCCCGACCTCAAGGAACCGGATGGTGCTTGCCGACCGGGGTCACGGTGGTCGCCTGGGGTCCCGCCGCACTCTCGCCCTCGACCAGGGCGATCCGCACCTCGTCACCGACCTTGAGCTTGTCGAAGCCGCCGTTCACGACAGCGTTGCGGTGGAAATAGACCTCCTGGCCGTCCGGCATGAGGATGAAGCCGTGGTCGGGGAAGAGGCTCTTCACCCGGCCGTGCGGCGGCGGCTCGTGCACTTTGACGTCGCCGCGATGCTTGCGGACGTGATCCTGCAGCTTGCGCCGGGCGGCGTCGAACGCGTCGCGGATCGCGACGTAGATGTCTTCGTGGGCGTGGCTGTTGGGGTTGGCCCGGTTGATCGCGATCTCGCCACCGGGGACCAGGATCAGGATCCGGCACTGGTAGAGATTGCCCTTGTGGTGCCCCTGGGTGGTCTTGGCGAGAACCACGCGGCAGGCGGTGATCCGGTCGTAGTAACGCTCGAGCTCGGCAATGTGCTCGCGCACCCGCGCCTCGACCGCGTCCGAGTGCGGCACGTCCTTGAAGGTGATCTCTGGCTCTTGCTGCATGTCCGGCCCTGCTGGCGTTGACGATCAGCCCTCGATTCAACCCTTGATACAGACGAGCGGCCGCAGATGCGCGACCCGCCGGGCAAGGCCCGCCCGTTCGGCGGCCGCCACGACCGCATCGACGTCCTTGTAGGCGGCCGGTGCCTCTTCCGCGACCCCGCGCATCGAGGGGGCGCGGACGACCACGCCGCGGCTTTTGAGCTCGGCCACGATCTGGTCGCCGCGATATTGGCGGGTCGCCTCGTGCCGGCTCATCGCCCGGCCGGCGCCGTGGACCGCCGAGGCGAAGCTCTTCTGCTCGCTGGTCGCGGCCCCGGCCAGGACCCAGGAGCCGGTGCCCATGCTGCCGCCGATCAGCACCGGCTGGCCCACCGCCCGCAACGGCTCGGGCACGTCGGGATGGCCCGGGCCGAAGGCCCGCGTGGCGCCCTTGCGGTGGACGAAGACCGCCTTCTCCTCGCCGTCGATCCGGTGCCGCTCGAGCTTGCAGGTGTTGTGCGAGACGTCGAACAACAGCGCCATCCGAGCCTGCGGGAACATCCGGCGCAGCACGCCGCGCGCCAGGTGATCGATGATCTCGCGGTTGGCGAGCGCGCAATTGATCGCAGCCCGCATCGCCCCGAGATAGCGCTGACCGAGCGCCGAGCGGAGCGGCGCGCAGGCGAGCTCGCGGTCGGGCAGCTCGATCCCGTGCGCCGGGGCGGCGAGCGCCATCTCGCGCAGGAACTCGGTGCCGATCTGGTGGCCGAGACCGCGCGAGCCGCAGTGGATCGTGATCACCACCTGACCCCGCTCGAGGCCGTAGACCCGCGCTGCCTCGGGGTCGAGGATCTCGGCCACCTCCTGGATTTCGAGATAGTGGTTGCCGGATCCCAGCGTGCCCATCTCGGCGCGCTGGCGCTCCTTGGCCTTCTTCGAGACGGCGGCCGGATCGGCGCCGGCCATCTGGCCCTTTTCCTCGATCCGCTCGAGATCGGCCGGATCGCCCCAGCCCATCGAGACGGCCCAGCGCGCCCCGCCCGCGAGCATGGCGTCGAGCTCGGCATCCGTGAGCTTGATCTGGCCGGTGCGGCCGAGCCCGACCGGGACGGCGGCGTAGAGCGCATCGGCGAGCTTCTCGACCACCGGCACGATCTCCGAGCGGTCGAGCCCGGTCGTGATCGTGCGCACACCGCACGAGATGTCGAAGCCGACCCCACCGGCCGAGACGACGCCGCCCGCGTCGGGATCGAAGGCCGCCACCCCGCCGATCGGGAAACCATAGCCCCAATGGGCGTCGGGCAACGCGTAAGCCGCCTTCACGATCCCCGGCAGACAGGCGACGTTGCGGGTCTGCTCGAGGACCTTGTCGTCCATCTCGCGGATCAGCTCCTCGGTACCGTAGATGATCGCCGGCACGCGCATGGCGCCCTCGGGCTCGAGCCGCCAAGTCGCCTCGTCGACCCTTGTCAGACGCGAGGTGTCCACGGTTCCTCTCCTTCACCCGCTCGGCCCCGCGCCGACGACCGCCGGTCGCCACCGGGCGGGCTCAGACGTCGACCACGCACTGGGCGAGCCAGCCGCCTTCCGGCAGGGGCCGGACCGCGAGCTCGGTCATCGTCGCCCCCTTGACCTCGACCGCCGGCGCGTGGCGGGCCGGATCGATCGGCTCGCCCCAGGCGGTGGCCTCGAGCCGCTCCCCGTCGATCCGCACCGCGAAGCGGCCGAACAGCATGTGGCGTGTCGCGGTCTCGTAGAGAAGAGCGTTGAGCCAGTCGACCAAGAGGGTCTCGCGGTCGGGGGCGGTGCAGGTGATCGCCGCGGTCTCGCGCGGCGCCACGAGCTCGGGGTCGACCATGACCGCGGTGAGCGCCCGGCCGGCCTGGGCGAAAGCCTCCTCGAGGGTCGGGCCGATGCCCCGCACGCCGATGTCGGCACCGTGGCGGAAATGCTCGAAGCGCGCCGCAACGGCCATCGGCGCTCAACCCTCCATGATGCCGGTGACGGTGAGCCCGCCGTCGACCCCGAGGGTGTGGCCGGTGGTGAAGGAGCACGCGTCCGAAGCGAGCCAGACGACCGCCCGGCCGACCTCGACCGGCTCGCCGAAGCGCGGCAGGGCCATGCGCGCGGTGAAGGCCTCGCTCGGCCGCTCGCCCGCGGTCTTCTCGGTGCGGATCGGGCCCGGTGCCACGGAATTGACGAGGATGCCGTAGGGCGCGAGCTCGATCGCCATGGTTTGGGTCAAGGCGATGATGCCGGCCTTCGACGCGCTGTAGGCGGCCCGGCCGCGGCCGCCGAACCGGCCGGAGTTCGAGCTGATCGTGACGATCCGCCCGCCCCGGCCGCGCGTCACCATGACGCGGGCCGCCGCTTGGCAGGAGACGAAGGTGCCCGTGAGGTTGAGCTCGAGGAGCTCCGAAAAGAAGCGCTTGGGCATCTCGAGGAAGGGCAGCCGGGCAGTCGAGCCGGCATTGGCCACGAAAATGTCGAGCCCGCCCAGCCGCTCGACGGCGGCGGCGCAGGCCGCCTCGGCCTCGGCCGGCTCGCGCACGTCGAAGCGGAAGGCCTGCGCACGACCGCCTGCGGCCTCGAGCTCCGAGGCGATCCGACCGGCCGCTTCGAGGTCGATGTCGGTCACCAGCACCGCGGCACCCGCCTCGGCGAGCGCCTTCGCGATCCCCCGACCGACACCGGCGCCCGCACCGGTGACGATGGCCACCTTTCCTCTCAACTGCACGTCGCGCCCGTGCCCCTTCCTCGGCCGAACCTCGCGCCCTGCCGGGTCGCCCGGCGCAGGCGGCAGTAGACATTTCGCTTAAGCTCCACCAAGTTGCGCGTCAACGCCAACGCCACACGGGAAGGTGGGTGATGAGCGAGACCCGGGTCGTCGTACAGGAGCGGGACGCGGACCAGGCCAAGACGCGCCGCCGCTTCCTCAAGGCCGGTGCTCTGGTCGCCGCGGGTGGTGCGGCCACGATCGCCATGCCGAACGTGAGCCGCGCCCAGACCATGGTGCTCAAGATGCAGGGGGCTTGGGCGGCGACCGACATCTTGAACGACATGGCGATGGAGTATGTCGACCGTGTGAACAAGATGTCGGGCAACCGGCTGAGGATCGAGTATCTGCTCGCCGGGGCGGTGGTGAAGCCGTTCTCGATCATGGACGCGGTGCACGAGGGCGTGCTGGATGCCGGCCACCACGTCACGGTCTATTGGTACGGCAAGCACAAGGCGGCTTCGCTGTTCGGCACCGGGCCCTATCTCGGCTGGAACGCGACGCAGGGGCTCGCCTGGATCCACAAGGGCGGCGGCAAGGCGCTCTACAACGAACTCGTCAACGACATCTTGAAGCTCAACGTCGTGGGCTTCTTCGCCACGCCCATGCCGACCCAGCCGCTCGGCTGGTTCAAGAAGCCGATCCGGAGCCTCGCGGATCTGAAGGGCCTCAAGTACCGGACGGTCGGGCTGGCGGCCGACCTCTTCCAGAAGATGGGCCTCTCCGTCGCGCAGCTGCCCGGCGGTGAGATCCTGCCGGCCATGGAACGCGGCGTGATCGACGCCTTCGAGTTCAACAACCCGACCTCGGACAGCCGGTTCGGTGCGCACGACGTTGCCAAGAACTACATGATGGGCAGCTACCATCAGGCGACCGAGTATTTCGAGATCATCTTCCACAAGCCGAAGTTCGACGCGCTGCCGGCCGAGCACAAGGCGATCCTCGAGCACGCCGCGGAGGCGGCGAGCACGGCCAACACCGCGACCGCGCTCGACAACTACTCGCGTGACTTCTTCGTCCTGCAGGAGAAGCACGGCGTGAAGGTGTACCGCACGCCGCAGGACATCCTCGACGCCCAGATGAAAGCTTGGGACGAGGTCCTGGCCGACCTGTTGAAGGATCCGTTTTTCAAGAAGGTGGTCGACAGCCAGAAGGCCTGGGTCAAGCGGGTGGTCGCCTACGAGCTGTTCAACGCCGCCGACCAGCGGCTCGCCTACGAGCACCATTTCGGCAAGCTCGCGCTGTGACCTCCGGGCCGGAGGGCCCCGCCCTCCGGCCGGTCGTCGCCATGGTTGGAGGCGGGGCGGCTGCGGCCGCCCCGCTTCGCGTGTCGCCCTGACCCGGCCAACGAGAACGACGAGGGCACGTTCGTGGAGCGCTTCGTCCGCACGGTCGACAAGCTCAATCTCTGGGTCGGCCACAGCTTCGCTTGGACCATCCTGATCCTGACGTTCGGTGGCGCCTACGAAGTCTTCGTGCGCTACCTGCTCCGAGCGCCCACGACCTGGGCGTTCGACATGAGTTACATGATGTACGGGGCGCTGTTCTTGATGGCCGGTGCCTACACCCTCTCGCGCAACGGCCACGTCCGGGGCGACGTGATCTACCGGCTCTGGCCGCCGCGCGTGCAGGCGACCGTCGACCTCGTCCTCTACCTACTGTTCCTGCTGCCCGGCTGCGCTGCCCTCCTCTATTCGGGCTGGAATTTCGCGGCGCGGTCCTGGCGACAGTGGGAAGTCAGCATCTACAGCCCGGCCGGGATGCCCGTCTATCCGATGAAGACCTTGATCCCGATCGCCGGTTTCCTGCTGGTGCTCCAGGGCACGGCGGAGATCTGTCGCTGCCTCTTGTGCCTGCGCGACGGGCGGTGGCCGCCGCGGCTGCACGACATCGAGGAACTCGAGACCGCCATCCTCCACGAAAAGGAGGCGATGCGCGCCCGCGGGGAGACGGTGCGATGACCGACCCGCAGGTCGCCATCCTCCAGATGGTGCTGTTCATCGTCGCGATCTTCTTGGGCTTCCCGATCGCCTTCACGCTCTTGGCACTCGCCGTTTTCTTCGGCTTCTACGCGATGGGGCCGAGGATCTTCAGCCTCCTCGTGCAGAACACGTTCGACATCATGTCGAACGACGTGCTGGTCGCGGTCCCCCTCTTCCTCTTCATGGGCTACGTGGTCGAGCGCGCCAACATCCTCGACCGGCTGTTCCACGCGATCCAGCTCGCCATGCGCCGGGTGCCGGGCTCGCTCGCGGTGGCCACCCTCGTCACCTGCGCGCTGTTCGCCACGGCCACCGGCATCGTGGGCGCCGTCGTGACGCTCATGGGCCTGTTGGCGTTACCGGCGATGCTCCGAGCCGGCTACGACGTCCGCCTGTCCTCGGGCGTGGTCGCCGCGGGCGGCACGCTCGGGATCCTGATCCCACCCTCGATCATGCTGATCGTCTACAGCGCCGCGGCCGGCGTGTCGGTCGTCAAGCTCTACGCCGCCGCGCTTTTTCCGGGATTCCTCTTGGCCGGACTCTACCTCCTCTACGTCGTGGGCCGCGCGACCGTCCAGCCGCACCTGGCACCCCGGCTGCCCCAGCAGGAGCTGGCGCAGGTCTCCCGGAGCGAGGTCTGGCTGGCGCTTTTGACCTCCTTCTTCCCGCTCGCCATCCTCATCCTCTCCGTGTTGGGCGCGATCCTGTTCGGTCTCGCCACGCCGACCGAGGCCGCCTCGATCGGGGCCCTGGGTGCGCTCTTGCTCGCCGCCGCCTACCGGGCACTCGACTGGGCCCGGCTCAAGGAAGCGGTGTTCTTGACCGCGCGGACCTCGGCCATGGTCTGCTTCCTGTTCATCGGCTCGTGGAACTTCTCGAGCGTCTTCTCCTATCTCGGTGGCGAGAAGGTGATCGAGCACTTCATCCTCGGGCTCGATCTGAACACCGTGACGTTCTTGATCCTCACGCAGTTCATCATTTTCTTGCTCGGCTGGCCGCTCGAATGGTCGGAGATCATCATCATCTTCGTACCGATCTTCCTGCCATTGTTGAAACACTTCAACGTCGATCCGCTGTTCTTCGGCATCCTCGTGGCGCTCAACCTGCAGACCTCGTTCCTCACCCCACCCATGGCGATGTCGGCCTACTACCTCAAAGGTGTCGCACCACCGCAGGTCCAACTGACGCAGATCTTCGGCGGCTGCATGCCGTTCCTCGCGATGGTGTTCGTGTCGATGGTGCTGGTCTACGTCTTCCCGGGCATCGTGTTCGCCTTGCCCGACCTCCTCTACGGCGTCCGTTGAGCCGATGGCGCCCGAACCCACCGCCCGCGCGCTGCGCGCCGCCCTCGAGGAAGGGCGGATCACGGTCCGCGAGCTCGTCGAGACCTGCCTCGCCCGTATCGAAGCCGACGAGCCGCGGATCCGGGCCTGGGCCCATCTCGACCGCGACTACGCGCTCGCCCGAGCGGACGCGCTCGACGAGGCGCGCCGCCGCGGACGACCGCGGGGCCCGCTCTTCGGCCTGCCGGTCGGGGTCAAGGACATCGTCGACACCGCCGATCTGCCGACCGAGCACGGTTCGCCGATCTTCGTGGGCCGCCGGCCGACCGCGGATGCCTGGGTGGTCGGCCGGCTGAAAGCCGCCGGGGCGGTGATCCTCGGCAAGACGGTCACGACCGAGTTCGCCGCCTTCACCCCCGGCCCCACCCGCAACCCGCACGATCCCGAGCGCACCCCGGGCGGCTCCTCCTCGGGCTCGGCCGCGGCGGTCGCCGCCGGCATGGTGCCCTTGGCGATCGGCTCGCAGACCAACGGCTCGGTCATCCGCCCGGCGGCGTTTTGCGGGGTCGTGGGCTTCAAGCCGACGCACGGGCTCGTGCCGCGCACCGGCATGCTCGAGCAATCGCCGACCCTCGACCATGTCGGCGTTTTCGCCCGCGACCTCGGCGACGCGGCCCTCCTCGCCGAGACGCTCGTGGGCTTCGATCCGGCGGATCCCGCGACCCGGCCGCAGGCGGCCCCGCGGCTCGTGCGGGCGGTCGAGGAGGGGCTGCCGGTTCGGCCGCGCCTCGCGATCGTCCGGGGGCCGACCTGGGATCGGGCCGAGCCCGCGATGCGCGAGGCGATGGCCGAGCTCGCCGACGCGCTGGGCGAGGCGGCCGTGCCGCTCGAGCTGCCGGAGGCCTTCGCCGACGCGATCGAGGCGCACCGGACGATCTGGACGGCCGAGCTCGCCTTCCGCTTCGGCCGGCTCGTGGCCGAGCGCGGCGCGCTCGTGAGCGAACGGTTCCGCGAGCTGGTCGCGGAGGGCGAGCGCGTCGACGCCGTGGCCTATCAGCGGGCGCTCGCGCACCGCGCCTTCCTGCAGCGCGAGCTCGCCGCTTTGTTCCACGAGATCGACGCCTTCGTGACGCCCGCCGCCCCCGGGGAGGCGCCGAAAGGGCTCGGTTCGACCGGTGATCCCGCCTTCTGCACGCTTTGGACCTTGTGCGGCACACCGGCCCTGACCCTGCCGCTCTTGACCGGCCCCTCGGGTCTGCCGATGGGCCTCCAGCTCGTGGCCGATGTCGGCGACGACGAGCGGCTGTTCCGGGTCGCCGCTTGGCTGCGCACCACCCTGGCCGAGGAGACCGCCCCGTGACCGAGAAGATCGCGGCACTCGTCGGGCTCGCCCTGTTCGCGGCGTATGTCGGGCTGATCGCGTTCAAGGTGATGGCCTGGCCGTTGATCGTGATCGGCGGCCTCGTGGTGGCGATGGCCGCCTGGCACGCCCTCGAGGAGGAGTGGCTCGGCCGCGGTTGAGGGCCGCGCTCAGCCGGCGCGGCGTGCCACCCTCGTCGCGAGCACGCACAAGAGCTCGAAGATCAGATTGACGGCCGTCCACGCGGTGAGCCCGCTCGGGTCGAAGGGTGGTGAGACCTCGACCAGGTCGGCGCCCACGAGATCGAGCCCGTCGAGCGCGCGGATCATGCGCTGCGCTTCGCGGGTGGTGATCCCGCCGATCTCCGGGGTGCCCGTGCCCGGTGCGAAGGCCGGATCGAGCGCGTCGATGTCGAAGCTCACATAGACCGGGCCGTCGCCGACGATCGCCCGGGCCTCCGCCATCACCGCCTCGGGCCCGCGGTCGGCGAGCTCCTCGACGAAGACGATCCGCACCCCGTGCGCCCGGGCCCAGGCCACGTCCTCGCCGTCGTAAGCCGAGCCGCGGATGCCGATCTGGGCCACCCGGCGGGGGTCCAAGAGCCCCTCCTCGGCGGCACGGCGGAAAGGTGTGCCGTGGGTGTAGCGGAATCCGCCGAAATAGCTGTCGTAGAAATCAGTATGCGCGTCGAAATGGATCATGCCGACCGGCCGCTCGCGAGCCAACGCGCGCAAGATCGGCAGCGAGACGAGGTGATCGCCCCCGAGGCTCATCGGCACGATACCGCGCTCGACGACCCGGCGGACGAAGCCCTCGATCCGCTCGAGGCTGTCGCGCACGTCGGCCGGATTGACCGGGCTGTCGCCGAGATCGGCGCAGCGGGCGAGATGGAACGGCCGCACGCCGGTCGCCTGGTTGATCAACCGGATCTGGGTCGAGGCGTCGCGCAGCTGGCGCGGACCGTGGCGGGCGCCGGGCCGGTTGGTCGTGCCCGTGTCCATGGGAATCCCGAGGATCCCGATCTGCACGGCCTCGGCCTCCTCGACGGCGAGCCAGGGCAAGCGCGCGAAGGTCGGGATGCCGGCGAACCGCGGCAGCTCCATACCGGAAACGGGCAGGAAGGATCGGCTGGCACTCATCGGAACCCCGGCTCGCCGTTCGCCCCGATCGTCGCGGCCGCCGTGGCGGATGTAAAGCCGGCGAGCGGCCCGGCCCGCGCCGCACGCGAAAGGCCCGAGCCGGTCGGCGGCGGGCCCGCGCCGGGGCCTGTCATCCGGTTTTCACCGGCCGCGCTTAAGATCGGGCGAGAGCGTCGGATCGACGGAGCGGGCGACGCATGCTCTCGAGCGTCCGAGCGTCGGTGCCGTTCCTCGATCCGCCGCCGGGCGGGCCGAACGGTGGCATCGTCGACCAGCTGATCGCCGAGCGCGCGCCGCGTCTCGTGGCGAGCCCGCTCGGCCGCTGGCTGCTCGCCCGAGTGTTGTGCCCGCTCCTCTCCTATCGCGAGGCGGTGACCCTGGCCGAACTGGTCCGGCCGATGCCCGGTCGCGCCATCTTCCGGTTGCTCGAGGATCTCCTGGAAATCCGCACCCTCGTGACCGGCCTCGAGCACCTGCCGGCGAGCGGCCCCGCGATCCTGGTCGCCAACCATCCGACCGGGCTCGCCGACGGGATCGCGGTCGCTGCGGCATTGCGGCGCCGGCGCGACGATCTCTGGTTCCTCGCCAACGCCGATGCGCTCCGGGTCGCCCCGGGCCTGGCCGAGCTCATCGTCCCGGTCGAGTGGGTCCAAGCGAAGCGCAGCCGGGCCAAGGCCCGCGAGCTCCTGGCCGCGGTCGCCCGGTTGCTGGGCGACGGCCACGCGCTCGTGATCTTCCCCTCGGGGCGGCTCGCTTATCTGAGCTGGCGCGGCCTCGCCGAGCGGCCCTGGCAGGCGGCGGCGGTCGGCCTCGCCCGCCGGTTCGAGGTACCGATCGTGCCGCTCCAGATCCTCGCGCGCAATTCCGCGCTCTTCTATCTGCTCTCGCAGCTCGGCAAAGAGCTGCGCGACATCACCCTGTTCCACGAGCTCCTCGACAAGCGCGGGCGAACCTTCGAGCTCCGCCTCGCAGCGCCACTCGATCGAGCCGAACTCGAAGGCGAGCCGCTTGAGGTGGCGGCCCGCTTGCAGCGCTTCGTCGAGACCGGCTTGCGCGACCGGCGGCTGCTCCTGCCTTCGCCGCCCGGCCGGACGGTTCGCCACGCCGAAGCCCACGGGAGGGTCGGGCGGCCGGCGTCGGCAGCCCCGCGCGGCCTGCATTGACACCGCGCCCGCCGGCCCCAGCGGCGGGCGGGCGGACGCGCCGGCTGGGCATCGAAGGACGAGCAAAGGCTGCGCGTATCCGGCGATGTCCCTCGACAGGGCCGATCGAGCATCGCGCGGCGCGAACGGGACGGCGGGGAGCGGGCGCGGGCCGATCGGCCCGCGCCACGAACCGACGGGCTGTCGTCGAAGCGGGGCGCCACAGCGGCCAGGCCATGCGGGCGGCTCACCCGAACCAGGAGCCCTGGCGCCGTCGCGGTTCGCCGCAGAGGCCCCGCGGTGCCCGGGCACCGCGGCCGCTCGGCCCGACGGTTCCGGGGCGCGGCCGAGGCTGATCACCACGCCTCGCCCCACCGGCGTGTCGCGAGATGGTCCGCGCCGGGAGGCGAAGGGTCGCGGATTGCCGCCTACCCCGCCCCGTGCTCCTCGACCGTCCACGGGCGCCCCCGCCCGACGGACCTTCGCCGGTCGATTGGCCGGCCTCGCGAGGGTCCCGTGGATCGGCGGGTCTCGCACCCGCCCGGTGGAGCAGGACGCGGGCACGTCCCGGTCATCCACCGCAACCCCAATCACCGGCGACGCCAAGCTTGGACCAGCGCGTCGAGCAGATCGCCGGGGTCGCCCCTCTCCTGCCAGGCCGTGCTGAAGGAGGGCGTGGCCCCGCGCGGACGCCGCTCCGGCACGAGTTCGGGGAAGCGCACGCGCAGGGGGATCGGTACGGCTTGGCCGAGGACGATCGCCTCACCGTCACCCAGCGAGGGCAGGAAATCGAGCAAACCGTTGGCGTCGTCGCGCAGGAGTGCCTGGACGAGGTCCTGGTCCTGCGGGCTCGTGATACGGAAGGCGAAGATCGTGTTGCACTGGGAGAGGACCGAAGGCTCGAGATCGCTCGGCCGCTGGGTCACGACCCCGAGCGCCACCCCGTGCTTGCGGCCCTCCTTGGCGATCCGGCCCATCGCCAGCCGGGTCGGCAGGAAGCCGCGGCCGCCATCGGCCGGGGCGTAGCGGTGGGCCTCCTCGCAAACGATCAGGATCGGTAACCGACCGCCGCTCCAATAGGCGAGGTCGAAGGCGAGGCGCAGCAACAGCGAGACGACGACACTCAAGACCTCGTTGGGGATGCCCGACAGGTCGACGACCGTGACCGGCCGGCCGGCCGGTGGAACACGGAAGACGGTGGCCAGGGTCTTGGCCATCGTGTCGTGCACCGCGATCCCGCCGAACATGAAGCCGAATCGCGGGTCGCGGGCGAGTGCCCCGAGGCGGGCGCGCAGCCAACGATAGGGTGCCGGGCTCTCGGCCTTCTCGAGCCGCCCCAGGGCCTCGTCGATCACCCGCTCGAGGTCGGCCAGCCGATAGGGCACGGGCGTGTCGATCGTCGCCACGAACTCGCTCGTACGGGAGTCCCGATAGAGCCGCTTGGCCTTCGGCACGAGGTCGACGAGCAACTCGGCGGCCTGCCGCGCCGGCCCTTCCGGAACGCCGCCGCAGACCACCTCGACCAGCTCGTCGCCGGTCAACAGCCAGTAGGGCAGATGGAGGCTCTCGGGGCCGAGCAGCACGGCCTCCCGGGCGAAGGCGTTGCCGTACTCGCCGTGCGGGTCGAGGATCAGCACGTGCGCCTCCGGATGCCCGGCGATCAGCTCGTGGAGCAGCGCCGCGACGGCGCAGGATTTGCCGCAACCCGTGGAACCGATGACCGCGAAATGCCGACCCAGGAGCGCATCGGGATCGATCTCGACGGGGACCGGGTGCTCGGCGGTCGGATGCAGCCGGCCGATCGGCAGGCCCCTGCCCCGGGTCCCCGCGCACAAGCGCTCGAGGTCTCCCGGCTCGGCCTCGACCACCTCGTCACCGAGCGCCGGGTAGGCGCTCAGCCCGCGGCGGAACGGACCGACGCCGCCGTCGGGTCCGGTCGGGCATTCGCCCAAGAGCACGAGTTCCGCCAGGCGGATCTCGTCTTCACGGCCGGGTAGCGGGATCGAGAGCCCCGAAACCAGGCCGAAAGCGAGAGTCCGCGGCAAGCGGATCTTCACGAGATGGCCCTTTTCCACCCGCGCTCGGCGGGTCCCGGCCGCCGCCCCGGGGTCGAGGGTCGCGACCACCTGCGCGCCCGACACCGCCACCACCTTGCCGATCACCAGACCGCCCGGCACCCCGACCTCCGCCAGCTCAGCGCCCGGATCTCCGCGACCCACGCGCTTGCCGCCGCGCTTACCATCCGAAGGTTGACGAAGGGTTAAACATCTCGCGCTCCGAGCGGCGGCACGGTGGAACTGCGGTTAACCTTTCGTTGAGGAAGTCGCCTTAGGTTCGGGGGCGAATCCGCGCGGAGCCCGACAGGTGATCGTCACTGTTCGAACCCGAGCCTCCGGTCGTCGCTCGCTCCTCGCCCGCTACACGGCCGAGCTCGTGCGCCTGCACGACCAGGGGCTCGCCGCGATCGCCATCGAGCGCGGCCGGACCCTGGTCGGGCTCGACGCCCAGCTCCGCGCGCTCGTCGACCAAGCCTTCGACGGCATCCTCGTGGCCGACGGGACACTCTCGATCCGTCTCGCCAACCGCGCCGCGGCGGCGATGTTCGGCTGGGAATCGTCGAACGGCATGCTCGGCCGCCGGCTGGGGGATCTCCTGCCGGAGCTGCCGCTCGACGGCGGCCGGGCGATGCCGCTGCCCGGCGGACAATGGGAGACCGAGGCGCGCCGCCGCGACGGCCACTGGTTACCGGTCGAGCTGTCGCTCTCCACGGTGCGAGCCGAGCCGGAGGAACTCTTGCTCGTGACGCTGCGCGACGTGTCCGAACGGCGCCGCCAGGAGGCGCGTCTGCGTCACCAGGCGACCCACGACTCGCTCACCGGGCTCGCCAACCGCGCCTTCCTCTACGAGACCTTAGAGCGGGAGCTCGCGGGCTTCGAGGACGGCACCGACCAGCTCGCGCTCCTCTTGCTCGACCTCGACCGCTTCAAGGAGGTCAACGACACGCTCGGCCACGAGGTCGGCGACCGGCTCCTGCAGACCGCGGCCCAGCGCGTCCGCGACTGTCTGCACGCGGAGGAGCTCGCCGCCCGTCTCGGCGGCGACGAGTTCGCCGTCCTGTTGCGACCGCCCTGCACCACCGAACGAGCGGTCGAGTTGGCACACCGGCTGGTCGAGACGATCCAGCAGCCCTTCCGCCTCGCCGCCGACGTCACGGTCGAGGTGGACGCGAGCGTCGGCGTGGCCCTGGCGCCCCGCCACGCCCGCGAGGTCGGCGAGCTCGTGCGCTGCGCCGATGTCGCGATGTATGCCGCCAAGCGCGGCACCGGACCGGTCCAGCTCTACGATCAGAAAGCGGATCCGCACAGTCTGCGGCGCCTCGTCGCCACCACGGCGATCCGCCGGGCGATCCACGAGGGCCAGTTCAAGCTCGCCTACCAGCCCAAGTTCGCGCTCGCCACCGGCCGGATCGTCGGCGCCGAGGCGCTCTTGCGCTGGGACCATCCCGAGCACGGACCGATCGCTCCGGCCGAGTTCGTGCCGCTCGCCGAGCGGACGGGCTCGGTCGTCGCCTTGACCCACTGGACCGTGCGCACCGCCCTCGCCGACCTCGCCCGCTGGCGCGCAGACGGCAGCCGCGTCGGAGTCGCGGTCAACCTCGCCGCCCGGGCCCTGCACGACGAGCGGTTGCCCGAGCTCGTCGCCAAGGAGCTGCGCCGCAACGGCATCGAGCCCGCAGCGCTCACCCTCGAGCTCACCGAGACCACGCTGGTCGCCGACAGCCAGCTCGTCGAGCGGGTGTTGGCCCGCCTGCGCGGGCTCGGGGTGCGCCTCGCGATCGACGATTTCGGCACCGGCTATTCCTCGCTCGCCCTCCTCCAGCGGCTGCGCGTCGACGAACTCAAGATCGACCGCTCCTTCGTGGTCGGCACCGCGTCGGGCGCGCCGATCGTCCTCGCCCGCACGGCGATCGAGCTCGCCCACAATCTGGGCCTCGTCGCGGTCGCCGAGGGGATCGAGACGGTCGAGCAGTTGCGCATGCTGCAAGCGGCGGGCTGCGAGCAAGGTCAAGGTTACCTGCTCGGCAAGGCGATGCCGCCGGACCGGTTCGCCCGGCTGCTCGCCGCCGAGCGGCAGGCCGCCGCGACCCGAGGTGTGCCCGGATGAGGTGCCGCCTCGGCTCAGACGGCGAAATAGCGCGCCTGCGGGTGGTGCAGGACGATCGCCGAGGTGCTCTGCTCGGGCCAGAGCTGGTCCTCCTCACCGAGCTCGACCCCGATGCGGTGCGCTTCGAGCAGCTCGAGCAGCGGCCGTTGGTCGGCGAGATTGGGGCAGGCCGGATAGCCGAAGCTGTAGCGGCTGCCGCGGTAACCCTGCTTCAAGAGCTCGCGCATCTCGCGCGCGTCTTCGTGGCCGAAGCCGAGTTCGGCGCGGATCCGGGCGTGCACGTACTCGGCGAGCGCCTCGGCGAGCTCCACCCCGAGCCCGTGCAGCCGCACATAGTCCTGGTAGCGGTTCTGGCCGAACCAAGCGCGGGCCACTTCGGAGGCGCGCTGGCCCACCGTGACCGCCTGGAGCGCGAGGACGTCGCGCTCCGCCGCGCGGATGTCGCGCAAAAAATCGGCGATGCAAAGACCGCCCGGCTTCGCCTGCCGCGGCAAGTGGAACCGGACCAGTTCGCGCTCGCCTCCCGGCTCGAACAGCACGACGTCGTTGCCGTCTCCCGCTGCCGGAAAATAACCGTACGCGGCTTTGGGCTCGAAGACGTCCTCTTCTTCGGCTCGTGCCACGAGATCCGCGAGGATGGGGCGAAGCTCCTTCTGCGCCCAGGCGAGGAATTCTTCCGGCCGCCGACCTTGCTTCTCGTAGCCCCAGTGGAACTGATAGAGCATCGATTCGTTGAGATAGGGCAAGAGGGCCTTGACCGGGACGCGCTCGATGATCCGGGCACCCCAAAAGGGCGGCTTCGGGACCGGCACGTCGCGGGTGAGGGCTTCGCGGCGCAGGCGGATCTCCTCGAGGTCGACGGGCCGCTGCGGTCGCGCCCTGCCGTCCAGATGCGCGAGCGTGCGCGGCTTCTTGCCGGGTCGGCCGCGAGCCGCTGCCTTCCTCGCCCGCTCCGCACAATAGGCGGCGATCTCGCCGCTCATCACCTTGTCCATGAGCACGAGGCCGTCGAACGCGTCGCGCGCGTAGGCCACCGGCCGTTCCCCGTAAGCCCGGAAGCAATCCTCCTCGACGAAGGCCCGCGTGAGCGCCGCCCCGCCGAGCAGCACCGGGATCCGGACCTGGCTCCTCGCCATTTCCTCGAGGTTATCCTTCATGATCACCGTCGACTTGACCAGCAGCCCCGACATGCCGATCGCATCAGCCTTGTGGACCTCGGCCGCCTCGAGGATGTTGGCGAGCGGCTGCTTGATACCGAGATTGACGACCTTGTAGCCGTTATTGGTCAAGATGATGTCCACGAGGTTCTTGCCGATGTCGTGGACGTCACCCTTCACGGTGGCCAGCACGATGGTTCCTTTGTGTCGGCCTTCGACCTTCTTCATTCGTGGTTCGAGATACGCGACCGCGGCTTTCATCGTCTCGGCCGACTGGAGGACGAAGGGAAGCTGCATCTTCCCGGCGCCGAACAGCTCGCCCACCGTCTTCATCCCGTCGAGCAAGAGCTCGTTGATGATGGCGAGCGGCTCGTAGCGCGCGAGCGCCTCCTCGAGATCCGCCTCGAGGCCCTGGCGGTCGCCGTCGACGATCCGCTGCTTCAACCGCTCTTCGACCGTCTCCGGCCGTTTGCGCTCGGCCGCGCCCGCCTTGCGGCCGGCGAACAGCGCGATGAAGGCCTGCAGCGGGTCGTGCCCCGGCCGCCGCCGATCGTAGACGAGGTCGAGCGCCGCCTCGACCTCGGCCTGCGGGATCTTGTGGAGGGGTACGATCTTCGACGAGTGGACGATGGCCGCCGTCAGGCCGCGTCGCCGGGCCTCGTCGAGGAACACCGAATTGAGCACGTGACGGGCCGCGGGTGCGAGGCCGAAGCTGATGTTGGACAGCCCGAGGACGATCTGGACCTCGGGCCATTCGGCGGCGATCCGCTCGATCGCTTCGAGGGTCCAGAGCCCCAGCTTGCGGTCGTCCTCGTTGCCGGTGCAGATCGTGAAGGTGAGTGGGTCGATCAACAAGTCCGAGAGCGGCAAGCCGAACCGGCCGCAGGCGAAGTCGACCAGCCGCCGGGCGATTCTCACTTTGTCTTCGGCGGTCTTGGCCATGCCGCGCTCGTCGATCGTGAGCGCGATCACCGCGGCACCGAACTTCCGCGCGAGCCGCATCCGCGCTTCGGCCGGCCCCTCGCCGTCCTCGAAATTGATCGAGTTGAGGACCGCCTTGCCACCGTAGAGCTCGAGCGCCGCTTCGAGCACCGGGAGCTCGGTCGAATCGATCACGAGAGGTGCGTCGACTTGGCCGCGCATCCGGCTCACGAGCTCGACCATGTCGGCGACCTCGTCGCGGCCGACATAGGCCGTGCACACGTCGAGCGCGTTGGCACCTTCGCGGACCTGCTCGCGGCCGATGGCCACGCAAGCATCCCAGTCGCCGGCCGCTTGGAGCTCGCGGAACCGTTTGGACCCGTTGGCGTTGCAACGCTCGCCGATGTCGAGATACGCGTTTTCCTGACGGAGCGGCACCGCCGAGAACAGCGACGCGAGAGAGGGGACGGGGCGGACGTTGCGCGCCTCGGGTCGCGGCCGGAAGCCGTCGGGAGCCAGCCGGCGCAGCATCGAATCGAGCGCGGCGATGTGCGCCTCGTTGGTGCCACAACAGCCACCCAGGAAGGTGATGCCGTCCTCGACCACGAACCGCTCGAGCCAGAGCGCGAGCTCGGCCGGGCCGAGCGGGTAGAAGGTCCGCCCCTCGCGCAGCTCGGGCAGGCCGGCATTGGGCTGGACCGAGATCGGTCCCGGCCAGTTCTGCGCGAGATACCGCACGTGCTCGGCCATCTCCTTGGGCCCGGTGGCGCAATTGAGGCCGAGGACCGGCACGTCGAGGGCCCCGACGATCGCCACGGCCGCGGCGATGTCGGTGCCGACCAACATGGTGCCCGTGGTCTCGACGGTCACCTGCACCATGAGCGGGACGGACCGACCGAGGGCCGCGAAGGCCGCCCGGCAGCCGTTGACCGCCGCCTTGATCTGCAGGGGGTCCTGGCAGGTTTCGATCAACAAGGCGTGGACGCCGCCCTCGAGCAGACCGCGGGCCTGCACGGCGAGCGCCTGTTCGAGAGTCCGGTAGTCGACGTGGCCCAGGGACGGCAGCCGGGTCCCGGGGCCGATCGCGCCGACCACGAAGCGCTCGCGCCCGTCCTTCGGCAGCTCGGCGATCGCCTCGAAGGCGAGCTCGGCCGCCCGACGATTGATCTCGAGAGCCCGGTCGGCGAGGCCGAACTCGCCGAGCGTGATCGGCGAGCCGCCGAAGCTGTTGGTCTCGATCGCGTCGGCCCCTGCCGCCAGGTACGCCGCGTGGATCTCGCGCACGAGATCGGGCCGAGAGAGGTTCAACACCTCCGAGCAATTCTCCTGGCCCCAGAAATCGTCGAGCGAGAGGCCGCGGGCCTGGATCTGGGTCCCCATGCCGCCGTCGAACAGGACGAGGCGTTCGCGCGCATAGTCGAGGAAATCGGCCATCGGCTCGCCCCGCGCTCAACCGGCCGCGCCCTGCCGGGCGGCCTTGAGGATCTGGACGATGGCGAGCGGCAGCTCGGCGCGGTTCAAGGCGTAGACGTGGATCGCCTCGAAGCCGGCGGCGGCGAGCCGGCGCACCTGCTCGGTGACGACCGTGGCGGCGATCATGCCGTGCAGCGCCGAGCCCTCGGGCACGCCCTCGAAAAGATCGGCGAGCCAGATGGGGATGCTGGCGCCACAGGCGGCGGAAAAACGGCGGATCTGGGAAAAGCTGTGGATCGGCATGATACCCGGCACGAACTCACAAGCGATGCCGGCGCGCGCGACCGCGTCGCGGAAGCGCAGGATCCGGTCCGTGTCGAAGCAGTACTGGCCGATCGCTCGGACCGCGCCCGCCTCGACCTTGCGCTTGAGATTGTCGAGGTCGAAGGCGGCCGACGGGGCCTCGGGGTGGACCTCCGGGTAGCAAGCGACGCTCACCTCGAAGCCGCCCATCCTTTGGATCGCGCGGACCAGGTCGACGGCGTAAGCGTAGCCGTCCGGCCGCGGCCGATAGGGGCCCGTCTCCTTGGGCGGGTCGCCGCGCAGGGCCACGATCCGGGTGATCCCGGCAGCGCGGTAGCGCTCGAGCAGCGCGTCGATCTCGGCGCGCGGCGCGAAGGCGCAAGTGAGATGCGCCGCGACCGGGACGCCGAAGCGCTCTTGGATCGCCACCGCCAAGGGGAAGGTGCCGCTCTCCCCACTACCGCCGGCACCGCAGGTGACCGACAAGAAGCGCGGCCCGGCGGCCGCGAACAGCTCGAGGTTCTGCCAGAGACGATCGGTCGCTTCCGGGGTCTTGGGCGGGAACACCTCGATCGAGAGCCGAACCCCCGGCAGAGGCTCGTCGAGCCAACCGGCCGCGCGCAGCCGGCTCGCCGCCCCCCGCTCGGCGCTCATGCCGCGACCCTCGGCGCACCGGCCCGCGCCCGGCCGGGCTGGCGCCCGGGAGCCAGCGCCGACCAGACGACGCTCGTGAGCTCGCGTCCGGGCAAGCGGAACGGCGGTCGCGCGATGAGCCCGAGCTCGCCGAACCAGGCGGCCATCTCTTCCTCGCTGAAGCCGAGCCGCCGGTGTCGCCGGTCGCTCCGGAGCTCCTCGCGGTCGTGGGCGGCCAGGTCGACCACCACGAGCAACCCGCCCGGCTCGAGCACCCGACGGGCCTCGGCCAGAACCTGGCGCGGGTCGTCGGCGAAATGCAGGACCTGGTGCAGGGTGACCGCGCCGAAGCTCGAATCGGCGAGCGGCAACCGGTACATGTCGGCGTGCCGCACCGAACAGTGGCGCAGGCCGGCGCGGTCGAGATTGGCCCGTGCGAGCGCGAGCATGCGGTGCGAGACGTCGACCCCGAGCGCCTCGCCGACGAACGGCCCGAGAACTTCGAGCATCCGCCCCGTCCCGGTCCCGATGTCGAGCAGGCTCGCGGGCCGGGTCTCGGCGAACAGCCGGCTGAGCACGCTCTCGACGCGGCTGCCCTCGGCGGCCAGGTCGCGCTCGCTGTCCCACTCGGCAGCGCGCCCGTCGAACCATTGCTCGATCCGACCGCGGCGCGCCTCGCGCACGGCGGCGAGCCGGGCCCGGTCGAGGGCGAGGGTCGGATCGTCGGTCGGCAGGAGCCCGGCGAGCGCCCGGGCGAGCGCCGCTCCCGGCCCGCGGGTCGCCCGACGATAGAAGACCCAGCTGCCCTCGCGGAACCGCTCGAGCAGGCCCGCCTCGCTCAACAGCCGGAGATGGCGGGAGACCCGCGGTTGGCTCTGACCGAGTACCTCGACGAGCTCGCTCACCGTCCACTCTCCCTCGGCGCAGACCGCGAGCAGGCGCAAGCGGGTTCGCTCGGCGGCGGCCTCGAGGCCGTCGAGCAGCCGGTCGAGCTCGGTCTCGGTCGCCACCGCGCGCTCCCTCGAAAGCTCGGCGCATATGTACATCTCTTTATATCCGGCAACAAGTGGACCGCCCGCCGGCCGTGCGCACCCCGAATGTCGGCGCAGCGGGCCGCGTCCACCCCGAGGGCCGCGGGTTCCGACTGCTGTCTCCGACGCCCGGGCGGCTCGACCTCGGCGGATCGAGCCGACGAGCGAAGGGGAGCGGACGGCCCCGGGCAGCCGCGGCCGACCGAAACTCGCGCGATCGATTCGTAGCGAGCCGAGCGAACAGCCGTCCCGGAGCGACGCGTCGGAGGGGGCGAGCGAGGCCACCGGGCCTTCCCTTCGACGCGCCCCTGCCCTCCCGGGCGGCCCGGTGGGATCGCCTCGGCGGGGCGACGACCGACGAGGGTGGCCGAAGCCACCCGTCGGCGCGTCGACGGACGGCCGAGGGACCACAGGGCCCGGCCGCCGGGCGGCGCTCGAGGCTCCTCCGCCCGTCCCCACCCCTGCCGGAGGGCCGCTCGCACCGTTCGGGCAGGCCCGCGCGGGGCCACGACGCGGCCGCACCGAAGGGCGCCCCTGCGGACCTGTCCGAGGGTCGGGGCGGCGACGGGCGGGAGTCGCTCGCCGTCTCGGCCGGCACTGCACCGACCCGGCCGCCGGGTCGGCTCACGGCGGCGGGCGCCGGCGGCAAGCCCGGGCGCGAGCGCGGGGCTCCTCCGCGGGTCGAGCACGGCGCGTCGGCGAGCCGGGTGCGCAGCATGGCGACACCCCAGGCGAACGGGCCCCGAGCGGACCAGCGCGATCGCGCGACGGTTTCGGCCACCCGAGCCGGTATCGAGGGACGAGGGACGGCGCGCCTCGGCCCGCAGGCCGAAGGCTCGTTCCGTCAGCCGGGCCGCCGATCGTCGAGCCGGCCGGGTGGGCGCACGGCGGGCTCGTCGAACAACCAGGCGAAGAGCGCCTCCTCGACCTCGCGCCGCAGCTCGCCCGGGTAGAGCGCGAGGGCGTCGATGGCGGCCGCGACGCGCTCGGGGTCGCCCGCCCGCAAGGCCCGGTCGAACCGGCGGAAGACGAGCGAGTCGCCGCCGAGCAGCGCCCGCAAATGCTCCCGCAAACGGTCCATCCCGACGATCCGTGGCGTCGTGCCGAACTCCACCGGCCGCTCCCCGATCCCGACCCGCGCTCAACCTCGCGTCAACCTTTTAGCGGCATCTTCCGATCCGGCGGACGGTGCCGGCCAGGATCGCGTACGCGGGTGTGCTGCTCGGCGACGGTGAGCCCGGGTTGCCGAGCCCGGGGCGCGGATCTAGGTCTGGCGGCGGCCGGACCCGGCGGCGCCGAGCGGATGAGCGAGGGGTGATGGAGACCGAGGAAACAGGCTTCGCCGTCGCGCCCCGAGCGATCGCGCTCGGCCTGCTCGTGGCCGGCCTCGCGGCGGTTCCGACCGCCCGTGCCCTGGAGCCCTTCGACCCGCTCGAGCCGGTCAACCGGGTCGTGTTCGGCCTCAACGAGCTGGTCGACGTGATGCTCCTGGGCCCGGTCGCCGAAGCTTATGGCGAACTCCCCTCGCCTGTCCGCACCGGCGTGCGCAACGTCCTCGACAATCTGAGCGCGCCCGTCACCTTCGTGAACGATCTGCTCCAGGGCGAGACCGACCGGGCCGGCACCACCTTCGCCCGCTTCTTCATCAACAGCACGCTCGGCCTTTTCGGCCTGTTCGACCTCGCGGGGGAACTCGGCCACCCCGCGCACAAAGAAGATTTCGGCCAGACGCTCGCGGTCTGGGGTGTGGGCGAGGGCCCCTTCTTGATGCTGCCGCTCTTGGGCCCCTCGACGCTGCGGGACACCGCCGGCCTCTCCGTCGACCAGCTTCTCATCGATCCGTGGACCGCGGTCGCCGGCGACGAGCTGCGGGCGGCGCGGGCCGGCTCCGAGGCGGTCGACACCCGCCACCGTCTCGACCCGGTGATCCGCGACGTGCGCCGCAACAGCCTCGATCCCTACGCCACGGTGCGCTCGGCTTACGTCCAGCGGCGCGCCGCCGAGATCCGCAACCGTCGACCGGCCACGGGGGATCCCCGCTACGAATCGATCTTCCGGGAGGAGGAAGAGTGACGGCGAGAACGGAGCGAGGCGGCTGGGCCGCCCTCGCCCGCCGGCGGCTCGCCGGCTTCGTCGTGGCGACGGTCGCGGTCGGGCTCGCCGGCGGCGGTCCGGCCCGGGCCGAGCCGAGCGCCCCTGCGGCGCGCTTCGTCGACGGGCTCGGTCAGAAGGTGCTCGCCGTGCTGCGTGACGGCCGGCTCGACCGGGCGGCACGGTTGGAGCGACTGGCCCGGCTGATCGACGAAGCCACCGACCTCGCGCTCGTGGCGCGTCTCGTGCTCGGCCGTTACTGGCGCGAGGCGAGCGAAGCGCAACGCCGCGACTTCGTGGCGCTGTTCCGCGCGCTGATCCTCAAGACGATGGCCGAGCGGCTCGACGAGTACGGGGGCGAGACCTACGAGATCGTGGGCGTGCAGCCCGTCGACGAGCGCGACTCGATCGTCTCCACCCGCATCCTCCGGCAGGGCGGCACGCCGATCGCCGTGGATTGGCGGGTGCGCGCCGAGGGCGGCCGGCTCCTGCTGATCGACATCGTCGCCGAGGGGGTGAGCCTGGTCGTCACCCAACGCTCGGAGGTGGCCGAGATCGCCGGCCGATCCGGAATCGACGGCGTGCTCGCGGAGATGCGGCGCCGGCTCGACCGCCCGGCTTGAGCGCTGCGTCGGGGCCGGGTCGAGCGGGCGGTTCAGGCGGCGAGGGAGGTGACCTCTTCGGCGACCGGCAGGGTGAAGCACAGCGCGGCGCCGCCGAGTGGCGAATCCTCGACCCAGATCCGACCGCCGAAGCGCTCGACGATCTGCCGCGAGATGGTGAGCCCGAGCCCGGTGCCGGTCGGTTTTTGCGTGTTGAGGTCGCCCGTGAGCTGGTGGAACTTCTCGAACACCGCCTCGCGCTGGGACGGGGGCACGCCCGGCCCGTTGTCCTCGACCCGGACCTCGAAGACCGCGCCCCGGCGGCGCAGTTCGACCCGCACCCGCCCCCCGGGTCGGGGCACGAACTTGCAGGCGTTCGAGAGCAGATTGAGGACGACCTGGACGATCCGGTCGCGGTCGCAAACCACGGGCGTGGGCTCGGCCGGGATGGCCGTCTCGAGGGTGACCCCCCTCTCCGCGAGGATCCCCTGGCCGGCGCGGATCGCGGCACGCACGAGTTCGCCCAGATCGGCCGGGGCCACCTGCCAGTCCATCCGGCCGGACTCGATCTTGGAGAGATCGAGCACGTCGTTGATGAGCCGGGTGAGCCGCTCCGATTCGCTCGTGATGATCCGCAGGAAATGCGCCCGCTCCTCGGCATCGAGGTCGGGGTTGTCGAGCAGGATCTCGGAGAAGGAGCGGATCGAGGTCAACGGTGTCCTGAGCTCGTGACTCACGGTCGCGAGAAAATCGTCCTTGAGCCGATCGAGTTCCCGAAGCCGCTCGTTGGCACGCCGGAGCTCGGCGGTCGCGGCCTCGAGCTCGTGCGATTTCTGCTCGAGACGCCGACTGTACTCCAGGACCTTCTGCGTCTCGTCGAGGATTTCCATGAGCGCATCGGGTCCGACGGTCTCGCCGCGCACCGCCGAGGCCACCACCGCCCGCGCCGAGGCGGCGCCGATCGCCCGGGCGAGCTGCCGTTCGGCCCGCTCGACGAGCCGGGCGTCGGCCGGCTCGTCGGGCCCGAGCGGGCGGCCCCGACGCGCCGCCTCCTCCCGCCAGATCGCCTCGGCGGCCGGCCGTCCGAGGAAGCGCACGAGCAGCTCCTCGAGCGCACCGACTTTGGCCTCGCCGCGCCAGAGCCGGGGCGTGCGCCGGCTCTGCTCGACGTCGACGAACAGGATCGCCTGCAGTCGCTCGAGGTCGGAAGGCCGCGTGAGCAGGCTCACGAGGACGACGAGCCCGGTGTTCACCGTAAGGCTCCAGATCGCGCAGTGGGCCACGGGGTTGAGCCCCGCGAGCCCGAAGAGCGCGGTCGGGCGCAAGAGATCGAGGCCGAACGGGCCCTCCGCCACGAGGCTCTGCGGCAACATGCCGGCGGTGACGAAGGAGGGGAGCACGAGCGTGTAGAGCCAGACGAGGAAGCCGGCCAAAAGCCCGACCACCGCGCCGTTGCGGTTGGCCCCTTTCCAGGCGATGCCGAGCACGAGCAGCGGGGCGAACTGGGCCACGCCGGCGAAGGCGATGTAGCCGATGCTCACGAGCCCCATGGCCTCGCCGACGCCTTGGAAGAAGAGGTAGCCGCCCAAAAGCGCGAGCAGGATTCCGGCCCGCCGCACGCCCAGGATCAAGCGCGTGAGATCGGGCTTGCGGGCGAGGCCCAGGGCCTTCATCCGCAAGAGGATCGGCATCACGAGATCGTTGGAGATCATGGTCGAGACGGCCACCGTCTCGACGATGACCATGGCGGTCGCAGCCGACAGCCCGCCCAAGAACGCGAAGATCGCGAGCCAGCTCTGGCCGTGCACGAGCGGCAGGGCGAGCACGAAACTGTCGGCCTCGCCCACCGTGCCACCCAGGATCAGACCACCGAGTGCGATCGGCAGGACGAAGAGGTTGATGACGAACAAATAGAGCGGGAACAGCCAGCTCGCTCGCTCGAGGTGGCGGATGTCGAGGTTCTCGATGACCACGACCTGGAACTGGCGCGGCAAGAGCAGCGCGGCGAGGCCGGAGAGGAGGGTGAGCACGAACCAGTCGGCGGCGCCGAGCCGGGTCCCGGTGAAGGCCAGCCGATCGCTCAGACCGGCTTCTTCGGCGCGCGCCAACAGTTCGAAGGGGCCGCCGAACAGGCCCCAGGTGACGAACAGGCCGACCGCCAAGAAGCAGAACAGCTTGACGAGGCTCTCGAAGGCGATCGCCAGGACCATGCCCTGATGGTGTTCGGTGGCGTCGATGTGCCGAGTGCCGAAGAGGATCGAGAAGGCGGCGAGCAGCACGGTGACGATCAAGGCGGTATCGGCCCCCATGCCGGCTAGGACGTCCCGCCCGCCGCCGTGCGCGATCAACAGCCCGACGCCGGTGGCCACCGCCTTGAGTTGGAGGGAGATGTAGGGGATCGAGCCCACGAGTGCGACGATCGTGACGAGCCCGGCCACGACCCCGCTCTTGCCGTAGCGGGCCGAGGCGAAGTCGGCGATCGAGGTGATCCCGTAGGCCTTGGCGATCACCAGGATCTTGCGGACGAAGCCGAGGAACAGGAGAGCCAGGAGCGTGGGCCCGAGATAGACCGGCAAGAAGCCCACCCCTTGCGCGGCCGCCACGCCGACGCTGCCGAAATAGGTCCAGGCGGTGCAGTAGACGGCGAGCGAGAGGGTGTAGACGTAGGGGTTGGCGATCACCGACCGGCCGGCCTCGGCGCGCCGATCGCCCCAGGAAGCGAGCGCGAAGAGCAGGCCCAGATAGAGCAGCGAGACGAGGATCGCGGTCGGAGCGAGCCAGCCCATGGCTCACTCCTCCCCCTGTCGCTCGATCAGCCAGGCGGCCGCGGCGATCACCGCGGCCCACACGCCGAACAGGTAGAAAGGCAGGAGCGGCACGCCGCCGGGTGCGATGCGCTCGACGATCGCGAGGGTCGGGAAGTTAAAGAGCACGAGGGCCACGAGCGCGAGGGCCACCAGTCGCGCGACGGGTCGGTCAAGCACGGCGGGCCACCTCCCCCGGACGCACCCGCTGCCGGCGGATCTCGACCATCGAGCGGCTCGCGCGGATCGCCTCGCCGAGCGTCGCGATCCCCCGCAGCTCGAGCATGCCGATCAGCCGGACCAGGATCTCGGCGGTGGCGAGGCTGTCGCCGAGTGCGGTGTGCCGGCCGCGGATCTCGACCCCGAGGCGGGCGGCCACGCCGTCCAGACTGTGGTCGCCCTCCTGGTCCTGCAGCAGGGCGGAGATCAAGAGCGTGTCGAGCACCGGCTGGTCGAGACGGATCCCGGCGCGGGCTTCGTATTTGTGCAGAAAGGCCAAGTCGAACGCGGCGTTGTGGGCGACCAGCGCGGCACCCTCGGCGAAGCGCGCGAAGCGGGCGAGAACGAGCTCGGGCGGTGGCTTGCCGCGGATCATCTCGGGCGTGATGCCGTGGAAGCGGATCGACGCCTCGGGGATCGGCCGGCCGGGATCGACCAGGCAGTCGAAGACCTCGCCGTGGATCACCCGGCCGTTGACCACCCGGACCGCGGCGAGCTGGAGCAGATCGTCGGTCTCGGCATCGAGGCCCGTGGTCTCGCAATCGAGCACCACATAGGTGAGCGAACGCAAGGGGCGCGCCTCGAGAGCGCCGGCCGAAGGCGCGAGGTCGAAGTCGTAGAACTCGGGCCGGGCCGGGAGCACCGGCGCGACGCGGACGGGGTGGACACCGGTCGGCGGCGGCAGCGGGAAGTGGAAGGCCGCCCCGTCGGCGGTGGCCGCCACCCAGGGCTCGGCGCCGTGCCGCTCGGCGATCTCACGGGCCGTGAAGGGTAGGCCGAAGCGGTCGAGCTTGCCGTCGAGCCAGGCGTCGAACTCGGCGCGGGTCGGAACCGGACCGGTCCAGGCGAGGCGCAGCGTGACCCCGCTCGGCCGCGCTCGGGCCGACAGCCGGGCCTCGCGCACGCCCCGCGCGGCGAGCTCCTCGAGGAAGCTCGCGAGCAGGCTCACGAGCGTCGCGCAGTCGGCGCTCGCCCACACGCTCTCGCCCTCGCTGCCGAGCTGGACCGGCACGCCGCGCGCGGCGAGCCGCTCGGCCAGGACGTCGCGCAGGTCGCCGCTCGCCACGTCGTAGAGCGGCCACTGGCGGAGCGTGAGCGCGCGCGCCTCCCCGGCGAGCTCGGCCAAGAGCTTCTCGAGCCGGCCCGCCTCTTCTTCGACCACCCGGGCGAACCAAGCGCTCTGCTCGTCCGGCCGGCTGTCGCGCAAGACTTCCGCGGCCGCGCGGATCGAGGCGACCGGGCCGCGCCAGGCGGTCTCGAGCTGGTCCAGGAACCGGCCGGTGCCGCTCGTGACCTGCAGCCCGGCTTCGGCGATCGCCAGCACGAAGCCCTCGCTGCCGGGAACCTCCTCGCCCACGAGACTCAGCCGGCAGCGCAGCAGCCGGCCGGTCTCGCTCGCCGCGGCGATGAACGGCTCGCCGGCTCGCCCGGGCCCGAGGGCTGCGGTCCGGCGCAACAGATCGACGTGGTAGGCGAGCGTTTCTCGCGAGATCACCTCGAAGATCGAGCGGCCGAGACCGAGCCCGGCCGGTGTGCCCAGAAGGGTCACGGCGGCGTCGTTGTAGAGCAGGATCCGCCCGTCCGGGGCGGCGTGCACGAGCCCCTCGCCGACATCCTTCAAGATCGCCGCGAGCCGCCGTCGATCGGCCTCGGCCGCGGCTCGGACGCGGGCGCGCTCTTCGGCGAGCCGCTGCTCCGCCACCGCGACCCGCTCGAGCAGCTCGTCGAGCCGCCGAGCGAGGGCGGCGAGCGCGTGCCGGGCCGAAAGCGGGAGCTGCTCGCGTCGACCGGTCGCGAGCACGATCTCGATCGCCCGGGCGAGCGCCCGGGCCGGCGCCAAGAGGAGCCGGTCGACCGCCGCCGCGGCGGCGAGGCAGCCCGCCGCGAGCAGCCCGCCGATCGCGAGTGCCAGGGTGCCCGCCGCTGGTGCGGTGCCGTGCAGGCGGGCCGAGGCGAAGATGCCGAGGCCCAGGGCGGCGAGCGCGAGCGCCCCGCCCACGAGCCAGACGACAGCTCGGGGAGAGGCCACGGCCGGCGCCTCAAGCGACCTCGAGCATCCGCTTGACCTGGTCGACCAGCTCGCGGGTCGAGAAGGGCTTGGTGACGTAGGCGTCGGCGCCGAGCGCCAAGCCCCGTTCGCGCTCCGCCTCGCGGCCGCGGGCGGTGAGCATGATGATCTTGGTCCGCCGCCATTCCGGGTTGGCGCGGATCCGCTCGCAGACCTCGTAGCCGTCGAACTCGGGCATCATCACGTCGAGCAGCATGAGGTCGGGCGGCTCGCCTTCGAGAGCCTTCAAGGCTTCGCCGCCGCTCCTCGCCACTTGCACCTCGAAGCCCGCCCGCCGCATGAGGAACTCGAGGCTCAACACGATGTTGGGCTCGTCGTCGACCACCAGCACCCGTTTGGCCATCGCCGCCTCCCCGCCCGGCGCGCGCGGACGAGCGCGCTCGCTGGGCCGTTGCACCGGTTTCCGCCAATAGCCCGGCAGCGGCAAGGCCCTAAGGGACGCGTTGCCGCGCCCCGCCCGACGGACCGCTTCCGCGAGCGGAAGCGACGCGCTAGAAGGTCGGGCGCTCGTCCCACCTTCCGCCCCCACCGATCCTTCGAGGAGCCGCATGGCCGCCTACCAATACGTCTACGTGATGCGACGGCTGACCAAGATCTATCCGGGCGGCAAGAAGATCCTGGAGAACGTCACCCTCGCCTTTCTTCCCGGCGCCAAGATCGGCGTGCTCGGCATCAACGGTGCCGGCAAGTCGACCTTGCTGCGGATCATGGCCGGCATCGACAAGGATTTCTCGGGCGAGGCCTGGGCCGCGGAAGGGGTGAAGGTCGGCTTTCTGGAGCAGGAGCCCCGGCTCGACCCGAGCAAGGACGTGCTCGGCAACGTGATGGACGGGGTCGCCGAGACCAAGGCGCTGCTCGACCGGTTCGATGCGATCTCCGCCCGCTTCGCCGAGCCCTTGGACGAGGAGGAGATGAACGCGCTCCTGGTCGAGCAGGCCGAGCTCCAAGAGAAGATCGACGCGTGCCAGGGCTGGGAGCTGCAGCGCCAGCTCGAGATCGCCATGGACGCGTTGCGCTGCCCGCCGGGCGATGCCGACGTGACCCGGCTCTCGGGCGGCGAGCGGCGGCGCGTGGCGCTCTGCCGTCTTTTGCTTTCCCAGCCCGATTTGCTCCTGCTCGACGAGCCGACCAACCATCTCGACGCCGAATCGGTCGCCTGGCTCGAGCGCTACCTCAAGGAGTACAAGGGCACGGTCGTGGCGGTGACCCACGACCGCTACTTCCTCGACAACGTGGCGGGCTGGATCCTCGAGCTCGACCGCGGCCGGGCCTATCCCTACGAGGGCAATTATTCGGGCTGGCTCGAGCAGAAGCGCAAACGGCTCGAGCAGGAGGAACGCGAAGAGATCGCCCGGCAGCGGACCCTCGCCCGGGAGCAGGAATGGATCGCCGCCTCGCCGCGCGCCCGCCAGGCCAAGGCCAAGGCCCGCGTCCAGGCTTACGAGGAGCTCTTGCGCCAGGCCCAGGAGCGGGCGCCGGGCAGCGCCCAGATCGTCATTCCGCCGGGCCCACGCCTCGGTGATCTCGTGGTCGAGGCCGACGGTCTCGCCAAGGGCTACGGCGATCGGCTGCTGTTCGAGAACCTCTCCTTCCGCCTGCCGCCCGGTGGGATCGTCGGCGTGATCGGGCCCAACGGCGCCGGCAAGACGACCTTGTTCCGGATGATCGTGGGGCAAGAGAAACCCGATGCCGGGACGCTGCGGATCGGCGACACGGTCGTGCTCGGCTATGTCGATCAGAGCCGCGACGCGCTCCACCCCGATCGGACGGTGTGGGAGGAGATCTCGGAGGGCAAGGACGTGATCCAGCTCGGCAAACACACCATGCCGAGCCGGGCCTACGTCGCCGCGTTCAACTTCCGCGGCGCCGATCAGCAGAAGAAGGTCGGGCAACTCTCCGGTGGCGAGCGCAACCGGGTTCACATGGCCAAGCTGTTGAAGTCCGGTGCCAACGTCATCCTCTTGGACGAGCCGACGAACGATCTCGACGTCGACACGCTGCGGGCGCTCGAGGACGCGCTGTTGGACTTCGCCGGCTGTGCGGTGATCATCAGCCACGACCGCTGGTTCCTGGATCGCATCTGCACCCACATCCTGGCCTTCGAGGGCGATTCGCGGGTCGTTTGGTTCGAAGGCAACTACCAGGACTACGAGGCCGATCGGCATCGTCGGTTGGGCACGGCCGCCGACCAGCCGCACCGGATCCGCTACAAGCCCTTGCGGGTGGCGTGACCTGTGACCGCCGCGATCGCTAAAGTGCGAGCCGCGGCGCGGCGGTACGGAGGGATGCCATGGCGAAGGATCGATGGGGCTGGAACGGGCTCGCTGCGGCGCTCGCCGCCCCGCTCCTCCTCGCGGGCTGCATCGACCCGCTCGTCAACCGCCCGACAGGCGAGGCCGAGCGCTGGACCGGCCGGGCCGAAGCGGTAGAGAGCGCGGAAGGCCGTTGCCCTCCGGTCGAGTTCGAGCTGTTCCGCGACGCGCTCGCGATCGGCGGCACGGCGCGCGAGGTGGGTGCCGCGGAGACCGGGCTCGCCGCGACCGGCGGCTGGTGGGTGGAGGGTACCGTCAACCCGAACGGCAGCTTCTTGTTCACCCTGCGCCGGCAGGGGCCGCTACTCGTCGAGGGTCCCCGGCCGGCTTCGGTCTGGCGCGGGCGATTCGGCACGGGTGAGGTCGTGGCGGTCGAGCAGCCGCCCTCCTGCGGCCGTCGGGTCCGACTCGTGCGCGAGGCGGGGGCAGCACAGGCCTCTTGAGGCGGCCCGTGGCGCTGCGCGCGCGTCTTCACGAGCTGATCGAGGACGAGGAAGCGAGTGGCCCCGCCGTCCACGCGGTGCGGCGCGGTCTGGCCCTCGCGATCCTCGCGGCCTCGATCCTCGTGGTGGTCGAATCGGTCGAGCCCTGGGCCGAGCGGATCGGCCCTGCGCTGGCAACGGCCGAACTCGCCTTCATGCTCCTCTTCACGCTCGAATACGCGCTCCGGCTCTGGGTCGCCGTGGAAGACCGGGCCGGCCGCTACGGCCATCCGATCCTGGGCCGGCTGCGTTGGGCCGCCACTCCTTCGGCCGTGGTCGACCTCGTGGCCGTGCTGCCCTTCTGGCTGGCCCCGCTCCTGCCGGCCGATCTTTTCCTGCTGCGGCTTTTGCGGCTGCTCCGGATCCTCAAGATCGTGCGGCTGTCGCCGGCGCTCGCCACCTTCCAGGTCGTGCTGCACGCCCAGCGCCGTCAGCTCGCGGCGGTGGGCCTCTTGCTCGCCATCCTCCTCCTGCTGCTCGCCGGTGCCATGCACGCGATCGAGGGCCGGGTGCAGCCCGAGGCCTTCGGCTCCATCCCGAAGGCCCTCTATTGGGCGGTCGTCACCCTCGCCACGGTCGGCTACGGCGATGTCGTGCCGGTGACCCCGCTCGGCCGCCTGGTGGCGGGCGGTGCCGCGCTTTTGAGCCTCGCCACGATCGCCTTCCCGACGGCGATCTTGGGCGCCGGCTTCGTGCGCGAGATGCAGCAGCAGGATTTCCTCGCCCGCGCCGGCATGGTCGCCCGGGTGCCGCTGTTCCGCCACCTGCCACCCGCGCAGCTGGCCGAGATCACCGCCCTCCTCCGCCAGCGCAACCTGCCGCCGCGCTACACGATCATCCGACGGGGCGAGCACCCCGAGGCCATGTACTTCATCGACCAGGGCCGGGTCGTGATGCGGGTGGGCCGGCGGATCGTGCTCGGGCCCGGCAGCTTCTTCGGCGAGCTCGCGCTGCTCGAGGGCCGACCGCGCGAGGCCACGGTCATCACGCTCACCGCCTGCCGCCTCCTCGAACTCGACGCGAGCGAGTTCCACCGGCTGATCGGCGGCGATCCGGAGCTGCGCCGGAACCTCCTCGCCGAGGCACGCGAGCGGGCGCGCAGCATCGGCCACCCCCTGCCGGGCGAGGCCGAGGCCGGAGCGGGATCCGGCGGCCGGGCCTCGGACAGCTGAGGCGTCTCAGCCGGCGAGGAAGCGCGCCAGGGCCGAGGCGGTCGCCTCGGGTATCTCCTCGGGCAGGAAATGGCCGCAAGGCAGGGCCTTGCCCTCGACCGGCCCGGCCGCCTTCTCCCGCCAGGTGGCGAGGACGTCGAAGCGGCGGTGCATCAGCCCCTTCTCCCCCCAGAGGACGAGCAGCGGACAGGCGATCCGCCGGTCGGCGTCGGCCTCGTCGTGCTCGAGGTCGATCGTGGCGGCGGCGCGGTAGTCCTCGCAGCTCGCATGGATCGTGGCGGGGTCGCGGAACGCCGTCCGGTAGGCGTCGAGCGCGGGCCCCTCGAAGGGCGCGAGGTCGTGCGTGCCCGACCAGCGGGCCAACAGCGTCTCGAGCCAAAGGTCGGGGTCGGCGCCGATCATCCGCTCCGGCAAGGGCGCCGGCTGGGCCAAGAAGAACCAGTGGAAATAGCCCAGGGCGAGCTCGCGGTCGGTGGCGGCGAAGACCGTCCGGGTGGGCACGATGTCGAGCACCGCGACCCTCTCGACCCGTTCGGGATGGTCGAGGGCCAAGCGATGGGCGACCCTCCCGCCGCGATCGTGGCCGGCGAGGGCGAACCGCGGATAGCCGAGCGTGGCCATGAGCTCGACGAGATCGTTTGCACTTGCGCGCTTGGCGTAGGTCCGGTGCTCGGGGTCGCCGGGCGGCTTGGCCGAGGCCCCGTAGCCGCGCAGGTCCGGGCAGACGACGGTGTGGCGGGCCGCCAGCAGGGGTGCCACCCGGTGCCACATCACGTGGCATTGCGGATAGCCGTGGAGGAGGAGCAAGGGCGGGCCCGAGCCGCCGACACGGACCGCGATCTCGCCCACGGTGCAGCGGATCCGGCGCAAGGCGAAGCCCTCGAACATCAGCGCTCTCCGGCGAGCACGAGGAGATCGACCGGGCGCTCCACCCCCTCGACGCGGCGGCCCGGGCACGACGCCCAAACCGCCGCCGGGTGGGCACCCTGGGCCTCGGCGAGCTGCCCGGCCTCGAGCTCGATCACCGCGGTGGCTCCCTCGCGTTTGCAGTGCTTCTCGAGCTTGGCGGCGCGGTTCACCGCCTCACCGATCACCGTGTACTCCAGACGCTCGGCGTCGCCCACCGTGCCGAACAGCACCCGGCCCGTCGCAAGCGCGGCGTTGACGGGCGGGGCGGGCAGGCCGCGCGCCAGCCGGTCGGCCCGCCAGCGCGCGGCCTCGGCCACGAGCTCCTCGACCGCGCGCAACGCTTGGGCGGCCCAGCTCGGGCTCGGCCGGGTGGCGCCGAAGCTCGCGAGGATCCCGTCGCCGAGGAACTTGTCGATGCTGCCGCCGTGTTTGCGGACCACGCCGACGATGCAGGCCTGGTACTCCGAGAGCAACTCCATCACCGCCCGGGGCGGTGCCGCCGCGACGAACCGGCTGAAGCCACGCAGGTCGACGAACAGGATCGCCGCCTCGCGCAGCTCGGCCTGGCCCGGCCGCAGCTCGAGGCTCTCGTTGCGGATCCGGCCCGCCACCTCGGGCGCGAAAAAGCGGGAGAGATCGGCCGCCGCCTGCTGCTCGGTGGCGGCGCGGACGAGGAGCTTGCGGCCGCGGTGCAGCGCGAGGGCGAGGATCGCGGTCGTCGCGAGGATCGAGAGGACCTTGTCGACCTCGGCGCCGATCAGGATGGCGTAGGACATCGCGTACTCCGGAAAGCTCCGGGTGACACCGACCGAGGGCTGCTCGGCGAGCGCCCAGCCCAGGAGCACGAGCCAGCCGAGCGCGCCGAGGCCACCCGTGAGCAGGACGAGGCCGGGCTCGAAACGCAGCGCGCGGAGCGCGATCAGAACGAAAAGGTACATGAGCGTGGGCGCGCGAAGATACATCGCCGCCGGCTGGCCGTATTGGAGATGGAAGCTCCAGATCGTGACCATCAGCACCGCGACGTCGATCGCCGCCGAGGCCACGAGGAGCCCGCGGCGAAGGCGGCCGTGCAGGGCCAGGGTCGATCGGGCCAAGGTGAACAGGAGGTAGAAGCCCAAGGCGATCGGCACGGGCTCGAACGGCACCGTCGGGGGAAATGCTTTGGGGGTGAGGGTGTAGATTGCCGCGAAGAAGACGAGCGCCGCGGCCTGCACGAGGCTCACCAGGACCTCCGAGGAGTCCTGCTCGTGGCGGATCGCAGCCGCGACCGAAGGAGGCACCCGCTCGGGCGAAGGCCCCCCGAGCACCAGCCCGCCGAACCGAGCGAGCGCCCCTCCCGTGATCCCGATCATCGGCTTCCCCTTCGCCAGGCGCACGACGATGGTCGCCCGGGTGGACTGCCGGCAAGGCCGCGCTCGCCCACGGCGCTTCACGATCGCGCGCTCGTACCCATCGGCGGCGCCGAACCGGATCGCCTCGGACCGAGCACCGGCCGATCCGTGCTCGAAAGGAAGGTCGACGGCCCGGCGGCGAGCGATGCGGGCACTTCCATGCTGCATTGCAGCAGAGCCGCTGGCGGATCGGCCGGGGGCGCCCACATGACTTGGCGCGGCCGGGCCTGGACCGTTCGGATCACCGAACGGGCGGTGACGCGACGGAGCCGGTCCGGCGTGCGGGCGAAGCGGATTTCGACCCGCCCGCCGACGGACGGTCGCCTGGGCGCCGGAAGGCGCCGTCGCCGTGGCGGCGCAGGCGAGCCCTCGGTTGCGGCGCCACCGCGCTTCGCGAGCCGTCGAGGGCTCCGGGACCGCTCCGAGGAAGGGCTACCGCGAGCCGGGTGCGGTGATCGGGGAGCCGAGGAATTTCCGGGACCTGAATGGCCGAAACACCGGGGATCGAATCCGGGCCCTGCCACCCGGTCTCAGGCCGCGCGCCGGTCGGGCTTGGGCGCGCTGGCCGCGGGCGTGGCGGGGAGCGGCAGGATCTCGGCCGCCGCTTTCGCCCGCGCCGCCCGCTCGTCGCGGCGCAGGATCCGCAGTTCGTTGAGCGCGAAGGCGAGCACCGAGACGGTCAGCCAACCCTTGAGCAGCAGGAACGCGGTCGTCTCGGACATGCCCCTCTCCCCAAGCGGTGCCACTCCGATCACGGCTCGGTACGGCCGCCCGCGGCCAGCCGATCACCGCGGGCCGCTGCGCTCAGCCGGGCGTGATCCGCGTGATCTTGCTCCCCTGGATGCCGATGCCGGCCATCAGCCCCTTCTGGTCGAAGAAGAAGGCGTAGATGTCGTCGTTCGCCGTGGTGGTCGAGAAATTGGCCGCCTTGCCCGCATCGAGGATGGTGATCGTGGGTCCGACGCCGATCTCCCAGCCCTCGCTCTTGTCGAGATAGGCGAGAGCCTTGTCGTTCATGAAGAAGAGCGCGTAGCCGAAGCTCTGCACGCCGATCTGCAGGCCGTAGGAGGCGGCGACCGTGTTGTAGTAGGCGACCGGTCGGCCACCCTTGACGAGCGCTCCCTCGCCATACTGGCCGCCGACGATGAGCCCACCCTTGACGATGTCGGGGAAAACGAGGACCCCGACCGCCGAGTGGGCCAGCGCTTTGGCCGCGGCGTTGGAGCCGAGCAGGTGCTTCAGGGCGAGGTCGACCTTGGCGTCGATCTCCTGCTTGCTCGCGGCACGGCTCGCCCCGCTCCGGAGTACGGCCGGGAGGGCGAGCGTCGAGGCGAGGAAGATACGGCGTGCGGAACGGGACATCGTCGGCTCCCCAGGTGTTCGATCGCCAAAGCATGCCGGCGAGGCCACCGCAAGGGCGGCCCAAGGATCACCCGGAGCCGGGCGGCCGGCCCCCGGTGGATTGCCGGCGGCGACGCTCCGCGAGCCGTCGCTGCTGGGCGATCGCGATCCGGTACCAGGAAGGCTCGGCCGGGGTGAGGCCCTGCGCGCGCAGCTGGTCCTCGCGACGTAACAGCAACAGCTCGCGGACGGCGAAGGCGAGCGGCAGCGCGAACATCAAGGTGAACTCGAAGACCAGCGAGGCCCAGGCGGCGAGTTCGGGGTTCATGCCGGCGCTCCCACCAGCTCGGCGAGCGGCGCCGGCACGGGTCCGCCCGTGGCCCAGTCGAGAAGCTGGACCGTGTGCACGACCGGCAGCCGCGTGGCGGTGCGGAGTTGGGTGATGCAGCCGATGTTGCCCGTCGCCACCACCCGGGCGCGGGTGCGCTCGAGGTTGCGCGCTTTCCGCTCCGCGAGCCGGGTGGCGATCTCCGGCTGGAGGATGTTGTAAGTGCCGGCCGAGCCGCAGCAGAGGTGCCCCTCCCTGGGCTCGCGCACGGTGAACCCGACGGCGGCCAAAAGGCGCTTCGGGAGATCCGTGATCTTCTGGCCGTGCTGCATCGAACAGGCCGAGTGATAGACGAGCTCGAGGTCGAGATCGCGCGCGGCGGGCGGCAGGCCCAACCGGTCGATCAGCTCGCTCACGTCGAGCGCCAGGGCGGCGACGCGCGCCGCCTTCTCGGCCATCGCCGGATCGTGGCGGAACATCCAGCCATAATCCTTGACGGTCGTGCCGCAGCCGGAGGCGTCGATCACCACGGCATCGAGCGGGCCCGAGCGCTCGAGCGCGAGCCAGGCCTCGATGTTGGCCCGCGCGGCCGCGTGTGCCGGCGCTTCCTTACCCATGTGGTGGGTCAATGCCCCGCAGCAGCCGGCACCCTTCGCGATCACGACCTCGACGCCCATGCGGGTCAGGAGGCGGATCGTGGCCTCGCCGATCTCGGGGGCGAGCACGGGTTGGGCGCAGCCGAGGAGGTAGGCGACCCGGGCGCGCCGTGGGCTTTGCGCCGGGAAAGTTCGCGGCCGCTCGATCGGCGAAGGCGATGCCGGGCCGGAAGGCGGCGCGAGCTCGAGCATCGCTCGGGCTCGGCCGAGCGGGCCCGAGCGCGGCAGGAGGTGGCGGACCGGGCGGGCGAGCGCGGCTGCCAAAAGCGCGAGGCGGAAGAGGCCCGGGCGCGGCAGCACGGTCGCGAGCACCGTTCGCATCACCCGGTCGGGGAGGGGGCGCGCATAGGTCCGCTCGATCCAGGCCCGGGCGTGGTCGACGAGGTGCATGTAGTGCACGCCCGAGGGGCAGGTCGTCATGCAGGAGAGGCAGGAAAGACAGCGGTCGATGTGCCGAACGGTCCGCTCGTCGGCCGGCCGGCCTTCCTCGAGCATTTTTTTGACGAGGTAGATACGGCCGCGCGGACTGTCGAGCTCGTCGCCGAGCAGGACGTAGGTCGGACAGGTGGCGGTGCAGAAGCCACAATGCACACAGGTGCGGACGATCCGCTCGCTGTCGCGGATCTCGGGGTTCTCGAGGAGTTCGGGGCGGAAGCTCGTCTGCACGGGTCTCAGGTCCCCGCTTCGCGAAGGCCGGGATTGAACAGGCCGAACGGATCGAAGGTCTTCGCGATCTCGGCCTCGAGGGCGCCCACCCGGTCGGCCACGGGGTGGAAGGGGGCGGTGCGGGCGCGCAGCTCGCGCGAGCCGCGCAAGAGCAACGCATGGCCGCCGAACCGCCGGGCGATCGCCCGGATCGGGGCACAGCCGGCGTCTTCCTCTTCGTCGGTCGCGAGCCAGACGAGCCCGCCCGACCAGTCGTAGAGCACCGTGCCCTCCCGCTCGGCGCGGATCGCCGCCACCGCCTCCGCCCCCCGCTTCGGCGGCAGCGAGAGGCGCCAGACCGCCCGCTCGCGGGGTTCGGCGAGCGGCTCGACGTCGCGGATCGCGCGCCAGAGCGCAGCGCTCGCCGCGCCCTCGACCCACTCCGCCCGGCCGTGCTCGGCGAGGCGGTCGGCGAGCCGGTCGGCGCGGTAGCGGATCGACTCGGAAAAGCCCTCGAGGCGCAGGACGGTGCGGGCGCGCGGTGCGCCGACCCCGGCCGGCAGATGCGCGGCCCCGCTCGGGCCGTAGGGGCTGGCCATGGCGGCACAGAGGAGCGCGTTTGCCCGGTCGTCGGGCAGACCCTCGAAGAGCAGGGTGAGCTCGGCCTCGGGCCGGGGGAGAACCTTGAAGGTGGCCTCGGTGAGAAAGGCGAGCGTGCCCCAGGAGCCGCACAGCAGCTTGCCGAGATCGAGGCCGGTGACGTTCTTCATGACCCGGCCGCCGGTGCGCAGAAGCTCACCCCGGCCGTCGACGAACCGCAGGCCGATCAGGGCGTCGCGGCAGGCGCCGACCGCGAGCCGACGCGGGCCAGAGAAGTTGCCCGCCACGATGCCGCCGACCGTGGGTTCGCCCGCGCTGCCGAGGAGCACGCGGTGATCGGGCGGCTCGAAGGGGAGCATCTGGCCTTTCGCGGCGAGCGCGGCCTCGAGCTCCGCGACGGGCGTGCCGGTGCGCGCGGCGACCACCATCTCGGCCGGCTCGTAGAGCGTGATGCCCGCGAGCTTGCGGCTCGAGAGGGTGGCCGCGGTCCGGATCGGCCGGCCGATCGCTTGCCGGGTGGCGCCCCCCTCGATGCGGGCGGGCGTGCGATCGCGCGCGAGGCTGCGGACGAAGGCTGCCGCCTCCGCCTCGCTCGCCGGCTCGAGCCTCATGCCGCCTTCTCGAGGTCGAGCGGGAAGACCTTGCCGGGGTTGAGGATCTCGGCCGGGTCGAAGACCCGCCGGACGGCCGCCTGCAGGGCGAGCTCGGCTTCGCTGAACTGGTGGCGCATGAGATCGCGCTTCTCGATGCCGACGCCGTGTTCGCCGGTGAGGCAGCCGCCGACCTCCACGCAGAGCTTCAAGATGTCGGCGCCGGCCGCCTCGGCCTTGGCGGCCTGCTCGGGATCGTTGACGTCGTAGAGGATCAAGGGGTGGAGATTGCCGTCGCCCGCGTGGAAGACGTTGGCGACCCGGAGCCCGTAACCCCGGACGATCGCGTCCATCCGGCGCAGCACCTCGGGCAGGCGGCCCGTGGGGATGGTGCCGTCCATGCAGATGTAGTCGGCGATCCGGCCGGTGGCGCCGAAGGCGGATTTGCGGCCCTTCCAAATTTGCGCCGTTTCGGTCGCCGAGCGGCTCTCTTTGACGGTGGTCACACCGTGGCGGCGGGCGATCGCCACGATCCGAGCGAGCTCGGCGTCGATCTCCGCATCCGAGCCCTCGACTTCGACGATGAGCATCGCCGCGGCGTCCGTGGGATAGCCGGCTTTCGCGAAAGCCTCGCAAATCCGGATCGCCGGATTGTCCATGAACTCGATCGCCACCGGCACGATGCCGGCGCCGATGATGTCGGCCACGCACGCCCCCGCCGCTTCCGAACTGGGGAAGGCCAAGAGCACGGGCCGAGCACCCTCGGGCTGCGGCAGGATCCGCACGACCGCCTCGGTCACGATGCCGAGCTGGCCCTCGCTGCCGCACACCAGGCCCACGAGGTCGTAGCCCGGGGCGTCGAGCGCCTCGCCGCCGAGCTCGACCACCGTGCCGTCGGTGAGCACGAGCGTGACACCCAAGAGATTGTTGCTCGTCACCCCGTACTTCAGGCAGTGGGCGCCGCCCGAGTTCATGGCGATGTTGCCGGCGAGCGTGCAGGCGAGCTGCGAGGACGGGTCGGGGGCGTAGAAGAAGCCGTGCTCGGCCGCGGCTTGGGTGATCGCGAGGTTGGTGATCCCGGCCTCGACGCGCGCGGTCCGGTTGGCGGGATCGATCGCGAGGACCCGGTTCATCCGCGCCACGCCCAGGACGACCGCGTCCTCGAGCGGGATGGCGCCCCCCGAAAGCGAGGTGCCGGCGCCGCGCGGCACGACCGGGACACCCTCGCGGGCGAGGTAGGCGAGCACCCGGCTCACCTCCTCGGTGGAGCCGGGCAGGACGACGGCGAGCGGCAGCCGGCGGTAGGCCGTGAAGGCGTCCGTCTCGTAAGGCGCGAGTTCGACCGGATCGTCGATCACCGCGTCGGGGGCGGCCACGAGCCGGCGCAGACCGGCCACGATCGCCGGCTTGCGCGCGAGGATCGCGGGGTCGGGGGCGGGGAAGGCGATGCCGGTCATGAGGGGACCTCAAGCTCGAGACGGGATGAAGCGGACCGCGGCGATCGGCGCGAGGTGGCCGGCCGCGAGCCGCCAACTCGTCCCGCCGTCGTGGCCGACCCAGAGATGGCCCGTGGTCGAGCCCATGGCGAGATGCTCGCCCGTGGCGTCGACGTCGAGGGCGTGGCGGTAGACGAGGCCGAAGCAGTCACGCTCGGGCAAGCCCCGGCCCAGGGCCTCGAAGCGCCGCCCGCCGTCGCGCGTCCGGGTCACGACGAGGCGTCCGTCGACCGGCACGCGCCGCTCGTCTCGGATCGCCGGGACGAACCAGGCGGTCTGTGGGTCCACGGGGTGGGCGGCGACCGCGAAGCCGAAGACGGCCGGTTCCACCCCGTCGATCTCGGTGAAGCTGGCGGCCGCATCGGTCGAGCGGAAGATCCCGTTGTGGTGCTGGCACCAGACGACATCGGGGGCGGCCGCGCAGGCGGCGAGGCGGTGCGGGTCCTGGAAGCCCGGATCGAAGGTCCGCTCGGGCGGCACGTGCTCCTGGCGCAGGCCGAACCCGCCGAGCGACCAGCTGGCGCCACCGTCGGCGCTCCGCCAGATGCCGCCCGTCGAGATCGCGACCGTGAGCTTTCGCGGATCGCGCGGATCGACCAGGATCGTGTGCAGACCCGGATGGTCGTAGCCGCCGCCCATCCAGTCCTTCCGTTCGGGCCGCTCCCACAAGGGTTCGACCAGCCGCCAGCTTTCGCCACGATCGTCGCTCACGAAGAGCGCGGCGGGCAGCGTGCCGGCCCAGATCCGGCCGGGCTCGGCCGGCCCGCCCGCCTCGAGGGTCCAGACCATGTCGACCGCCGGTGCGTCGGTAGGGTCCGCGGCCTTCGGAAAGGCCGGAGCCTGGACCTCCTCCCAGCTCGCCCCACCATCGGCCGAACGGTGGAGCTTGACGCCGAAATGGCCGAGGCGGAGGGCAGCGTAGAGCATGCCGTCCCGAGGATCGGCGAGCACCGCGCTCACCGGATCGCCCAGGAAGGCGAGCGGCCCGGCCAGTCGGTCCCCCTCCTCGAGGCGAACGAGGCCCTTGCGGGTCGCGACCAGGATGTCGGGCATGGTCTCAGCCTCCCGAGAGGAGCTGCAGAACGTGCAGCCGGCTCGTGGCCGTCACGGGGTCACTCAGCGCGATCCGATCGGCGACCGGCACGGAGTCGAGCCAAATGCCGACATGCTTGCGCAGCCGGCCCTGCTCGTCGAGGAGGTAGGCGCGCAGTTGCGGGCTCGAGGCGAAGATCGATTCGAGGACCTCGCGGACGGTCGTGCCGGGCGCTTCCAGGGTGGCCGCGGGGACCTGCCGGGCGAGGTGCGAGGTGAAGCTCACGACGGCCACGGGGCGGCGCTCAGCCCGCGGCCTCGGCCACGAGGACGGCGCGGAAATCGTTGACGTTGGTGAGCGTGGGGCCGGTCACGAGCTGGTCGCCGAGGGCGGCGAAGAAAGGATGCGCGTCGTTGCGGGCGAGCATCGCCTTGGCGTCGAGACCGAGCCGTGCTGCCCGCTCGAGACTGTCCGGGCGCAGGATCGCCCCCGCCACCTCCTCCGCCCCGTCGATCCCGTCGGTGTCGCCGGCGACGGCGAAGATCCCGGGCTCTCCGCGCAGGGCCACGGCGAGGGCCAGGAGGAACTCGACGTTGCGGCCGCCCTTGCCGTCGCCGCGGACCGTGACCGTGGTCTCGCCACCCGAGAGCAGGACGCAGGGCGGCCGTGCGGGCTGACCGCGGCGGCGGACCTGCCGGGCGATCGCGGCCATCACCTTGGCCACCTCGCGAGCCTCGCCCTCGATCGCGTCGCTCAGGATCACCGGGCGGATGCCGGCCCGCTCGGCGACCTCCCCGGCGGCCTCGAGCGAGCGCTGGGGTGTAGCAACGAGCCGGAACTCGGCGCGCGCGAGACGGAGGTCGCCGGGCTTGGGCGTCTCCTCCTCGCCGCGGGCCAGATGGGCGATCACCGCAGCCGGCTCGGCGATACCGTACTTGACGAGGATCGAGCGGGCTTCGGCGAAAGTCGTGGGATCCGGCACGGTCGGACCCGAGGCGATCACCGCCGGATCGTCCCCCGGCACGTCGGAGATCGCGAGCGTCACGACCCGGGCCGGGAAGGCCGCCGCAGCGAGCCGACCGCCTTTGATCGCCGAGAGGTGCTTCCGCACGCAGTTCATCTCGCCGATGTCGGCACCCGAGCGCAGGAGTGCCCGGTTGACGGCCTGCTTGTCGGCGAGGGTCAGGCCGGATGCCGGCAACGCCATCAGTGCCGAGCCGCCGCCCGAGATCAAGGCGATCACCAGATCGTCGGGCCCGAGCCCGCGGACCGCCTCGAGGATCGCCCGGGCGGCCGCCTCGCTGTTGGCGTCCGGCACCGGATGGGCGGCCTCGAGGATGCGGATCCGCTCGCAGGGCACGGCATGGCCGTAGCGGGTGACGACCACGCCCTCGAGGGGGCCCGGCCAGTGCCGCTCGAGCGCCCGCGCCATGGCGGCCGAGGCCTTGCCGGCGCCCACGACGACGGTGCGTCCGCTGGGCGGGTCGGGCAGGAAGGCGGGCACCACCCGTTCGGGGTCGGCGGCGCGAACCGCGGCCTCGAACATCGCGCGCAACAGCGCCTCGGCTTCGCCCGCGAGCACCCCGTTCCTCCCTGCCGGTACCCGCGCATCGTTCCACGCCCGCGGGCGCGATGCAACGCGCCCGGAAGCGGGTCAGGCGGGCACGGCGGGACGGGTGCTCGCCTCGGCCTCGGGCTCGAGGTCGAGGATCTCCTCGAACTCAGTGATCTTGTCGATCTCGGGGCCCATCGCGATGTTGGTGACCCGCTCGACGACGAACTCCAGGACGACCGGCACCCGGTGCTCGGCCATGAGCCGCTCGGCCTCGGCGAACGCTTCCTTGAACTGGTTCGGCGAGGTCACGCGGATGCCCTTGCACCCCAGGGCCTCGGCCGCCGCGACGTGATCGACGCCGTAGCCCGCGACCGGATCGCTGCCGAGCTTCTCGGCGTTGATGTTTTCGAAGGCCAAGGAGACCTCGTAGTCCATCTCGAAGGCGCGCTGGGCCTGGCGGATGAGACCGAGATAGGAATTGTTGATCACGACCTGGAGGAAGGGCAGCTTGTACTGCGCGCCGACCGCGAGCTCCTCGATCAGGAACTGGAAGTCGTAGTCGCCGGCGAGCCCGACGATCTTCGCATCCGGGTCGGCGGCGCGGACCCCGAGGGCCGCGGGCAGGGTCCAGCCCAAGGGTCCGGCCTGGCCGCAATTGATCCAGCGGCGCGGCGCGTAGACCCCGAGGAACTGGGCGCCGGCGATTTGCGAGAGGCCGATCGTCGTGACGTAGGTGACGTCGCGGCCGAGCGCTTCGTTCATCTCTTGGTAGACCCGCTGCGGCTTCAAGGGGACCTGATCGAAGTGGGTCTTGCGCCGCATCCGCCGCTTGCGGTCGAGGCACTCGGCCGCCCAGGCACTCCGATCCGGCAAGCTGCCGGCTGCCCGCATCTCCTCGGCGACCGCGCAGAACAGCTCGAGCGCCGCCTTGGCGTCCGAAACGATCCCGTAATCGGGGTTGAAGACCCGGCCGATCTGGGTCGGCTCGATGTCCACGTGCACGAAGCGGCGGCCCTTGGTGTAGACCTCGATCGAGCCGGTGTGCCGGTTGGCCCAGCGATTGCCGATGCCGAGCACGAAGTCGGAGCGGAGGAAGTTGGCGTTGCCGTAGCGGTGGCTGGTCTGCAGGCCGACCATGCCGGCCATGAGGGGGTGGTCGTCGGGGATCGCCCCCCAGCCCATCAAGGTCGGGATCACCGGCACCCCGGTGAGCTCGGCGAAGCGGACCAAGAGCTCGCAGGCGTCGGCGTTGACGATCCCGCCGCCCGCCACGATCACCGGCCGCTCGGCCGCGACCAGCATGGCCATCGCCTTCTCGATCTGCTTGCGCGTGGCCCGCGGCTTGTAGACCGGCAAGGGCTCGTAGGTCTCGTCGTCGAACTCGATCTCGGCGGTCTGCACGTCGACCGGCAGGTCGACCAGGACCGGCCCGGGGCGCCCCGAGCGCATCACGTGGAAGGCCTGCTGGAACACCCGCGGCACGAGGCCGGGCTCGCGCACCGTTACCGCCCATTTGGTCACCGGCTTGGCGATCGACTCGATGTCGACCGCCTGGAAGTCCTCCTTGTGGAGCTTGGCGCGCGGCGCTTGACCCGTGATGCAGAGGATCGGGATCGAATCGGCCTGCGCGGTGTAGAGGCCGGTGATCATGTCGGTGCCGGCCGGACCCGAGGTGCCGATGCACACGCCGATGTTGCCGGCCTTGGCGCGGCTGTAGCCGTCGGCCATGTGCGACGCGCCCTCGACGTGCCGGGCGAGGATGTGGCGGATCGAGCCGCGCTTGCGCATCGCCGCATAGACCGGGTTGATCGCCGCCCCGGGCACGCCGAAGGCGACGCGCACCCCCTCCTTCTCGAGAACCCTGATCGCCGCTTCCGCCGCCGTCATCCGCGCCATGATCGTGCTCCCCGCTTCCCAACACCGGACATGTTGGCGCGGAGAGCCTCGCGCAATGCCTGCGAGACAGCTTTCCGCGATACGGAAAGCACGAGATAACTCTGTGAAGAAGAGCGTGATTCAGCTTTCCGGAGCGGTCCGGTCGGGCTCCGCCCCGCCGATCGCGCGGGTCAGCTCGCGGGCGGTGCGGCGGACCGCCGCGGCGAGCTCGGCGAGCCGCTCGTCGGGCAACCGCACGCTCGGGCCGGAAACCGAGACCGCAGCCTGCGGCCGGCCGTGCTCGTCGAGGATCGCCGCGGCGACACAGCGCAGCCCGAGCGCGTTCTCCTCGTCGTCGAGCGCCCAGCCGCGGCTGCGGATCTCGGCGAGTGCGGCTTCGAGCCGGCGCGGGGTGTCGATCGTCCGCTCGGTGAGCCGCGGCAGGCCGTGGCGGCGCAACACCGCCTGCACCTCCTCGGGCTCGAGACCGGCCAGGATCGCCTTGCCGACACCCGAGGCGTGCATCGGCACGCGGCCGCCCGGTCGGGCGATCGCCCGCATCGTCTGGCGGCACTCGACCTGGGCCATGCAGACGGCCTCGCCGTCGACCGCGAGGTAGAGGTTGGCGGTTTCGCCGGTCTCCTCCATGAGCCGGCGCAAATGGGGCCGGGCGATCGCCGCGAGATCGCGGATCCGCGCGAACGCGTTGCCCACCCGGAACGCTTCGACCCCGATCTGCCAATGGCCTTCGGCCGGATCGAGCCGGACGAAGCGCTCGGACTCGAGCGTGGTGAGGAGGCGATGCGTGGTCGAGACCGGCAGGCCCACGACGAGCGCGAGCTCGGAAAGGGTCATCCCGTCGCTCGTGGCGGCCAACGCCTTCAACAGCCGCAACGCCCGCTCGAGCGATTGGACCTGACCGGTGCTCGGCTCCTTTCCGGACGAGCCGCGCCGGCTCGCCGTCCGGCCGCTGCGCAGGGTCGGCGTGCGGCCGGCCAGCCGCTCAGCCCTGCCGCGCCTTGAAGCGCGGGTTCGTCTTGTTGATGACGTAGACCCGACCTTTGCGCCGGACGAGGCGGCAGTCCTTGTGCCGGGTCTTGGCGGTTTTGAGCGAGTTGCGGACCTTCATCGTCGCCGCTCCTGGATCAGCCGGGGGCCGCTCGCGCGAGCCTCACTTCTTGCGACGGAAGCTCTGGAAGCGGCGGTTGAACTTCTCGACTTGGCCGCGCTCGATCACCTGCATCTGGCCTCCGGTCCAGGCCGGGTGCGACTTGGGATCGACGTCGAGCGTCATGGTGTCGCCCGGCTTGCCCCAGGTCGACCGCGTCTTGAAGGTCGTCCCGTCGGTCATCACGACGGTGATCTCGTGGTAGTCCGGGTGGATGTCGGGCTTCACGCTGCTTCCCTCCGCGCGCGGCGCCGCTATATAGGGCGGCGGCGTGCCGGGCGCAAGCCGGGCGCGGAACGTTCGTTGCGCGTCGTCGCGGCCGACCGGCCCGGACAGCGGAGCCCACCATGCAGCACGGATCCCGCAGCCTCGCCCAGCTCGCCGAGGGGCGCGAGCGGGGTCGGGATCTGCGACGGTTGCGCTCGCTCGCCCGCTATCTCGCACCCTATCGCGGCACGATCCTCGCCACCTTCGTGGCCCTCGTCGTGGCGGCCGCCTCGGTCCTCTCGCTCGGGATCGGCCTGCGCTTCTTGATCGACGGGGGCTTCGCCGGGGGCCGCCCCGAGGCGCTCGACCACGCCCTCGAGGCGGTCTTGATCGTGGTCGTCGTGCTGGCGGTCGCGACCTTCTTCCGCTCCTGGCTCGTCACCCGGCTCGGTGAGCGGGTGGTGGCCGATCTCCGGCGCGACCTCTTCGCCCACGTGATCCGCCTCGAGCCCGGCTTCTTCGAGATCACGCGGACCGGCGAGGTGCTCTCCCGACTCACCACCGACACCGCCGTCGTCCAGACGGTGATCGGCGCCTCGGTCACCCAGGCGCTGCGCAACCTGTTGTTGCTGCTCGGCGGGATGGTGCTGCTGTTCGTCACGAACCCGAAGCTCACCGGCCTCGTGCTGCTCGTCGTGCCCCTGGTGATCCTGCCGATCGTCGTGATCGGCCGGCGGGTGCGTCGGCTCTCGCGCGCAGCCCAGGACCGGGTCGCCGACCTCGGCGCGACGACCGAGGAGAATTTGAACGCCGTGCGGATCGTCCAGGCCTTCGCCCAAGAGGCCACGGTCGCGGCCCGCGTCGCGCAGCTGGCCGAAGCGGCCTTCGCCGCCGCCTCGCGCTACGCCTTCGCCCGGGCGCTCCTGGGCGGCATCGTCATCTGCCTGGTCTTCGGCGCGATCGTCGTCGTCTTGTGGATCGGCGGCCAGGACGTGCTCGCCGGGCGGATCACCGGGGGCGAGCTCGCCTCCTTCGTCTTCTACGCCACGGTGGTGGCGAGTGCGGTGGGCGGGCTCTCCGAGATCGTGGGCGATCTGCAGCGGGCGGCGGGGGCCACCGAACGCCTGGTCGAACTCCTCGAGACCGAGCCGCGGATCCGCGCACCCGAGCGGCCGGTCCGGCTGCCGGCCCGCGGCCGGGGCGTGCTCCGCTTCGAAGGTGTCACCTTCGCCTACCCGGCGCGACCCGATCGGCCCGTCCTCCGCGACTTCGATCTCGAGGTCCGGCCGGGCGAGACGGTGGCGCTCGTGGGGCCTTCGGGGGCCGGCAAGACGAGCGTCCTGCAGCTCGCCCTGCGCTTCTACGATCCCGATGCGGGGCGGGTGAGCTTCGACGGGGTCGACCTCCGCGAGCTCGACCCGGCCGAGCTGCGCCGCCGGATCGGGCTCGTGCCGCAAGACCCGGTGATCTTTTCGGCCGATGCCCGGACCAACATCGCCTTCGGTCGACCCGAGGCGAGCGAGGCCGAGATCCGCGCCGCAGCCCAGGCGGCCGCCGCGCTCGACTTCGTCGAAGCCTTGCCGCAGGGCTTCGCGACCTTCCTGGGCGAGAAGGGCGTGCGGCTCTCGGGCGGCCAGCGCCAGCGGATCGCCATCGCCCGGGCGCTTCTGTGCGATCCCGAGCTGCTGCTCCTCGACGAGGCGACGAGCTCGCTCGATGCCGAGAGCGAGCGGCTCGTCCAAGACGCCCTCGAGCGGCTGCGGCGCGGGCGCAGCTGCCTCGTCGTGGCGCACCGGCTCGCGACCGTACGCAAGGCCGATCGGATCGTCGTGCTCGACGAGGGCCGGGTCGTCGACCAGGGCCGCCACGACGAGCTCGTGAGCAGGGGAGG